>Ga0210057_1000073_pt1 | contig 193563 bp, 170 predicted proteins | sample CryGeyCG2114_010_2_FD_183968 | JGI IMG/M metagenome (GOLD analysis project Ga0210057, IMG submission 183968) | Groundwater microbial communities from aquifer - Crystal Geyser CG10_big_fil_rev_8/21/14_0.10 (SPAdes) (version 2) | ecosystem: Environmental > Aquatic > Deep subsurface > Groundwater...
GGTTTCTTGGTTTCTTGGTTTCTTGGTTTCTTGGTTTCTTGGTTTCTTGGTTTCTTGGTTTCTTGGTTTCTTGGTTTCTTGGTTTCTTGGTTTCTTGGTTTCTTGGTTTCTTGGTTTCTTGGTTTCGAGCATTCTACATCTAGTTTTAAAACACTCATTTTTCGCTCTATAAAAGCAGAGAAGCGCCGACAAAACATTTTGTAAGGTGTGGAACAGTTGCACTCAAAAGAACGGCCAGAAACTCTTTATCGCCTGTTAAAAGAGCAGCCAATAAGCAGTCGAATTATTAAGTTAACTTTCAAGAAAATGAGGGAATTGCTCGTCAAGTGTAAAGGCTTAGCGTCACGTAGTTAGTGATGTTTTTTTAAGACGTGCCAAGGTTTATTCACGAGTCAGTTGCGTTCTGAAAGGGCGTACAACACCGGATAGTACTCAGGCGCTGCTGCCTTACAAAAGGACCACTTGCACCAAGTACGCGACCGACACTAGGCTTGATCAATCAACACGGAAATCTTCTTCAAGCACTCATCGACAACCTCTTTTGAAGCCTTTTCGATGAATTTCGCTTTCCTGATTTTCCAATCAAGGTTTTTTAGATGATCCGCCAGAACAGCGCCATTTATCTTTTTTCCAGTCACCCTTACCTCAAAGGGATAACCCTTTATATTGGAAGTAATGGGGCAGCAAATCGCTAAACCTGTTTTCTTATTATATTTTTCTGGGGAGAGAATCAAAGCTGGTCGCGTGCCCATTTGCTCATGCCCAGCCTGCGGCGTAAAATTTAGCCAAACTATGTCGCCCCTACTTGGTACATATCCCACTACCAGACCTCATTGCCTTCACTTTTAAAATCTTCTTCGGAATGCAAATTGGTTTTTGTAATTTGATCCAGGAGGGTATCGAGAGAATACTCTTTCTTTGCTGGAAAGATGATAATTGTGCCGTTCTTAGATTCAATTTCAACTTCCGAATTTTCACTCAAGTTTACTTTTTCGATGACGGCTTTAGGGATACGAACTCCTAATGAATTCCCCCACTTTTTTATCTTTACAGACATGGTTACTCCTCTGACTAAGTATATATAATGTTTATACTCCTCGCAAGGCAAATATAGCAAAACGAGCCTTTTTGGCCGCCCCGGTAAAAAAGGCGTTAGAGATATGGGGCTTTTAGAGAACGCTGTAATGGGACCTCCCCTCAAAAAAAGAGCGGAGCTTGCTGAAATCGCTCAGTGGCTTGAGAGTCATATGGCTAAAGCTCCGAGTCCTCGAAACCGAGCTTGATTTTTGGGGCCGGCAGTCCTAACCTCCGAGCGAAATACATCACAGAATGAAAGAGGAGCGTGAATATGGCAAAGCCAAGAGTCGGTATTAGTGGGTTCGGACGCATCGGTAGAATACTCTTTCGAGTTGCGCACGAGGAGCTCGACATTGTAGGTATTAACGATCTTTCTGATGCTCAAACCATGGCGCACCTCCTTAAATACGACAGCACCCACGGCCAGTTCAAGGGCGAAGTAACATTTGATGAATCCAGCCTTACTGTAAACGGCAAGAGAATTCCGGTGAGTAAGTGTAAGAATCCCGCTGAAATTCCTTGGAAGAATTGGGAGGTAGACCTAGTTCTTGAGTGCTCTGGTGCCTTCAAAAACAAAGAAGACTTCACCAAGCACATCGATGCCGGAGCAAAGAGAGTTCTTGTGTCTGCACCGGCTGAGGGGGCGGACTTAACCATCGTTTACGGAGTTAATCACACTGAATACAATCCGGCCAAACACACAGTCATCAGCAACGCCAGTTGCACGACAAACTGCTTGGCGCCACTAGCAAAAGTTCTTCACGAGAAGTTTGAGATCGAACGCGGTTTCATGACCACCGTTCATAGCTACACAAACGATCAACGCATCTTAGACGCCGGCCACAAAGACCTCAGAAGGGCCCGATCTGCAGCCGTATCAATGATCCCAACAACCACCGGAGCAGCGAAGGCCGTCGGAATGGTTTTGCCTGCGCTAAAAGGTAAGATTGACGGCACCAGTATTCGAGTGCCAACTCCAAATGTAAGTGTGGTCGACTTTGTGGCGAATACAAAAAAGTCTGTCGCCGCCGCGGCCATTAACTCTGCACTTACAGAAGCCGCTAACGGAGAACTCAAGGGCGTTCTTGCGGTTGAAAAGGCGCCACTTGTGAGCTGCGACTATATTGGCAACCCTTATAGCTCGATTGTTGATTTGCCATCCACTATGGTTTGCGGCGAAAACATGTTTAAAGTTTTCTCATGGTACGACAATGAAATGGGTTTTTCATACCGCATGGTCGACTTTGCTAAATACATGGCACAAAAGGGATTGTAATCGAGGTCTTTCATTCGTTTTGGTAGAAAACAGTAAATACTTTCTTGAGGGCTTTGATCCCACGGTGCCTGAGACCAATTAGAAACAAAGAAGTCTGGGTGAAAAATCTTTTTTAGTTTGAATTTTTTAGCGGAGGAACATTGGAAGTTAGCGGTTTAAACGGAATACGAAGCATCGAAGAGTTAGAACTTAGAGGCCAAAGGCTTTTTTTGCGCCTGGATTTGAATGTTCCATTTAACTCCGCGGGAGAAATCTCTGACGAAACTCGCATCCATGCTGCGCTTCCGACGATCCAGTATGCTTTAGAGAAGGGTGCAAGAATTGTTTTGGCTTCCCATCTTGGAAGACCCAAGAAACCCGAGGATCGAAGCAAATTTAGCTTAGAGCCAGTTGCTAAGGCACTCAGCCAAAAACTGAATGTAGAAGTGCAGCTCATTGAAGAGCCAGACTCTGATGCCCCGAGGGCTCTTTTGCATAACATGCGCCCTGCTACTATGTTGCTTCTTGAAAATTTGCGTTTTGCTGAAGGCGAAGAGAAGAATTCCTCGAGCTTAGCTGAAGTTTGGGCGAGTTATTCAGATTTATATGTAAACGATGCATTTGGCTCTAGCCACCGTGCCCACGCCAGCATATCAGCCCTGCCAGGACTCATGAAAGAACGGGGCGTCGGTTTTTTGATGAAAAAAGAAATTGAAATGCTCGATCAAGTTCTTTTTTGCAAAGACCATCCTTATGTGGCCGTCCTTGGTGGCGCAAAAGTGAGCGATAAGATCGATCTTATCGAAAACCTCATCGACAAGGTTGACACTTTTTTAATTGGTGGAGGCATGGCATACACATTTTTAGCGGCGCAAGACAAGTCGATCGGCAAATCCATGATAGAAAAAGACAAAGTGCGGTTTGCCAAAGATCTCATGGCCCGGATTGATGCTAGAGGTAAAAAGATTCTTATTCCGGTAGACCATGTTTGCTCAAAACAGTTTGCAGGCGCCCCGGTTGCAGAACCTGGAAGCAGCATAGGCGACGACTTGATGGGGCTTGATATTGGTCCCGCTACTGTGAATTTGTTTTCTCAAGAAATCAGAAATGCGAAAGTTGTTTTTTGGAATGGCCCAATGGGTGTTTTTGAAAAACCACCTTATGAAAAAGGAACTTTTGCAATCGCTAAAGCCATGAGTCAGTCTTCAGGCATCACAGTTGTCGGCGGAGGCGATTCGGCGGCCGCAATCAATGCATCTGGACTTTCAGAACAAGTGACACACATTTCTACCGGAGGCGGCGCAAGCCTTGAGTACCTTCAAGGCATTACACTGCCTGGTTTAAAAGCTTTGAAGTAAACGTTAGGAATTTTGCTATTCGGTAGAAGGTCCGTTGATTGCCGTAATCCGACAGTATACTGTGTGACAGTTGACTTAGTTGTAGACTACGTTCTTTTTGCGATCAACTCGAGTATGTGCTTGGTAGGGGGATCAAACTGAAAACAAAAATTTTAGCTGGCAATTGGAAGATGAACCTCAAAGTCGAAGAGGTGAAAGCCTTTTTTGATGTTTGGAATAAAAGCTCTCTCTCAAATCGTACGGGCAATCCGAATGGCAAACGTTCACAAGATACAGGAGTCATAGTTTTTCCGCAGGCTCATCTTCTGGCGCTCTGCCTTGAGCATGGCAAGAACGTGAGAATCGGCGCGCAAAACTGCTACAGCGAAGATACTGGCGCATTTACAGGCGAATTGTCGCCTGAAAGTCTTATGTCTCTAGGCTTAGATGTTTGCCTCGTCGGTCATAGTGAAAGACGACAGTACTTTGGCGAGACCGATCAGTTTTTGAATCTAAAAATTAAAGCCCTTCATAGAAACGCTATGACGGCCATGTATTGTGTTGGCGAGTCACTTGAAGAGAGAGAATCCGGGCGAACGTTTGAGGTCCTCAAAGAGCAGCTTCACGAGGGGCTTAACGAGATCTCAGATTTCTCTCGGTTGATAATCGCCTATGAGCCCGTTTGGGCCATAGGAACCGGTAAGCAAGCCAGCGCCAAACAAGTGGACGAGGTTCACTCATGGATCGACAAAGAGCTCACGGAGATGCTCGCTTTTCGAACCGCAAAAGGCGGCATGAACGGCCAGCCTTTGCAAAACGCACAGACGCGGAGCTCCTCGAGCGTTCCAATACTCTACGGCGGCAGTGTAAAACCCGAGACGGCCCCTGAGCTGGCAAGCCTTAAGAATATTAGTGGGTTCTTGGTGGGAGGAGCTTCGCTCAAGCCCACAGACTTTGAAAAGATAGGCCTAGCGATTTTATAGGAACATAAGGGTCAATTTCTTCGGACCTTGAAACAGAAGGTTATATCTTTTTCATAGCTCTGATTTCGAGTTGAAGCTTGGGTTAGAAGTGAAGGATTATTTCGGAGACTCGAAAAAGGAGAGCTTATCGTGAAAGCATGCTTTGTTCAAAAATGTCTCTGTGTTTTACTTTTAGTTTTGGCAACGTCTCGCGGCATATCAAATAGTCAGACCTTTGGCCTTCAGGTTTCTTACACCATTCAAGTAGAGGTAGCTGTTCTTGATGTGGCCTGCGTTGAATTCTTTGGAAACAATAACGAGAGTGAAGGCTTACAGCTTTACTTCTCCCCTCAAAGCTTTACTGAAGCGAACAGAATTATGACTCAACGGGATAAGGCGAGTATGATGCTTCCGTCTGGAATGAAATGTGAGAGTCTTACCAAAGTGAACGCATGGATTCACGAAAAGTCGGACAAAATCTTAGAAAAAATCAGTGCAAACGGTGGATTTAGAAAAATAAAAGTCGGGTTCTATAACGGTGAGAACAAAGCGAATCTAGATAAAGTGGCTTTTGAAAGGGCACTTGGACAAGTGGTATACTAACGCTTTGCCAGGCCCTGATAGCAAATTTGTGTCCCCGCAGAGTCGAAAAACAGACCGCCTTGGGCATTTGATACCGACTAACTGCATCCTCCACATAAGTTGAGCCTAAAAAGCTGAAAGTAGCTTGTTGTCTCTTGGCGGCAAATCATTGTAGACTAGCCAGCCTGTACTTTGTCTTTGTATTTCTGGAGGTTCAAATGGTGGGTTTTGTAGCCGTATTGCACATACTTGTTTGTGTCTTTTTGATTTTGCTCGTGCTGGTGCAAGATTCCAAGGGCGGAGCACTTGGCGGGCTTGGCGGAAGCTCGGGTAGCTCCAATTCTTTACTTGGTGCAACAGGTACAGCTACGTTGTTCGAAAAGATGACAAAATACGTGGTTGTCATCTTTGCAGTGACAACACTTATACTCACTCGGTTCAGTGCCGAAAGCGCGAAGAGTGTTTTAGACGTTGGTAACTTACCTCTACCTACAAACTCATTACCTGCGCAGCCTGAAGGCGCGGCGCCAACCGAAGCTAACAACGCTGCCGGTGGTGCCACTGATGCTGCTGCGCCTGCGAATGCGGAACCTGCAGGCACGGCAGCGCCCAAGGCGCCGGTTCAACCAAATAGCGAGGCTCCCGCTAACTAATGAAAAATTGGGTTCCCCTCGCGGGATTACTCATTCTTGGGATTAGTCTCATTTTATTTCGAGCCCCAATCTCAAAGTGGCTTGATTCGAAACCTCACGAAGGTTTGCCTGTTGGCTCATTGATAGAAGTTCAAGGTAGTGTGACGGTTTCGATAAATGGTCATTCCAGTCTCGCTCAAAATGGCGACCCGGTCGTATCTGGATCAACCCTCTCGACTCAAGATGCCAGCACGATGGTGCTATTAACAAGCCATTCAGAAGAGATTCTACTTCAACCCAAATCTGAAGCCATTGTGGAATTCGTGAATGAAGACAAAGAAGCAAAGCTACTTGTTATAACACGAAGGTACGGCAGAATTGATGTAAGAAAGAGAAGCCCCGACTCTGCACTCTTGATAGTTGGAGACCCCACGCAAGAGGAGTTAACAATTACATTTACTTCGTCTTCTCAGAATGGCGCAGTTGACTCACAGTCGGGATCGCAAATGAACCCTGGTGCCTCCGATATTTTGAATATTCCGGCTGACTCCCAGAAACCTTCAGGCGAAAACACCGGCACGCTAGCGAATGATTCTCAAATCGCCAATCAAGAACAAAGTCAAAGCCAGCCATCGCCCACGTCAACTATCGCTCCACTAAGGCCAAATGATCCGCCACCCAAGGGCAGCTTGCCCAATGAATACATCGCCGGTGTCGTCAGAGGACAAAAGTCATTTTTTAATCGATGTTATGCAGACTTTTTAGCAAAAGGTGCCGTAGCAAATGGCGAACTCGTATTTAAATTCACTATTTTGCCAACCGGACAGGTAAGAGATATATCTCGCGCCAGCGGAACCTTTAGCGATGCCCCTCTCGAGAAGTGCATCACTAAAGTTATGGAACGGCTCTTGTTCAAACCTTTTGAAGGCGCCTCCATCATCGTCAACTATCCCATAAAGTTCGACTGAACCGGTCGGATCTCGCGGCTATAAAAGAATATCGAAGACGCGAAATGAATGACGGCTTGTTAACTGGGTGAACGCCTTGACAAGTGTGCCCGGGTGAAATGTGCTAGCTGAAAGTGATTGTCTCTTCTTTTAAAAAAAGTGCCGGATTTATTGTGGGTGTGTTTTTTGCCGCCGGCTTTCATTTTATTTATCCGTTTTTTCGCTCTTGGGAATTAGCCTACGCAGGCTGGGTCTATATCAAACTTCAAACTTTAGCACTTTTGAATGGGCGTATCTCGTTGGGCGATACGCCGTTTGAGTTACTACCCGATTTGGCCTGGGGTAGCGGAGTTCAACAAGTCTGGGGGCTAGCAGTTCCGCTACTCTATTTGCCCTTTGAGTGGATCTCGCAGACTTTTTGGCAAACTTCTTTTGGAGATCGCATTGTCTTTTTTATCTATTTTTCGTGCGTTTGTGGCGCAATAGGTTGGAGCATCTCTTCCCACTTTCGAAAACACTTTTGGCTGAGCTCTTTGGCTGTAGCCGCATGTTTGTTAGTGATTTTGATGGCTCCCCTTTTTGGCGGGCTGCTATCAAAGACGTTCAGTCACTATGACGAATACGCCTTGATGGGAACGTTGTGGGCCCTGTTGGGGTTCGCCCTCTATTTTCATAAACATGCATCAAGGAGTTTACCGCTTGCAATTTTCGCCGCCTTGGTTTTTGCTTCACTTCCTCACTTTCGCCCCACACTGACGGTCTACTCATTAGGATTTTGGCTCGCGACACTCGTTGCCTACGGGAATAAGCAAGAGCCTCACCGCCACAGAACCTTTGTTCTCACCAATATTCTTTTTGTTGTGTCGGCTGTCGCCCTTCTGTGGCTCAATCAACACAGGTTCGGCTCCCCACTTGAGTTTGGCCACAACCTAAATAGCTTTGGCAATCCTGTGAAGCTATTTGAGTGGAAGTTTGGCGCTCCCATTCAGCATGAGTCTCTCATCGCTCAGGCTAGCGATCTCATTAAGTCTATGACTTTTGATCGAATTTTAAGCGGCGACACTCATCATATTCCCGAACACGCCGATGTATTTGGAGTTCTGCGGTCCCGCTCGCTTTATGCTACAGCCTTTAGCTGGTGGGACTTGGCTTTTTCACTGGCGGTATTTCTGGCTGTGATATTTCGCCTGTTGGTGAGCCTTCGCCGCACAACAACCTGGCGTGATTGCGGCGAGATTTTCTCGACAAAGATTTTACTTTTAACAGGCATTCCATTTTTAGGGCTGTTTGTTTTTTATATGGGTCACCAACACCTCGCCACACGGTATTTTTTAGATTTCTTTCCGGCGTTGGTGCTATTAAAATTGTCGTTTGTTGTATTTGCTTGCCGAAAGCTATTTAGCGGCTACAAGTCAGGGTCTACTTTACACGACGCGAGCGCTGTGCTCAACTCTAATGCCGACAGGTTCGACACCCGGTATTCCAACCATATTAGCGCTGCACTCAGTTCTGAGGCTGACAGACTCGGCACTGAAGATCCCAGTCACGCGCCGACCACAAACGCCTTACCTAAAAATCGTTTCTTCAAAAAACTAATCTTTTGGTTTCGCGCACACCGAAGAGCCGTATTGGCGAGCGGGGTGATTGCCCTCATCGCTATTGAGCTTTATCAATTCGTTGACCGCAAGACTCACTTTGTTTTGGCACAAAGAGAGCTTAGAACACTTGATAACGGTCTTAGTTTTATGGGAAGATACGGATCGGAGCGAAAACCAATTCCCACGCGTGTCACATGCACAGATTCGACACGCTTTGATCCGCTCACTTTTGGCGATAAGACGGGTTGGTATCCAGATCAGGACTGCCGCGTCAGCATGGCTACCCAACTTTTTTTCGAAGACTTCACTTGCATCACTCTCCGTTACGAAATGGCTGACCCCGAAAGTCCTTTTACTTCCATTATTGCACCGAGGGTGAAACAAGGTATTCACTATTTGGTTGAGGTTAATACAACTAAGGAAGCAAATTTGTTCGTAAAAACGTTTTGCAATAGCGCCGGCTCTTACCTAGCATCTACCGAAAAACCAAATGATGACTCTGACTTTGGTTCTTCTTCGAAAACTTCCGGTCCGGCCGACACCTCCGACACTATCGGTAATTCTAATTCTGCGTCTGCCCATAATTTCACCGACTGGCGATATCGTATTGTTTTCATTGGTTGGATAACGAGCGAAGCATTGAGCCTTGAGCCCTTACCACTAAGATTGCTTGAAGTTGCTGTTGATTAGCATCGCCTTCGGTGTTGAGACTTTGGTCGCATTGACCAAAGTGTATAGACTATCGACGTCGAACTTTTTGCCAATTTGTCTCAAGTTGAAATAACTAAATTCGTTTTATTCCCCGCCTCAAACTAGATCGCATCTGACCGAGTCTGAGACTAAATCGCCTTAAAGTAGGTCAAATTTGATTCCGATTGATATGGGTCGCTTGGTTTCATTCAAGTTTCTGGAGGTCGCGTGTTCCTAAAGAGCAAATCAGTCTGCAAAAAACTGAGTCGCATTTTAATGGGTCGTGCGGTTACCGCATTTTTTTCGGCAAGTTTAGTAGGTGCAATACTTCTTTCTGCGAATTCGTCTTTTGCTTCAGGTGATTGCGCATCTGTCTACTCGTCAATCGGGGGCCGAACATATGATTGCCAATGCACAGATGATCCCGCGGTTCGGGAGATTTGTTCCTCAGCTGGATTCGGTCCAGGAGCTGCGGGGGACGCCGGCGGAGACTTCGTTTTCTCTAACGATGGCGAACAAACCAACTCAGGCGGCTCCAATCAAAACACTCAGCCAATTTCGTGGGGGCCCAATCCCGGCGGGTACGGCGTACCTGATGGAAGCACTGGCAGCGGCGACAACAATGACTCACAGACCGGCGGAGGCTCAGAAACCAACTCTCCAATTACAAACGAGCAACAAAGTATTTTAGACAACTGCCTCGGATCCTTCGCGCAGGATCAACGGCTCATGGAGCAAATCAAAGCGCTTATCGAGAAAAATCCGTGGGCGGCCGGTTGCTTCTTTGCTGGTATGGGCTTGGCTCAAAAACTTACACAAGCTTCAAGCGAATATAAGTCTTATGTTAACTCAGGCGGCGACCCACGGGCTGGTGCAGGTGTGGGCTCCTTCGGAGCGGACAGTTTGTTGAACGTTATGGTCAAAGGCGCTAAAGGGTTTTGGCAGGGTCTAATTTCTCGCCTAGACGACGCAAGGAACAAAGTTAGCAGCAGAAAACAGCTTGCCGAAGCTAGTGCGAATATGTGCCAGAGGCGGCCTGCGAGTTTAACAGGAGTTTCCTACGAAGAAAGAATGATGGCTCAAGAAAAGGCGAAATCAAATGAAGATCCAATCACAGAGATGTTTCAAGTCCTTACCGAATTTGCCGGGCAAGGTGGCCTTGACGCCGTTGAGTGGACCACTAATCTCGAAACCGTCAAACTGATCACTCAGATCCCAAACTTCGGAGGTAATGATGCGAACCCCGGGGATGCACTATGCATAAGAGGGCCATTAACTCCCACAAAAGACAATATCCAGAAACAAACAGACAGATTCAATCAATACATCAACGGCATGCAGTGTAAGCAATGGGGTGAAATTGGATTAGAGCTAATCAATCTTTATGGCACAGGCTCTCTCGCCTCTGCAGCGGCAAGATCTGCTTTTGTTGCAAGAATAACAAACACTATTAAGGCGACTGGCACCCTAGCTCGAGATGTCTATATGGCATTTGGTTCGGACGGAGCCACCCTTGGCGCTTTCGGCGCAAATGTGCGAATGAACATGCCATCAATAACAAAGGCCTTCGGCGACTTTTTTCATACGGTCAAGCCGTCAGGCACACCCGTTCGAATGAGAATTCAACATGTAATGGACGACGGCACCAAGGTTAAATATGACGTACAGGGCGCTGTTAACAATCATGGTACCCTTCAAGGTACCGCAAGAACTTTAGACGACGTCGGGCTGCCAGCTGCTATTACTGTCGATATACAGACGGGCGTTATTGGGGCAGGCACAATTGGTGGCCGAACAATAACAGGGGCAGAAGTCATTGAAATTTCTACGGTTATCCCGAAATCTCTCTCATACGGTGGCTCAGGGAACACTGCCACTCTCGCTCGAGACCTTACCTCATCAGGGGTTCCTATTGGATCACCAATTAAGATCAACGGCTCTGGCCTTACCGTTGAAGTTTTAGACGCGGGCGGTGCTTTTAACGTTGGCCACAGGTTACAAATGCCAGAGGTGAGAATGACTTTTGTAAGCACTGAAGGAGAAAAAATTTTTGGGACGGTTACACTGAGAAACGCAGGGCAAGACGTATTGGCGAAAGTAGCGGTAAGTGGTGACAAAGTTCAATCAGCACTCGCACCGGGAGTGTTTCAGTCGAAAGTTAATGTGCGAGACATATTAAAAAACTGTCAAAATCTGAACTGATTTCAAGATACCTTGAGGGGATTAATTTATGGGGCTAAGCCGGCGGCAAAAACTAAAGACTGTTTTCTCACTCACAGTCGTCTTGGGCGTCGTTATGATGTTTTTATTTCAGAATCTAACCACCAGCGGACCATTTTATTTGTGGTATTGCCAGAGCTGGCAATACCCACAGATTTCAGATGTAACAATTGAAGTAAATGCGTGGCATTTTGCAAAAAATGATGAGACTCAATTTTTTATAGTAAATAGTGATCACACGTGGAATGTGGACTCCCCAGACCTGGTAGTTAGAGGCGATGGACTTACGCCAAAAGCCTCTGCGACCTTTCTTGCCAAGAATTTCAATCAGGCCGGGAAGAACGTAATGGTTGTTACATCAAAGCCTGACCCGGTCCGTTTACGCTCTGTATCGGATGCTGAACTGCTGGTTGGAAGCGGAAGTGAGTCGTTAGACACTTGCGTCCCCTTCGAAGGAACTGCTCTGCTTCAAGAAGTCGAAAAACTCAAAAAGATGGCGCAACAAGTACTCACCATCCCGCCATCGTCACCCGAATTCGATGCCCTTTATGCTGGGTTAGCGGAGGGATCGCCTGTGATAGAGGTAACCGCGGCATACGCCAATTGCGGGACACTTGCCCATGGGCAGTCGCAAGAAAAGGTTGAAGGAAACTATTCCCCAGAGCCGCAGCAGTGCCCTAACGGTGGCAATCTCACATATACCTATCAAAAACTTGTCAATCGGACTTGCAACAACGGCCAACTTGTTTTTGTCTCTGAAAGAAAGGGTCAACTTGTCGCAAGTGCGGGCCAATGTAATCCGCCGTCTATTCAATTCACCGTCAACGGTCTGAAAAACATCACTGTCGATCCCCTTAGCAAAGTCAACTATGCGTGGTCTAGCCAAGGCGTCGCAACTGTCACCAGCACCTACTCCGCTACAAAATCTTTTTGTGGTGTTAGCTCCTTTGGTGCGTGGGAAGCAAAGACAACAAGTGGTGCCATTTCAAGTGCACTCATTCAGACTTGTCAGGCAGGCATCGCATTCACCTTAACCGTGCGTGGTGTCTCTTCAACTGGGCAAGTTGTCACTAGCTCTGTCGTTGTTAATGTGCGAGCGCCTAAACCCACTTTAAAAATCAACGCCACCGGCTACACTGTAGGTCAACAACCCACCTACACCGTCAGCGGAGCCGCGCCCAATGAAAAAATCTTCTGGCGCAGCACGAAGGATTACTATTCGACTGGTGAAACCGCCTCTTACTACGGGCACATCACTGACGCCACTGGTAGCTGGAGCGGCAAAGGCGGAATTTTTACCAGCTCTGACGCCGGCAACTGGATGAAGGAAGTCACTATCGGTGGGCGAGCAAGCTCCGTAAACTTTCAAGTCAAAAATGCTTCGACTTATTTGCCGCTCAGCTCTGTCGGCCCTACGAACCCAACCATTGATGGCGTCAACAGTCGCGGGGTGATCGGCGGCATTCAACACATGGAGGTCTTTGGAACATTCTCTTCAAGTGGCAATAGTGTTTTGATGAACTGTACAAGGGATTCAAGATCCGTTTCAATTACTTACCAAAGCGCTAGTCAAATCAACATTGCTTGGACTCCAAAAACCACGACTGCTTTTTGTAGCATTAATGTTTCCAACTCCAAAGGCACCTCGAATGCTATGTGGCTTGGATTTATTAATTAGTTAGTGTGTCGAAGTTTTTAGCCGCCAATTGGTTTCATTTTTAATGCGGGATGGGTAAATGACACAGCCACCTCCCCATAGCAGTCTTCTAGGAGAAGCTCTAAAAATCAGTTACAGATTTTTAAAAATTAACCGTTCTAAACTGACGGCCTACGTTGAAGCACTTGTATCATTTTAAAACAACCGTCTACTTAAACTGACTCAAAATTGTGCTCATTGCCGACACCCGACTTTCCGATAGGTATTTTAGTCTATTTTTTATCGAGGTACGTTTATGATTATGAGACTAATGAAATGCCTTCTTATACTTGTGAGCTCACTTTTGCTTTCAAGCTGTGGCTTCCTCACTGAGTCCATAACGAATCTCGCGGGCGGATCAGCCCCAGCAGCTATTGTTCTAAAGCAACCCTCAATTAAGCAAGTGCAACTTAAACTCGATCCAGACGACAATCAAAATATTCAGTCAAAGGCTTCCGTTAATTGGTCGTTAGAGAACGCTGAAGGGCTTGCTGGCCTTGTCTTCACGGCTCGGGCGTTCGCAGGTAACAGCTGTTCTGGAACTCTCTTAGACGAAACTGAAACCACCAGTTTATCTGCTTTACTGAGCGTGGTGCCGAACTCCCAAAGTAGCGTTAGAATCTGGGCGCGCCTTCAATCGCAGGAACTTCACTCCAATTGCGAAACCATTGAAAGCTTTGGTGGCATCAGCCTACTTAACGACATCAATAAAATTCCAACAGCCTTAGGCTTTCGCACGCTCATTCACGAAAACAAGCTCTTCTTTGCAAATGCAGATTCGGCGAAAGGCATGGAGCTGTGGGTATCTTCAGGATCTCCTTCCGATGCGCAGATGATCAAAGACATTTACACCGGGCCGGAAAGCTCAGAACCCCAAGAACTCGTCGCATTTGGCGACAAAGTTGTTTTCTCAGCTATCGACCCTGTATATGGTCGTGAACTCTTTATCACTGATGGAACTTCTGACGGCACCTTTCGAATTTCTGATATTGCGCCGGGCGATCTTTGGTCAAGCCCTCGCCACATGAAACAAGTTGGCAACAAGCTTTTCTTCTCGGCATACAACGAGGCGATAGGCTCTACACTATATGTGACTGAAGGCACGCTAGAGTCGACCAAACTCGTGAGCGATCCCCTGCCCGCTTCGCAAACCGCGAACACTTTACTTAATTTTTCGGAAGTCGGCGGCAAACTGCTTTTTCGAGTTAACAGCCACCCCACTTATGGAAGTGAATGGTGGGTCTCTGACGGAAGTGAGTCGGGCACTCAAATCTTTTTTGACTTAAACCCAGGCACGGCGAGCGGCTTGACCGGCAACTTCTTTAACTGGAAGTCAAAGGTGTACTTTCAAGGATCAACTGCCGCAGAGGGACCGGAAGTGTATGTGTCAGACGGAACTGTTGCTGGCACAGTCATGGTGGCTTCTGAACCCGGTGCCGGAGGACTTGGATTTCAATCTCCTTACGGATTCGGAAACAAAATTTTCTTTTCGCCCACAAATGTAGACCAAGAACCTTGGATATCAGACGGCACCCCCGGGGGCACAGCACAAGTCAGCAACATCAATGCAGGAAACCACTCGTATGCAAGAGCCGTAGGTGCTATTGGCGATCAGGTCGTCTTTCGCGCAGACAACGGCACGACTGTTGATCTCTATAGCTCTAATGGATCGGGAATCACAAATCTTGGAACTCTCATTTCGCGAACCTATGGTGGAAGCTTCACGCTAGCAACCGGCCTATTTGCTAGAGGTGATGCCAATCTCGGATCCAATCTCTTTTTTGGATTCCAGAATATCTACGACAAAGGACAAGAGATCTATAAGACCCTCCTAACAGGTGGAGTCTCTGTAGCCGTAGATGCCTTCACCGGCATAAGTTCTTCGGGAGCCCAGGTACTCGGAAATTTAGGTGGAAAAGTGATTTACTCAGCTTACGACGGCACTGAACCTGCGTTGTTTATGTGGGACGGCGCTACTTCGCCTATAAAGCTTTCCGAATTTAACATCTCGGATGGACTCGGCACCGTTACTGGCGCTTTTGATTTTCAAAGTCCCGACTCAAATGATTTTTATTACGCCTATAATGGATCACTTGGTTCTGGGTATCTACGAGTTCGAAAGTCCGACGGCTCAGTAGTGCGGATTGAACCCACAGCAACGTCTCTAAGAGTGCGAAATCCCAACACCTCGGGTATTTACAAAGGTTATCAAAGAATTGCTGCCGGACTGTTTATGGTGGACTGCGAATCCGACACTGCCGGCATAGAGCCCTGCGTGCTCAATGAAAATAATAACACGGTCAGCTTACTTAAAGATACGCGCGCAGGAGTAACCAACGCTACATCTCCTTCGCTGAACAATCGATCGATTGAATTTAATGGAAAAGTTTATTTTGGAGTAGGAGCAGCTGGAGAACTTTGGGAGACAGATGGCACTGAGGCCGGAACAAGTTTGCTTTTGACTATTCCGAACTCTGGAGGGTTCGCACCCAAAATGTTCGCTCGTTTTGGCTCTCACTTCTACTTTATAGGTAGAAATACCGATTACCGACTCTACAAGTCTGATGGTACTGTGGGCGGGACAACTTCTATACACACTTTTCCGGCTGGGCAAACTCCTAGAGATTTGGAATCAATCGGCACCACGCTCATTGTCTTGATGAACTCGGGCCAGGTGTGGACTTCTGACGGGGATACCACTACTGCCCTCCTTAAGGATCTTTATCAAGCTGCAGGCGGTTTTATGATGGATGACACCGTCTACAATGCCGGCAATAAAATATTCTTTAGCTGGAATGACGGTGCTTCGGGGTTAGAGATATTCGTTTCTGATGGCACCGTCGCCGGAACTGGGCCTCTTGAAATTGTTCCAGGAGCGACCGGCGCCGGCGTAAACGGAGCCTTCTTGGTGGCGGGCACGGGTCGGATCTACTTCTCTGCTAACGATGGAACTAACGGAGCCGAGCTTTGGACCTCAGACGGAACCATCGCAGGTACGAAAATGGTTAAAGATGGTTGTCCTGGAACTTGCGGTCTTACACCGATGAATATTTCTTTAACTGACGATGGCAGTATTTTCTTTCAAGCAAACTCGAATGGAGATTCGTCCCTCAGCGGAATCTGGCGCTCTGATGGCACAAATGCTGGCACCTATCGCCTTCGATCTGTCTATCCAGGTAGCACTCTAACTCTCGCATCCAAGGTCTTTCAAACGTCAGCCACACAGTTTTTGCTTATTGGAACGCATCCGATTCACGGGACAGAAATATTTAAGTTAAGAACAGAGTGAACCCGTCTCTTTTTGAAACTTGAACAACATTTCTCATTTTGGTACGCAGAAAAGCACCGAGCTGAACTGCCGAGGCAAGCTAGTGAGGCTCGAAGGTGTTGAGCATTTACACAGTGAGAACTCTTTCAACAACTCTTCCGATTGAATAAACAAACCAACGAGTTACACTAAAGTTTTACGATAAACAGACGCAATTATCTTAAACCTGGTGGTTTCATCTACTCTTTATTACGACCTAGAATGGCACCTTGATTGCAACCTTAACTTTCACAAAGAAAGAGGGGTTTGAGATGAAGCACATTTTATTTTTCGCGATCGCATCACTGTTTTCGGTAGGCCTTTCAGTTTCAGATGTTACAAAAGGGCAGGTAGAGAAGTTATCTGTTAGCGATATCGGGTTTACTGCAGCTAACGCAGGATGCTCCGGTTATGCAGTTACTTCCGCTTCATGCACGATGTTCGTCATAGATTGTGGAGAACGAAATCTTCGCATTTCCTTTGCCGGCGCTTGTTATTAGTAAAGAAATCGTCACATTCCGACGAGGAATTAAGACTTAGTTTATTTTATATCGCTGCCCGCTGAGAAAGTGAGCCCAACGATGAAGTTTCATAAAACTGAATACTTTTTGCTCGGGACCTTTCTCTTGGGAATATACTGGATATTAGTTAGGGACACATCATCTGTCCCTTCATTAGAGACCCCTGCCGCGACGGCATACCCATCTCAACTGAATAGTGACCGCTACCTGGATGGGGATCAAGAATCCGCGCAGTTGCAAGAGACACAAAAGAATGGCGGCATCTCTCAGACCTCCCCAGCGGATAATGGGTCGATAAAGCAAGTAGCCCCACCTTCGGAAGCTGCTGATTTGATTTCTGGTTTTGAATCCAATCCGCAAATGCTACCCTTGGATGCCAGAAAGCGCATCGATCAAGGACCCAACAATAAAAATCGAGATTGGCACTCCGTAACTGATGAGCGTTCAAAGGCAGAGAAGCTCAATATGTTAGTAGAAACTTTTAGTGGCTCCAATGCTGCCCGACGAATTTTGAGTACCTCTATGGAAGATATCGACCTTTCAGAGGCAAAAGATCAAGACGAATACTTATGGGTGGAATGGAATTCAGTACCCAAAGCCAATTGTAATTTTGTAAACGAAAGACAGGCACCTTTAGTCGTTAAAATCAACGAAGAGGGTAAGGTAGATTCGGCAGCACATATGGCGCCTTATGAAAACGTTCCAGTCAGCGATAATTTTTATAGTTGTGAGTTTCGACCAATGCAATTAGATGGACGATCAATAAAATACGCGTTTACCGTCGTCGCTTCCACGCCAGAATAATACAATTAGCCCCCTTCCTAGTTATTAACGCTCAGAATGCCTAGCCTCGGTCATCTCTTCGATAAGCCGTGCAACGCTAGTCTTCATTTCTACGATGAGGTTCTTTAGGTGTTCCTCATCTGGCGGGCGCCTACCTTTGCGGTTCTCTGGTTTATTTTCTTCTTCGGCTCGCTTTACGGCATCTATCGCATGAATAATTTCAAGAAAACGAATTCTTGGGTAAACACCAAAAGATGTCAAATCGCCGAGCTGCTGCTCAAGAGCTGCTGGGTAGGCGAACTCATAGATTCTCGTGGCTAGAAGGTGGAGTGCAATACCGTCCAGTTCTCCTGAGCCATTCAAGACTTTGAAGCCATTTTGAAACAACGATGCCAGCACCTTCGAAACTGCCTCACCCGATGCCGGCAGCTGATCCGGCCACTTTAGAACATCAATTCTCATTCCATTTTTGGCTGCGACCTGGCTTTGTTGAAAGGAGGTGCCCGTCATATCACTAATCTCACGAATTTTTTGAAGATCTACATCTGTCAGTACCTTCATTGCTTCTTTTACCCGTGTGCGCGCACTATCTAATTCACGGGCGTTGATATGACTTTGCACTTTCACGATAAGTTCAAGCGCTTCACTAAAATCATCCGAAAGAAACAGATTTCGCTCGGCATGCAGATATACAAGATCTAAAAAAAGATCCAGGGTGGCATCTAAACTGTCGGGCTTCCCTGCGGGGGCGATCGCCGAGTCTGCTTGTGTTGCCTCAGCGATCTTGATCCAGGTTCGTAGTCCTTGAGCCGAAAGCCGCTCTCGAGGGTCTCCCTTTTTTCTCGCAACGAGATATTTCGGGAACTCAGGTCCCATCCAAATCACTTCCCCCGACATCGGGTCTTCAAACTGATTGAGCTCTTCAATGACTCGCAGACCTTGCAGAAGCGACCTTACCTGGATAACTCTCTCTTCATCTCTCACGCTGGTGGTCCCGTTCGATTCGAATAGCCAATCAAACTCAGCTCGAGGATCTGGAGTCACGCCGCCCACTGGACTAACATCCGAAGCCTTCCTAGATAATGCTCCGTTAACTCCATTAGACGGCACTCTTGCTGACTCAAAGTGTTCATCAAACAACCCCATACAAATGCCTGGTGCGTTGGGTGTCCTGCCTGGCGCATTGAGAGCCTCATAGACACGCTCCCAACGCTGCGCCTCCTGAGCGAGACGGAGCCTCTGCTGCTGACGAGCTTTACGTCGCGCGCTCACTCTAGCATTTGATACGTCCGTGACCGAAACAACTAAAAAGCCCACGAAAGTTGCGACAAGAATACCTAGGTTCAACATCCCTAACCGACCTCACTAAAAAGGTTTTGAAAAAAAAGAGAATGTGCGGGGTCGAATCTATAATCAAGAGTGAGTTAAAAACCCGAAGCCTTTTGTAAAAAATCCATTCGCCAACTGCAGAAGAACAATCGATCAAAAAGGACGGCACTAACGGAAGTCATGTATGTAGTCAATTTCTGCTGGGGGCGAAGGATTCTTAACGAAATCTTGATAGAACTGAGACGACGCCTGAAGGGCCATCGGATTCGGTTCGTAAAAGGGCGGCAGTAGGTTGAGAGACTTCAGCTCTTGTAAGCTTTCTTCGACGGCATCTGACAACAAAAACTTGCGTCTCAGTAAGTCCTCAAGGCCCATTGCTAGTTCATCGGGCGTGAAACCATAGTTCATTACCATGTCTTGACCCACCCGAATGAGCTGGGTCAGGGTAAGCCTCTTCGACTGAAATAGATCAAATGCCGTCTGAAATGTGTTGTAAGTTGCGATAATTTTACGACCAAATTTATCGTAGTATTCTGGATCCGTATCTGTCGCTAAGTTAATGTAGATCCTCTCAACTGGGTCTCTTGCAGCGACGCGGGAGCGAAGTGAGAGAATAAGATCGATCTGCCTCTGTTGAGCGTTAAAAAACTCGAGAACTTTGCTCGCGGCTGAATCAGAGACTCTGTGTGAGCACAAATCCGAAAATAAAGAATACACGACAGCATCGCTTTCGCTGTCGTCTCCCCATAGGATCATGCGTGTGTCGTCCCCAAGGTGACTCCTTAGCTCCATCAAAGCTTGAACTTTGTATCCAACATGTTGTTTAAGCCTCGAGAGCATACCGGGCCTAAGATTCCTTAAGTTGTCTTTAAAAAAAAGACCATAAGGCTTAACCCCATCCATCTCGAGCTTGTTGCGGATTTTTTTTTCCATTTGAGGAGGCGATGCGGATACAAAATAGATCGGGAAGGGATCTTGTTCTTTTTCGAGATCTCGGCTGCTCGTTAAAGCACGAACCAGGGCCTTAGTACCTGGGACATTCTTTTTTTGAAAGGCCTTTTCGAGTGCTGTACGCAGAATTCCGCGCAAGCTCTCGAACTGGGTATCAAGGTAGGTTTTGTCGATATCCCAGACATAAACGAGCTCGGCAGTCTTAGCGTACTTTGATGTCACTAATTCAAAAAATGCCACATCCAAAGTCAGAGATGAAGCTCTCCTTCGCCAATCTGCCATACATTTGCCCTCACAACTAGAGCCCCCAAAGGCTCTGCATGAGAGCCGACCAGGCAACGCTCATTTTATAAAATCGCTAATAGCCTCAAAAGTAAAGTAAGAATCTGCTGTTAGCGGGAACTTCACTTGCTCGACAAATAGACAAGGAAAGCTCTTGATGATACTTCCTTGCAGATGCCTATGTCCGCTATCAGTAAACCCAGTGCCTCGCTCGTAGAGATCGTCTATGACAAGCCGACCCTTTGGCCAACAGATATTCTCTGTCGAGGAATCAAAGTGTGCAGTGGAAGCAGCGGTCAATCCGTTATAGATTGCGATCCCTTTGAGTTTTTAAAATGCCTTCGTCCAAAACTGACATTTACCCAGATTGTTTGGCTTTTTGGCCACGCAATGGAACTTGGATATGATCGCAACAAAGCCCTTGATCGAATTCGCCTTTGGGACTCTCCACAGCGCAAGAATTGGCAACAAACCGCCGAGGCACTCTTAACAGCTCCTATCGGGTTTCAAGTCTGGACTCATGAAAAAGCTTGCGAGCTTGGTGATCTCGCTCCGCTTCTTTACCTTTCAAACTCATTTTCTGATGAAGTATGGAGTCGATGGGAAATAACAAAACAAATTTTCGCTACCAAGCAGACAGGGCTAAAGTGGTTAGAGCTTGCCATTGAAGTTGTTGGCATTTGGGAGGCGTCGGGTAAGTTAGAAGACTTGCCCGTAGCGAATTCTGTCGGGGCGGAAGGTGACCTCGAAGTTTTAAAGGACTTTCGATTTCGAAGCTCACTCAAGCAAGAAACCCAGACTCAGGCTTATCTAAACTCCTTGAGCCTTCCACGTGGCTGCCGAATTTCATTGGTCCGAGAAGCTGATCAGTGCAAGTTGAAACTTCAACTTGAGGCTACGACCAAAACAGATTTCACCGCAAGTCTTTCAAAGCTCAGTATTATGTCTGACAAATTGGGCGATGTCTTTGAAACAGCAAGCGCGCCTTGCCAGACCAAGGAGAGTCGGCCTTGAATACCAGATTTGATGGTGATTTTTTGAAATCCGAGCGAGGCAGTAACGACGGGGAACTCGTCGGCGTTACAGGCGGTGCAGTGTCGAACTCCGAACTCCCTTTCTTTGAGGAAATTTGGATTGCAGAAGAGTCTCGCGAAACTGACGTTGCAAAAAGATTTGTCTCACTTTACCCAAACAAGGTTCGGTACTGCGCTGAAAAGCCCTTCGATTTAGAGCCCACAGGCCTTACAAAAAAAGAATTTGATGCCTCCAAAAGAAAACTTTGGATTCACCCATTTAAGGGCCAGTTTTTTAAGCGCTGCCCTGGTGCAAAGCCAAATCTCTCGTGTTGCAATTACTTTGTTCTCAACCTCGGTCTACAGTGCAATATGAATTGTAGTTACTGCTACCTTCAGAGCTACATCAATAGCCCTATGACTGAGATTTATTCCAACATTGATCAAGCCATCGATGAAATGCGGCAGATGAGCGCAGAGTATCCCGAATACTCCTACCGCGTCGGCACCGGCGAAATTGTTGATAGTCTTAGTCTTGATCCGCTCACGCTCTACTCGCGAAAACTCATTGAATTTTTTAGAACTATTCCCCACTGGCAGCTCGAGTTTAAAACCAAGTCAGACAAGGTAGACCAGTTTCTTGACGTCGAGCACGCAGGAAACGTCATTGTGAGCTGGTCAGTGAACCCTCAATACATTGTTCAAAAAGAAGAACACTTAACGGCCTCATTAACAGATCGACTGTTGGCTGCTCAAAAATGCCGAGTTAAAGGTTTTAAATTGGCCTTTCATATCGACCCCATGATTTGGTTTGAGGAGTGGCAAAAGGCTTATGCCGAGCTCGTAGCCGAAATAACAGGGCGTTTCACACCAGCTGACATTATGTGGATCACGGTCGGAGCGCTCAGATTTCAGCCTGAGCAAAGGCATATTATGAGAGAGCGGTTTGGATTCACATCTTTAGTCAGTCAGGCCGAGATGTACCTTTCTAGAGATGGCAAAATGAGATACGATTCAAACTTACGCAATGAAATGTTTCAATTTGTTTTTAGCGAATTTAAAAAGGCCGACAGTAACTACAAAGTCACTCTTTGTATGGAGTCGCGCGAATCGTGGGTTAAAACACTTTCTGGCTCCCCTTCTCGAAACCCAGAACTGCAAAGCCTCTTTAAACCTATCCCTAAGCCGAATGCCAGAATTTAGACGATTCGGAGTTTCCGTAGTGCTTTTGATGACTCCACCGACTTTTGCGCAAGATATCTACGCCCCTAGCATTGCCAGATATGTTTCTGAGACCAACCTGGAGCCTCGGGAGTCAGCACTCTTGATAGACAAATTTCAACAGCTCAACGCAAAGATTCCGTTTATCAAATGGCAACAGCCTGGGCTCCCACCGTCGTTCTTGAAGTCACAAAGATCTGACTCAGCGGAAGTTGCAGTTAAGATTTCAAAACGCAATCGTGTCTGCTTGTTTTTTGTAGAACACGGATCACATTGCTGGATTCAGATGGAGCTCAATAACTTACATTCGTTAGCTAAAACATTCTCTCGCATGGGATGGGTCGGAAGAACTCTACCCCACAAGAACGGCTCCTACCTTGAGCAAATTGGCAACCACAACATGGTTGCCGTTAATTGGAATACTGCTCCGGCGGAGGAGGTTTCTTTGGCAACTCTTCGATTTGCCGAAGGTAGCACTCAGTATGATTGGAGATTCCTTGCGCGTGCCCGACTCCACAGCACAGAAGGCGACAAGGCTTTGTATGAAGTTATCGATTGGAACGAGTTGTCCCTGCAAATAATTGCCACTCATTCGCTCTTTGTACTCACAGAAAATGGAGTTATTGAGAACCCACAATCATTTCACGCTACAGAAAAGTCGTCTCCACCCTGGTGGTCTTTTTTAGGCCCATTGTCTCTTCTTCTGCTATTGCTTTGAATCTATAAACCGCACTCGGCTTTTGCTCACGGGTGCCTCTACTCTTCCAATGACACTCGTAACGGGAAACTTTGCACGCAACACACTGACGAGCTGATCTACCCTTGACGGGGCAACAGAAAGCAAAAGCCCTCCTGAGGTTTGTGGATCTAAAGTTAGCCAAGCTTCATCTTCCGTAATGTCATCCCAATGTGTTTCAGACTCGCAATAATCTCGGTTGGTTTTGTGTGCGCGATTGAGATTTTTTGCACGTAGCGACTCCCTCACACCGGTAAGAAGTGGCAAGTTCCTCACAGACACCTTTGCCGACGTGTCACTCGCTCTCATCATTTGAAGTAGGTGACCTGCTAGCCCGAAGCCTGTAATATCCGTCGCCGCATGAATACCCTTCCGAATTTCAGCAACCAAAAGTTGGGGCACACAGTTGAGTTGGGTCATAGACTCCACCATTGAATCAACCCATTCTTTGCTCGCGACGTTTGACTTTAGTGCACTAGAAAGAGTTCCCGTACCAAGCGCTTTTGTCAGCACCAAGTAGTCTCCCACTTGGGCCCCCGAATTTGTCCATTCACTGTCGTCTTCTACAAAACCAGCAACACTAAAACCAAGTTTAAGAGTGTCATCGTCTATGGAATGCCCGCCACAAAGAATTGCCCCAGACTCGTTAATTTTCTCCACCGCCCCTTGCATGAGCGGCTGAAGCAGATCGAGACTCAAGACACTTGTAGGAAAGGCCAAAATGCTCATTGCAGTGGCGGGAGTGCCTCCCATTGCATAGACATCGCTGAGTGCATTCGTAGCAGCAATGGCGCCAAAGGCATGCGGATCATCCACTATGGGAGTAAAAAAATCCAAAGTCTGAATCAAAAGTCGCCCGTCTTTTAGATCCCAAAGAGATGCATCATCCAATGTCTGAAAGCCAACTCGCAGCTCGGTCGGTGTATGACCCTCTATCGTAGAGAGAACTTGCCTTAGAACTCCGGCGGGTAGTTTTGCAGCACAGCCGCCTTTTTTGGCGATTTGAGTAAGTCTGACTTTTTGTTCATCCATTCTAAACACTCCTGATAGTCGCCCCGAAAGATCACTTTTCGAGATCTTCGTTCGCTAGAAAACTTGTACATCGGATCATAATAATTTTTTAATAGTCGGCTAATCCACTGGGCGTGGGGCTCAAACTCGGCACCATCTTTAAATGCTGTTTCTAAAAGAGTGCTTATATGTGCAAATTCAGCACCCCCTAATTTCTTAGAAACAGAGGTCAATTGCTTAAGTCGCAGCTCGCAAAGATTCTCAAGTGAATATTCATTTTCCAAAGGTTCCTTAACATACTCATCAAATATATTTCGTATTCGTGACTCAAAAGGAACTACAACTTCGATAATCTCTGCAGATTCCAATGTCTCTTTCACCCCAACAGGCAGGACTCTGCGCCCTATGAGCCGGCTTTCATCTTCAGCGACAAACTTGTTAGAGCCGAGCTTGATCCATTCTACTGCTAAATTATTTTCGAACTGCACTTGGGTCGGCTGTCCGCCAATTAGCTCGCCAAAAGCACTTCCGCGATGATTTGCCAGCCTCTCAAGATCTAATGACGGCAAATTGCAGTCTCGAAGCAAACGCGATTTTCCACTCCCGGTTAGCCCAGACAAAATAACGGCCACCTTTTTGTTTTCAAGCTCTCTCAACAAGTTCGTACGCACACTCTTGTAGCCCCCTTCGACTTGATACACTCGCTGATCAACACTGCACAACTCAGACAACCATTCGCAAGCATATTTCGATCTGAGACCACCTCGGAAACACATAACAATATAAGATTTCATGTGAGGGCTTTGATGCCATTCGCTGGCAATGGCTTTTCTTTTTTGTTCAGTAAACTTAACGCCCAATTCGATGGCTGCTTGCTGACCAAAGGACTTGAAGGTTGTTCCTACTGCCGCTCTTTCGATATTGTTGAGTATAGGAGCGCACAAAAATCCATCAAAGTGACCAGCATCGTATTCCCCTTCGGAGCGAACATCTAAAAAACGCATCGGCAATGAAAGCGAGGCAGCCGAGTGCCCATCTATTAATAGCTGAACAACACTCCACGGATCAATTTTTTGGATATTCGAGGACTGTGACACTCCCCCTTTTCCTACCAACCTCGATGCGTGTCAATCCGAAGCCAGAAGCCCTTTGGGCGCCAATTCTTAGTCGGGTGGAGGCCAAACGTAGCTTTGTCGGGGAAACTCCACCCAGCCCTCTCGAGAGGGAAAGTTCTTGGGCTTTTCCTCTGATTGACCGTGATAAGACAAGAACGCCGTTAACGCACATATCAGTGAGTTAAAACCCTGCGGACTATCAATAAGCCTATGTAGGTCTTGCTGATAAACAAATAGACTTCCTTGCTTGGAAATTTCTCTGAGGAAGACATGCCGACTTTCAGAACTTTCCGGCGAATGCTTGAAAAATCTCAAGTGGCTTTTTGCGAGGCGTAACCCCAAGCCAATTCTCCACAAGCTTAGCTGCGGAAAAACTTCGACAACTCGGCAAGGTAATCGCGGAACAAGGTAGGTCGCACGCGCGGCCAATGGGGCATTATTTGCTCCAAGTGCATGCTGCATTTCAAATGGTTCTTCGAGCATATGAGAGACATAATACTCTACGCATCGATCAGTGTAGGGCGTATAGTGCTTTGTTCTTTTCTTTTTCTTTTTTTGGTTTAGATGGGCCGCTCGCATCCAAACGTTGTGTTCAGCGGTACAAGTTTCGTACGATTCACACTGAACCCCGCAATTTAAACAGAGCGGAAGCGAAAGTGGGGCATCTATTCCGATCAGTTGTAACTCGGGACCCATCTCTTGGATAAGGTTCAGCAGCTGAGAGTCAGCAGTAGAATCTTCTTTTGACTGAATTTTTAAGTGCGCGTGTTTTAAAAATAACCTGGCTGGTCCCGGATAATACTCCAGCACCGTCAAAGCTGTTCGATCCGCCTTAGCGCCAGACAAGGCGACTCCTGCAAAACGAACGACTGAGGGCATGACTGCCGCTTCTGAAGGCAAGTTCGAGCTCTGACTGATTGGCTGCTTTTTTGCTCGTTTGCTTGAAGAACCAGTTATGTGGTTTTTATCTTTGCCACCGGTTTTGCGGCTTCGAGTGTGTGGAACCCGTTTTTTTGACATAGTTGAACGACCTCCTCACGCTGCGTGGACTTAACCCAAACAAAAACACAGCCACCGCCACCGGCACCGCAGATCTTAATCTGCCCTAACTTGCCAATAACTGCCGCGAGCCGCTCAATCTCTGGACTCGAAAAAACCTTTGAAAGTCTCAAGCGCCACTTTAATTCTTGCGCGAAAATATCTGAAAACGAATCAAAATCTTTTTTTATTAAACTAACTCTCAGGTGTTCTGAAACTTGACCTAAACTTTTAAGGGCCTCTATTGTTTGAGCATCGCGTTCGACGACCTTTTTATAAACTTCCCAGTTATTAAGACCTGAGTGATGGGGGCGTCCCGTATAAACAACCACTAATCTTTCTGAAAAGTCTTCCACGTCATCGATGCAATCTTCAAGATGACATCCTGAATGGTCATACCGAATAATGTTGATCCCACCTCGCAGCGCCGGAACGTAATCTTGCGTACCCGTGGGAACTCCAAGTGCTCTAGCTTCTATATTGTGCGCGATTTCAATCATTTCTAGATCAGATAAGGTTTGCCCTTCTAACTGAGCCGCTGCCTTTAATAGAGAAATAACCAACGAAGAGCTACCGCCTAGCCCACCACCTACCGGCGACTGACTACTAGTTGTTAACTCCCAACCCCCTGAAAATTCAAATTCTGAGAGAACAAGCTCCTCGAGTCCAACTGTCGTGCTCCTTGCCACTTCTTTAAGTTTTAAGAGGCTCTCATAGCTGACATTCCTGTTCATTCCTTGAGAAGAAATCCTGATTTCATTTGTCTCGAGCCTTCGGACGTCCACTCTTGTCAGTATGGATATGGCAAGGTTGATCGTGTAAAACGGACCAAGCAGGGCATAAAAAGGCCAGAGGTCTAAAGTCCCCCCAGCCAAATCAATGCGAGTGGGCGATTCTACAAAAAAATTGTCAGGCGATCTCGACTGAGGTTGTGTATTCTGTCGACTCGTCGTCACGGTGTTACCCAATGTGCTTTCTCCTAAAGTCTCGACCACTGCAGAGCACATTACTTATTCGTAGTAGGCGGCGCTTGGTGAGAACCCGGCGCGCCAGCCGACGACTTTACTGATTCGTAGTGGGCGGTGTTGCTTCCTGAGTATCACTCGCGCCAGAAGGCGTCTCTGCCTTCTTCTCTTCTGCCTTAGGCGCTTTTACAAGCGTCTGACCCGGAAGAGAACTGATCTCTAGGGATGAGATCGTAATCACTTCATCCAGTTGATTGGTCCTAGCAAAGTAAGAGTCTTGCTTGGAAGTCTTTGAGCCCCATTTAAGGCTAAACACTTCTTTACCAGAATCATCCTTGAGCTGGATTTCTCCGTCAGGCTTATTGAGCCCACGCCCCTGACGACTGCCTAAAAACTCTTTTGCTTTCAACTCTTTCAAACGAGACAGCAACTGGCCAACCAAAGCCTGGTCTACTTCACCTTTTTTGTCTTCTGAGCCTGGCTGCCAGTTAGAACCCTGTTTCTTAATATGAATTTCAGCCAAATTTGTCTTCAGTTCAATTTCTTTAACTTTTTCTGGATCAAAATCAAACGGGGCAGAAGCATCCCTAAAGTCATCTGCTGTCTTTAGTAGCTTTGAAAGTGAGCTCGAGGCAACCTTTGCTACAAAGTTGCTACCGTCAATGACCGCATAAGCATCGTCTTTAACTTTATTAGAAAAACGAAGTTCCACCTTTGCCTTATCTTTCGTTGTAACTTCTACTACGAGTGCGGGCATCGCCAATTGATTAGCGGATCTTGTCTTTGAAGAATTTTCTTCAGCCACGAACTCGCTAATCCGAACTTCTGCTAGATCATTTAAGTAATTTTGAACCGTATCAGGATCGAGATTTCTTACTTCACCCTGTGCCAGTTTCCAGCTGACAGATGTTTTCTCGAAACCCAACTTTAATCTCGGCCAAACTGTTCGATTCTCAAGCTCCAACCGCTCAACAGAATTTTTGTCGATGCGCAAAAGCATTTTGTTTCGGAAGTTTTCGGACTTCTTAGTAACGAAGCCTTCCCATTCAGAGCTTGCAAGAAGAACTTTTGGCTCTAAGTCCTTTCGAATGTATATCCGGCCTCCAAGTGCCTTTTCATTTCCGATAGAGATTTCCTCTTTAACTTCGCCTTCGCCCTGAACGATCAGTTTCTGATTCGGCTCCAACAAACCGTATACTTTCAGGTCCGCTTCCGGTCCCTCGGCCACGACGGCTTCAGATTTCGCCTTAACCAATTGATCCAAAAAACGGTCAACCTCTGAGGAGTCTGCTTGATCAACGATAGGCTGCTCAACGTTCCATTGATTGTTGACCTTGCTTAAGACCAACTTTGCATCAGAATTGATGAGTTCCAGCTTTTGAATCTTCTCTTTGTTAATGTCGAGAATTTGAGCTTCCTTCTCTTTGATCGCCTCTTCTTCATTCTTTTTCTTGTATTCAAAGTAATAAACGTAACCAACAAATAAAAAGACTAATACCCCAAAGATAAAGGTTCCTCGAAAGCCCTTCATGCCCCTCTCCTTCTAAACCAAATCACACTCGATATGGCGAACAACACTAGTGGCAGAGGTATAAAGAAGAAGTAAATCATGGCCTGTATCTGACTCTCGTTTAAGGTTAAGCGGCTTCCACTCGCAATTTTTGGACGAATACTTATCAGATCATCCTCTTTTGCCAAGAATGAAAAACTATTTAGAGCCAAGTCGCGATTGAGCTGCTCATCGAGAAGTTGATTCGTTAAAAAATCACTGTCGCCAAAGACAACGACTGCAAAATCGCTTTTCTTCTTGGCTTCTCCCGGCGCAGCACTGTCCGCCGATTCTGATTTAGCAGAACCTTCTACAACTGCAGCAACCGCCAAAGGACCACGCTCATCTCTAGCCGGGTCGAAACGTACCTGCTGCCCTAAATCCATTGTTGTAAAGCTACCCTGGGTGGTTTTAACAAGCTCTTCAAAACGCCAGCTTTCATTGAAGCCTTCTGCCCTTTTTAAAGGAGAGGCCAAGTGAAACAGTGTCATCTGTTCTTGCTGCCCTTTTGAAAAACCTTTTGTGATAGCATGGGTATTAGAGTAACCAGCCCCAATGGCGAGAGCTGCGCTCGCACCCAAAAGCTTGCCAAAAGGATCAACAATGAACACATCTTTGAGCTCAACGCCGAATTTCGAAATCAGATCTTTTAAATTAGAACGCCTGCCAGGATCAGCAGCCACCAAAAGTCTGCCTCCGTCTTCAACAAACTTCTCAATAGCGGCAATCTCCGGCGCAAACAAAGCTGTTTGAGACCCCACAACAGCCAAGACACTAGCATCTTCAGGAATCTTTTGAGTTTCAACGAAATTGAGTGATTTCACTTCATAGTTTGACTCTTCAAGAGCTCTCTTAAGACGATCGGCTCCGTTTGGCTCTGTTGAGCTAAAGCTGACCTCTCCATGGCCGGTCAAAAAGTAAATCACTTTTTTTCCGTCCCGGGTAAGTTTAACGATGGCGTTAGCAATGCCCTGTTCGCTGAGATCGGTCAAAGTATTCTGCCGACCCTTATAGAGCATAATCACCGTACCAGAAGAGTCTATTCCGTATTGCTTCACTAAATCAGGGCGTTTTAGTACGTTCACGAATTCAGGCTTTACCTTGCTGGATTCCGCCTGGAACATTCCCATAATGTACTCGAACTTCTGTTTCTCTTGCCCTGAAAAGTTGTCATCCTCTCGAAAAAAAGCCAAAAATCTTAAGTCTTCGTCAAGTCCCTGCACCAGTTGAACGGTTTGATTCGAAAGAGAGTTGAGCTTTTCTTCTGTGACATCCCACTTTTTGTTATTTTTGTAGGCCACGTAGTTGATGCCAGTGAGTCCTACAATTAAAAGCAAAATCACCGAACCCAAGTTGAGCCCATGCTTTGTCGTTCTCATCGACAAGAGCTCTAAATAGAACTTCAAATCCTTAACAAAAGCACCAATCAATAGGGCTCCAGACACCGCGAAGGGAATCCAAAAATAATCAGCCCAAGGTTGGTACAATATTCGAGCGGCGCCACCTATAGCTGCAATGAGTGCAGCACTAAAAATGAGAATTTTACCAGTTCGACTCATTTTTACCTCCACCTTGCCGATTCAACGACTCTTTGGCTTAAGAAACAATAAAGCACAATCACACTTAGCATGAACGCGAAACCCACGGTTTGAATACTGCCGCGGATAAACTGCCCGAAGTGGTTAGACACTGACATGTGCGAAAGCACGTCCTTCACCACTGCGCTATCGACGGTCGAAGCCGACCAGGCAATAAACCATAGTGACAATGAAAGGAATATCGCAACAAATCCCGACACAACAACCGAGTCACCTAACGACGAAGCGAACAAGCCGACAGCTACATAAATTGCTGACACAAGAAAAAGTCCTAAGTAGGCCGATGCAAGTGGTCCCCACTGTACCTTCGTAAAGAAGGCAGTAGCTACCGGAAACGTCATAGAAACTAGAAGCAGTACTCCGACTATGGCCGCTGCTGCGAAATACTTGCCCAGCACAATCTGCGTAGATGTGACGGGGCTAGTAAGAAGCAAATCCATTGTGCGCGCCTTTTTCTCTTCAGTGAGTAGGCGCACAGTCAAAAACGGAACTAGGAACAAAAGGATGAGATTCAGGTTATATATGTGCCCTTGGATAACTTGTTGGTGCAAATTTGGCCCTTCGCCTCCACCTTGAAAAGACATTTGCAAAGACATCTGAGCAAATTGCACGAACATGTTATAGAAAAGAAAACTTGAGAAAACCATGAACAAACCAGCCACCGCATAAAATCCAGGCGAGGTAAAAAATCCTTTGAATTCTTTTACAAAAATCGTCCAAAACCCTCTCATACGCTTGTCTCCTTAGAGGTGAGTTTTAAGAAAATGTCTTCTAACGATTCGGTTTGAGGAGTCAGCTCCAAAAGCCCCGCCCTAGCTTCAACGGCCACTCTTGATAGTTCGTCAACACTTTCAACGCCGCCGCTGATTTGCACTTCAAACGTGCGCACTCCATCAACGAGATCGACGCCTTCAACACCTTTAAGCGCTGCGAGCTTATCTTTTAGACCGCCTACGTTGTCTCTCACCTTCAAGCGATACTTCTGATGGCCAGCCATGCGGTTGTTGAGTTCATCAAGAGTGTTCTTGGCAACAATTTTGCCTTTGTTGATGATGATGATCCTTTGGCAAGTTGCCTGAACTTCCGGAAGAATATGCGTAGAAAGCACAATTGTGTGGTGCCCTTTAAGGCTTTGAATCAGCTTTCTCATCTCCGCAACTTGTTTTGGATCAAGACCAACAGTTGGCTCGTCCAAAATCAAAATCTCTGGATCTGAAACCAATGCCTGAGCCACGCCTACGCGCTGCTTGAATCCTTTAGAGAGATTTTGTATCAGTCTTTTTGCAACATCCTGAAGATTCGTTTTCTCGATAGCCATTTCGACTTGCGATTTCAGCTTCGTTTTTGGAACACCCTTTAGTTTGGCCACAAACTTCAAATAGTCCGTGACAAACATATCTTGGTAGAGAGGGGGATGCTCAGGCAGAAATCCAATTTTTCTCTTAACTTCAATGGGGTTTTCGAAAACATCTAGACCGGCAATTTTAACGTCGCCTGTTGTAGGCGCCATATAGCCAGTGATGATTTTCATCGTCGTCGATTTGCCTGCCCCATTCGGCCCGAGAAATCCTACAACCTCGCCTTTGTTGACGGTGAACTCAAGTGAGTCCACGGCGGTTGTGTTCCCGTAGCGTTTTGTGAGCCCTCGAATCTCAATCATTCGGCCCTCCTCCTACTTAGCTGGATCAGTTTTAGAAATGACTTTACCGCAACCCCGAAATTGTGAGTGCATCACATTTTCTGTCAAGACGCATCGGTACGGAGTCACTTGTGGGACTACGCGCGTTATCAATGGCAATTTTCGAAAGCAATGTCGATGACAGTTGTCTAAGCAAATGGACGCCGCTTTGCTTTTTTCCAAGGTGCAAGGGAGACAAATATGGACATGCAACCTCAAAAGGTGATCGCGTTTTGGTTTGAAGAGTCTGGTCCAAAAAAGTGGTATTCGGCTGAGAGCAATTTTGACGATCTCATCCGCAGTCGGTTTTCTGAGCTCGCCGAAAAGGCACAAAGGTGCGAGCTCAGTGCGTGGCGTTCATCTGCAATTGGAGCCTTGGCTGAGATTATTTTACTCGATCAGTTTTCTCGAAATCTTTATCGCGGAACGGCTCGCGCCTTTCGCTACGACGAACTTGCTTTAGCTTTGGCACAGTTCGCTCTTAATAATGGATTCGACAAAGAACTTGCTCCCAGCAAACGAGCTTTTCTCTATTTGCCTTTCATGCATTCCGAATCCAAAGCTGTGCATGAAGACGCTGTGAAACTCTTTAGCCAACCGGAGCTTGAGAACAATTTGAAATTTGAAATGCTACACAAAAATATTATTGATCGGTTCGGCCGCTACCCCCACCGAAACGAAATTCTTGGCCGCGCCCACACGATAGAGGAGATCGAGTTCCTAAAAACCCCTGGCTCCAGCTTTTAGTGCTATGGAGCTGGCGGCATTTCTATTCACTTTAGCCATGGTGCCGCCCATCTAAAAATTATTAAAGTTTTATTTGTAACACTTTGTGGGGCCCAAGGCGAACCTGACCGATTTTACCCTTTATAGGGTGTATGTGCCTGACTTCAGAAATAATAACTTCATAGCGATCACCTTTTCTGAGATCTCTTTTTGCGGCCAAATTCTTTTGCGTTAAAATCTGGGCGGCCTCCTCAAGTGTTGCCTGGCTTAGTTCCTCACTCTTGTTTCTAGAAACAATCCCATGTGGGCCCGGGTAATTTCTGAGATGCATCCAAATATGATGTGGGTTTGCTTGCCTAAGTATAAGCAGGTTCTCTTTGGCGTTTCGCCCGACACGAAATCGATGCCCAGTTTTTAACAAGAATCCCTTTTCGAAGGTTTCTTCTTTTTCCGCAGTCACCGACGCGAGCGCCTCAATGACGCCTGGTTTGTTATCTCTTCTTGGAGTCTTATGTGCACTCTCTCCTGGCAATTCTTTAGGCCCAGCTCGGTGTCTGTTAGACTCTTTAAGAACTAATTCGTCGTACCGCTTGATATGCCCTGTAAGCTTTCTTTCTAATTTCTTGCGATTTTGATAGAGCAAGTCAGTGGCTGGTCCAAAGGATCCTTGCAACTCTTGAGTTTGAATTTTTTTGGTTGTTTCTCTCAGCGCATCTTCTAACTCTTGTTTTTGCTCAGCAAGCTTTGATAGGAGCTTTTGCTTCTTCTTAAGGATTTTATCTTGTGACGGCTGCTTAGAAGGTTCTTGACGTGATTTATGCTGTCGACCGATGTGCGATCGAAGCTTTACCGAGACTTTTTTACCTGAATTTAGTTGGAGGGTGAGAATAGAAGTCTCATGCAGCCAAGACACTGAACCAAAAGGAATGACTTCGCTTTTGTTTTTAGGTTCGTCATTGCTTTGGCTTTGGCTTTTAGTTTTAGAGTTGGCTTCGGTTTTGGTTTTGCTTTCGGTTTTATTACTTTTTTTTCTCTCATTTCCTTTAGGTCTGCCCACCATGAGACACGTTGAGTGCTCATCTGTTTTTACTTCGTAAACAACTGCACCCTTAAAGTGAGCATCGAAAAACAATTCAATGGGCTTTTTGACTTGTTTCTTCTTTTTAGAGATCGCTGGCGTCCAATCAGAATTTAAGTTCCCGCCAAGTTGAAACCTCGCTTCTGAAACCGAAGTAGGGATTGAATCGTGGCTCGTTTCGACTGGGGGGAGTCGCCAAACATTCATCCCCTTGTCGCCGTGAAAGCCCAGCAGGAGTTGTTCCAAATCGAGATTCAAAAAATTCAAGATTAAACTAGCTTTTTGAAGTGAAATCATCTCTGAAACAATTTACTAAATCCAAACAAAAAAAGCTAGAAAAGCTCTGTGGGACCAGGAAGGGCCGCCCAATGGCTAAGGCCACTGGGTCCTCTTAATACAGGTTTGCAGTTCGGCGATAGCTCTCACCGATTGACGACCTTGTTGATTTAACGCTGAACTTGCCTGTTTAAAGAACTCATCTGCACCAAGGGTTGTTGATCGCCAGCTCTATCCTTATACCAAACACAGCTTGCATCAGAAAACTTAATCTCAAGATTCTTTGCGGCAACGTTTGCTACGCTCATGACTCCGGGCTTGGACTTGCGAAAAATCGGCGTCACACAATCCACCGTGTAGCTGACGTTTGCTACTTTCATCTCAGCTTGAAAGTCGATCGAATAGCTACCTAAAGGGAATTTCAGCGGAGTTCCGTAAAGCTTTCTCACGTTGATCTGGCTCGCACCTGCTTTCTTTGCCAAATCGGAAACTAGTGCTTTAATTTGATTCCACTTGTAATGGTCCTTTGGTTCGGACGTCACAGGGGTGCCATCAAAATAGCTATAGCGCCCGATGGTTTTATCAAAGTTCCGTCGACTAAAACTCGTAAAAGTCATAAGCGTGGTATCGATAGCTGTAACATCCTTAAAACGGCTATGTGTTAGTGATTTGGAAGTCATATTCTGAATTTCGACGGTCGTGGAATCGGCTCCGCCCGCACTTGAAGCAGCGTCTTCTACAGCGGGTACTGTATCAGAACCGTCTGCGCTTACACCTTCACCAGAAGTCGGAGTCACTGTTCCGGTAGCGACAGTAGGAGCTACCGAAGTTGTAGCTCCGCCGCCTGCGGTTTGCACCGGCGCCGGAGTTACAGTTGAAGAACTTGCCGAAGACTGACCTGAGCTCCCGCCAGTCGCTGCCGGAGTATCACCACCTTCGGTTCCCGCACCAGGTTGCTGAGTAGCATTGGTATTTTCAGAAGTTTCAGCCTCAGCAGATGGATCAACTTCTTCTGTACCATTCGGTTCGACTTGCTGACCGCCTGCCTGTTCTTGTGAGTTAGGCACTTGAGGGATTTTCTGCCCCAACGAGAAATCCAAAACTCGTTTCTTCGAATTCGCAGATGGATCAAGTTTATTAATTTCTTTCTGACGGATTTCTTCTTCGTTAGTAGTCAGCCTTTTCAATCTTTCAAGATTGAAGACCATATCTATGAGAGTTGCTCCCTCACCGATATTGATGCTCACCTCGCCCTTATCGTTTGTAATATCGCCAATCACTGTTGCAATGTCGTTGAGGCCTTTTATCCTAGACACTGCAGCAGCGAGAGATTCCGAGTTAGTAGCCTTCTTGACTCTTGAGAGCTTAATGCTAGAGGCATCCTTCTGTCTGCGTAACCCTCTGAGTTCCATCGCTTCTTCTGATTTGTTATCTTTTGTATTAAAGAGCTTCAGGTCTACAGACTCGATGGTAGATGCAACTTTAGTGTAATCAACAAGAGCATTTTGAATTTTAGCTGCAAGCTGGTTTGCAAGATCTAAATTCGCTTTATTAGTATCCGTTTCTTTTGTTTTAATATCTGTTTTCACGTTGTAGGCAAGACGTCTAACTTCGACACGAAGTTTTTCTTCTTTTCCGTCGATTTCGACAGCAAGAACTCCAATAAAAGAAGCTTCGAAGTGAATGCTTCCGGTCTCGCGGAAAGCTCTACCTTCAAATTTTACAATTTTAGGAACTTTAGTCGTCGCTACAGAAGCCTTTACAGGTATTTCCGTCATACCTGCTTCGGTCTCGTCCGTTGTACTATTTAGTAAAGGCAGCACGGCCCTTGCTTCGAGCACAGCTGGCTCAGCCTGACCTTCGATCGTGTACGAAAGTTTTATCAAAACGTCTGCGACATCCACTTTGTCAACATCGCTAGCACTGCTATCGGTATTGGCTTGCTTTGCTACTTCGACTTTGCCTTCAACATTGCTGATTTTGGCAGCAAGAACTGGGCTATCTTCTTTAGCGCCAGTAAGTTTCTTAACTACATCTCGTTGAAAGTTAATAGCGTCTGATTCAGCGTCTACTGTTGGCCTAGACTTATCCAGCTCGCCGTTTTTCTTAATGACTGCTTTTATCTCGCCTTTCTTACCTTTTGGCCCACAGCTTACTGCCAGCGTCGCCATAGTAAGGAGCACGAATACCCTATACATACCTTTTCTCATAACGTTGCCTCCTTAAAGCAAACCTATTCATGCCTGATTTAAGCAAGTCTAGGGCCAGCCTCTATTGGGCCAATGCTCCGTAAAACCTACTTGATGTGTCTAAAATTGAGACAGGGCCGCAAATTGTCGCCTCAGCTACCTGTTCTTTTGAGTCGGACGACCCTTTTTTGTTTAGATGGGTGAAAGACTTATTCTACCCAGAGTTTGCGACGAATCGCACAGGCAAAAACCTTAAAGTAAAAATAGTCAGTACGAAAGCTGAACCGCTCAGACCAAGAGCTATGTAGAGAGATAATCCTGCACCATCAGCCCACCCCATAATGGAAGTCGCAAACGATTCGCAGAGGTTAGTTACCGACATAAATAGACTGAACTGAAAAGCTGCCAAAGTTTGCACGGTTCGCCTCATGAGAAAGGCATACTGAGTGGTGGTCACTGCACCTATCAAAATATAAAAGGCGGCAAAACTCACAAGAATAGTCAGCGGCGGCCAACCTATCGAAAACCCCACCTGAGAAACAACACTCAGTGCACTGCAAATTCCCACAACCAATACAAGAAGCCGCTTTTCATTAAAACGATCAATTCCCCAGCCCCCCAAAAATGCGCCTGCGGCTGTCGCGACCGGAACAACAAAAGAATATAGCAGAGCCTGGAGGTGCGACGGAAAGCCCATGCTTTTTAGTTTAGCACTCGCAATACCGGCCGTTCCCTCGTAAGAAAGGCCGACCGTAAAAGACAAAAGAACAAGAAGCCAAAAATTCACGCTACCTGTGCATTGCCAGATATCTCCGAAATACCGGGTGACTTGAGGTTTAATACCAGCCACATCTTTGGTTTCAACCAATCGTCGCTTCAAAGAAGGCAGTGTCAATGAGCCAAACACAATTGCTATCGTCCAAATAAATCCAACAAGTAGTGAGAGAAAAACAGGTGCTCCCAGATGATCTGCCAAGAATACACCAGCGCCCCCAAACAGGGATCGCCCCAGAATCATTCCCAATTGCATGAACGCATTGGCTTTACCCATGTCGTTTGAATCCACCGTCCGAACTGCGTAAGCATCGATGGCGACATCTTGCCAAGCAGCAAAAAGAGCGTGAGTCAGCAAGAGCCATTTGAGTTCTTGAATTTGAAAGTCTTCAGTAAAAATGCGTATGCACCCTAAAAGAGTCAGACCCATCATAAAGTTCGCGAATATAACTTGCGCTGCATACCTGGCGCGCAGAAAGTTGAGAGCATCAACAAATGGTGCTAGCAAAAATTTGAGCGACCACGGAAGCGCCACAAGCGCAGTTAGTAATGCAACTTCAGAAACTGGCACTCCACGACTTACCAACATGGGTGGCAGTGCCCACCAGATAAAACCAATTGGCGCGCCTTCAGACAAATAAATAAGACCAAGAACCCAGTTTCTGCGTGCCGAGCGCAACGTCAGGAGTTCCGACGCTCAATGCGCGAATTTGCGAAGTTTTTTTGGAGCTGAGGAAGAGCCGAAAGCAAAACAATCACACCCGTCAGCGCGGCGATGACGACTCCGGAAGACACCTCTAACTTATGGGCGATAAAAAAACCCGTTAGACTGAGCGCTATCGCCAGTGTCCACGTAAGCCTAAGGTGCCCTCTTAAACTTTTTGTGTGAAAGGAGGCCGCTATTGAAGGCCCCAGCATGAGGGCCGAGGCCAAAATTATTCCCACGGATTTGATCGCAAACGCAACGACAATCCCAATGACCGCGAAGAACTCCAGCTGAAGCCTGAGCGCTGATCCGCCAACAAGACCCACATAAACCGGATGTAACAGATAATATTTAAAAGCTGTTCGCCTTTGCCGCAAAAATATTTCGCATACAACAACGATGACAAGACCCACGTAGACATTTTGCCACGTCGCAGAGTCGACATCGCCAAGTAGTATATGAAGTAGCTCCTCGGGATGACCATGCCCACTTAACGAAAGAGCAAGAACGCCGACTGCTAACATAGATGAAAAAACAACAGGCAAAAAAGAATTGAGTGACCCGGGCCTTTTATAATCGAGCCAGCCCAAATAAACCGAAAGCAGCAATATAAAGGGCGCAATCAAATAAATGGGTGCTATGCCAATGAACATGGCAAGTGCAATAGCTGGCAAACTCGAGTGCGCCATAGCATCACCCATAAGCCCGATGGACTTCCAATCCATCCACGGAGAAAGTCGTCCCATCAAGTGAGCCAACAAAAGCAAAGTGGCAATCGTTGGTAAAAGTTCAAGTATCTCAGTGCTCATGTGAATGAATTAAACTCCCTTCACCATAGGCGCGGTGCAGACAGAGATGAAACTCTTCTGACTTCGGATCACCGTCGAATGGGCGCTCGCCCCCTAAACAGATGACTCGCTCAACCCATTTTGTGATAGCACTTATATCGTGACTAACCATCACAACAGCAGATCCCTGTTGAGTCGCAAACTCCCTCAATAACTCAAGCACTGAATCTAAATGACCACGATCCACGCCCTCGACAGTTTCATCGAGTATCAGCAGTTTTGGCTTATGTAAGAGAGCATGGGCAATCAACAGCCGCTGCCACTGCCCTCCTGAGAGCTCCTGAATTCTCGAATCAAGATCGATCCCCGAAAGGAGCACTCCCACCGCATGTTTTTCAAATGCAGCATCCTTACAATTAGCCCAACTCAAAAACTCCTTTGCCTGACAGGGCACCCTCAGCGGGGGCCTAAGCCCCTGCGGGATAACCGCCAGCAGCCCCGCGCGTTTTTTTTGGTCTGGTTCCGGCAGGTTTAAAAGGCGCATTTGGCCTTTTAAAAGTGGAATTTCTCCGGCCACCGATTTTACCCACAAAGACTTACCCGTGCCGTTGGGCCCAACAAGCCCTATCGTCTCACCCTCTGAAATAGAGAGATTCATATCCTCTACAAAGATACGACCAGCGATGCCTATTGTTGCATTCTCTAACCTGAGTATTTGGCTCATAGAAATGAGTCGTCCCTGTTCGGCTTTGGGGTTTATGGGGAGTCCTTACAATTATTGCTTCAGGAAATAACTCATTTCGTGTTCAAGCGCTACAGCGAAGAGGCCCGGGTGGACACTTCGTCCCTATCAGCATCAATAACGCATGACGCAAACACAAACGCTTCGGTCCAATGAGCCGAATGCGGCTTGGCCATCTCGAACACATTTGGTAGACCTTTGGCGCCCACCTTGAAAGGGAGCTTATGGGACGCACTATACAACTGAGACTTTGCTTCTTCGCCGCGTTAGTATCGCTTTTCAGTGCCTGTACGACTGAAAAGGCAGAATTAGGTACCGCAGACAACCCCATAAAGTTCTTCTTTGTTCCTTCTGTGGACGCTATGACCCTTGAGGATACCGGCAGAATTGTTCAGGCCTACCTTGAGGAAAACACGCCCTACAAATACAAAGTTTCTATTCCAGCGAGTTACGTGGCAGTGGTGGAAGCCTTTGGAACGGAGCGCGCCGACGTAGCCTCCTTAAATACGTTTGGCTACGTACTCGCTCACGAAAAATACAAAGCTCAGGCGAGGCTTACGGTCATTCGCTTTGGTGAAGACACCTACAAAGCCCAAATAGTCGCGCTTAAAGATGGTCCGATTAAAAAGTTAGAAGACGTCGACGGCAAAAAATTTGCTTACGTTGATCCGGCTTCCACCTCTGGATACTTGATGCCCGCGAAATTGTTTATGGATAAAGGCATTAAGCCTGCCGATTACATGTTTGCTAAAAAACATGACAACGTCATTACGATGATCTACCAAAAACAAGTTGACGCAGGAGCCACGTTTTATTCCCCGCCCGAAGACGGCAAGATTCAGGATGCGCGGAGGTTGGTTAAAACCCAGTTTCCTGACGTTGAAGACAAAGTGAAAATAGTGGCTCTGACTGATGCTATTCCGAATGATCCGATTGTCTTTCGAGAGGGAATGCCCGAGGAGATGAAACAAACTATAGTCGATGCACTGCTAAAGTTTGTTAAGACCGAACAAGGGAAAGATGCGCTCTACAAGCTCTACGGAGTAACGGACTTCAAAGTCTGTACGGATGAAAAATACGACGGCGTCAGGGAAATGCTTAAGGCATTAGGTAAATCCGCTCATGAATTGGTCGAGAAGAAGTGATGTCTGACATTATATTAAAGATCTCTCAATTATCTAAGACTTTTCCGAACGGGGTACAGGCTCTCAAAAATGTCTCGTTTGAAGTGAAAAGAGGAGAGTTTCTTGTTGTTATTGGGCTGAGCGGCTCTGGTAAATCGACGTTGTTAAGATGTATTAATCAACTTCATCAACCAAGTTCTGGCCAGATTCTCTTTAACGGACAAGACATCACTTATCTTGAGGGGCGAAAGGCAAGAGAGCTTCGTACCAAAATTGCGATGATTTTTCAGCAGTTCAACCTCATTGGCAGAAAAAGCGTGCTTAACAATGTGTTGATGGGGCGCCTTTCTAAGACAAATACCCTAAAAAGCTTGTTCGATCTCTTTTCAGAAAAAGACGTCGCACAATCAAAAGAATACTTGAAGCTCGTTGGTATTGAGCAAAAAGCTTTTATAAGAGCTAATCAACTTTCCGGTGGCCAACAACAACGCGTTGCTATTGCACGGGCGCTTAACCAGAAGCCAGAAATGCTCTTAGCAGACGAGCCAGTTGCTAGCTTAGATCCTGCTACTTGCCACACCGTTATGGACTACCTTGAAAAAGTGAATAAAGAGCTCGGCATCACGATAGTTTGCAATCTTCACTTTTTGAGTCTCGTGCGTCAGTACGCTACGAGAGTTATTGCACTTAAAGGCGGAGAACTTGTATATGATGGATCGCCGAATGACATAAGTGACACATGGTTTCAGACCATTTACGGAGAAAAAGCTCGAGAAGTTCATATCAACTAGCAGCTCGATTGGGGAGTTTGAATTCATGCGCAAACGGTTTCGCGGTCATGTTTTAGATACGGTTCTCTTTGGTAGTTTGTTTGTCGGTATCTCGTATCTGCTCTTCAAGCCTAATTCTCAACAGCTTCTTGAACTCGATAAAAACGTTTTGGTTATTACTGTTTGCCTCGTACTGGGTGCCTTTCTAAGTATTATTTTAGATTCGCTTCGCATTAAGACCCTGGGTGAAGTTCTTTTTGAGGCAGGACACCTTAAAGAGGCTCCAGAGACACTTTTAAGAACTTTTTGGGGCTGGCAACTTATTGTGTGCTTCCTCGCTTTTTTTGTCGCAGGCCTCCGAATCACTGAGTTCAGTTTTTACGAACTTTTTTCAGAACAAGGGTTCCTGGGCGCCAAGAGAATCTTCTCGAGCCTCATTGACCCTAATTTTGCCATTTTACCTCGAGCCATACTCGCTATCGTAGAAACAATTTTTATCGCTTTTGTTGCGACGATCCTATCCGTTCCCGTCGCTTTTCTTCTCAGCTTTCTCGCCGCCAGAAACATTATGGGTAAAAGCAAACTCACAATGATGATTTATGGCGCTGTACGAACCTCTTTCAACATCACACGCTCTATTGAACCCCTTATCTGGGCAATTGTATTTTCGGTTTGGGTGGGTATCGGGCCTTTTGCGGGCATGCTTGCTCTTATGCTTCACTCAGTGGCATCTCTTGCTAAATTGTATAGTGAACTTATCGAGTGTGTCGAAGACGGCCCCATCGAGGGTATTCAGTCCACAGGAGCCGACCCACTACAAATTATTTGGTTTGCCGTTGTGCCACAGGTAACACTGCCAGTTGTGGCGGTGACCATCTACCGCTGGGATATCAACGTGCGTATGGCAACCGTGATTGGTCTTGTCGGTGGAGGCGGAATCGGAACAATGCTTATTCAGTATCAGGGCCAGGCACTTTGGCGAGAAGTCGGCTGTCTGGTGATTGTTATTGCGATTGTTGTTTGGCTTATGGATATGGCAAGCGCCCATATTCGAGAAGCCATTAAATAATGCCGTAAAATAGTTCCGCCCTACTCCCAAGCATTTAGCCCTCCCTCTTGGGCTTTGCTGATTTTTGTATTCAATCCACCAGCATGCCTCTTCGATTTACAGCATCTACTCGGCAATAGCACTTCCCTCGCAAGCTTAAAAGCATGTGGTACTGATGGGCCAGTCCTGCAAGCTAGATACTATTTATAGTCATTTGATTTTCAATTTCACAATACGTGACTTCAGAGCCGCACTGTTGTTTTTTATGGCCTCCAATATTTTACGGCATTTCAAAGACTGACGGAGGCCAAAGGAATGAATAAAGTCTTTTGCTTTTTCAAGAACCTTCCCTTCTTTTGCAAAACTCAATTTCTGCCCACGACACCTAATCGTTGGAAGAGCCTCGGCAAGGGTCGCGTAGTCCAAGTTTTCTTTGGTCTTGCGGCACTTACTGCAGCGACTGAATCTTCACTTGCTCAAAACGCTAGAATTATTTCAATCTTTCAAGAACCTTCTGTTGAAGCTCGTTTAGGCGGTGCCGAAAATCCGGTGACGTTCTATGAAGATGATTTGGCTATGCCCCTAATGAATGTGAACCCGAAGCGTTTCGTTATCTTGAACATCGATGAACACTATTCTACTGAAGTGCCAGCGCACCTTGTCTCAATGCTTTGGGAAATCGTCGAACACTCATTAATTGACGGAAACCGCGTAGACCACCACGAACATGAAAAAGGCCCCTCGAGCGCAAGTTGCTCTGGCGATTGTGATCACAATCACGCTCAAGCGGGTCACGCTCAAGCGGGTCACGCTCAAGCGGGTCACGCTCAAGCGGGTCACGCTCAAGCGGGTCATGCTCAGGCGGGTCATGCTCACACTCACAGCCATTCTCATTCTCATTCTCACAGCACTGACACTTCCCTCGGTGAACGTGTTCAAAATATTTTGAAAGCCTCAATCACGAGAGATTTTTGGAATGAGTTCGGCAAAAAATTTAACTTCAAGAGAATCGCCATAAACCTAAGAAGGCTCGCTAGCACACAAGACCCTACTCACGCTCAAAAGGCTGAAGTTCTTAAGGATCTTGTTAGCCTATTTCCGTTTTCTCATGGCTTCGAGATGGCATCTGGACCGCTGAGCATCGCGGTAGCTCGGATTATGGGATTTGAAAGCGTGGCTCTTGATAGCGCTCTTGGTGCTATTGGTATAACCATTTCAATCCCAGGTCTCGACCCCGTCTGTTACATCGTCATTATGGGTTACGCCGCCGAGCCTTTTCGAAATCTTGTAAGAACAAGTCGCTTGTTCGTGGAGCCTATCTTAAGCGCAGTTTGGAACCCTATTGAAAAACAATTCTCACAAATTGGGTATAATCATGATCCACTTTCCCGTTGGCAGAGAGACTTCACTGAATCCGAACGACGTCGAAACGAAAAAGACTTAAAGATTTCACGACAACCACACCAAAACGATCTTTGGCTCAGCCACGTGTATGCGCCGCAAATGGAACTTTGGAACTCAGCGAATCACAAAACTCGCTTCCCCTTCCGAGCCCCACCCAACTATTTGGAAGTTTCGTTTGGTGCCAACGAAGTAAAACTTTTTGATCAGGATGAGCGACTATTGATGCATTTGGAGTTCTCAAACCTCAACGAACAGAGCAACTCTCGATTTCTAAAAAGGGTCTGGCTGGCAGGTGATCTTACGGCACGGGACAAGACAAAACTTCTTAATGCCATTAAATCGCTTCACTGGAACGCTAGAGATGCCGTCAAAGAAGTCTTAAAAGAGAAGCCACAAGGGGTTTCGCAAAGATTTTATGTGGAGTCGACTGCCGATAACGAAGTCAGGTATCACCCAAGCGCCATCGTCTGTAAGTTCTTACTCTAGGCCATCTTCGGCAAAATCTTACTCTAGGCAACCGTCGGTCAAAATCCCGACACGAAGTGTGTAGAGCTAAAGACACAACTTAAACATTAAGGGAAAATCAGCATGACCAGAACAATGCGGCAAAAGAAACGAATTAACTTGCAGTTTCGTCTTGTTCTTCCAATTCGCGATATTTAGGAAGATTTGTATAATAGTCAATTAGGGATTGGAGAGTTATTTCGGCATCAGAAGGTGCTTCAGCAGGCAATCCACTACGAGCCTTGCTCCAAGGACCTTCAATATGTGTTAAGTGACTCAGAGTATCGCCATCCAAGTTGCCGTATTTTTCTACAGCCCAATGCACACAAGCTTTTTGTTCCATAGAAAGATTGGACGGACTTCCAAGGTTGACATTATTTAGAGCTTTAAATCCTTTGTGCTTATCAAAAAGTTCACGCACGACTGGACCACCTCTCCAGGCCAAAATCTTTTCACCAAAAAGTGGTTTTGAATAGTGAACAAGTGACTCAACCTGAGCGTAGTAGACAATTTTTTGTAACTTCATATATGTCGAATTTCTAGATATTAGTGCCGAAGCATATTCAGCCACATCGAGCACATTTGCCGGCTCATTTGTAGAAATGACTTCTCTAATCTGTTCTACGGAAAACCGAAGACCAATGGCACTTAAAATTGCCATGATGTTTTGAATATTTGGAATGCTCTTTCCATTAAGAATTTTGTGAAGCCCCTGACGAGATAAACCTGCATTGTCAGCAAGATCAGATTTCCCTCTTGCGGCAGCTACGTCATTGATTGCTTTGATCAAATAAAGATAATCATTATTTTCTTTGATGTCAGGATTTTGGAGAGCTTCTTTGATATGAAGAAACACAGCTTGATCGTCACCTTTTAGACTTTCAAGCAAATATTCATAAAAGCTTGAGCCTTTGTTTTTATTTGCCATCGGTGTTCTCCTTTTTGTTTTTAAGATATCGTTCCCACCTTTTTTCTGCGAGTTTTATATCCTCCTGTTGATTTAGTTTTGTTCCTACATGCAACAAGAGAATCAATTCGTCTCCATCAACACCAAAATAAACTCTATAGCCAGGCCCAAAATCGATTCTTAGTTCGCCCCAGCTTCCACCCAAAATTCGATGGTCGCCGAAGTTTCCCATTTCTGCTCGCCCAATTCGCTGAGTGATCTTTCCATATTCAACATACCTGTTTTTTCTTTTTAAGAACTTCAACCATTCTTTCACTGGTTCAGTTCCACTATCTTCTTTGAAGAATTCAGCTTTTCGAAGTTTCGCTTCCATAGAACCCTTAGCTTTTCACCACTAAGGGTGTATTAAACTATTCGGCATTATGTCAACAACAGTTTACCTCATATGTTGTTTATGTCAATAATAGTGCACGCAAATGGGGTAAGATACTGAAATAACTTAAGAATCAGAACCTACCAATTGGCCAAGCAACTCTACAAAGAAGTTAAAGCACTCAAAATTAAGGGGGTTAAAAAAGAAACCACAAGGGGATTCGCAAAGATTTTATGTGGAGTCGACTGCCGATAACGAAGTCAGCTATCACCCAAGCGCCATCGTCTGCAAATTTTTGCTCTAGTCAGTCGGGCCAAAGCTGATCGACCGTTATTTACTCGATTGCATAAAAACAAACAAAGCTCTTCATGAAATGGACAGCGTAGTTTGAGTGAAAAGCCCCCTGCGTATTGGCTAAGGGGCACTGCGAGTTAGTAATTAAAATGTGTAGCCAACTCTTAAACCAAAACCCCAAATGCGAGACTCATCAAACGCGATGGGGCCAACTTTTAGTCTGGGATTGAGAGTTTGATACTGAAGCTCCGCTATAAGTGGACCATCTGCAAAACCCAACCCCGCCTGAACGCCCAAATCACCTTCAATCGTAAGACTCTCGAAGACCCCGGTCTTGCCAACGGGAATCAAATAGTTGGGGCCGCCAAATAGATAGAGGCTTGAACTAAGCCCAAAGGTCGCATTGGGTTCGACTGTAATCATGGTAAGCTTCGATTCGGGCAATTGCTCACTCCTTCCGCTAAATTCAGCACTATCAAAACGCCTATCGATGTGAATTACACTCCCTAACGTGTAACCGAAGCTTCTCACTTTAATGTCAGAATATCGAATTCCTATACCGGGTGCGCCCGATGACTTGATTTTCACTGCAGCAGAGCCACCAATTCCATTGATCTTTAAGTCCCAATCCTGAGCAAGAGAGTAGCCAATATTGACTCCAACACCTTTGGTTACCTGGGCACCAAGATTTTCCATTGTATCCACTGAAGTTGAACTCGTTTGGTTCGAGGATGATTGGGCGATCGCCTCATTTTCCGTCAAACAGAGCGACGCCGCAGCTAGCAAAACGAATGCAAAATTTAGTTTGTTCCCGCGGCAGTTCTTATCAAACATAACATTCCTCCAGATAGAATGATTCGTTCTTTCTTGGGCTTAAAGCCATGGGTCCTGATTTGCCTAATGACGACAACCAAAGAACGAAATGGTTTTGTGTGAGAGAAGATACTACTACATGCCTTCAGCACTCTGTGAGGGAAACATTTTCAATTTGAAAAAACTACTTTAGAGTATACGAAAGCGAAATGAGTCTAAAGCGACAGGAATTGTTCGACTTCTTCTTAACGGCTCTGCAATCAGAGATAACGAGCGCCTTTTTCTTCTTCATACACGGGAGGTGCCAGAAATTTCATTTCAATTTTAAGGACTCTAAGAATTGCCAGCAGCTTATCGAGCTGGATCTTTTCATGGCCTTTTTCTAGATCAAAGATCAAAGTCTTGCCGACCCCCGCTTTTTTCGCAAGGTCGCATTGGCTCAAACCGGCCCCTCTTCGACCTCTGCGAACCAAATCTTTTAACTGATCAACAGATTCAAGCGGAACCACTGCTCTTCCTTGCTGATACTGCTAGGGCGGTAAAATTATTCAATAATATTAATAGCTTATGCACACCTTAAAGATATAGCCTTGAGCGTTTTTTTGTAAACTAAAATATTTGATATTTTTTTATATTTTAACGCAGCAAACACTGCCCCGCCCCCTCCCCCCAAGGAGCCGAGCGTCCGAACACTTAGGAACCCTTATGCTCTTTCGACTGCTCTCTTTTATTCTGCTCTTGTTTATTCAATTCGTTGTTTATTTAATTCGTCTTGAGATTGAGTTGGAGTCGTACCTCTACGATCAGCGTGATTATATTCAGAAAGCAAAACGTAAGATGCGACTTCACTTCCAGATTTACCTAATGACCTGCACAGAAATCCCTCCTTCGAAATCTCTGTCAACTTTGATCCATCTCGCGCGAGGATAATCTCTGATTGGCTCTGCTGCAACTCTTTGCCTTGCACCTGCGAAACTGCTTCAGAAGCACTTGAACCACTGTCGTCTTTGCAATTAGAATTCTTAAGGCTATATAAAACGTTTCTCCCTCTGTTTCTCTGCAAAAACTCCACCCATTCATTGTTTTGGTGAATCCCTACAATTTCAGACTTATAGTTGCTAGTGCATACGTAGGGGCGCGATTCAAATTTCGCTCTGGAATCCCTCGATATATTATTATTCCCCCAAGCATCTTTCCAAATGATTTTTGAATCTTGAATTTTCCAAACCATTTTTCCGGCAACGAAACCATCTTCTAATTGCACATCGGCACCGCCACATTTCAGGCTCGACAGCTCCCAGGGCCTACGTTCAAGTTTTTCCAAAGTGACAACCTCGTGAAAAAGTTCATTTGGTTCAATAACAGGCCCGACGACTCCGCCGCCGCTAGTGGCGACAGGTACTTCGTCCATCTTGATTCGGGGTTGATCGCCCTCAGGCACATTGGTTTCACCAAATGCGAGCTCGCCGATCCACGAGTTTTCTTCTGCGCTGCCAGTGACTGTTGAATTTCCGTCGTCAGCAGCGGAACCCGCGTTCTCTTGTCTTTCTTTGATCTTTTGCTGATAGGCAACTTGAACTGCCTTTACACTCTCTTCTAGTTTTTCAAGGGGTATCTCATACTGCGCAGCTGTTTTTTGAAGCATGACGTTTTGTAGCTCAGAAAGATTAGCCACTTTGTCACCCAAGGCAACTATTAGTAAAAAATAATCTGCCCTTAGAACACGACGCGCCTCAGGAGGTTTATCAAGCTCGCTGGTCTTTCCGTAATTCTTAATGCCTTTACCAGCAACAGTTGTCTCTACACCTTTCATGCTCCATGCATTCTCTTCTCGCTGCATAAAGGCCGGCAAGATGTGTCCATTTTCTAGCACAACGACTTGATTGCTTGACGCAAACTTCTCGTAACCTCTTGCCGCGTTAATAAACGTCAAAAGAGTCGTACCAGATAAGCATTGGGCTTTTTTAACTTCTACCGGAGATCCAACTGTGTTGTGTGATTTGTTATAAACTATCTCACCAAGATTCGCTTCATAAGTTTCTTTAAGAGAAAGAGGCTCTGTGTTTGCCACCTTCTCTTTTTGACCCAGCATGAACCCTTTTATCGCGGCTTCAATCGAAGCCTTTTCAGTTGCACGTTTCGATGTAGCCGACGCATTCAGGCCCTTGCTATGTAAGACTTTCTTGTTAGAGGGATTGGGCAGCTTCTTATGGTGGTTGCCATGAAGAGGGTACCAAACTGCATCTGAACTGATTGACGTTTTTGCCCCAATCGTTGATGCCCCCTACTCGTTAGTGCCAAAGACGATTCAGCAGAGAAATTTTATTTGAAGTATGGGGGTTCATCTCACTGATGGATGAACCAACGACTCTGTTTCTGATCATGACGAGCTTCCCCTAAACAAAGCTATCGGCCAAGAACATAGGCAAAAATAAGAGGAGCTACTATGGTCGCATCGGATTCGATCATGTATTTCGGGGTATCAGCAGCAAGCTTTCCCCAAGTGATCTTTTCATTGGGCACGGCGCCGGAGTAAGATCCAAAACTTGTTGTCGAATCACCTATTTGACAAAAATAGCCCCAAAGCGGAGTTCGGCGCTGCAAATCTTGCTCTAACATTGGCACCACACAGATGGGAAAGTCACCGGCAATCCCCCCACCAATTTGAAAAAACCCGATGGACGATTTGGATGAAGTCTCCGTGTACCACTCTGCAAGCGACATCATGTATTCAATGCCGGTTCTCACGGTGTGAACATTTTTAATATCTTTCTCAATACAATGGGCCGCAAATATGTTGCCCGTGGTAGAGTCCTCCCACCCAGGAACATACATCGGCAAGTTCTTCTCGGTGGCAGCCAGCAGCCAACTGTGCTTGGGATCAATCTGATATTTATCTTTTAGCTCACCCGACAGTAGAATTTTGTAGAGAAACTCATGCGGAAAGTACTTCTCGCCTTTCGAGTCGGCGGTTTGCCAGACCTTAATCAGATGCTTTTCTAATCGACGAATCGCTTCGCCTTCTGGAATACAAGTATCCGTCACTCGGTTGAGGTGCTCATCGAGCAGCGCCTGCTCATCTGCTGGCGTCAACTCTCGCCAGTTCGGGATCACCCGGTAGTGCTCATGGGCCACTAAATTAAAAACGTCTTCTTCAAGGTTGGCCCCGGTACAAGTGATCGCATGCACCTTATCTTCGCGAATCATATCCGCAAGTATGATACCCAGCTCTGCTGTACTCATTGCACCAGCCAGGGTGACCATCATCTTCCCGCCTGAAGCTAGGTGCTCTTTGTACCCTTGAGCTGCCCGTTTCACTGTGATGGAGTTAAAATGCTTGTAATGAGTGTCAATAAAGTCTGAAACGGGGCTTTTGCTCATGGTTCGTCTCCTCAGATTGCGATCAAAAGTACCAGTTACAATCTACAATCAAACAATGTCAAATTGAACTGTTAGACGGACGCCCCAGAATAGAGTAAAAGTTCATAAGCAAATGAAAACGCAAAGCATAGTAGTTCAAAAATTTGGCGGTACCTCAGTTGGCACCATCGAGCGGATCGAGGCACTCGCCGCAAGAATCCAAACAAGCGTCGCCAAGGGGCTAAAGCCCGTCGTTGTTGTCTCAGCGATGTCGGGCGAAACGAATCGCCTCGTTGCGCTTGCCGGACAAATCGATCCCAATTATCGGGGGATCTCCTACGATATGATTGTCGCCTCAGGCGAACAAGTCAGCGTCGGCCTTTTGGGGATAGCTCTAGAAAAACGAGGGGTTCAACCGAGACTTTTCCTAGGGTTTCAGCTGGGTATCCGCACGGACTCAGTCGCAAGCCGTGCGCGCATTGAAGACATTCGAGTCGAAAGACTTCATAAGGCCCTCGCAGACGGATGTGTGCCTGTGGTGGCGGGGTTTCAAGGGCTTGACAGTTCTGACCAAATTACAACGCTTGGGCGCGGAGGCTCCGACACAACTGCCGTCGCATTGGCCGCCGCCCTCGAACTTGATAGCTGCGAGATTTACACAGACGTACCCGCAGTGTACACATCTGATCCGAGGGTTGTCCCAAAAGCTCGCCCCTTAAAAAGTCTTAGCTTTGAAGAGACTCTAGAGATGGCATCCCTGGGAGCAAAAGTGCTCCACATTCGCAGCGTTGAAATCGCCGCGAAGTACGGGGTAAAAATAGTACTTAAAAGCACATTTGAAGATGCCGCAGGCACCATCATTGGCATCGAGGAGCTAGATATGGAAAAACCAGTTGTTAGCAGTGTCACATTTGAAAGAAATGTTTCTGTTTTTCGTTTGTACCCACTTAAAAAAGGCATTCAACCCCTGAGTCAAATCTTTGAAGGCCTAGCGAAGCGAGGAATAGTCGTAGATATCGTCAATCAAACGACACTTCCCGAAGGTCAACGACTAGCCTTTTCTGTATCAAGTGATGACTGCGAAGAAGCCCGGCAAATTATCAAGAAGATCGTGCCAGAAACAACAAATATGGAAGTTTTGAATCCTAAATCAAAGATTTCTGTGGTGGGCGTAGGAATGCGAAATCACACCGGAGTTGTAGAGACTTTTTTAAAGTGTTTGGAGTCTTGCGAAGCTGAACCTCATTTGATCACAACTTCTGAAATCAAAATTAGCGCTGTTGTTGAGAGTGAACTACTTGAGCCAGCAGCGCGAGAACTTCACAGTAAATTTGGCTTAGATTTAGATAGTTAATGACCCTAAGGATTTAGTGTTGAGAGCTTACAAGGCTAGTGAAACTAAAGCCTTTGAAGAGTGCATAAGACAATCAACTGTTTTATTGATTTAGTTTTTGTATTTTTATCCGTAAAGTAGAGACTTACAAGAGTCGTTCAAATTTCAGTTGTTATTTTTGATTCGGAGTACTAGTGAAATTAGCTTACGAACTAGATGTTCTTACACTTCACAACAAGCAGGGCTCACACCCTCTCAAAGACTTTTGTGCCAACTACTCTCATCCTTTTTATTTTTACGATTTAACCTCGATCGAAGAACGAGCCCAACTGATGTCTGAATCCGTCAAAGACATCCCCGTCCATTTTCACTTTGCAATGAAATCTAATTTTCAAAAACCTCTTCTTAAAAAGTTGATCGCGTGCGGATGGGGTATCGATACGGTCTCTCAAGGAGAAATTGAGTTGGCTCTTGAGTGCGGTGCCACCGCCGATCAAATTGTCTTCTCTGGAGTCGGAAAGACAGCCACCGAAATTGAGTTTTCTCTACGGTCAAAAGTAAATACGATCAACGTGGAGTCTTTTGAGGAATACGAAAGAGTCCATCAAATTGCGAGAAAATTCGGTGATGCCACGTCAATCATTGGAGTGAGAGTGAACCCAGACGTTGACCCAATGACCCATCCATCAATCACAACGGGATTAAGAGACAATAAGTTTGGCGTCGATTTTGAGAGTTTTTTAGCATGGCATCATCAATCAAAAGATTTTCCGCCAAGTCGGCTAGCCCTAAGCTGCCATATCGGAAGTCAAGTTCGTCACATTGGCGTGCTCAAAGAAGCCTACTTCAAAATGCTGGGCTACGTTCAAATATTAAAAAAGCGCGGTGTAGATATTGTGCACCTCGATTTGGGCGGCGGACTTGGCATTGATTACTCAAGAGATCCGTTAGCTGTGGCGGCAAATTTTGAGAACTATTTTTTAGATGAAACAAACAAAGTAGGTTCTTCTTCGTCAAGTAAATTGAACCTTTGGAAGTCTTATGCGAGTTTGCTGGCCGAGGTTTTTGAAAAAGCAAAAATGCCAATTTTGCTCGAACCAGGACGCATCGTTGTAGGGCCCTTTGGTGCGCTCATTGCGCAAGTTCAGTATGTTAAACGAACACCGTACAAAAACTTCGTTATTTTAGATACAGGGATGAACCACCTTATGCGGCCAATGTTGTACTCTGCTAATCACAAGATAGTTCCAATTGAAAATCCAGACCGACCAAAAGAGATTTTTGATGTTGTCGGACCGATTTGCGAATCAACAGATGTGCTCGCTCGTTCAATACCGCTGCCTTCTTTAAAGCAAGGCGAATATGTTGCCATACTTGATACCGGCGCTTACGGCGAAGTCCTTGCGAACAACTATAACTTGCGCCCACTAGCTCCAGCTGTTTTTGTTTAATCGAACCTTTCAACTAGGTCACCGCCCCACTTATGGCCACCAGCTTCGGCGCTAAAGTATGGTGCGGAGATTAAGTCTGCTATTCTCAGTATATTTTGCGGAGAATATACTGGCCCGAAAGCCATCGCCTTATAAACGAAATAGTAGAGGTAAAGGAATATTGATCAGCTAATCGATTGGCTTTTACTCATGAAAAGCCCCGGCGCCAACAGAAATACAACCTAAATCGCTAAGCTAAGACAAAACTTTTTAATTGAAATATGTCGCTGGTCGAAAGCAGTTCAAATCAATTATGGGGCCCCTAGACGGCCATAAACTTCAAACGATTAACTAATCAACAAGCAACGGTTGCTTTGCCTATTTTGAGGCATACGTTGAAGGCATGAGACACCCCCATAGTATTTCAAATGCCTTTTTACTAACAAACTCAGGAGAAAAAATCATGCTACCGAAAACAAAAACTCTTAAGCCGACCATGCCAACTATAAAGATGTTGGTTCTTGGTATCGGAGCCTCATTAATGTTTGGCTGCTCAAGCGTCGAAATGGCCGACATACCGGCTACAGCTAATCCTCGCGAGGAGATCGTTAAACTTCAATCGGAAATCAACGTGGCCACCACAAAAAACGTGGATGTCCTTGCTTCTGATAAATTTAGTAAGAGTCAAAAATATCTGAATGATGCTAAAGTTGGTCTTGAAAAGGGAGACGATCAGAGTGACGTCTTAGATGACTTAAGAAGAGCAAAAGGAAGTCTTAATGAAGCTTATGCGGAGACGGGCGATCGCGCAAGCCACGCCGAGGGGCTATTTCAAGCAAGACAACTTGCGCTTCAGGCGGGAGCTGGCTCTCTTCCTGAACTTAGCGCCGATCTCGCAAGCGTAGATGACGAAGTCAGCGATATAGCCGATGAACTTCAGAGCACTCGAGTCGACAAGTTGGCAAATTATCAAAACGAATACATAGATCTTGAAAGGCGTGCCGTCATTTTAACGCAACTCGGAGACTCCCAAGCCCTTGTCAACGGACTAAGGCAGGAAGACGCAGCTAAGAAAGCTCCCGTAACTTTCAAACGAGCCGAGCTTTCACTGAGAACTGCTGAATCTATTATTTCATCGAACGTTCGAAATCCAAATGGCTTCCAAGCTGCAGTCACTAAGGCCAAAACCGATGCTGCCCACTTGAGGGACGTTATGGCAACCATCCGTCAAAACGGAAACAAACTTGAAGAATCTGTTGCCATTAAAATGGTGGCTCAAAAGAAAACGATATCCGGGCTAGAGGAGAACATTGGAGACATAACTGCGCAAAGTGAGGCTAACATATCTACGATGGAAGCCGAGAATGAAAGATTGGCTGCTGCAAACCGAACGAAGGCTGCCGCGCTTGGTAGTGCCGCCACAAGGATTCAATTACAACAAGCTATGGAAGCCGCACGATCTGAATTTTCACAAGATGAAGCTGAGGCTTATCAACAAGGTGATAACCTTGTAATTCGCCTCAAAAAGGTCCCTTTCGCTTCTGGTAGAGCTGATCTTCCAGAAGAATCACTTCCGCTACTTGCTAAGGTTCTGAATGTGACGAAATCTTTAAATACATCTGCCATCAGAGTCGAAGGCCATACAGACGCTACGGGCTCAGAAGCAATCAACAAGTCGATTTCTCAAAATAGGGCAAATGCGGTTGCAACTTATTTTAAAGCCAATGGCATGGACGACGTAAACATTGAGTCGGAAGGTTTCGGTTACAGAAAGCCGATTGCGACCAACAAAACCAAAGAAGGTCGTGCGCTGAATCGACGAGTCGATGTTGTTATAGAACTTGAATCTACAGTTGAATAAGCAATTGAGTAAGTGGTTGAAATAGTTGAATAAGTCAAAATGGAGATAGCATGAGCTTAAACAAGGATATTGCAAAAGGAAAATGGCTAGAAATTAAAGGCGAAGTTCAGAAGACTTGGGGAAAGTTGACCGATGACGAACTTGAGCAGACCAAAGGCGACGCTAAAGCCATAGCTGGCCTTGTTCAACAGAAGTACGGTGAAAAACGTGAAAAGTTCCACGACCGATATGCGAAGCTTTTAAAGAATCTAGAAAATAAGAAAGACTCTGTCGTAGAAGACGTGAAGAATAAACTAAGGTAGCCGTTAGACTCCGCTTCCTCTTGCGCTAAGAACTTTTTACAAAGCTCACTATCCGCGTGACTGAGTGCTTTAGCGGCGAATAGGGTGCCCTGCGGCACATATAGTCATTAGCAGGGCAGGCCGCTTGCAGCACCCTGCTACTTTTCTTAAAGGGGCAGGAATGAAATCATCATTTTTATTTGTAGGATTGTTGCTTTACTCATCTCTCGGGTTCACACACATGTACATCGAGTGCGGGAAGAATGTAGACGTAGATAACGGCACAGTCGAAGGTTTTCACTTTGCCCTATCAACCGAAGAATCTACCGACTCATTTGCCGGCCCGGTGGGCGGGTCTTGGGAACTCAAACTGACCCAAGAGTTCGCCAAGTCTATGGGTTTGGCCTTGCAGGAGCCAAGGGCTGATGCAAATTTAGGTTGGGTCAAACCTACTCAGAAAGTCACCGCTAAAGATCTTTCAACTGAAGAATCGGACGTCGTCGAGATCACTTTGGTAAGAGAACAATCTACCACTGGCGAAGCCGGCAGGATGTATAGGGTCTTAGATCTGTATTCAGATGAACCTACGGCAGAAGAGTTTACTTTCGGTGGAATCGCGGGATATGTTAAAACAGGCTCTTTTAAGTGCTATAGCTCAAATGACTAGAGTTAGAAAAGTGAATTGTAATCAATGTATTTTTTAAGGGGAGAGTTCGAATGAAATCCTTATTTAGCTTTACCATTTTGGCCTCAATATTTTCGTTAGCTATGACTTCAAACGCCGCCTCAGCCTTGTATGGCGAGTATAATTATGTTTCGGGCGGCACGAGTCATCCTCTTGATTTTGTTTGCTCAAATCAGCTCAATGTAGAGCAGATTTTGGGGTCTGACGGGAGTACCGTGGGATTTAGTGCTTACGGACTCAGCGGGCGTGCTGACAACGGCAGCCGCTACAACTTCGAGACTTCTATCGAAATAAAGTATGAAGAGTTATCAAAGGGACGCATCTGCCGCAAACAGAATTCTTCAAGTACATTCGGTGGATACGTTTGCCGTCTGTCAGAAGGGGAAATGTTTTCGAAGGTCTTTAACGCGTGGAGCTGCGCCACTTCTGTCTTGAGGTTTAAGTGCGATCCAAAAAAACAAGATCATCGAAAAATTTCGTTTGTTGGCGATGGCGTTGTAGAAGTTGAAGAAAAACTCGAATATCTTTACCGCGCCCAAAACCCTTCAGGCGAAAAGACAGTCGTTCGCAAATGCGTTTACGCAAAAGCCCCCACTCGCTAAGCGCCTTATATCTCAACTGTGCAGTAGTTAAAGCATCTGCTACGAAAGTATATGGTTGTTTCAACAATCCTATTCTGTGTAGTGGATTCGAAGCAATGGTTGATGACACTGCGTCCACGATGCCGGAGGAACAACGACACCATTATAGATCTCCCACTTTTGACTAGCTGGCGAGGTCTCGAAGGCTAACACATAAAACTTAAGTTCATCCCCTGATGCATGATGAAAAAAGTCTATGGTTGAGCCGCTGTAATAATATAACTCGTTTTTAATTATTCCTTTACGGCGAAGCAGTCTAACCTCGGTCGATTCCGCTTGATAAAATCCTTTCTCAACTCGTATCTCCTCTTTCGAGGTATCTTTACACCAATCGCCCTGAGGAAGAACTTCGTCATTAAAAACCAACAGCCTACCAACGACCGCCAGCTTTATCTCGCCTTCCGCTTGCGGTTTAAGTTGATGAAAGAAGTTCAGGTGAAGGGCCACTTTTGAATCTCGATGACTCGTTGAAAACGCATATTCAAGGCCTTTACAAATCTCGTCGCCGCACTCTTTATTAAAGAATCCCTCCCCCGAGAGTTCCGCAGCACTACTCGCTAACTTCGACAGGTCCCACTTAGATAGGTCTTGCTCCAAAGATTCGTCAAGGCCCTCGCCAGATCCCACGGCGTGGCCTACGCCCATAACGAAAACTTCGTCTTGCTTCTGTCGAACGATGTTGCCTTCTGGTACGTCTGCTTCGCCAAATGAAAGTTCGCCCAACCACGAGCTTTCATCAGAACTTCCTGTGACTGTTGACTTACCTTCGGCAACTGATGAACCACTAGATTCTTGTCGCTCCTTCAACTTCTGCTGAAAGTCTTCTTTCGCTTTTTGCACACTCTCTTCTAGCTTTTCAAGCGGAATACCATACTGAGCTGCAGTTTGCTTTAGCATAGTAGTTTGCAGCTCGGCTAGGTTTTCAACCTTGTCGCCCAAAGCCAACATAAGCAGAAAGTAATCTGCCCGTAAAACCCGGCGCGGCTCAGGAAGTTTATCAAGCTCACTTACTTTGCCGTAATTCTTGATACCTTTACCTGCTACCGTGGTCTCGATACCGTTCATTTGCCAAGCGTTTTCATTTAACTGCATGACCGCAGGCAAGATATGACCACTTTCAAGAACTACAACTTGGTGAGAGGCGGCAAACATTTCGTACCCTCTTGTTGAGTTAACAAGAGTGAATAACGTCGTGCCAGATAAACATTGGGCCTTCTTTACATCAACCGGAGACCCCGCTGTGTTGTGAGCCTTATTGTATAGAATTTCTCCAAGATCCGCTTCGTAGGATTCTTTCATCGAAAGCACATCTACTGAGGCGACCTTTTCTTTTTGAGTGCCCAAGAAGGTTTTGATTGAAGTTTCTGCTGCAGCTTTTGCTGTCGCTGTGCCATTAAGTTTTTCAGAGTTGGCTTCGTATCGTGATGCTTCGCTCTCTATAGCTGCATCTACAATTGTTTCAAATTTGAGGGGATCGTTGTTTATAAGAGCAGTTAAAATCTCGCTTTGCTTGGAGGTCAGCTGAGCTTCTGCCTTCACCTGTACACTCTGAAGTTCAGGGTAACGCCCATACTCCAAAGTTGTATTTGTTCCGGTTGAATAATTCGTACAGCCCATTTGAACTAAGCTTAGGAAACCTAATGTGATCAAAAAGGCACTGGACTTCAAGGTAAAGTCATTTCTTCTTCTAACAGTCCGTTCGCTAAGCTTTATTAAAGCCATTAAAGTTTCTCCCGATTTTTTTTCGCTGATCACCGATTTACCGTTTCTCAATGAACTGCGGAATGTAGTGATTCCAGTTGACCTCAATTACTTCTCTCGCCAATTTCACCGGTGGGTCTAAGGTGTGGCCTCTGGCTCTTCACTTGCCAACTTCTCAGCAGCTTTCTTATCTTTTATACTTTGAATTTTCTCTAAAAGAACCCTTTGAAAATCACCAAGATTATCGTACTGGTTCACGACGGCAAGAAAAGCTTCGCCGTTATCGGCTTTAGCAGATGAAACATTCACTCCCTTTGGTAGGTAGGCTTCAGTCACATAAGGAACTAGTCCCAGCTTTTTGAGCGCTTGATTATTAAAGGAAATTCCTTCTTTCTCCAGTGCAAGATTCGTTTGATAGGCTTTAACTTCGCTGAACAAAAGACTCGTGACGAAAAACTCCATTAACATTTCTTTTTCGTCGGAATCAACGTAACCAGCAATTCGTTTCTCTTTTATGGCCTTTGCCAATTCCTCCATAGCTGCATTCACTTCTGGGTATTCTGCCATTACCGGCTTCATACTAATTTCGTCATAAATATGTGAGGTCTCATGGATGAGTGCATGAGCAAGTGAATCTGCATCAGCAGCTTGTGGCAAAAGAATCGAAAACGAGCCGTTTTCATTCTCTCTAATACCTCCTTGGTGACCTGATTCTGTTGCTGATTCGATTCCATCGATACTGGCAATACTGCCGCTATTCTCTAAATTCTTAAGAACTGCAAGAGATTGGGCTCCAGTCGTTGTCGAGCTCAAGCGAGCCTTAGCTGCCGCCATCTTTTGCTCAAACGTTGGGGCTGGCTGCGGAGTCTGCTCATTTTTTTGACAACCCAGGAGACAGACGGTGCCGAATAGGGCCATAACACTCAGCGAATGTTTGATCTTCATGCTATTTTCCTCACTTTCGCTGAACCTTTTGCAACGCTCGAGCATCGCGGTTGCTTCTTGAGAACTTCGCAAATATTTTTCTGCCAGCTCGTCGTTACCCAGTTTCTTTGCCAACTGGGCTCCCTTTTTCAACGCATTCCTCTGGACCAGAAGAGTCGCGTAGTGCCTTCCTAAAACCTCTTCCCAAATATCAAATGTAAGGTCATTTAGCTTTTCAGAAACGTAATTGAGGTCGACGGTGCTAAATTCAAAGAAGAGCGAGGGGATTTCCTCTTCTCTACCTTGCTCAATAAGATAGTCATACCATGCAAACATCGCCAACTGCCTGAGTGCTGGGCCGTCGTTTTGAGGCCTCCCCCAAGGATCCGTAAAGGGCTGCCCATCAAGATAGAATTTTGGTTGATGAAGATGAGCCTGATGAATCTTCGAAGTCGTTATGTAGCTTTTCACAAATTTCTCGATGTCAGTCGCTTGCTGTGCTGACAGTTTCTGCAAAGTCATAAGCCGAATGAGTGATTTTACGACGAGTGCGCCATCCCTCACCCAGTGAAAACGATAAATCTGCACTTTCTTTTCTGTGGGATCAAACGCTCCATGTGGTGCAGCCAAAATCGATCCCTCAAGATAGAATTCCCCCTCAGGAGGTTGCCACCTCTCGCCCTCGTTAATTCGTAGGTTGTAAAGCACTCTCGCTATCGAACTATGTAACCTGTGGTTTAGCTGTAGATCTAAAACTTCGACAAGAGGCAACTGAGCGCTTTGATCATTGGACTCTCCATCCGCCACTTCGTTGCCACTTTTTTGATTCTTTTCGTGAGCAGGCAAACTGCTCGCCGAGAAAACGAGACCTATAAAAACGCCTACTGCAAATCTAGAAAGCGCAAGATTCAAAAGCCTTCGCCAGTTCATAAGGAAATCCACCCCTTGTTGCGGTGGCTTGATATATCCAAGAATTTTGCTTCCGGGTACTGTAAAGGTTTCAATCCCATTTTTGTCGTTTCGTCAGTCTCGCAGAAAACTCCGACTCTAGAGATCTCGAAGTCCGGGAGATGGGAACTCGAAAAGAGGCTCGAAAAATTTGTATTTTTTTCAAGGCAGGTATCCCAAAGCGTTCAAAATAGGGTTTCAGGTCCGAAGTCATGATACTTTAGCCCTCACATGAGCACTTTTTCAAATATGAGCACAGCTAAAGAGATAGGCCCCATCTTCGATCGTGGCAATCGACTTGTAGACAACACCAACCACCGAGCCGAAGTCCGATCATCTTTAAACAACACTCAGCGCCAGGCCGAAGGCCAATCTTCTGTAAACTGGGATAATCTCAAAAATAGCTTGGATCTTTTAGGAAATGCTTTAAGGCATCTACCCCTCAAGCACCATTACTACAGCGAACGAAGTGTAATGAACTACCTCGAGCATCCCATCGAGATTCAGCGCGCCGTAAGAGAGCGCCTCACTTCGTACTCACACCTCATTAACGAAATTGTACGCGAAAGAGCGGACATTACGAACAATACATTCGTCTTGAAGCGATGGCTCCAAAACTTAAAGCTTTCTACCCTCAATGAAATCTACGAACGCATCGAAGATGATAATATCGTAGAGGTCTACAACGCCCAAGGTGTTCAGGTATTTAGGAGTATTCAATTTTTCTACTTTTGCAATTATGATTTACTCGACGTAGAAACGAGAGCGTGGAATGAGCTCTACGAGAGGCATGAACTAATTAACAACAGGCTTTTTGAAATTGTGTATGATCTATTTGCCAGTCCGAACAAGGTCTTTAATATCGATGTGCCTCCTCACCCGATGAGAGAAGTTTTTTCTGATTTTCGGCAAGTATTTCGGATTGAGCACAACTGCATGGCTCCGGTATATAATTCAGACTGCAGCCTATTTGGATTTGTGAGCAGCCAAAAGGCCACGACGATAACTCAAAACGATCCAGAAGATTCATTTCTATTTTTGAAAAGGTGAAAAGAGTGAAGAAAAAACGAACCGTTAAAACAGGAAGAAGCAGTGTGGTGCAAAAGGCCAAGCAGAAAAAGTGGAAAACTCTTGGGAACTACATCCGAAAGAAAAGAATTGAATCAGGTTACTCTCAGGGTTCTGCCATGCGTCTGATCAATTCGCGGGCAACGACTCCGCAGTATTTGTCGAATATGGAGAGAGGGATTTGTGCAATCCCAGATGATATTCTGCGAAAGATGATTTCTCTTTATAAGATCGACACAGACGAGTTTATCGAAGAGCTGCTTTCGATCGAAAAAAGCTGCCTCTACGACACGTTTAAAATTAAGAGCCGGGCCCAGTGATCTGTCTAAAAAACTTTGACTGTCTAGATAGGTAAATAAAAAGGCCCCGTTTTCTTGAATACTTGAACACTAAAAGGCTTGAAGACCTAGTGACTTAAATAGCCTACAACTTGAGCCTTTAAGACTTAAATAGCCTACAACTTGAGCCTTTAAGACTTGAATAGCCTAATCCTTTTATACCTAAGTATTTAAGACTTAAATAGCCTGCGCCTTTTAAAGACTTAGAGGCTGAGTTCGCGTCCTTTGTTGGCAACTTTTGAGTCGCCTAAAGCCAAATCTGCGATCTCATACATAAACTGATTGTAGGAATGCTCTGCTATCGCCATTGCTTTGCACACTCTGGCCTCCCTTACGGCCGAAAGCGATTCGAGAGTTTTCAGCGCTTTGTCAGCATGTCCCTCACCGGCGTGACCGGTGTCTTCTTCAACATGCACGATCATAAAAGTGCTGGCGTCGCGGCCATACTGTTTAACAAGCCGATCTGTTACTGGCGTACCAATGACTGTCGACAGACCCTCCAAATAGAGCACGCTTCCAAAAAGACAGATTGGATCTTCTCTTTCAATTAGGTAGTAAATAGAGTGATAGAATTGAGCAATACTCGGCATTTCCGGAAAGTCATTGAGATCAAACCCTAGCTTTCTCAGATCACTAAGAGCCAATCTTTCATGAGCTTTTTCTTCTGCCGCATGCTGCATGCAGCGAAAGTGAAAAACATCATCTTCTATTCCAAAATTTGCACCAGCCAATGCGATCACGCGAGAAGCGTGACACAAGAAGTGATACATCTCACCCAACCAAAGCCCGTAATAGAGTTTATTTTCCCAAGGGGCATCCATAAACACTTTTGCTCCGGCGGCTACTGACTTTTCGTACTGCTCGCTCAAAGATTTAGAGTACGGCTTCACTAAGTTCATAACTGATTTCTCCCTTTGTTTGTTTTTTCATACTGTTTGGAATTGCTATAGTATTTACATCCGAACTAATGAGACGGCTAAAAACATCTTTGTACTTCGAAAGGGGATAAGTAATTACTTTCTCGCTTTCATACACGACCAAGTTTGCAAAGGTGTTGGCATATGGAACATCTTCTTTCATTGAAGTTGTTCCATATTTGGCGACAAGTTTATGGAGACCAACATCATTCCTAACAATCGAAATCATCTTAGGATGACCTAGGTCCTTGAATATTTTCACCACGAAGGTGTGAAACAGATAAATCGAAGGAAGATCATAAACCTTTAACCGATACCCCTTGTCGAGCGTGAATCCACTTGCGACGACAATACGCTCGGTGTCGCCAAACCCTGCGATGGAATCGCGATCCCATACTGATAGATAGGAGTCGTCTCGCGAGAAAAGGTAATTCATGTCGAGAAATCTCATGCAGGCAGTGGCTATGCACTTACCGTAGAGATCCAATGATAAGATGAGGCCCTGACGACAGAAGTTGTCTGAATATGCAGTTTCTGTTGCCTTGAATTGATTGAGCTCTCGGTACGCTTCAGTCCAGTTTTGCCTCCAAAGCTGATACGAGGATTCTAAGAAATTTTTGGTCTTAGGATTGCCATCAAAGGGAATCGCACTAAACCTCAATCCGTGGTAGAGCTTATTAATCTCCGAACTTTCCATGAAAAATAATCGTAGTTTAGAAACAAAATATGTGAAAGTTTTGTTGTTATCCGTATTCTTTGAGATGTCCTGTATTTGCGAAGCTTAAAGATTTCATTGGCTTACCAAATGATATTATGCGTGGTTTTTAAGTTTTAGTGTCCTAGACCCACCTATTTATTCATAAGATGTAAGTTTAACGTGCTTCTGACACTAGTTGATGGCAGGAGGAGTTGCGGCGCCTTCGGTAACCCCACTGGTGGGTCGGCCACGAGCAGGCCTTTCCACAACTAGTCCTGCTGCTGAAGGGCTCTTGAATCTACTAACTATTTTCTGAACTGCGCGACTGAGAAGTGTTTTGGACTCGTCATTCACCACAAGAAAACACGGCAAAACGAACAGTGTTGATAAGGTGGAGACAACAAGCCCCCACCCAAGAGAAAACGTTATTGGTTGAGCGGTTGCAGATTCTCCAAAAAGGCCATATGCAGTCGGAAACACCCCCGCCCAGGTTGTAACAGAGGTCAAAAATATTGCCCTCAGTCTATCAGGCGCACCAGTTACGACGGCCTCTCTAAATGTTGGTTTACCACGACTCACTTCCCTGATTCTATGAACCATTACTATGCTATCGTTGACCGCCACTCCAATGACTCCCAGCAGTCCGATAATCGACATAATCGTTAGAGTGTGACCATGCGCCCACAATACCCAGAACACACCAGAAACCGCCAAAGGAATGGGAAGCGCTACAATCATACCCGTAGTCAACGATCGAAATGTTAGAAAGAGAATCGTCAAGACGAGAACTAAGCAAGTGGCTAATACCTCGAGCGACCAATTGCGATTTTCTGTTTCACTGCGATTGCCATCTTCCACTCTTACATTGAGACCCGCGAAACGATCTTTAATTTGATCAACGAGCTTTGCCAACTCTAGCTTGGCAGATTCAGCATTCAGTGTGGCCGAATCAAATTCGAACTGGGCTTGCTCTATTCTAGATCCGCCCTCACGCTTCAATTCTTTTAGCTCTTCGTGAAGCTCCCAATGACCTAGTTGGTTCAACGAAACTGGTCGACCAAATTTGCCCATTATTTTAATGGTGTCGATGTTCTCGACCACCGCTCTTTCGTTTGCCCCCTGCGTTTCAAGATAGAGAACAACTTCTTCATCATTCACTATTTGGCGCGAAACTTCGCTAGGAGTAAAAACCGGTGCTAAACTTTGCGTAAGATCGCTGCGCGTGATGTTATACTTCGCAAGCGCCGCCTCGTCGGGATAAAAAATCCACTGAGGAGTGCTCTTTTTACTGCGATCCTTGTAGTATGTAATTCCACTGAGATTTTGTTGCGAAATTTCTTCGCGAAACTTTCTAAGCGCACCCGCATCAGATCCTTCCGCTGTAACCGAAACCAGGTTTTTGGCAACTCCTTCATCGCCCCTTTTTCTCTCCTCAATGGCAATCTCTTCAAAAATGTCTTGATTCCACCCTTTAGAAATTTCATTCAAACTTTCCACTAGTTTTTTCTTAACTCGCGAAGGCCACAAAGCTTCGGCGTCGATATTAACAATGACCTGACCATACTGCGGTCCCTTAAACTCTTCACCGTTGCGCCATAAGCCGCCAATTGGAACAAAAATACTCTCAGAAACATCCCGCGAAGATTCGACAATCGATGAAACCATAGGCTGAAGTAACTGCCGCGTTTGAGCTAACGATTCGGTGTGTTTGAGCACAAAATAGACGCGAACTTGTTCGCTTCCGATACTGATGTTGAAGCTATGCTGAAGTTTCTTAGCAACCACCCACCCAGAACCAACAATAAACAATAGGCTACCTAACAAAACCAAATAGCGAAAGCGTAGAGCTCTTTGCAAACCATTAGTATAAACTCGTCGGAACGATTCAAATAGCCTTTTGGACCTATCGCGCGGAGGTGTTTTCACGAAATGAGCCAGATGGTTTGGTAGCAAAAAGAATGATTCAAACCAGCTCACTATAAGTGCGGCTCCAATCACTATAGGAATTGGCGCCAAAAACTGAGTCATAGAACTTTTCAAAAATAAAACCGGCAAGAATGCCGCGATTGTCGTTAGAATTGTGCCACTTACGGGTACAATCAACTCTCTACTTGCTTGTCTTGCCGATTCATAAGGGCCCAAACCCTCTGAACGCAAAGTTGTATACCTTTCAGATACAATGATCGCATCATCAACGAGAATGCCAACTACAACAATCATTCCGATAAGCGTGAGTAGGTCAACCGCCATACCCAGGGCGTTCATGAGTAGCAGTGTGCCCGCGTAGGCTAGCGGAATCCCCCACGCTGTGATAAGTGCTACTCGAAAACTTAAGAATAGCATGAGCACGATCAATACTAAAAGGAAGCCCACGACTCCGTTCGTCTTTAATACGCTAAGTTGGCTGAGCAAAAACTGAGGTCCGTCGCCGACGCTTACCAGCGTTACCCCCTCGGGTAGATCCTTTTTAGCCTCTTCTATTTTCTTATTGAGCTTTTCGAGTGTAGAAAACGAGTCGCCTTCGACAGATTTGAACATCTGGATCCAAACGGCGTCGTCTCCGTAATAGAGCCATACCATACTTTCAGGAGGAAGCTTGTAGTCAACTTTTGCAAGGTCTTCAAGCCGAATAGATTGCCCTGTCCGATTGGACTCTATAGGTATATCGCGCAACTTTTTAAGATCAAACTTCGGCTCCGACAGTGAGACGCTCACAGTGCCGCCATCCTCGAAGTAAAGATTAGCAACCGGCGCACTCGTTAGATTGTCTGAGATAGCTTTACGGACTTGCAGTATCGTCAGTTCAAGCATCTTAAGTTTTTGTTGATCAATCTCAATAAATATATCGCGACCAGGAATATAAGCGTCAACGCGAGCAACGCCGTCGCTTGTGCTCAGTTTTCTTTCAATCTTTTTAACGGCCATCCTGTGCTGATCATTTTTGGAATCTAAGCCCAAGAAAACATAGCTAGCCAAATAGATTTCTCGAGTTTTGTTTTGCTCGACCCGAATTTTTCGTACGTTCTGAGGCAGTTTAAAGCCAATCTCTTCAATCTTTTGACGGGCCTCTTCTACTACCTCGAGCATGTTTTCAACGCTATAAGGAAAATCCATTTCAATGCGAACACTAGCAGCGGAGCTCGTCGACCTCATTGACTTTAAGTTGGGCAGCGATCTTAAGGCATCTTCTAAAGGTGTAGCGATCAATCGCTCGATCTCCGTTGCCGACGCCGAGGGCAACTCTGCCGTTACAACAATCGATCGCGAGTCAAAGGGTGGGTGCAGATCTTTTTTAATGTTCAAAAGTACAAAGACACCGACAAGGATAATGCCGACCGCTAAAAAATTAACGAGCTTCGAATCGTTGAGAAAGTAATCAAGGGCTCTTTTCAACTTTGCCCCCCGCAAATCGGCTGCTCACTTTTATCTTGGACCAACATAGTAAGTAAAGACGCCCAAAGCTCCGAAATTGCTAGTAGACGATCCACGCTTTGTCTTACGAATTGGTCGCGATAGTTCAAATAATCTGTGTATTCCATTTGACCGCGAAGTAGCCTTGCCATTGCGACAGGCACCTGCGAGGAAGCAAGCGTTCTTCTTTCATCGAGCAATTTAATTCGCTCTTTGAGAGTTTGAATTTTTTGAATAGCTATGGCGATTGCCTGGGCAACCTGCCGCAATTCCCGCTTCATGAGTTCTTCTTTTAATAGTTTATTTTTGTACGCATGTGCTTCATCACGGGACGGCTCCTTGTCAAAAATTGAAAAGTCCATCCCGATTCCTACCTTTACGACATCTTCTCGAAAACCAATATCGATATTAGAAAGGTTACTGCCGCCCGTATTTACTACCGACCTTTGGTTCCCTTCGCTTCGAGATGCTTCGGCGAAAAGATCCACTTTTGCTCTCGATGCACTTCTAACGGATTCATATTGCTTTTCAGCTTGCTGTGCCTCCATGTTAGCGGCTTGTACGCCTACAGTATCTTGTGCTTCTAACTTCGGCACGTTCAAACTCAAGAGAAAACTCTCAGGGCTCTCGAGCGAACCCATGTGACTTTCATAGAAGGACTTTAGCTTTGTGAAGGCGTTACGTTTATTTTGATCTGCGATTAGCCAGCTTTCTTTCGATCGATTGGCATCAATCCTAGCGCTGCTCCAAGCTAGCCGCGACAATAGCCCCTGCTGAAAGGCCTGTTTAACAGCTGCTTCGGCCCTATCTGCATCTTTAAGGAGATTCTCTTCGAGTTTAAACCTTTGCTCAGAAACCCATGCATCAACAAAAATGCTGACCCCATCGAGACACGCCTGCTTGCCAGCAATCCGCGCTTTCAGCGTGTTTGCCTTATAAAGAAACTCTGCAGCTTCGAGTTGCATCCGATCACTGAAGCCAAAACCGTTTCGCCACAACGACTGCGTGAGACGAGCAGAACTACGGTTTTCGACGAAGTAAAGAGACGGATAAGAGCCGTCATTAAAGAACTTTTCAAAGTTGAAATCTAAAGTTGTTCCAGTGGGTAGACTTTGACTAACTCCAATGGAGGCGTCGTGCACATTGCCCATTATCGCCTGAAACTGGGTTGAAGATTCTTGGTGACTGGTTCCGCCGCCTACCCTTAAGCGTGATTTGTAGAGGTTGTCTGATCTCTCAAAGTTTAGAGTCGCCATCTCATAGTTGAATTCGCTGATTTTAAGGCCTTCCGCCTTGATTAAATACTCTTTCAAAAATTCTTGTAGATCTAGCTTAGGTGCACTCGCTGGATTTTGATTGGATGGACTCGCTTGATTTAGCTTAGTTGCACTCGCTTCTGCCTCGGGTTTAACCCCGGGGCCTTTTTCAGCCATAGCATGCTGCGCTGTTAGAATCAGGAGGGCCAGTACGATGTGACCAAACATGAGATTTTCTACCGGGGAAAACCCCGAGACAACACTCTGTTCGGTCTGAATTGTAAAAAATACATCCACCAAAGGTACCTGCTTCCCGCGGGTAGCTTGCGTGTGTCAAAAACCCGATTATTGATGCGCTATTGCTACCATTGGGAAGCAGGTACCTCATAAACTGAGTTTTCAGTTTCACGGGAGTTAGCAAGCTCTAGCGCAAACCCTACTGCCAGCTTAGAGAAAATGGCTGCATGCTCAAAGCTAGACTCGGCATTAATTTTGTCGTTAGGCGTATGAATCAACTTGTTCATATGTTTTAACGACGACTCCGTTGGAAACACCGACGGGAATCCGTTCTTGTACCATGAAGCGTGGTCGCTACATCCGTACCGACACTGACTTTCCTCAATTCTCGCTTTAACATACTCATCATTTACACGCGCCAAAACAGCTCGGAGCCACGGACTTGTGAAGTCAGAAATCGAAGTTATCGTGCCCGCGCCAAGCCCCGGATACATGACCATGTCTAATTGCAGGGCTCCAACAACATTCTTATTTTCGCGCTTGTGATCTTCAGCAATATCTTGAGATCCAAATAAGCCTACTTCTTCAGCTGCGTACCAGTAGAAGTCGACTGTACGGCGAGGAGCTGGTGCCGAAAGCAATACGCGAACAGTCTCAACCAGCGCAGAAGAACCAGATGCATTGTCGTCGGATCCAGGAGCGGGCTCACTAGCCAACACTCCGCCGAGCTTCCAGTAAACGCTATCTAGATGGCCACCTAAAACAACATGTTCGTCAGCAAACACGCTACCCACAAACCTTACGTGAACCGACTTTTGAGTAGTCTTTTTGTGCTCAACAAGCCCAACCTTCACATCTTGGCGCCCCGAGGCGCGCACCATCTGCTCCAACATATTTTTCATGTCTTCGACGTGAACATTATTCTGTTCACCCTTGTGAAATCGCGTGGAGTAACCAGATAGCCATTCTACCTTTTCTTTAATATTTAAGGGCTCCACCTGATCCACGTAAGACTGAACATTCAAGCCACTGTTGAAACTCATTTTACTAAGGTAAGCGCCGTCTCTGAGTGCCTTTTGCAAGTCTAAGTCTTTTCGGTGCCTTTCAATAATAGGTAGAAAGAACGAATGCACATCGGTTGATTTTAGTGTAGCAAGCTCGCCCACGATAGTGTATCCGCCACATCGACCGAGCTCGTGCGCTCGTGTGCTAATGGCAATCATCTGCGCTGTATTAATGCTTGCGAGCGCCACTTGTGTTTCTGGCTCAAACGCTAGCGGAGTGATTGAAAGATCCTTTAAGATTTGAAGATCTGTTGCAATCACTCGACCTTCAAACTCTTCGATGTCATCGGGCAAATGTGCCGAACTTGTTAAAGGCATGATCAGACTCAACGATAACAACGTCATAAAAAGCGCCGTAATCCGGCTTGTTCCTCTCAGCAATTGTCTAGATGTAAGCTGCGTGTGTAACATGGTCCCCCTCCTTGGCGATCAACGGCCTCCCCACTGGCCTCTTCTTTGATCGGTATATCAAACAGGATTGGACTACCAGGTGCTGAAAGCTAGCTAGACTGGAAATTAGACAAGAAAATGGACCAAAGCCTACTGGCGCGCTCTACCAACGTAGTGAAATTTTTATGCCCGGCGGGGCTTTCGTCTGAGCAGTGCCGTAAAACCACCGACGCCCCAGCCCTGCCAAGGATAAAGCCTGTACGCAAATGCGGCCGTCAGGCTGCTTTGAAAGTCACCGAGCTGAACGACCTCGACACTTTCTAAATCAGGAAACTTCTTTAGAGCCCACTCAATCACTTTTTCGTTTTCTTCGACGCTAAATGTGCAAGTTGAGTAAAGGATAAACCCACCTGAAACGACGCATTCGGCAGCTGAAGAGACGCATAGCCTCTGAATTTTAACCGACCGATCGATGTTGTATTTAGAAAAGCAGCCTTTACTTTCTTTACCCTTCATTACCAGCGTTTGACCACTACAGGGTGGGTCAACAACGACCAGATCAGCACTGTCGGAATACCTTGAAGCTAGTGTCCTCATATCGAGATGGGTGACTTCAAAGTTGCCACCATGGTGAACTGCTAGATTGTGCCTCAGCCGCGCCACCCTGGCCCTCGCGTATTCATTGCAAAAAAATTTAGCACTCTCAAACTTTCGAGAAAGCAAAATGCTCTTACCACCCGGGGCCGAACATAGGTCGATAACGGATTGGATATTATTCGGCACACCATAATAGGCCGGTAGCACTTCAAATACGCTTGAGAGATCAAGGCCGTACTTTTGGTTGCCGTCACTCGGCTCGACTTGGCTCTGCCCGTTAAGCACAGGCGGATCAATAAGGACTTTGTGCGCGTAAATGGCCGAATCAAAGCATTCTTGTAGCTTCGATGATTCAGCTTCATCTAATTTGAGTTTGGTTGCGAGGCGGGCTATGGGTTCTCGTGACATCCTAGCTGAAGATAAGCTAGGATTGCACAATAAGAAAAACTTTTTTTAAGTCCTGGAGAAGCTTACATGTCTCGCAAGATTATCGCTACATCGGCTCTTCCCTACGCAAACGGGGCCATACACCTTGGACACATCTTAGAGCATCTTGCCATGGACTACTGGATCCGGTTCCAGAAACTCAAAGGCAATGCGGCCTTCTACTTCTGCGCCGATGATACGCACGGAACGCCAGTTATGTTGAAGGCCAGAGAAATGGGAATGAGCCCGGAAGACTGGGTAAAAAAATGCCAAGCAGAACACCTAAGAGACTTTAAGGATTTTGAGATCCAGTTTGATCATTACTCTACCACACACTCAAGTGAGAACCGGAGACTGGCAGAAACAATTTACCTAGGCGCCAAAAAGAATAACAACATTGCAACCAAAACAATTCAGCAACTCTTCTGCGAAAACGACAAGATGTTCTTACCTGATCGTTTTGTACGAGGCACTTGCCCGAAGTGCGCCTCAGAAAACCAGTACGGCGACGCGTGCGATAACTGTGGATCTACATACTCTCCTAAAGATCTCATCAAACCTCAGTGTTCAGTATGCGGAACTACCCCTGTCGACAGAGAGTCCGAACATGTTTTCTTTAAGTTGGGCGACTTTCAGGAGTTTTTAAAAGAATGGGTCCCCCAGCACACACCAAAAGAAATCTCAAACAAGATGAACGAGTGGTTGAGTGAACCTCTTCGCAATTGGGATATTTCTCGCGATGAGCCCTATTTCGGCTTTTTAATTCCGGGTTATTCTGACAAGTACTTTTACGTTTGGGTAGATGCACCTATCGGATACATCTCAACTTTATCTGAGTGGGCCATTTCTCAAGGTAAAAAATACGAAGACTTTTGGGAGAACGAAGAGTTCGAGATCTATCACAACATTGGCAAAGACATCGTGTATTTTCACTGTCTCTTTTGGCCAGCGATGCTCAGATCGGCGGGCTTTAGGACGCCCAATGAGATCATCGTCCACGGGTTTTTGAATGTAAACGGCGAGAAGATGAGCAAGTCAAAAGGGACATTCATCAACGCACGCACCTACTTGAACAACTTAAACCCTCTGTTCTTGAGATACTATCTTGCTAGCAAAATGTCAGGTAGCGTGAGCGACCTTGATATCAATTTTGAAGACTTCACTTCGCGCGTAAACTCCGAACTTATCGGCAAAATAACGAATCTTGGCTCGCGTAGCCTTCAAATGATCGCAAAAAGATTTGACTCTACTCTCGGCAAAATTCTGGATGACGACAAAAAGAAACTCCTTGAATGGCAGCGACAGGTAGACGATTTGGCTAAACTTTACGACGCTCGAGATTTCGCCAAGGTGATCGTGGGAATTCGAGAAATTGCTGAGTCAGCTAACCAATATTTTGATTCGAAGGCACCTTGGAAGGGAACAGAAGCCACTCGCCTAAGTGATTTGTCTTGCTTGACTACAGTTGCGAATTTATTTAGGTGGTTGGCCGTCGCATTAAGCCCAATCTTACCGTCCTACAGTGAGAAGGCGTTGGCCTTGTACGGTAAATCTCAACCGAAATGGACAGATCTAAAGGACATTATAGAAGAGCAACAAGTAAAGGCTTACACTCACCTGATACAAAGAATCGAACCTGAAAGGATTCAAGCAATGATTGAAGAACAAAAACGAGAATATGAAGCCTCATTAGAAAAAGCGACTCCTGCTGCACCTGTCAAAGCAGCGACTGAGACTCAAACTGAAGGGGCGATGATCACGATTGATGATTTTATGAAGGTGGATCTCAGGGTTGCGCGAATTGCCGAAGCTTCTCTGGTGGAAGGTGCTGATAAACTGCTAAGGTTAAAATTAGACTTGGGGCCACTCGGAGAGCGGCAAGTTTTCGCGGGCATTCGGGCTGCCTATGAGCCCGAGAAACTTGTAGGCCGTCATACGATTGTGGTTGCCAATCTCGCCCCTCGAAAAATGAAGTTCGGTATGTCGGAGGGAATGGTGCTTGCCGCCGGTGACGGAGGCGCTGATCTTTACATCTTTAGCCCCGACTCCGGTGCCAAAGCCGGTCAACGAGTAAAATAAGCGAAGGGGCGTTTACGTATCACTATAGCCAAAACTCAAGCGACAATATCGGCATGTGGGTGACTCAGATATTCTAAGCCGTTAGCATTTGTTGTGCTTGTGGCGCAAACGATAGTTAAGTCAAGTTTTGAGCGTTTGTTACGGGTTGAATTCTCCAATGTCAGGATGAAGCGAAACTGGCCCTCTGTAGGGATGATAAATCGGTACTCGTCGAAAGCTGGTTGATGATCTTGACGAATAGGGAGCAAAACCTTTTGAGCGCTCATAGACGGCTTTGATGAGGTTGGCTGGAGATAGCTCTTCCAACTCGTAGGCACCTTCTGAACTCATGTCTCGCTTTTCAAGTATTGAAGTAACAAGTTGAGAGACGTACCCCGCCACAATTGGAGCCGCCATGGATGTGCCACTCATTGGTCCAACGATAAACTGAGATTCTGCGCAATAGTTTTGTTTAGCGAGTTTATAAAGCAATTGATTAAAGGTATGAATGTTTTCTAGCTCTTTCTCGTTCAGTGGATACTTGCCCTCTTTCGCCCTACTGACAACTGGTTCGAACAAAGCGTAGTCCTTAACAAAGTCCCCCGCGGTCAAGGCAGCGCCAGCGATAAACTCAAATCGAGTATCACTGCCGCTACAGTCAATCGAGCGAAGAGGTGCTACGACAGATTCCCCCAGTGCAAAAACTTGATGAACTCCCGACACAAATTCTGGCATAATAATGTTTGTAAAAGAAGACAACGCCTCCTTTGAAGAAATGCTTCCCACACAAAGTACGTTCGTGTTGTTCCACAGTTGCGAACGAGACTCTTGAGACTCAGCATGCTGTTTAGGAGTTTCTTGCTTTTGAGTTGGTCGGGCATTCGAGTCTAACTTCAATAGGGAGTTTAACTTAAGGTTTGAAGACAAGTCGCATGGTATCGCCGAGCGCGTCCTGCCATCAATGCCAGAACCATCATTTCCAGCCGCAACAACAAACAAGGTTTTTGGTGCGTATTCTGTGATCGCTTCACGCAACTGATTTTTGAAATATTCAAACTGCAGGTAAATGATTGCTTTTCTTCTTTGCTCAGTCAGTTCAGGCGCAAAGGTCGAATCGACCTCTCTTAGGTATCCGTGACCCAAAGACATGTTTACGATTTTTACTTTCTTTTGGCCGTTGTACTTTATAGCTTGAACAAGCTGATCAACAAACTGAAGCGACATCATCTGGTTTTCAGAGAAGTTATCTAAAAATTCGTCAACCCAGGCTATGACATCTTTTGCTTCGGGCTTACGTGAGGAGTTTTGAAACTCAGCCCTACTAGAAATGTAATCTAGAACACTCTGCGCCGACTCGCCCTCCAAAGCCCACCTGAGAAAATTTTCTTTGAAGTTTTGAATCGTAGGTCCATCTAACCTCTGACTCGTCTCTTTGGTGCTCACAATTACGCGTGAAGGGAGCACCATGGCCTTCTCGTTTTGGGCGAGCACCGTCGCCGCGACATGTGTGCCGTGTTGATTCTCTGAAACTTGACTGGGCTCAAATAGGGCGGGGTGACTGCGAACCCCCAGCTTGTGTTGATAGTCTTCTCTGAGAGGCGCAGGCCGTGCTGCCAAAGAACAGGAAAATTCAGATGACTTTCGACCCTTAAATAGCCAATCATCTTGAACGGCCTGCTTTTCATACTTCACAACATTCATATTAGTCATGATCAAACTACCCCTGGAGGCAGTCGGCGAGTTGAGCTGAAGATTCAACAACTCAAGACTTACTCCCCTGATTGCCGAAATTTTCTCTAAAACGAGGCTACGAGACATCTCGGAGTCATCGAGTCGCATCCACCTTTCAAACTCCACTCCACTAAGTTTAAAGCAAAGCTGCTTACGCAGTTGGGTCAACGTGTCTACTGAAGGAAGCCTTCGTGTGTGCTCGTACCAAACTGTCTGCAACTTTACCAAAGACTCTTGCCTCTTTGTCTTTAGGTCGAAAACGGCATCTGGGTTTCTATAGACCTTGTAACTGACGTGGTTGTCGAGGTGAGCCAAAAACTCATTCCACCTTGGATGGTTCTGCACCACTTGAGTCAACAATTCCACAAAATCTAAAAATCCCTCAATTTCTATTAACACTGCTTTTGACGCATCTGGGCCGAAGTCAGGAGTGCCTAATGTTGGCTCCATTTCCCAAGGTAAGTCATGAATGGCCCGCTCTATTCCTTCATCGCGATAGCGTTGACCCTTTTTCGGATTTTCGGCACCTAGCTTTCTCAATTTATCTGCGCCTTTGTTCTTTAGATATTCCTCTCGAAAACTTTTTACAATTTCTGGCTGCTGCATCTTGAGAGCGATTCGAGCCAATGCGAAAACAGAAATTGCTTCCCGGTTGAGCTTACTGAAAAGGCTTTTTGAAAGAGACTCGTGGGCGCTGAGTTGTGTTAGAAAATGCGAGACAAACTCAGTATTGAATTCGGTCATTAAGGAGAATGGTTCTTCCGGTGCGCCTATGATAATCCCGTCGCGAACGCCCTGTGCTCCAAAAGCGTAAAGAGACGCATCAAAATAGAGTGGGTATGGTAGTCTATCCGCCGCAAAGAAATCATACCCAACTCCATCGGGTTGATTGCTCCCATTCCAGTCGTAGACAACACGTTCATTCAGAAATGGATGTAAGTAATCAACTCCCGAGTCGACGACTCCTACTGTGACTCGGCCTCGTTGATCAAACCTCTTTTGCCATTGGTGCAGTTCAACCGAGGGATCAGGGTTAACAAGTTGGTCGAGGGATGCGGGAAGTTCGCCCTGAAAGATCTCACTTGGATCTTGCTCAGGAGTGCGGCAGGAAACCGCGGCGGCAACTGCTACAAAGAAAACGACGCCTCGAAAAAAGAAATGTTTGTTCGATTTTTGAAAATACAAGTTGCCCCCCCCCAAAGTCTTACCTTTGATAGCGAACTTCTTCTGATTAGGGACCTTTTTCTTTCTGCAGAGGTAATTTTTTCACATGATTAAAGCATATTCGGGGCTAACCACTTTTGTGCTTCAGAAAAACTCATTTTCTTTCTCTTGGCGTAGTCATCCACCTGCTCGTTCGTGATCTTGCCAACTGTAAAGTACTGCGCTCGCGGGTGATTAAAGTAGTAACCCGAAACAGAACACGGTGGAGTCATTGCAAAGGTCTCCGTTAACCGAATCCCTACCTTTGTTTCAACTTCGAGCAGGCGCCAAATTTTCGCCTTTTCAGTATGATCCGGGCACGCGGGATATCCCGGGGCCGGCCTGATTCCGCGATACTTTTCATCAATCAAATCCTTCGGCGACATGTTTTCGTTGAGTCCATAGCCGCAAAAGTTTCTAGCAAGTTTGTGACAGCGCTCTGCCATTGCTTCGGCAAGACGATCGCCCACTGCTTTTATCAAAATTGACGTGTAATCATCACCCTTGCTTTCAAAGCCGCGAGCATACTGCTCGACTTCTGGTCCGGCAGTAACTGCAAAAAAACCGAGCGAGTCGATAAGACCTTGGTGCTTGAGTTGTTGTTCCTTGCTAGCAACAAAATCGCTCAAGCAAAAATTTGGCGAAGAATTTGTTTTAGCTGTCTGCTGCCGAAGAAATTCAAATCGCTCGATGACTCGAGATGAACTCATCAACTCTTCGCGCTTTTCACGTGTATATGCTTGAACGTCTTGAGCCCGAATCGTCGAGCCCTCAAAAGTTTGCGAATAGACTTCTATTGTGTTGCCAACTGAAGCCGCAGGCCAAAAACCCCACACGCTTCTGGGCTTTAAGATTTTTTCTCGTTTCATTTGATTCAATATCCGCTGGGCATCCTCAAATAGCTCCTTCGCCTGTGCGCCATACTTGGGATGTTGAAATATCTTCGGATAAAGACCCTTAAGCTCCCACGTCCAAAAAAGCGGAGACCAATCGACGAACTCGGTGAGTTCATCAATATTAACGTCGTCTTCTTTATGAACGCCAAACGACTGAGGAAGGGCAATATCATCTGATGAAAATTCATAATCAAAGCGATTTTTGTTGGCTTCAGAAAAACTAATGTAGTCCTGATCTGAGGACTTACCATGGGTTCTTCGAATGGCCTCTTGGCTTTGCTGATTGGTAGCGATGTACTCTGAAGAGCTCTCTGACAAAAGCTGACTACAAACACCGACTACCAAGGATGCATCTGGCACATGCACGATGGGGCCTTCGTAGTGAGGGGCAATTTTTATAGCTGTATGTGCTTTGCTTGTTGTCGCGCCACCTATCAAGAGAGGTGTTTTGAATCCCCTTCGCTGCATTTCTTTGGCGTTGTATATCATTTCATCGAGCGAAGGAGTGATAAGTCCGCTCAGACCAATAAAATCGGCTTTGAGCTCCTCTGCTTTTTTAAGAATGGCTTCGCAATCAACCATCACTCCAAGGTCGTGAACCTGGTAACCGTTGCAACCTAAAACCACAGCAACAATGTTTTTACCAATGTCGTGAACATCGCCCTTCACGGTTGCGATTACAAACCTACCTTGGCCTCTGCCTTGAAGACCTAAGCTATCGGCTTCGTCTTCCTTTTCCATAAAAGGCGTCAAGTGAGCGACCGCTCTCTTCATCACTCGGGCACTTTTTACGACTTGCGGAAGAAACATCTTTCCGCTTCCAAATAACTCCCCAACTACCTTCATCGCATCCATTAACGGACCCTCAATAACATCTAGGGGTCGCTTAGATCTTAAGCGGGCTTCTTCGGTGTCGATTTCGATGTAGTCGGCGAAGCCTTTGACCATGGCATGTTCAATGCGCTTATCAACACTCTGCTCTCTCCATGATAAATCTGTTTTGTCTTTCTTAGCTCCCCCGTCGCCGCGGTATTTTTCTGCAGCTTCGAGCAAATGCTCGGTGGCATCCGCACTTCTATTCAGGATGACATCTTCGATCAACACTAAGAGTGATGGCTCGATTTCTTCATAAACTTCTAACATCCCAGCATTGACAATGCCCATATCAAGGCCGGCTTTAATTGCGTGATACAAAAACGCTGCATGCATTGCTTCGCGGATTTTATTGTTGCCCCTAAAAGAGAAAGAAACATTGCTAATTCCGCCGCTTGTTCTAGCGCCGGGACATTTCTGTTTAATCTGTTTTACGGCCTCTATAAACGCCACACCGTATTCATTGTGTTCGTCAATTCCGGTTGCTAGCGTGAGAACGTTCGGGTCGAAAATGATGTCCGTCGGTTCAACTCCGACTTTGTTTACAAGTAGATCGTAGGCTCGTTTACAAATCTTTACTTTGTCTTCGAGAGTGGCAGCCTGGCCGCGCTCGTCAAATGCCATGACAACCATAGCCGCGCCATACTTCTGGCATAGCTGTGCCTGGCGCAAAAACTCTTCTTCTCCCGCCTTGAGGCTCAGCGAGTTCACCAAAGACTTGCCTTGAACACACTTAAGCCCAGCTTCGAGTACCGACCACTTAGAGCTGTCGATCATGATGGGAACTTTGCAAATGTCTGGCTCCGCTGCGATGAGATTCAAAAACCTGGTCATGCACTCTTCGCTATCCAGCATTCCTTCATCAAAATTGACATCAATAATGTTAGCCCCGTTTTCAACCTGACTACGGGCTACTTTTAAAGCCTCCTCAAATCGATCTTCTTTTATCAACTGGGCAAACTTAGGTGAACCCGTCACATTAGTTCTCTCACCTACGATCATAAAGGGCGCGCCTTCTATCGGCAGCACCAAGGGTTCAAGGCCGCTAAAACGTGTGGCCTGCGGAACTTGAGGCACTATGCGAGGTGCCACATCCGAGACAGCTTGAGCTATTGCAGAAATATGAGCCGGCGTAGTGCCGCAGCAACCACCTACTATGTTGATAAAACCACTTTCAGCAAATTCTTTAACCAATGCCGCGGTTTCACGAGGCTTTTGATCGTATCCTGTTTCACTTAGCGGGTTTGGCAGACCTGCATTTGGATAACAACTCACGTAGCAATCTGCCACTCTTGAAAGCCTCTCAATATAGGGCCTCATCTCTTCTGCGCCGAGAGCGCAATTAATACCCACGCTCAGAGGCTTTGCATGACGAATAGAATTCCAGAAGGCTTCAATCGTTTGGCCAGATAGTGTGCGCCCAGATTGGTCCGTGATGGTCACGGAAACCATAATCGGGATTGGTTCGCCTAGCTTCTCATTAATCTGCTGTATAGCAAAAAGGGCCGCCTTGAGATTCAAAGTATCGAAGACCGTTTCACAAAGGAGCAAATCAACTCCGCCCTCAATAAGTGCAGCAGCTTGTTCTCTGTAACTCTCTTTAAGCTGATCAAAACTTACAGCCCTGTAGGCAGGATTATTTACGTCGGGTGAAATCGAAGCGGTTCGAGTCGTCGGACCTAACGCGCCGGCAACATAAACTTGTGCATGAGGCTGTTCTTTTTTAAACTCCGCCACCGCATCTTTAGCAATCTTTGCTGCCGCAAGATTAATCTCTGTTACTGAACCCTCTAAGCCGTAGTCGGCCTGAGAAATGGAATTTGCGTTAAAAGTACTTGTTTCAATAATGTGAGCACCCGCACGCAGGTATTCTAAATGGATCTCCGTAATAACGTCAGGTCTCGTTAGACACAACAAATCGTTATTGCCTTTAAGATCTTTGAAGTGGGTTTGGAATTTCTGGCCCCGGTAGTCGGCCTCTGAAAGCTTGTACCTTTGAACCATTGTTCCCATGGCGCCATCAATCACAAGAATTCGGTTTTTAAGTGCGCTATCTACTTCTTGGAATATTCGGCTAGTTTTATTCAATTTTCTCTCCAATAGAAAAATAGGTGATCTGAAATGCCAGCTAGTTGCTACGAATCAAACGAGCTGCGAAGAAACCATCTCCGGAATAAGGGGACGGCAACCAGGATTCGACAAGATCAATGCTCCACTCCGGGTGATCATCAACAAATTCATTAATTTGGGCCAGGTTCTCTTTATCAAAAACCGAGCACGTTGAGTAGAGCAATTTTCCGCCGGGCTTAAGAACTTTGGAATACTTTTCGAGTATGTCTCTTTGCGTACTTATGAGTCGCTCGAGGTCTTCTTGGCAAAGACTGTACTTAGCCTCAGGGTTACGCCGAAAAACGCCTGATCCCGTACATGGGACGTCAAGCAAAAGCGCATCGAATCTTTCCCTGTGACGCTTTAAAAAGCCCTCATCCTCGATGTGATGCACTTCTACGTTATCAACCTTCGCTCGTCTGAGCCGTAGCTTCAGTTCAGCAATTTTATTTTTACTCGGATCACAGGCAAGTATCTTTCCTTGATTCTTCATTAAATTTGACAAGTGGAGGGTCTTCCCGCCTGCTCCGGCGCACCCATCCATGACTCGCATCCCCGGTTTTATTTCTAAAAGGGGCGCAATCAGTTGTGAGTGGCCATCTTGAACTTCAAATAAACCGGCTTTAAATGCGGGGGTCACAAAGACATTTTGCCGACGCTTCAATCGAAAACCAATTTCACTCACTGGATCTAAGGAAATGCCGCTAGCTTCGAGATTTTGCTGCAGTTCTGGAGCCGTTGTCAGTGCCGTATTTGTTCTTAAAAAAACTGGTGCCTCCTGATTGGAGATCTCCCAAAACTTGGTATATTTGTCTTTCAAACTAGATTGCGAGAATTCATCGAGCCATTGACCGCACGAATGCCTGGCCCAAGTTGGCATCTCATCGGACGTCCATCGAGAGATCGCGCTTCGAAGTTTAGACTCGATCTCTTTCGTGGCCTCAAAATGCGGCCAAACTTTTTGAATCTCTTCATAATCTGCCCTATGAAGTTCCTGTGACGCGCCTTCGGAGCGGATCATCCTCATCGAAAATGCCACGACGAGCGGCCAGCTTTTTGGATCGGACAAGTTCACTTCTAACACCCATCCAATTCGAAGTTTCCAGCGAACGAGAAAGTAACACAGCGACGAAACGGCAGCTCGATCGCGCTTACCCCAGTTTCTGTTAGAACCGAAAGCTTTCTCAAGAACAAACCTGATATAGCTCTCACCCGAAAACAAATCATTGAGCGCCCGCTCTTTAATAAACAGCAATTGCGGGCGATGAAGGAATAACAATTCAACCTCTTAAAATACGAACACGGTGCCTAAAGAAAAATAGGTTCCATTAAACTGACCCGAACTTAACAGATGAAGATGGTTTTTCAAACCCCCTTCAACGGTGAATCCCACAGTTTGGTAGACGTTAAAAAACCTGGCACCCGCAAAAAGTTGATAATCGAGTGAGAGATTTGACTCATTTTCTAATTGTCGAAAGAATATTCCCGGGCCGATACCGCCACCGAAGTAGAGTGGGAAACGACTGGCCGCATCTGGGAACACAATCACGGGAACCAAAGAGAGCTTAAGGCTTTCTCCTTGCGCTAAACTGTAGGTATTAAAGTCTGCCCGAAAAATGAGATCCATGGAATTAACCCACTCGCCCACGCGATAACCGACGCCAAATGTGTTGCGCCCAGCGTTTCGGACCTTTCCACCGGGGCCCCATTCGTAAGCGTCACCGTCAAGATAACCGCCAATGTGAAGCATAAGTAGGCGATCACTCTCAGACGGAGCACGACCCGCAACTGCCCTTGTTGATCGCGTCGTAAAGTACTCTCTTGCCGAGTCTTCTCCCACCTCAACAACTTCCGGCGAGCGCGACTCGAGACTGCGCTCACTAATACCTGCCCGAGAACGCGTTTGCCCTAATCCAACCGATGGCAATACTAGAAGCGCAATACACCCAATCAAACGTACCAAACTTCGACTCCTGAAATTCATTTTACCCCCCGCTAAACACAGTCCATTGTACTTGCTTACCCATGAGGAATAACATAGTTTACGCAATGGGAGAAGCACCATGAAATGCCCCTATTGCCAAGCTCAAGACACACGAGTGCTCGACACTCGCATGCATAAAGGCGGAGAACAAATTCGGCGAAGGCGCGAGTGCATCCAGTGCAAGTCTAGGTTTACGACGCAGGAAGGCCTGCTCGAAGATCTTCCTTTTATTGTTAAGAAGGATGGACGAAGGGAACCCTTTTCAAAAGAAAAGGTCATGAGAGGCATCCAGGCTTCTTGTCAAAAAAGACCCATCTCGCTTTCTGAAATCGAACAAATTGTAGACCGTGTCAGTAGGAGTATTTTGAACCGTTACGAAAAAGAAGTTTCTTCTGGGGTCATAGGTCAGATGGTAATCGATGAACTCAGAAGTCTCGACGATGTGGCTTATATCCGGTTTGCGAGTGTCTACAAATCCTTTAGGGACCTCGACGAGTTTTTAGAAACACTAGAATCTAATCCCGAATCCTTGGTACCACAGGGCAATAAGGTGTTTAGAGAGAAAAATAACGAATCATGAATCTCAAGAAGAAAAAAATCCGAGAAAAAGCTTTTCATGTCATTTACGAAAATGACTTTCAAACGAGATCAGGTATACCCACGGACAAGAGAGGCTCTGTTGAAGAAGGATATGCTCTTCACCTGGATGAATCTCACTTTGAAGAACTCACATCCGAGGCCCTTGCAGAAGCCCACGAATTAGCTCAAAGCGTTTTTTTTCATTTAGAGCAGATCGACCGTATTATTAAACAATGCTCAAAGTCCTGGCGCATTGATCGGATGAATTCTGTGGATCGAAGCATCCTCCGTCTGGCAATTTTTGAAATGGATATTGGAGAACCTGTGTTACAGCCAGCAATAGCCATTAACGAAGCGGTAGAGCTGGCTAAGGTCTACGGCACCAGTGAGTCAGGTGCTTTTGTGAACGGCATCTTGGATCAGGCGGCCAAAGTGCTTGGACGTATCGAGAGTGGATCGGATTGACATGCAAATTGTTAGCTTGAATTCCATTTCATCGCTCTCTGAGGGGGCTCCATTTTGGTTCATTCACCCCCGCGCCAAGAGCGCCTGGACCCGAAAAATCGACTGGCTCATTAATTTTCAACTGGCACGGGCAACGCTGTGGCAAAGACCGACCATCTCGACCTTTCTTAAGGAAGAGCTCGCTGACCGCGAAAGTGAGTTTGAAGTGAAGTCCTTTGACAATTCATCGGACCTGATTGTCAGTGTAAAGGCTTTTCTCCCCGCCAAAGCAATTATTCAAATTGATATTGATGATTCCTCGAAATGGCTTGAGAGAGTCGACGAAGTTAGCTCTCAAATTGGTGCGAATATTTATCGAGTATTTCCGAAAGATAGTGATGACCCCTTGGAGTTAAAAGCGAGAATTGCAAAGTCCATAAAGTTCGCAAGCGAGGTGAGCTTAGTCGCGCCGCTTGATGGCCAAGACACTCGAAAGGCCAAATCTTGAAAGGTCAAAGTCTCTCACTCTACGTTGTTTCAGATAGCACCGGTGAGACCGCTATATCACTTACACAAGCGGCACTTGTGCACTTTCAGAACCAGGAAGTGCAGATCATTCGGATTCGACATTTAAAACAAACTGAACAAATAGATCGACTCGTCGATGACATCAAAGCTCACTCTGGCCTCGTGGTTTTCACTATTGTTGCTCAAGATCTAAAGAAGCATCTGGTTGAGCAATGCTCTGTTAACAAGATCCCCGTTGTGGATTTATTGGGGCCCCTCTTGTTCGCCCTCGATCAATTTTTCGAAGTCACACTCAATGGCTCGCAAAGACAAGTAGGCCTTCTACGTACTGTCGATGAACGTTATTTCCGAAGAGTGGAGGCAATAGAATTTACGGTTAAACATGATGATGGCAAAGAACTGAGAGACCTTGAAAATGCCGACATTGTGCTCGTAGGGATTAGTCGTACAAGTAAGACACCACTTTCTGTTTTTCTCTCACACAAAGGATGGAAGGCAGCCAATATTCCGATTGTACTAGGGATGGATTTACCAGACGAGCTTCTAAAGGTAGACCCGAGAAAGATCATCGCTTTAACGATTGATCCCCAAAAACTCACCGCCATCCGCAAAAAGCGAGCGGAAAAACTAGGGGTCCACCAAACAGACTATGCCTCTTTAAAACACATCAATGAAGAAGTAGAATATGCGCTCAAGATTTTTGAAAAGAATCGCCGCTGGCCAGTCATCGACGTAACCGAGAGAGCACTCGAAGAGACAGCAGCAGAAATTATTCGACTTGTTTGCGCCCGCCTGGGGCGCAAAGAAGATCCACTGATGTGAGGCTCATGTATATTGGCTCATCTAAAAAGTGCCTGCTAAAGCTGTTGCTGGAGAGCCTTCATAAAAACGTCAACTGCCATTGCCACTTTTTGAATCTTAGGCACATAAATTGTCATTGAAATTTCGTACTCAAAATCTGTGACTTCAATTTTTCTGAGTCGATCTGCATTCAGCTGTTTTATCACGCTGTGCTCTGGCAAGAACCCCCAACCTAACTTGGCCTCAACGACTCTCTTTAAAGTACCCACGTTGGAGGACTCAAAAACTGGTCTAACTCTCATAGACCTCTTTTTCAAAGCCTTCTCGAGAGTGTTTTCAAACCCTGCATATTCATTCGCCAATGAGATTACGGGCAATAGATTGTATTGATTTAGATCAATACTGTTGGGAACTTTGGCGTCTTTAACCCCCGTTACTAAAACCATTTTTTCTTTAAATAATGGAGTCGCTTCGCAATCAGAGGGCTCCATCGAGTATTCCTTTTGCGTATCTGGAAGGAGCGCGACATCGACCTCTCCACGCTCCAACATGCGAACAATCTCGGCTCCCCGTCCGTATTTCAACTGAAGCCTTACCTTGTTATTGTTTTTCAAGAAAAGCCCAAACACCGGGCCAATGAGATGAAGGCCAATAGAATTCAGTGTGCCTACCCTTAGCAAACCGCTCACCTCAGCCTGCATAGCCTGAATGGCTAAGCGCGACTCATCGACCAGTCCAAGAATCCTCTGAGCATACTCATAAAGCAGTTGTCCTTGCGGAGTTGCCCGTACTTGTCTCACTCCCCGAATGAGCAATTCGATACCCACATCTTCTTCGAGTTGCCGGATTTGTTGGCTTACAGCGGGCTGTGTTAAGAAAAGTTTCTGCGATGCGGCTGTCATGCTTCGCTCTCTTAGTACCGTACAAAATGTTTTAAGGTGTTGAAAATTCATACCTTTTTTTACCATAAAAAAACCTTATAGGTCGCTCAAAAAGATCTAAATTGCTCTTTTGTCCAGTTTCGAACAAAATCACACTCGGGTGAAGGGTAAGTTCGAAAAATAAGAGCAGGCTCAGGGGGAGCGAAAAGGTGCTTAAGTTTTTGACGAACAAATTGTCGCTCAGGGGATTCAGGGGGAATTTTGGGGGAACAAAGAGAGTCGGCTCGTACCGGGAAAGGGCGCTTTCTTCGAGATAGAAGAATTGAACGCCTCGTGCAGGAGAGAGCGGAGACTTGGGGAAGTCTTCGCTCTGAACCCAAGGCCTTAGCGTTACCAAAAATTCTAATTGGCCTTCTTGTTTTGAGCGGTTTCGGGTGTGCTCAGCCAATCGGATCCTTTAGGCAAGTGGCCCCCGCTACCCCGTCTGACCTGGGGGTTTTAGTTCAAAATCTCGAGCCCTCTGAGATCGATGTTTTTATCAATTCCGGAATCGACCTGCGACAACTCTACGGCAACAGTTACGAAGTCTATACGGATATTCAAACTGTGCGCGCGACACTTTCGAGTGATAAAATCATCGGCAAAAATGAGTTGTTCAAAATCATCCCGCCCGCCTCTACGCGATTCAAAAAAAACAATGATGCCAATTTTGTTAGGAGTCTTCTTGCTCAGTGCGAAGTAGCCGACAAACTAAGCCTTGAACTAGGAGCGAGTCTTACAATCTCAGTCGACGGCCTTAAAGCTGGCCTAGCTCACCCGGTGATCTCCAAAGAGTTCGATGGGCCGACCACAGTAAAATTGGAATCCAAAACATCTCGACAAACTGTTCTAAAGGGCCGCACCAATAGTTACTGGATTATCTGGGCGCAGCCCGAAGGATCTGAAGACAATCCTATTCTTTCAAAAGGCTCAGAGCTGAACCTTTCTGTGCCAGTTCCTGGTGCTTATTCTCTTCAAGCTGTAATTCAAGACGAAAAAGGAAGATGCGAATCATCTGTCATGGCATTGGGAGCCGAGCACAACGAGAAGTATCTCGGAAGAGGCAGAAATATTGTCATGCCGGCAAAGACTAAAGACTTCGACCATCTGCTTGCCGTGCATGCAGAGGAGGCGTGGCAACACTCGCGCGGCAAAAATGTTAGAATTGCGGTTATCGACTCGGGAGTGGCTTACAACCATCCGTTGTTGAGGGACAGAATTGCTATTAACCAAAAAGAAATCCCGAACAACGGAATTGATGACGACGGCAATGGCTTGGTCGACGACGCTTATGGCTTCGACTTTGTTCAAAGGGACGCCACTCCCAATGATCCAAGTGGCCATGGGACTTTTGTCACAACGATGGCTGTCGGAACCATCGGTGGCATCGCCCCCGAGTCAATGGTCCTACCAATCAGAGCTATCAACGTTTATGGAATGGGGGACATCGGCACCATCGCTGCCGCGATCAACTACGCGGTCGATCAGAGAGTAGATCTCATCAACCTTTCTATAGGCCTCCCTGACTCATTCGAAACCCAGCTTAAGTTAAAACCCTCCATCGAGCGAGCAAGAATACACGACATAATCGTCGTTACTGCTGCTGGAAATGAGACGACTGACATTGATAAAATTCCCATGGCGCCCGCATCTTACGCCTATTCAAACCTGATTTCTGTGGCAGCCATTGATAAGCAGCTACAGCTTACGAACTATTCGAACTATGGCAGTAAGAGTGTGAAATTGGCGGCTCAGGGTGGAACCAGTGAGGCTCCCATAGTTAGCGCCTATCATCTACCGACTCTGGGTCCCCTATTGACTAAAATGTCTGGCACTTCAATGGCAACACCACTTGTTACTGGAGCGCTAGCTCTCATCAAATCGAGACATCCAGGGCTTTCTGCAGCACAAGTTATTGAACTCTTTATACGCACTCAGCCGGAAGCTGCCCATTTGGCAGACAAGATATCCAGGGGCAAACACCTTGACCTCCGGTATCTAACGCCAATACTCAAGTAGAGCTCAGATCGTCACCGACGAAAAATAATTTAGTTCAACGCCAAAATCGCTGAAGCTTTCATTTGAGTTGGTTCACTCAATCACTTGCGCTAATCTGTATATCGAATCGCAAAGCGTGAGCGAAGAAGCATCGAATGATCGCGGATTCTAAGAATTCGCACTGAGTATTGATTGGAAGACTTATGCAGCGTTATTGGATTTTTGCCACGAGATTGCTGGCCTTCGGACTGCTGATGGTCACGAGTTTTGAGGTCAGCCACTCAAAAACTTTTCGCAGTGACTACGTGTCTTTTGATCTGCCAGATCGCTGGGACTGCGTTCGAGAAAATACCGAGTGGGTGTGCAAAAGCACCGTCGTTGCAAACACTAAGGAAGCAATAATTATTCTTACGGCCAAAGAGATTGGGCCCGAAGACTCCTTAGCCGCGTACGAAAGCCATCTTAAGACGCCTAGAATGGTACCGGACGCCCAAGGCAGACCTCAAAAAAGTGTGATCAAAAGCGTTGTCTCCCGTAAAATCGCCCAACATACGTGGTTAGACGGCCTGCAGCTCGGGAGCGAAATACCGTCGTACTACACGCGCTATCTCGCAACCGTGAAGTCCCGCTTGGCCATCTTAGTCACTTTTAGTGCGCACCAACGCTACTTCACAAAATACAGTGGTGATTTTTTTAAAGCCGTTAATAGCCTGAGAATTGTCGCCAATTCTGACCTTCTTAACCCCTCAGCCACTAGTTCTCTCGAACTTGGTGGATCTGAGCAAATCGGCCCCGGCCAGGTACCTGGATTCGGCTCACCACTGCAGGTTCCAGATCTCGACACCCTTCCGTCCGAGCCTAGCGGAGCACCCAGAAATCAGCAGTTATTGTTTTTAATCGGAATTATCATCGCCGTGGCGGGGATATTCATATTCCTTAAACGCAAATAAATGTTTGCCATGGTGCGTCTAACAAGATATACAAGGCAAATGAAACCAAGGAGATGGATCTAGTTATGGATATTTTCTTTGATGCCCTTCGAATTTGGCTTGAGGACATGGGCCTTACGACAGCCTATCTTTTGACGATCTCTTTTCTTTTTGTAGCTGTAGTTGCTCTTATCACCCGCGAGATCATGACATGGTTGGTACGCTCGCGTTCCGTGCTCAAGACCCTGAAAAAGCAGCTCCAACACATGGAACAAATTGAAGGGGAAATCAGCGAGGTCCAAGCAGAAATAAGGAATCTGAAAGGTGTCATTTCTGCTTTAACGCTTTCTCTTGAGAGAGACGCTCAACGAAAGACGCCCACAACTAAAACCAGTAAATTTGAAACCAATAAAGAGACCGTCGTCCATCAGACGAAAAGACCCCCAGAACCAACCCCCTAAGCTTTTACACCTTGAACCTACTTCTAGAGTTTCTTCTTGCCGCTTGTTATTTCTTGTTTGCCACCTTACCGGGCATCGCTTGGCTCATTTTACTTTTTTACATCAAATCGCCTTCGGTGGACGCCAAAGTAAATAACGATCCCAGTGAAGGGCTCGAAGTTCTGACCGTGGTGTCACAGCACTTCTTTTGGGTTTTGCTCACACTGACCACTTGGTGGGTGGCTTGGGCATACCAGTCTACACTTAGTGCCCCTCTCGGGTTCGTCGGTCTTGCATCAGTCTTTTACGCAGCCGCTTTGCTTATTCCTTTGTTGTTGGTGTTTTGGTTTTCAGCAACCAAATCTTCGAAACCTCGTTGGCGGACATGCTCTCATCAGTTAATGCAGTTTGCAGCGAGTGAGTCCGCCCGCGGGTTAGCAATCAGGCTTGGTCAAGTTTTGCTTTTACAGTTTGCCGTATTCTTGGGCTGGAGCTTTTTGCGCAAATACAATCCGGAACTGCTTTCACTAGAAAAATTCATGGACTACGGATTTATTGAGTCTATTCGAAATTACGTCGCGGTACCGCCGATCGATCCCTTTTTGTCTGGCTACGGAATTAATTACTACTATCTCGGGCACTGGTTATCAGCTTTAAGAAGTGCTTCAATATATAAATTTCCTATTGCCGCATACCATTTCGAAATGTCTTTTATTTTAAGCCAACTCTTCATCGGAGTTTTCGTTTTAGTGCGCTATTGCTTTAGAAGACTCCGGGCAAACGATATTTCTCGAACCTCTCCGATGAACTATTCCGCCGCCGTGGTTGCTTTCTTGGGAGCTTGTTTTGTGAGTTTTGGCGGCAATGCTCACCTCTTTTACCATTTCATTAAATTCCCGAGCAAGGCGTACTGGTTTCCAACAGCTACACGCTTAATTCCAGCATCAATTCATGAGTTCCCACTGTATAGTTTTGTCGTCAACGATTTGCATGCTCATGTCTTGGCAATCACGCAAAATATTTCGTTGATCACATTGTTTTTGTTGGGGGCCTTCAACGTAAAGGAAGTGGCTAAGTCATGGTCAAAAAGGCCACTCCTCTATAGTTGCCTTTGGGCTTGTGTTCAGGCGATGATTTTTGCTTACGGTGCCGCCTCACATTCATGGGACCTACCAACTTGGGGCGTTCTTTTATTTTTTCTTACATGGATTACCACTAAAAGCATAAAACACACTTTTTTGATGAGTCTCATGGCTGCCTTCTGTAGTGTTTTTTTGACCTTCCCTTTTATGGAAACTTTCTTCCCTATTCCAAAAGGGTTTGCGTGGGTGTCTGCAGATATGCGAAGCCCCCTTCCGGAATGGCTAGGTGTTTGGTCTCTTCATCTTATTTTCATCGTAATCCTGCTTTCTCATTCGCGGAACCAAATCAAACGCCTAACACCTTCTGTTCTAATTCAGAATCCAGAATATCTAGGACTATCAGTTCTCGTATTATGGGGTGTCCTGCTCATAGCAATACCCGAGATAGTCTATGTGAAGGATATCTATTCTTCGCACCCTCGCGCGAACACCATGTTTAAGTTTACTTATCTCAGCTGGATGTTGCTGGGTGTTGCGTTATCTGTACTGCTCGGCCACTATCTACTGAGCCCTTTTGAGCGCTTGTCGAGTACAAAAAAGATGGTCGTCCAATCGACTCTTGCTCTCGTCGTCGTCGCCATTGCTCTGGCTGGTAGTTTTGGCTATACCTTCTTGGCCATTCGATCTCAAGTGGTACGTCCGCAGTCTCAGATGAACGATATAAATAGCAACACGCCGCAAAGCCTGAAATTTCCTGGTGAGTGGGCGATCGTTGAGTATCTCAAAAGTAATTCGCTCCCAACGGACGTTATCGCTGCCGCTGCAGGCGACAGCTACTCAACAATGGGCATAGTTTCCGTTTTTTCTGGAAGAGCTCCGATCATAACTTGGAAGGTTCATGAATGGCTATGGCGAGGGGGACTATCAGCGGAACTCTCTTACTTTTGCAAAAATAAACGCCTCCCTTGCCCCGACGCAGCAGATACAATCACTCGACGATACAACGACGTCGAAACAATTTACACAAGTAACGACTGCCAAACCGTGCTGCAAACCTTAAAGCGCTATAGCGTCCGATACATTGTTTTGGGTATGCAAGAACAAACCAAGTATAAAGCCGATCAACATCGAATGGCGGCGTTCGGAATGACAGTGGCCTTTATTTCAAACGATGCTATTCTCTTTGAGGTGCCAAAGGACTATTCTGGTTGCGGCGAGTGAGACTCCTTGGAAAGTTGGGGGTAAAAGCTAGGCGAGAACCCGTCCTATAACATCGACGGCAAAACTATCTCTTAAAAGCTCTTGAGCGGCAGGCAGGGCAGTCGAAGTATAGCAAGGGGGAGAAGGCATTGATTACAGACGGGTCAACACCAACGACTAATGAATCTTTGTCGGTCATTGTCCCGATTTACAATGAAGTCCAAAGTCTTTGTCCTCTTTTAGAAGAAATAGAAAAGCACATCGCTCCGATAGCGCGAGAACTTGAGGTTATTTGCGTCGATGACGGTAGCACAGATGACTCACTGAGAATGTTAAAGTCCATGACAGCGAAGTTTCCGTATTTAAAAGTAATCCGCCAGAAAAACCAGGGCCACGGCGCTGCGCTTAGTAGCGGAATCCTTTCAGCAAAAATGCAGTGGCTCCTTCTCATCGATAGTGATCGCGAAATTCCTTTAGAAGTTTTTTCGAAATTCTGGCGCGATAAAAGTGACTTCGACGCGGTCTTTGGAGCCCGTAAAGAAAGAGCAGATGGTGCCCTTAGAAAGTGGGGATCCAGATTCTTAAGAAATGTTTTGGGATTGTTTTATTCACAGCTTCCCCGAGATCTCAATTGCCCCTTCAAACTTGTGAGAAGAGAATCTTTGATACCTCTAAATGATTGGTTAAAATCACTTCCGCTCGTGCCGTCAATAGAGATTGCTTTGTATGTTTCTCAGGTAGGGCGCCATGTCTCGTTAGGCGTTGATCACAAAATAAGAGAATTTGGAGAGAGCCATCTCAAGAAACTCAAATTCTTGAAGTTTGGTCTCAGAGCTTTTTTTGAAATTTTACGATTCAAGATGAAAACTCATCAGCGAGAGCGAACGTGAAAGACTCATGCCAAATATTAATTCTCGGTTCAGGCCCGACAGGGCTGGGCGCCGCGTACAGATTGAACAAAATTCAGTTTAACGACTATGTCGTCATTGACAAGTCTGACCTGCCGGGCGGCTTATCTGTCACAAAAAAAGATGCACAAGGCTTTTTATGGGACATGGGTGGGCACGTACTTTTCTCTCATTACAAAGAATTTGATGAAATGCTCGATGAAACCTTAGGAGATGAGTGGCAGTGGCATGTTAGGGAGTCTTGGGTTTGGATGAGAGATCGTTTCGTACCTTACCCACTTCAACACAATTCACATATGTTGCCTAAAACAGAATCTTTGGGTTGTGCGCGCGACTTAACTGTCAGAAAACTCCTTAGTTCCACTGGAGGAATTTGGGATCATTGTCCTGATAAAATAAAGAAACTGGCGCGCCCTTTCTTTGACCTAAAAAAAGCCACTGATTTCGAGAACTGGCTTCAATCAAAGTTCGGGCAGCAACTTTTTGAGTCCTTTTTAAAGCCATACAATGAAAAGGTCTGGGCACAACCGCTTTCTAAAATGAATTCCGTGTGGGTGGGAGAGCGAGTGGCGCTGCCTAATTGGGAGTCTTTGTTAAAAGGGTTTTTGCTAGGACGATCAACTGAGACCTGGGGACCAAATTATCAGTTTCGATTTCCGACCTTTGGCGGAACAGGCGCCATTTGGCAAAGGCTTTATGAGTCACTGCCGAGAGATCATTTTTTGTTTTCAAAATCTATCTTGTCCGTCGATGCCAATAAAAAGTTGGTAAGACTTTCTGACAGCTCCGAACTTAAGTACGACAAATTGATTTCTACTATTGCTCTTGACGACTTATTGAAACTTGTCGCCGTGGGTGATCGAAAGATTGAAGGTGATCGCCACGTTGATCTACTTTATTCAAGCACATCCGTGCTAGGAATAGGCCTAAAAGGGCAACCGCCGGCTGCGCTAAAAACAAAAAACTGGATTTACTTTCCTGAAGAGCAGTTTCCGTTTTATCGAATGACTGTGTTTTCTAATTACTCACCCTACAATGTTCCGCTGCCGGGTGAGCATTGGTCGCTATTACTAGAGGTGGCATCGAGTGAGCATCGACCCAAGCCAACTGAGCTCATGGAAAAGTGCGTTTCGTCACTAGAGAACGTCGGTTGGTTACATTCGCAAAATATTCTTTCCAGGGCGGAGTATTTTTTGCCCAAGGGTTACCCAACCCCATTTTTAGAAAGGGACAACACCTTGTCAGAGGTTCAGCCCTGGTTAGAATCGCTTGATATTTTTTCACGTGGACGCTTCGGCGGCTGGAAGTATGAAGTGAGTAATCAGGATCACAGCTTTATGCAAGGCTATGAAATTGCCGATCGTTTGGTTTCCGGTCAGGCGGAGAAGACCTACCGTATTTAAGAAAGTGTCAGCTTCTTCATAGCGGGTAAAAGCTTCTGTCAGATGCATAAAACGGGCTAACCAATAGCCCGTTTATGATCTTATTACAGCGGCCCCTATTACTGTTCTCACTCCCGTCAAGAGAGTGAGAAATCCATTTTTTAAAGAACTAGTAGCGATAGTGCTCAGGTTTGTACGGACCTTCTTTTGAAAGACCAAGGTACTGAGACTGCTTGTCAGAAAGCTCAGTCAACTCAACACCCAACTTACCCAGATGTAGCCTTGCCACTTTTTCATCGAGGTATTTTGGAAGTCGATAAACCTGAACTTCTGAGTACTTATCACGGTTGGTAAAGAGCTCAATCTGCGCAATGACCTGGTTTGTAAATGAGTTACTCATAACAAACGATGGATGCCCTGTAGCACAGCCCAAATTCACAAGCCGACCCTTGGCAAGTACCACGATTCTGCGACCATCTGAAAACTCGTGCTCATCAACCTGAGGTTTAATCTCAACCATCTTCGTATTCTTATTGAGCCATGCCATATCGATCTCGATGTCGAAGTGACCTATGTTGCAAACAATGGCTCCGTCTTTCATAACGCTAAAGTGCTTAGAGGTTAGTATGTCGCAGCAGCCTGTTGCGGTGACAAAAATATCTGCTTGAGGGGCCGCACTCTCCATAGAAACTACCTCAAAGCCCTCCATCGCTGCTTGTAAAGCGCAAATAGGGTCAATCTCGGTGATCAACACTCTGGCGCCGTAGCTTCTCATTGAGTGAGCACATCCCTTACCAACATCACCGTAACCGGCGACTGCGATGACTTTGCCGGCAAGCATAGTGTCAGTGGCGCGCTTTATTCCGTCTGCCAAAGATTCTCTACATCCATAAAGGTTATCGAATTTACTTTTAGTTACAGAGTCATTGATGTTGATGGCAGGAAGTTTCAACTTGCCCTTACTGTGGAGCTTTTCAAGATTGTGAACACCCGTCGTCGTTTCTTCTGAAAGACCAACAACCTTCTTAATAAGTTCAGAAAATCGATCTTCGTGCATCATATTGGTAAGATCGCCACCATCATCCAATATCAGGTTATAGCCCTCAGGACCCCAACCTAGAATTGTCTGCTCAATGCACCAGTTGAATTCTTCGTCTGTTTCTCCCTTCCAGGCAAAAACAGGAATGCCAGTTGCTGCAATTGCTACTGCCGCGTGATCCTGAGTGGAAAAAATATTGCATGAAGACCAGCGAATTTCTGCCCCAAGTGCCGTCAACGTTTCAATGAGTACAGCAGTTTGAATTGTCATATGCAGGCAGCCCGCTATCTTTGCACCTTTAAGTGGTTGAGCGTTGCCGTATTCTTGCCTTAGGGCCATGAGACCTGGCATTTCTTTTTCAGCTATTTCAATTTCTTTTCGGCCCCATCTTGCTAATTCGTTAAAATGTTCGCGGTTATCCATCGCCTGTTGGCAAACGCGATAGTCAGCAGAGTATTGTTTGTTGAGAAATGGCGATGAGTAATTTGTTTGAGACTTTGTAGGTTCCACGGTTTGAAGCACCTTTTTCCCCTCGTTAATGGTTAAACGGTTTTGCGTGTTTTGTAGCTTTTGTTCGGACCCAAAAACTTAGAAGAGGGCCCGCGCCGAGTCAAGACTCGACTACCCAAGACGCCCCCCAAAAAAGCGCAGAGGCTGAGCCCACGCCCCCAAAAAAACCGGCGATGTTCAAAAGGATCAGATGCTAGGCCGCACTCCCAAAATCGAGCGCAGGCGTATGACTAAATACGTCGTAGCGAGATTTTGGGAGGAGAACGACGCAGATGATGCCTTTTCAACATCGCTCCTAAGTTAGAGTCATGATTTCATACCCCTGGTCGGTAATCAGTACCGTATGTTCAAATTGTGATGAAAGAGTTCCATCTATGGTGCGGTAGTACTTTATCTCACTTCCAGGAATGCTGTATTCGACGTGTTCTTCACTGGTTTCGTTGATCATGGGTTCCACAGTTATGCATGTAAAGGGCCTTAAGGGATCGCCACGGCCCTTTTTACCAAAAGAGGGGACAAACGGGTCCATATGAAACTTTTGACCGATACCGTGCCCTCCGATGTCTTTTACGGAGTGATATCCCTTCTTGGTGACAAACTTACCAATGGCAAATCCGATATCTCCGGTTCGTCCACCTGGCTCGATAGCCTCGATTCCTTTAATCATTGCATCATAGGCTGCTTGGGTGATCGCTTTTGCGCGCTCTGAGACTTCTCCCACATAAAAGGTGGCTGAAGTGTCACCGTAGTAGCCATTTAAGATACTCGTGACATCGATATTGATAATGTCGCCGTTTTTGAGAACTGTTTCATCAGGAACACCATGGCAAATGACGTCATTGACAGAGGTACAAACGGATTTGGGGAAGCCTTTGTAATTAAGGGGAGCTGGCGCCGCACCTTTTGACAAAGTAAAGTCATAGACGGCTTGGTCGATTTCATTAGTGGTAATACCAGCTTTTACGAGGGTACCAGCAAATTTGAGCGTTTCAGCAGCGAGCCGCCCAGCTTTTTGCATTCCATTTACGAAACTTTGTCGAGATGCTTCCATTACTAGCGTTTTAATCAAGATTTCCCATCTTTTAAAGCAAATAAGCAAAAACCCGAAGGAAACTTCGGGTTTTTAATGAAATCCACTCTTAATTTGTAGATCTGATTACTTAAGGTGCTTAGATACGTACTTTGTCATTTCGAACATATTGACGACAGCTTTTCCGCCAAAGATCCCTTTAAGCTTTGAATCTGCGTTGATGTTTCTTCTGTTCTTTGGATCTTGAAGCTTGTTCTTGCGGATGTAATCCCAAAGCTTCTTAACAACTTGAGTTCTTGGCATAGGCTGAGAGCCCACTACGGCTGCCAAAAGATCGCTAGGAGTCAAAGGCTTCATAAAAGCGGCATTGGGTTTTCTTTTAGTTGCTCCAGCTGCTGCTTTTTTAGTGGCCTTCTTAGCTACCTTCTTAGTTGCTTTTTTGGTCGCTTTTTTTGTGGCTTTCTTAGTTGCCTTCTTTGTTGCTTTTTTAGTCGCCTTCTTAGTTGCTTTCTTCTTTGCTTTTTTCGCCATCGATCCTCCAATGGATTGTTAACTTAAAAAAATGATAGCTAACTCAAAGTCCATGTCCAAACAAAAATGAAGGGGGGCCAACAATTTTTTCCTCGATCTAAAGGCCGTATATCGATTTGCCCTCTATAAACCGGCTCTTTTAACAGTCAATTCCTCATCAAATTCTGCCGATCTTTCTTGTGAATGGAAAAAAGCTTTCAGCAGATACTTAACGAGACGATTACCTATACTCCATGCCAGCAGAGCGTTTCGGGGTGGACAGAGAGCCTTCCTTGTCGAGTCAGCTTCGATCATCTATTGCTGCGACCCTCTCGTAATACCGTAAAATCGAAGCGAGTCTTCGGCGTGTATGGATACCAAAATGCAAAGCCCCAGCAGAGCGAAAATCTCTCTGAAGCGACCCGTCAGAAGTCGAGTAAGATGCCCAGCTCCTCGGGTAAAAATCTTACTTCTATGAACTTCTTAACAAAAGAGGAGCTTTCGGCGGTAACTTGGTTTGCCTCTCAGGGATGCTCTGGGCTTCGCGAGAATTTCTCACGAGGAGCACTTAAGGCAGAATTTCGACGGCTGAGTAAGAAGCTTCATCCCGACACAAATTACGGCAAAAGCCCTTCCGCTCGTGCCTTTTACGAACTGATGCAATCTGTAAAGATTCTCGAAGAACTTGCACTGAAGCTCGATGCCTAAGTATCGGGAGCCACAGTTTCTAGGGCGATGAGATTTTCTAGCCTTAGTGAACGACTTTCTTGTACTTGAATCGATGGGGTTTTAAGCCCTCTTCACCCTGGCGACGCTTAAGATCTGCTTCATAATCAGCAAAATTGCCCTCGAGGAACTCCACCTTGCCTTCGCCTTCAAACGCCATAATGTGCGTACAGATACGATCCAAAAACCATCTATCGTGAGATATGACAACCGCTGTACCGCCGTACTCAAGGAGTGCCTCTTCAAGTGCACGGATCGTGTTGACGTCTAAATCGTTCGTTGGTTCATCGAGTAACAACAGGTTCGACCCTTTTTGAAGAAGCTTTGCCAGCTGAACTCTATTGCGCTCTCCGCCGGATAGATTTCCGACCAATTTCTGTTGATCCTGCCCTGAAAAATTAAATCGCGAAACGTAAGCTCTTGAGTTCATCTCTTTTGAGCCGATCATCATGATTTCACTGCCGCCTGTTATTTCTTCAAAGACAGATTTGTTCGGATTGAGAGAATCTCGTTCTTGATCCACGTAAGCGACTTTAACAGTTTCGCCCATTCTTAGCGAGCCACTCGTCGGAGTCTCCCCCGCCGTGATCAACCTAAAGAGAGTTGTCTTTCCGGCTCCATTTGGACCAATAACTCCCACAATAGCGCCGCGCGGAATTTTGGCACTAAAGTCCTCAATAATTACCTTATCATTGAAAGTCTTAGAAACGTGATCTAGCTCAATGACCAATTCGCCTAGCCGAGGGCCTGGCGGTATAAAAATCTGCACTTCTTGAAGTTTCTCCGCAGTGGGTTCCTTCAGTAGATTTTCATAATTAGAAATCCGCGCCTTAGACTTAGCCTGCCGAGCGCGAGGACTCATTCGTACCCACTCAAGCTCTCGCTCTAAGGTACGAACACGTTTTGTTTCTGCCCTTTGTTCATTTGAAAAACGCTTTTCTTTTTGTTCTAACCACGAGGAGTAATTGCCCTTCCAAGGAATTCCTTCACCTCTGTCGAGCTCTAAAATCCAACCGGCCACATTGTCGAGAAAGTATCTGTCGTGAGTCACTGCAATGACAGTGCCCGGAAACTCCTTCAAATACCTCTCTAACCAAGCAACCGACTTTGCATCCAAATGGTTCGTTGGCTCATCGAGCAGCAAAATATCAGGCTCTGAAATCAGCAGCCTAGCCAGGGCCACACGGCGCTTTTCCCCTCCTGAAAGCTGGCCAACCACTACTTCCGCTGGAGGGCAATTCAAGGCATCTAGTGCAATATCAATTTTTCTATCGAGGTCCCAGCCATCTAGCGCTTCTATTTTCTCTTGAACTTGCCCTTGCTTCTCAATGAGACGAGTCATTTCATCTTCGTCCATAGGTTCAGCAAACTTAGCCCCAATGGCTTCAAACTCTCGCAAGAGATCCTTGAGCTGCCCAACGCCGTCTTCAACGTTTTCTTTAACAGTCTTTGCCAAATCTAGTTCGGGCTCTTGCGCAAGATACCCAACTTTTAACTCTTTTGCAGGAAAGGCTTCGCCCAGGAAGTCATGATCCACTCCTGCCATGATTTTTAAGAGAGAGCTCTTGCCAGATCCATTCAAACCCAGCACACCGATTTTTGCCCCGAGATAATAAGACAAATAGATATCTTTTAATATCTGTCGCTTTGGAGGCACAACTTTGCCAACACCCTTCATGGTATAGATGATTTCTTCAGACATATTTCCTCCTGGTAGTTCTCTTACACCTTTTCACTTGAAAAAAACAGATTCCTTTTCCACAGTAGTAGAAGCATGTCGAAAAGCCGAAAGATTCGCGAATCAGCTCTCAATTCAACCCTCAAATCCTTAGAACAGGCCTTTGAAGACTACGAAAAGGTTTTGTCTCAACCTGCCTCTCGAGTCGGCGAAAGCATAAAACCTCTCAAGCTGAAACAGCAAGCAGAATCGCTTTTTAAAAAACTTAAATCTCAACTCAAGGAACTCTCTTAAAACTCTGGCATGAACCAAAGAATCTATCTTCTCGTTAATCTCGGAACGCCTGCCTCTCCTTCGACTTCAGATGTTCGTCGATATCTAGGGGAGTTTCTTATGGACCCTTACGTTATCGACATCCCTACTCCGCTGAGATGGCTACTTGTACATGGAATCATTCTGCGAACTCGCCCCTCAAGGTCAGCTGCTGCTTATGAGAAAATTTGGTCGAAAGAGGGATCCCCTTTATTATTCCACACTCGAAAACTCACTGAACAAGTAAATACGCGCTACGAAGGCCAATCACTAAAAGATCGAGCTTTTTTTTGCATGAGGTATGGAGAACCCAGTATTTCTAGTGGCATTACCCAAATACTTGAAAATACTAAGGCTACAACCGATGGAGCCGAAATCTTCGTCATTCCACTCTACCCGCATTTTGCCGACTCTGCCACAACCACAGCGCTCGCGAAGTTCGAGCAAGAGATAGCGAAAGCTTTTGTGAAAAGAGGTTTTTCTAGTTGCTCCAATAAATTAGGGCAAGAACGAGACGGGATATGGAGACATCTCGCATTTAAAAAACAGCAAGTGCGAATTCAGCTAAAAAGTGTCCCACACTTTTACCAATCTCGCATGTGGATAGACTCATTGGTTGGAAGCATTAAAAATGCCACTTTAGAAGAAGACGAATTCCTATTGCTCAGTTTTCATGGCCTCCCTGAGAGGCATATTAAAAAGCGCGACAGAGACCAACCTCCTAGATGTCTTATAAGCGCGAACTGCTGCGCCCAACCCTCGGAGTTCGCCAAAGAATATTGTTACCGAGCGCAATGCTTTCAAACTTTAAGAGATGTTCAAAGAGAACTTAAACTTCCTATCGATCGTGTATCTCTCGGTTTTCAGTCGCGGCTAGGAAGAAATAAATGGATCGATCCATCCACTACGAACCAACTGGTCCAATTGCGAAAAAACGGAGTCGAAAAACTTGTCGTTGCTTGCCCTAGTTTTGTTGGCGACTGTCTTGAGACGCTTGAAGAGGTCAATATCGCGCTCAGAGAGCAGTGGACTCATTTAGGTGGTAAGAGCTTTCGCTATATAGCTTGCCTCAATGAAACCGAGATGTGGGTCGATAATTTGACCACATGGCTCACGGAGCTTTAGTCAGAGCCTTCACGCCTTACCTTTTGTTTGCGCATTTAGGGCTTCGGGTATTTTTTTGCGGATCAAACTCTGCTTCGGTGTGCGCATGAATTGAAAGTGCGTGCAGACCAAATTGAAATTCCTTCTCTAGCAAGTTCATTATGTGAGCGTGGCGAAGAACGGGCCGGACACCTTCAAATTTTTTAGAAACTATGACCACTTTAAAATGTGTCTGAGCATCGGGGCCCACAGAATGCATATAGCTTTCGTCAATAACCTCAAGCCTCGACGGCGAAAACTCTTGTTTCAACAATTTCTCGATCGTATTTGCTCTTAAGTTCATAGGTGTTTTCCCAACCCGAACGTTTATTACACTCCACCCTACAGCTCTCTCGTCGAAAACCTACAGCATTTTTGCCAAAAACGCGCTAGTTGAATAACTAAAATCTTATCCTAGATGACTAGAAACTCATCTTAGATAACCTAAGCCAACAGAGATACTAGAGGCCCTACCCGTTTGAATTTTTTTCAAACTGCCTACTGACTATTGCTTACGAACCAGAAGCCCCATAGCTTCGCCAAAACTTTAGGAGGGTTAAAATGATCAGAAAAATCACAACAATGTTAGTGTGCACAAGTTTTGTGCTGACTCAAACCACAACGGTATTCGCAAATGCGGAGTCGTTTTACTCGGGCCATGATGATGGTGCAGAGATGATGGTGCAGTACGTAGAGCTCGATGGTTTAGAAGATGCTGACATTGAGCACACTATGGAAAACGCAGATGAACTGCACGAACTAGCTATGGAGGCTCATGAAGCAGGTACGAGCCTAGCGGACGAAGTAGCTGTTGAAGAAGAAGAGCTGCAAGAAGAAAAAAAGAAGGGTCCAAGTTTCATCGGACTCATTGGCAAAGGTGTTAAGAAGTTGGGTAAACTTACAGTAAAGGGCGGCAAATTCTTATTTTATAGCGGCCCTAAGCGACTTGGAACAAAAGTGATTTGGCCAGGCCTTAAAGCCACTGGAAAAGGCATCAGCAAAGGGGTAAAAGCAACAGCTTCTGGCGTAAAATATGTTGCAGTTAAAACCGCTCAAGGAACAAAACTTGTCGCTGTAAAGACTGCTGAAGCTGCAAAGAAGGGCGCTTTAGCTGTTAAAGACGGCGCGGTTTACGTAGCGGTTACTGTAAAAAATGGAACTGTTAAAGGTGTTACCGTAGTTGCCAAAGGCGCCGCGAAGCTCGCTACAACAACTTATGACATTGTTGTCGTCAAAGCGATTGGCGAGTATTTGATTAAAAAGGGCTTGGTAAATGGAGTTTACAACGGCTTCTTGGTACCAGTCGGTAAAGGTATTGCAAATGGATCAGTTGCTGTCGTTAAAGGCGCTCGAACCGCAGTTGTTGCAACAGGCAATGGGATTGCAGCTGGCGCCAAAGCTACTGGCAAAGGTGTAAAGACAGCTGTTCTTGCTACTGACAGATTCTTAGGCACAGTAGTTGTTAAAACAGGTCGCGGCATTGCGAGAGGCTTTAGCTTCTATGTGAGCTCGTTTCAAAACAACTCGACCACAATTGAAAGTCAGGTTGAAGGCCAAGCCATCAACTAAGAGGTTTGAAACTTAGGGCGTGATGCCCTTTCAAATTTCAGCTGAAAATTCTTTAGACAAGAGCAGGTTCCGATACCTGCTCTTTTTTTGTGCTTTGACCTTTTGCATCCGTAAAAACGGAGTTGGCCCTTCTGTCGGATATTCAGTTCTTTGGCCTTATGCATTCGAAAAAGGTGTAAACGCTACTATTTATGCGGTCAAAGTCACTGGCGAACTAATCGGTCATAGTCGCCTTTTAATCGTTTTTTAATTAAACTGTCTAGTTTTTCGCCACCGATATTTTTGTTCTGATCGCGTGTATAAAATCTGCTCACTGTCTCAAAATAAAACACAGATAACCACATGAAATCACCTCGCTTTTCTTTTCCGGTTAGGCCTAGCTTTTGCACTTTAGAGGGTAGAAAGTGAAAACAAGGGGGGAAACATATGGAAAGACTCTTTTACGAATTCAGACCATACCTATTTATTGCTGTAGGGCTTATTGCATTTATGAATGCCCATTCAAACAGCCTACTTAAGATCTCTGGTTTGTCGTTAGCGTTACTCAGCGCAATCATCGTGTGGGCTCGGTATTCGGCACGCAATAGATTAGCTTAATCTTACCTGAATTTACATCTCGACTGGGGGACTCAATGACAAAAAAAACAAGTTCTAAATATTTATGGCGACCACATGGATTCAGAACACTCCTTTTGATTTTGTCATTGGTACTCACGCTGAGTTTTCAAAACTGTTCCGAAAATAATAGTTCGCCGTCTGGGACGATGTTTGATTCGATGGGACAGGGCTCAAATTCTCTGTCGGGCGGGGAAACCCCTACAATTGAATCAGTGAAGCTATATCAAAACGGACAAGAAACTTCTGTTTACCAAATCGGCGGCACTCTAGAAATCGAAGTAAAAACTCGGAATGCCTCGCAGTGTGCCTATCCCGCTAAGGATGGATCACTAAGAGACTGCTCTTCGGGTACCGTACGATTCACTGTGAATGTCGCTAATACCTATAACTCTGAGCCCTTCTTTGGAGCTGCTCAACTACGAGCAGTTAACGCTATCAACCGAAGAGAAGTGAACGCGTCGTTTGCGAGCCAATGCCCCTGGGGAGGCACCGAGTGCCGATTCATTAGACTCGAACCGGAAGATCTCAACGCACCCAGAGCTCTGGGAGTAAGGCTTGGCCATTTTGATGGTAAACAGTGTAATGACTCTCTCATGCAAAAGAATAGCTTCGATTTTCCCGGACCAATTGCAAATTTGTGCATGAAAACGAAAGCTCTGGTTGGCTCTGGCCAAGGCGTGATTAGCAAATGCTACTATCACGGTGCCGCTCAACCTCCTGAGCAAGGAATTTCTGTTCCGTGTGATGGAGTCACCTTTTTGGAATCTGGTGGCTTCACATTAGGAAGCTGGGCTGGCCCATCAACTACAGCCGAAAGGGCAAAATTTAGCGTTGTGTGGGAAGACACAAGCCAAAAAATCAAGCGTGTGGATTCAGTAACCTACGTTAGTCAATGTAGTGCTAATAGCGGTCCGCGCACCTGCACTTTTGCGCCGGAATTATAAATCACTTTTTGATCAGAAAGGAATAGGCACTACTTCTTGCCTGGCCTGCAAAAGAGTTTTCTTTCCGCTTTCAAAAATGACGTCAATGCGTCCATCAATGGTTTGAGATACAAACCCCACTCCGAACGAAGGGTGGCTGATGACGTCTCCCTTTTGAAAAGTGCGATCAACAGAATAAGCAATGTGCTCCATATCTCGAGTAGCTTCGCTCAACTCCTCCCAGGAATGATCCACTATATCTTTTCGAGTGACTTTCTTTTTTTGGGAAATTCGCTTTTTGGGTGCTGCGACAGTCTTGATACGAGCTCCTTCTTTGATCTCCACCGCTTTTTGGATGAGTCTTTTTTGTGAGTCAGCTGCCTCTGGGGCGTTTGATAACTTTTCTAGAGTGATCTTTTTTGCTGAAACTCGCAATGATTTTTTGTCAGCAGGCCGAGCCGACACGGCCTTTGGCGATACCTTTGACAACTTAGCTTTTCCTGCTTGCGCCTTAGCGCTCCCCATCTTCTTTGATTTAGACGAACTGGATCCTGCCGACTTACTCGTTGTCTTGGCTGAAGCCCCGGTTCCAACCTTTTTGGCCGTTTTCTTTTTCGCCATCGGTTAACCCTCCACTAAAAATACGTGAGGCAATTAGAACACATACAAGAAGTATTTGTAACCCCTGAAAGAGATAATTCTCTAGGTTAGTCCAAAAATGAAAAATTTTTCTAGGGCGTGTACTCATTTGGGCGAGCGTCGCGAGAAAGCCAATTTAATGCGAGATCAAGGCGCGAGGAGAAGCCATAGCGCCTCTATGGCGCCGACGAGCAACGCTGAGGTCGCTTTAAATTGGCTTTTGCAGTAGTTCGACCAAATGAGGACACGCCCTAAATACCTCCCACGAAAACCTGTCAGATCCTAGAAAAAAGCTCTCTTTTGGGGGGACCTCTGCGTAGATTTTTTTATGAAGAAACTTTTTTTGCGGGGCGATAAAGAGAAAGCTCTCCATCAAGCTTTGCCCCAGCAAGTTCCCGGCCATCCAAGAAGAATGGGCCTTTATTGGCTTCGATCTCGGCCTGTAAATTCAGCATACTCTTAACGGAGTCTCGTTTGACTGTGACTCCGCTGGCCACGTAACGGGATGAAAAGTCGCGCCGCCCTGGTTGACCATCCAAAAACGCATGCCACATTACGGTATCAACCTTTAATCTATAAGTGAGAGAGTCGGCCTTCGTGTGTATGGGTGTGTAAGCTGTGACGACCTCTAAGTCGCCATAATTGGCGTGAAATTTTAGTGCCGGTCTATCCCACTGTGTGACTCCGTATAAATATTCTGCGTTCACATACCATAAACCAAAGGCTTTTGAGAGAAAGCCCAACCTGTGGACATGATAAGCCTTATCTACAAAGCTATTCATCGATATAAAGTTGTGAGCCATCCAGTGGCCAAGACGCATCGTTGGTATAATTGTAAAAAGCGATAGCGGGATCCAATCCAGTTCGGCTGGAGGATTCAGTCGCTTTATTAGACCGGGTTCCATCGAGTCGCGCTCTACGCAAAATCCGCACACGACTCCAGGCATAAGTGCCGCATCATAAAATACCCAGCCCGGCGTGGTGAGTCCGTCGCTTTTGAAAGCAAATTCATCGAGAACCAACAAAAATTTGCAGAATGGGGCATTCTTGAGTTCTTGTGGATCCAAAATTAACGGCTGCGAAAAGAAGGGGAAAGAGTGTAAACTCCCCGGTCTTTCCACCCGATTGTCTTTACGAATAAGAATGTACGGTCTGAGATTCGCCTCTTTTAGCCAGTCCACATTTGTGCTCACTTCAGTTTGGGCCCAATCATGTCTTCGGGTTTAACTAGGGAGTCAAATTTTTCTGCAGTTAAAAGTCCCATTTTTACCGCCTCTTCTTTGAGGGTTGTGCCGTTCACATAAGCCGCCTTAGCGATTTTTGCGGCATTGTCATAGCCGATATGAGGATTCAGAGCCGTTACCAACATTAATGAATTTTCAAGATGCCTTTTAATCGCAGAGTGGTTGGCTGCAATTCCCACCACGCAGTTAGACTGAAAACTTTCACAGGCATCGGCAAGTAGACGGACTGAGTTGAGAACATTAAACACAATCACCGGCTTAAAGACATTAAGTTCAAAGTGTCCAGATGCTCCGGCGACTGTAACGGCTGTGTCGTTACCAATGACTTGAGCACAAACCATCGTCATGGCTTCACACTGAGTAGGATTCACTTTTCCTGGCATTATAGAACTTCCGGGCTCGTTCGCAGGGAGCACTATTTCGCAGAAACCTGATCGAGGACCACTCCCGAGAAGGCGAACGTCATTAGCAATTTTCATAAGAGATACAGCCGTCGTTTTCAAGGCTCCGCTTAGCTGGACAAGAGCATCATGTGCGGCAAGTGCTTCAAACTTATTGGGCGCAGAAACAAAAGGCAGTCCAGTTGTCTTTGCAACCGCCAGAGCCACTTTATCTGCAAACTCTGGGTGGGTGTTAAGGCCAGTGCCAACAGCAGTGCCACCTTGAGCCAGTTCAAACACATCGGATAAGTTCTTTTCCACTCTCTCAATGTCTTTTTTGAGCTGATGGGCATATCCACCGAACTCTTGACCGAGAGTCAGCGGAGTCGCATCCATTAAATGGGTTCTTCCGATCTTAACGATGTCTTTAAATTGCTGCGACTTAGCTTCAAGCCCAGCCTTCAACTTCGTCATTGCCGGAATTAAAGCATTCGTAACTTGAGTTGCCACTGCAATGTGCATAACCGTCGGAAAGCTATCATTTGAAGATTGACCTCGATTCACATCATCATTTGGATGAACCAGGTTTTTATCGCCCTTCTTACCCCCTAGAAACTCGGCGGCCCTGTTGGCGATCACTTCATTAGCATTCATATTTGACTGTGTACCACTTCCAGTTTGCCAAACAACCAACGGAAAATGCTCATCGAGCGTGCCAGCCATCACCTCTTCTGCCGCCGCTGTAATGGCCGTTGCTTTTTTGGATTCTAAAACTCCCAAGTCGGAGTTAACCTCTGCAGCACATTTTTTTAGAACACCGAAAGCGTATATCACCTCACGCGGAAATCGATCTCCCCCAATTCTGAAATTCATAAGAGATCTTTCGGTCTGGGCTCCCCAGTACCTATCAGACTGCACTTTCATTTCACCCATTGAGTCAGTTTCAATTCTGTATTCCATCATCGCTCCTCGGCGGCAAATGCCCGTTGCTAATTAACACATTCTCAAGAAACTGCCACTTTTACAGCAACTTGTTATCTGACCGATTTTCTATAAACGCTAAAGGGATTTCTCCTCACCTTTGACTCTATGTACCTGTGTCACACTAGCTTGATCTGTAGGGTAGATGACCATCTCTTGTATGTTCACGTGTTTTGGGCGATCAAGGCACCAGAAGATGCTCTCGGCGACGTCTTTTGCAGTCAACGCCGTCATACCTCTATAAACTTCTCCCGCCAATTTTTCGGAGCCAAACCTCACTTGGCTAAACTCCGTCTCTACCATGCCCGGTTCTATATTGCAGACTCGCACCGGGTTCCCTAGCAAATCCATTCTGATTCCTTCTGAGAAAGCTCTCACTGCAAACTTCGTGGCACAGTAGACAGCGCCGCCCGGATAAGTCCAGCGACCCGCGACTGAGCCCACGTTAACAATATCTGCACTCGGTTGCTTTGTTAAAAAGGGTAAACACAATTGAGTGACCTTCATCAATCCCAAAAGATTCACATCGACCATCCTTTGCCAGTCACTCCAGTTGGCGCTGTCGACAGGGTCTCGGCCTAAAGCTAAGCCAGCGTTATTAACTAAAACTGACAACTTTGGTGCCCACTCAGCGTCTTGAAATACCCTGGAGAGCTCTTTGTGATCAGTGATGTCTACTGAGTGCCCCCAAAATCGGCACGAAACATTCTGCTCTTTGAGTTCTTGCTCGAGTTCTTTAAGGCGATCAGTGCGTCTTCCGATAGCAACGATATCCCATTTCTGACCAAGAAGTTTAGCTGTTTGCCAGCCAATACCTGATGTAGCGCCGGTGACGAGAGCGACGGGTCGACTCACTTAACCTCCATTGACTCAATGCATTTTTCGCGCAAAAACCACTAGAACCCAATTTGAATGTTTGTGATACCAGGGAGTTTCAATCGGTTGACCTATGTGGTCAAGCTCCACTTTTGTGGCGCAAATGGAGATAGAAATGAGCAAAAAATTTTGGCTGATGAAATCAGAGCCCAACGTCTACTCTATTGACGATCTTAAATCTGAAAAAAGGACCCTCTGGGACGGCGTACGAAATTATCAGGCCAGAAACTATATGATGAACGAGATGAGTCAGGGTGATGTTGTCTTTTTTTACCATTCGAACACTGACCCTTCTGGCCTCGCGGGAATTGCAAAAGTGTCCAGTTCAAAGGCCGTAGCCGACCCCACTCAGTTTGACAAACGCAGCGATTACTATGACGAAGCCGCGACTAAAGAGAAGCCAAGGTGGTTTTGCGTCGAGATATCTTATCAGGCTAAGTTCGAAACATTCGTTCCGCTTGCACAACTAAAAGAAGACCCACGTTTCAAAGAGCTTCCGCTCACTCAAAGGGGCTCGCGCCTTTCTGTGCAACCTGTCCCAGACAAGCTTGCGGAACTATTGCTAGATATGGGTCATGGTGCCTCCTCAGCTACGAGTCTCAAACAGAAAAGAAAATCCAAATTGTCTGAAACACTGCGAGGATAGTTTTGCTTCTAGTTGATTCATCGAAGCCTAGAATTTTTCTTGCACCCATGGAGGGCGTGGTCGACTACCCATTGCGGCGTATCTATTCGCAAGTCGGTGGCTACGACATTTTTGTAACCGAGTTTATTCGCGTGCTCCAGGAGCCGGTCACTGAGCGCGAAATCTTCAAATACGCACCCGAGATGAGAGAGGGTTACTCGACAGCTGAAGGCATTCCTGTTCTGGTACAGTTCTTAGGTAGTCATCCAGAAGCTTTGGCAGAGTCGGCTTTGGTAGCGGCGGATTCTGGGTGTGTTGGCATTGATCTCAATTTTGGTTGTCCCGCCAAAACTGTTAATCGACACGACGGAGGAGCAACGCTTCTAAAAGATCCCATGAGGATTCGCACAGTTGTCGAGACAGTAAGAAAGGCCTTACCGCCGAAGTACTCGGTGAGCGCCAAAGTGCGTTTAGGGTTTGACAGCAAAGACCATGCAATGGAGATCGCGAAGGCGGCGGAAGATGGCGGTGCATCGTGGCTGACCGTTCATGCACGCACAAAAATTCAAATGTACCAACCACCGGTTGATTGGCCGCTCCTCGGAAGAATGGCTCAGTCGGTGAAAATCCCGGTCGTTGCAAATGGAGATATTTGGACGGCTCAAGACGCCGAACTCTGTCGCCAGACAACGGGATGTCAGCACCTCATGGTTGGCAGAGGTGCGTTTGCCGATCCATGGTTAGCCGAGCGTATTCGAGGGATCAGGCGAAGCGACTTCAATTTCGATACGAAAGAGCTTTTAGCGCTTGTCGAAAGATTTGCTGCCGTATCACTAGAACATGGGCCCGAGCGGTACGTCGTCAAGCGAGTTAAGCAATGGATTAAACATCTTGGGAGAAACTTTACACATTTTGCTTTGAATTTTGACACAATTAAGACTCTCGATACAGTCGAAGGAATTCTCGAGCGGATGGCGCAAGATAATGCCCTGTTGTATGAGGCCCGTCAGGATAGTACGCCAGCGCGGGTTAAAGTATATGGCGCCTTGAACGAGGGAGTCGTCTTTGTATCTTAAAACACCTTTCGAAGGATTTTTTGGCTACGGCCTCGTTTTTTGGATCAGCCTATTGATCATCTTGGTTTATTTTGAATCTGGCTTCCGCTTAAGACAGATGTTTCGAGGACTGGGTTGGATGACTGCATCTACTCTGCTAGTTCTGTGGATGGTCGGCTCCCAACTTTTTTATTATCTTCCCACCGGCAAGTACCTTGTCTTCACGCAAACCATGCAAACCGTGCTGATCGCATCAGTGTTCTTGAGCATGTTCCTGGTAATTTATCGACTTTTGCTTCAGGTACCAGATCTCTATACTCGGCTACTTAAAGGCTATTGGCCGTCGACATCGCCCAAGGTTATTCCAAACACTGGAATATTCTTTCACCTCATTGACGACAGGGGCATCCACGGAAACTCGAACCTTGAGAAAAGAGCTATTAGGGGGTCTTGGCTCTCCATAGCATCCTGCGGAGTCGTGTTGGCTTTTGGTAATCACACTGCGAACGAAACTTTAACCGTAAGAGCTGAAGAAATATCCATCGTGGCTCAAGGGAGTGACGATGTATTTCGCATAGTCGTCTTTTCGGACTCTCACGTTCACTCAAATACACCAGCAAAAAGGATCGACAATTGGATCAATACGATAAATAAGCAGTCTGCCGACGTCGTCTTGATAACCGGAGACTTCTTTGACGGCAACACTTCCTCACTCGAGAATCAGCTAGCAAAGTTCAAAAACCTTCGCGCCAAAAAGGGAATTTACTTTGTTCCAGGAAACCATGAGTACTATTTCAATGCCCCGCGCAGTCCACTCAATCTCGACAAGTTTGGGATTCAAGATATCACCGATCAAATTCAGGATATTTCTGTGGCTGGTGTTTCGATTTCGATCATAGGATCGGACGATTTGCGAGCCGTTAAGTCCGAGAAGAAATGGCGCAAGCGAGCCATCGACCTCGCTAAGAGCTCAGCTTCTCAGGTAAAAATTCTAGCGGTTCACCAGCCCCAAATCGCGAATACCGACATTAAAAAGGAATATGATCTCATTCTTGCTGGACACACTCACTGTGGGCAGTACTGGCCGTTAACAATTTTGGGAAAGTTTCTAAATCCCAGCGAAAACAAAGAAGGAAATCTTTTTATTTCTTGCGGGGCCGGTCAACTTATTCCGGATTTTCGTTTAGGCACCACACCGGAAATACTTGTGGTTGATGTGGCGTTTGTAAGTGCCGCCGACACGACAAACCTTACTAACAAATAAGTACTACGATCCCAAGTATTAGAAAAGTGAGGGTAAAGATGAAGATGAGTGGGTGGCCGAGTTAATTATTTGGTATAGACAAGTTGTCGGTTAAGACAAACAGTTAGCATAGACAAGTTGTTAGCATAGACAGGTGACGGTATAGACAAGTTGACACACCAAAACTGATAGAAATGTCAAAGGAGCCACGAATGAAAAATGTGACTATTTACACGAAAGATTTTTGCCCTTTTTGTGACCGAGCTAAGGTTTTGCTCAATCAAAAAGGCGTTGATTTTGAAGAGATCAACGTAGAGACAAAGGGACCAAACTTCTACAACGAATTAAAGGCCAAGACAGGCCTGAGAACCGTGCCTCAAATTTTTATTGGCGACTCCCTCGTTGGTGGATACACCGAACTTAGGGCCCTAGAGGATGCCGACAAACTTGATGAAATGTTAAAATAACATCATGTTTTTTGCTCGTTGAACGTATCCGCAGTAGTTGGAAGAAACGCAATAGCCCCTTGGAATTCGCGTGATATTTAACTGATGTTTCGGGTATGCCCCAGCATACGAGGGCTTGTTTGTGAAAAACGTGCTAGCACTTCTTTGCATTCGCAGTAAGACTTAGCACCATTTACCCATTTCATCAGGGTGTGTCCGTAGTCTAACCAAGAGGCTCCGTATCTGATGAGAAATCGAAACTTCCTACCGCCCACCGAAAAATCCAAATGGCCCTCAAGTTCGTCGATGATATGAGCCCAAAATCTTAAAGCCTCTTGGGCTTCTTCTTCAGCTGTGAAGGGTGGGGTTATTGCATTCCTCTTTTCAATCGAGATATCACTCACTCCCTCGAGATCTTCGTTTGTCACAAGGCGGGTCTCCTTTGCGTGAGACCAATTGTAGTGTCTGGCCCATTGACCGAGTAGCCACGGTCTTGCAGTAAGCGCTCTTCCAATCATCACGCCTGCAATTGGTAAATCCATCTGATCAATTTCATTAATTTGAGAAAGATTTTGCAGATCCCCATTTCCTATAACAGGCACACTCAGATTTTTGGCAACTTCACCTACGAGCTTCCAGTCGGCGACACCTCGTCGCATCTGATGGCTAAGTCTTGGATGAAGCACAATCCAGTCAGCCCCAGCATCAACCAAAGACTGAATGAACTTTACCAGGTAGTCGACGCGCGACTCTTGAATATCATCTGAGCCTGCCCGTAACTTCACTGAAACCGGTAGTTTAGTAGAGTTTCTTACAAAATCGACGACCTGTTTGGCGTAATCAGGATCACCCATAAGTGCCACACCGTAATTGTGCCTAAGAGCTTTATTGACGGGGCAACCCATGTTGATATCGATGCCGCAGACGCCCCAGTCTTCTAACTTTTTGACACTCAGGCGTATCGGTTCTTCTTCGTTTGCCAACAATTGCGGAAACAAATCGGAATCAGACTCTAAAAACAAAGTCTCGGAGTTTGATCCCAACTTTTCATGGGGAAGCTTTCGACTATTGAGCATCTCAGTCGGCCACGGCAAGCGCGCACCCGCCGGCAAGTACCTTCTCACTGCCGATCTAAAAGCGAAATGAGTCAACCCCACCATCGGAGCCGGCCATATCGGAAAAAATCTACTACCGAAGGTTTTTTGTAGAATCTCAAAACGACGAAATTTAGATGAGTTAAGCGCTTTTTTACTGGCGGCTTTTTCGAAAACCTTTTCTTCTCTTACTTCCATGAGTGCAAAATCCCGAAGTTAGGCCGAAGCTAAAATTGCCATCTTACTTCAAATAAATCAATTTACATAAAACCGCGTAGAACGATCTAAAATCATTGATTAAAAATTTGGAGATTTTTTGGCTGGCATGTCGGCCACTAAAGCGCCGACAGACAACTGAAAAAACTAACGACGGCCAGACTTTATTTTTGCTTGCATGCGTGCAATCAAACTTACGGCCATTCTCTCATGGACTTCACACATCTTTAGCTCGTCTCTGCGGTAAGCCTTTTGACTCGGAGTCAACGTATCGAGCTCAAGCTCCATTTCATAGTCAAGTTTGCTCGCTCGAATTCCTTCAAGCTCTTTGCTCTGTTGTTTGAACAGCTTATTCACGCCGCTTAAAGGAGCAACTTCTAGCCATTCCTTCTTTTGTTTATACCAACTAATCATTCTCAAAAAACGGGCTTTATTCTTTGCTAAAGTAAATATCGGATAATCGTCTTCTGAGAGATTTAAAATATTCTCGGTCTCCCATTTCTCTCCCCATTTTTGTCCCCATTTGTTGAGGAACTTTTCTCGGGGAGCCGGAGCACCTGGTGTAAAGTTTTCACTTTTGTTAAGAGCCACTTCTTGAGTCTCGAAAGATTCTGTCACGCTAGACACCTCATTATATTGAAGGGTTGACGGCCACCCGGGATTTCCCTATCCGAGTGACGTTTTTAGTCTATCACACTTTCGTCGAGATTTAAACGCACAGATTTCGTATAGTTAGAGCGTGTAAAATTTCAGACCATTTTGAGTATTATTTTCCCTATCCACGATCCAGCCAAAATAAGTGCGCCACCGACGAATAAGCACCCAAATACGTAGAATAGGGCCCCTCTCCAGATTCCGGCCTCAAAAAGACGAAGCACTTCGCTCATCAAACCAGAAAATGTGGTCAGGCTGCCGCAGAGCCCCGCAAGGAGTATCCATCGCAGTTCTAATCCATTCCAATGCTCAGGCAGAATTTTATAGAAAACTCCGAACATCAAACACCCTAGCGAGTTGGCGATCCAGCTCTCGGCGTGCACACCTCGGATCATCACTGAAAATTCATTAAGTCCACTTCGAACTCCCGCACCGACCGCTGCCGCAAGTGCAAATGCCAACCAGCTCATTGATAAGTCCCCATCCTTTTTACAAAGTGTCTTAGTTTAAGAGTAACTGGTTTGTAAGTTTGTTACCAAGGATCAACGTAGAAGGAAGATACAGTAACATCAGAGCTCCTCCGAGGTTAAGGCTGCGCCATTCATTTCTCACGGATGGCGCAGGGTCGCCCCACTTTAGGATTTGGCACCTCTTGAGACGTATTCTTCTTGAGTGAAGTCGTCGACTTGAATGGCATCGAGCCGAAGCTCTTCAGACTTCGAAAGTATTTCTTTTTCTTCGGCAGAGATAACATTTTTAGATACCGCTTCATCTATCAAATCGCGGACCTTCTTTTTAGGGAGCTGTTTTGTTCGTATTGCCTTTCTGATTTTTTTCTCTGCCGTTTCCGCCTTACATACTGCCGTGAAGGCTCGCTCCAAACGGGCCAAAGCTTGGTTCGGATCCGTCGGCATATAAATGCCCTCGCTCAAGCGATCACGAATATCAAAGTCGTTAAGAACCATATCGGAGATCTCGTGAGTTAGTGTGTCCGGCATTTCTCCACCAAGGGAGTTCAAACCAGACCATGACCGAATGACGCCTTTAAAAATCCAACTCAGCCCTGGCACAGACAAATTGGAATAAATGCCGTCAAAAGCCCTTTGGCATTCGTAGTAACAGGTGTTGGTAGCAAACTTGACAAAAGGAATGTCAGATTCTCTGCGCCCATCGGCAATCCATCTTCTTAAAACTGCGGTCGTGATAAACATCCACGAAAGAATATCTGCAAATCGACCAGTGATTTTTTCTTTGGTTTTTAGTTTTCCGCCGAGCGTTCCCATAGCAATATCAGCCAAAATGGCGAAGGAAGCCGATATCCAGGCCAGCTTTTGAAAGTCTCGGCCAATTTTGGATTCTCCATTTCTCGAAGCCAAGTAACCACGCGAAACACTTAAGATGAGCGCACGACAAGTGTTGTTGATCACGTGACCAATATGGCCCCAAAATGCTCTATCGAAAGCTTTTAAATCGCCTCGTTCAATAGCATCAACTTCTTTATAGGCATAGGGATGCGCGCGGAGTGCACCTTGTCCAAAAATAATGAGTGTGCGGGTTAAAATATTGGCGCCCTCGACTGTGATTCCAATTGGCATCGCCATGTAATAAGGAGCAAGGAGATTGCGGGGCCCTAAGCTGATTCCCGCACCACCCAAAATGTCGAGCGCATCGTTGACTCCTTTTCGGCCAAGTTCTGTCATGTGATATTTTGCAATAGCTGTAACGACCGGAGGCTTAAGGCCCTGATCAAGTCCGCCCAATACGTATCTTCGAAAACCTTCCATCAAATAAGTGTATCCTGCGATTCTGGCAAGAGGCTCTTCGATGCCCTCAAACTTACCAATGGAAAGTCCAAATTGTTTTCGGACTTTCGCATGTGCACTTACTGCTCTCATCGCCGCCTTGGTTCCACCAATGCTCTGTGCCGGCAAACTGATTCCACGCCCGGCAGCAAGGGATTCCATCAGCATAAGCCAACCTTTGCCAGCCCCGCCTTCGAGTCCGCCAACGATGCAATCAACGGGCACGACAACATCGTGGCCTTGAGTGGGACAGTTATAAAAGGGAACTCCCAGAGGATCATGCCTTTTGCCTAAGACAACCCCTGGGGTGTTTGACGGAATCAACGCGCAGGTAATTCCGAGATCTTCGCCTTTGCCGAGTATGTTGTCGGGATCTTTCAACCTAAAAGCCAAACCTAAAGTTGTAGATATCGCGGCAAGAGTGATCCAGCGCTTATTCCAGTTGAGGCGCATCATCAGCTTGCCATCGGGGCCCTTAAAGATGATGCCTGAGGCTTGGATGGCTCCGGCATCGCTGCCTGCTGTTGGCTCAGTCAACGCAAAGCAAGGAATCTCTTCGCCAGTCGCTAACTTTGAAAGATACTTTTTCTTTTGCTCTTCAGTTCCGTAATGAACCAAAAGCTCAGCCGGTCCTAAAGAATTAGGAACCATAATCGTGATTGTTGCAGGAATGGATCTGCTCGCCATTTTTGAAATAACTTCGGAATGAGCAAGGGCTGAAAAGCCGAGTCCACCGTATTCCTTGGGAATGATCATGCCCAAGAACTTTTCTTTTTTTATGATATCCCAAGCTTCTTTAGAGAGCTCTCTTTTTTGCCAGACATCCCAGTCATCGATAGCCGCGCAAAGTCTCTCAACGGGCCCGTCCATGAAAGCTTTTTCTTCTGGCGTCAGCTGAGGATAGGGTTCATTCATGAGCCATGTAAAGTTGGGTTTACCTGAGAAGAGTTCACCTTCTGCCCAGACAACTCCAGCATCAAGAGCCGTCCGCTCGGTTTGCGAAATGTTGGGAACTATCTTTAAGGCTCTCATGATTTTCATCACGATAGATGAAACCAGAACCTGCCGAATTGCAGGAATGTTAAAGAGAAGTGCCACAGCAAATACGACAAAAATAGCAACCGGGTCTACACCCAAAAGATACAGTCCGCCTAAAACCACAATGGACCAGACAATCAGTGGGACCCGCCAAAATCCCAGAAGCGCGAGTGTAGTTATCCAGATGACACAAGCAGCTGGTGTTTGCCCAAAGTGTCCGTAAAAAGCCAATTCTTCCATGATGCGTCTCCCTTTTCGTTGCGCCTTATTCCTTTTTTCTTGCCCTAACTAACAAATCCAAAAAAGCCACATTGAATCGCCTATGGGCATTAGGATCTCTCAACATGCGAATTGAGTGATGATATCCTAAGACATAAGCATAAAGCTCCCAAGCAAACTGTCTACAGTTGAGCGATGAACAAAATTCATTTGAATCGACCCCTATCTTCGCCGCTTTCTCAAGGTTGGAGAGCAAATTCAACTGGGCATCCTTCACAAAATCTCTCAATAAACCAGGACGCTCGTCGAGTTCGACAGAAGCAGAAATTAGGATACTACCCCCTGGAAGAGTGCTCTTATCATTAAGGTATTGAATCCAGTTCTTCACAAGAGCGCGAATTCTCTTTTCACCCTTTGGTTGTTCAAATGCGGGCAGCATCACATTATCAATAAAAATCTGCGTCGCCCTTTTTAAGACGTCGAGTTGTAGCTGATCCTTTGAACCAAAGTGTGCAAAAAGGCCACTCTTCGACATACCAACCGCCTTAGCGAGCTCGCCGATAGTTAGGCCGTCAATGCCCTCTTTGCTGGCCATTTTTAAGGCGGTATTGAGAATTTTGATCTTTTTTTCGGAATAAACCTGAGTCACGTGAAGATTGTAGCACGACCGTTCGGTCAAGGTAGCAAAGAATCTTTCGAGCGACGCAAATTAGACCCATTCACTCAGGTAATCGAGCTCCGGGCAATCGCCGAGAAGTAAAAAAATTTTCTTTAGCTCAGCGCCCCACGCATCTTCCAAACCAAAGCCAAGTATCACTTAATGGGTAGGTAATGGGTAAACAATGCCTACGACACAGCGAACTAGGTCAAAAATAAAAACGCGCAGTGAACTGGGTACTTCAAATCATTCAAAGCGAAAGCTGAGGATTTCATACTCTTTTTCGCTGGCCGGCGTCTTCACTTCAACGACGTCACCGGCGACCTTACCAATTAGAGCTCTCGCCAGCGGTGAAACAATTGAAATCTTTCCTTGATTAACGTCTGCCTCGTCGACTCCGACAATTTGATAGGTGTACTGCTTGTCATCTTCTTGGTCCATAATCTTAACGTGAGCGCCAAATACTACACGATCCGATTTGATTTTCGAAGTGTCGACAACTTCTGCTCCGGCAAGATGGTTCTGAATTTCTTGTACACGGCTTTCTATCCAAGCTTGCCGCTCTTTTGCCGCATCGTAGTCGGCATTCTCACTCAAATCACCATTTGCTCGTGCAGCCTCAATGAGCCGAATCACTTCCGGTCTTTCAATAGACACTAGCTTTTTTAGTTCATCTTCCAACTTCTTTTTACCGCGCAACGTTATTGGCAAAGTATCTTTCATACCGAGTCCTTTCGACCGCAACAAAATTAAAGCTACCTGTTATATCTAATTCCTTTGACGCTAGCAACGCCTCCTGTGAACATTGACTTGAATCTATATAATTATTCAATATCACTTAGGAATATGCAGCTTAATCCAACCAATGCCGCGATCATACGTCGACTTCTTGGGGGTCGCAACACCCGCCCTCTTAGAGGTATCCTCAAAAAAGTACCCCCAGCGGACTTGGCAAAGCTATTTTCTAAACTGAATGACCTAGAAATCAAGCATCTTGTGGATGCGCTACTTGCCATAGATAAAGCTAGTCTTACTCTGAAAGAAATCCCCGAGATACATCTCCAAGAGATTTTGCACAGTCTAGATCGGGCGAAAATTCTGGCACTACTCAATTACTCCCCCGAGGATCATGCACTCTACTTTCTTGAGGTTTTAGAGGAAGACGCCCAACCCCTTCTAGAACTTACCGAGGCTCCGAGACGAAGACGACTTCAACAGCTCTTAAGCTACCCTGAAGATTCAGCTGGTCGTGATATGGAGACCAACGTCTTCGTAGTCCCCATCGATCTCACGGCTCAACAAGTTATTGATCTTATCCGTGAGAGCATCGCAAGCACTCCTTTTTACTATATATACTGTGTGGATGAAGAAAGGCGGCTTGTCGGTGTTGCATCGCTGAGAATGTTGGTTACTGCTCCAGCTAAAACTCCGCTGAAAGAAATCGTAAAGAAAGAGATCGTTAGTGTGCGCCCGCAGACGCCCTCTGAAGAAGTGGCTCGGCTCGTGAGTCACTACGACATTATCGCGATCCCGGTAGTCAGTGATTCTCACCAGATTCTTGGTGTCATTTCCGTCGACGACGTTATCGATATTATACAAGATCAAGCCACGGCAGATATTTACGCTAGCGTTGGTCTACAGGAGGGCGACAAGGTATATACCCCCGCCCTACAGAGTTTAAAAACACGAATGCCTTGGATCTTTTTAAACCTGGCAACGGCCATTGTGGCGAGTTCAGTAGTTAGCCTCTTTGAAGAGACTATGACGGAACTTATCGTTCTTGCGACACTTAACAATATCGTCGCAGGGCTGGGCGGTAACACAGCCATTCAAGCACTCACAGTAGTCACACGCGGCCTAGCCTTAGGTGACTTTGAATTTACAACTCTCAAGAGAGCACTGACGAAGGAGATTTTTGTCGGACTGTCTATGGGCATGATTACCGGATTCTTTGCAGGGATCTTAGTCTGGTTTTGGAAAGGCAGCTTCGGCGTGGGCGTTGTGATTTGCCTAGCGATGATACTCAATTTTCTGATTGCATCGACCGTGGGTTCACTCACGCCAGTGCTATTAAAAAGAGTCGGGGTAGATCCTGCTGCTGGTAGCGGCGTTATTTCAACCGCTGTGACAGATAGCTTTGGATTTTTCAGTTTTTTAGGGATCGCGACTTTAGGCCTTCATTACTTTGGTCCATTTTCTTAGTCTTTTAGTGTCAGCTTCATGGAATCACGAAAAAATGATAAGTAATGTCTAATCACCACGAAACCTGCCGTGCCATCAGGGAAGCTCAAAGTATATTGCTAACAACCCACCGCGAAGGAGACGGCGATGGAATTGGATCGCAAGTTGCCCTTTATACAGCGCTAAAGAAACTCGGCAAAACAGTCCGCATGATGAATGTGGATTTGCCGGCCCCGAGATATCATTTTGTCAAAGGCGTCGAAAAGATCGAAGTCTTCAACCCCGCGGTAAAAATCTTAAAGCCCGATCTCGTAATTGTTTTCGACACAAATGATTTGCGATACTTTGAACCCTTTTCGAGTCATCTTGTGAAAATGGGGGCTCGCATCGTGTTTATTGACCACCATCCCCATTCCGCTCCGATACGACCTGCAGCAAGTTCGTTCAATAGCGCAAGTGTGATCGACACCAAAGCTGCTAGTACGGGAGAGATCACATTCGATATTATAAAGGGTTTGGGCGTGAGTCTGGATCCCGTAATCGCTGGTGCACTTTACACAAGCATTGTGTTTGACACACAACTCTTTAGATTTATTCGCGGCTCTAAAAAGTCTCACGTAATCGCCGCTGAAATTCTAGAGTTCGTAAATGATCCCGAACAGATCCACGTTGAACTATTTGGCCGACAAACACCAAATAAAATGAAGCTTTTGAGTGAAGTCTTATCTTCAGTGGACTACACTCACGGTGACCGGGTTGCTTGGATCAAGGTAAAGCTGTCGCAGCTTAACGAACATCAGCTCGATACGGAAGCCTCTCGAGATATCGTCGATATGATAATGGCGATTGATAGTATCAGCGTGGCCGTACTCATCCGAGAAGATGCTCCAGAGGAATTCAAAATTAGCCTTCGTAGTAAAGTCGATTTTGAAGTTCTTCCGATCGCAGAAACACTTGGAGGCGGCGGGCACAGGCAAGCGGCAGGAGCCTATTTTTCTGGCCCCTATGACGACCTTAGAGCGCTCATTACCGAAACCCTGAGCGAATCGTTTAACGAAGAGCGACCAGCAGTCTAACTGCAAGCGAGCTATGAAAAATAAGAGTAAAGATCCGCGCAAAGAAATCATCTGCCTCTGTAATGGTGTAACTCGAAAAACCATTCAAGATGCTATTGATAGAGGCGCTAAAACCCCCAACTCGGTATTTGACGCCACAACAGCTGGCGTCGGCCCCTGTGGCGGAAGCTGCCGAAAAAAAATCATTGAAATGCTCAAGAAATAAGGTGCCAGGTCCTATTTGCGGACGCACCGCATCCGCAAATAGGACCTGGCACCTTCCTCTTTACCTCGTTGTCAACGAAGGCGGTAGAATCTACGTTCCAAGGCTAAAACCAAATTCAACGATTTACTATGATGGTAGCACTGCGGACCTATATCTTGAGCCTAGTCAGCGTGAATCTGGTGAGCGTGTTTTGATCCGCTCTGATCGCGAGAATTATCTAAATACTTACCATGGGGCCCGCTAGATCCTGATTGCCTACTTCTCGATAGCAACGGAACCGAACACAATCATCATTGACCCTGCAATTTGCGCGACCGTGAGCGATTCATTGAAGAACATTACACCAATCGCGAATCCAAAGATCGGTTCAAGATATTGAGCCACGATACTGAACCTTGGCAAGGTTCGTAAGCAGGCCGTGAATCCAAAATAAGCAAGGGGAGTGAGGATTCCGAGCGCCAAAATTGATACCCCTTCTGCCTGAGTTGGAATTTTGAAAAATGCGCCATCTGCCAACCAGATAAACGTGCACGCCATTAACGATAAAATCTGCGTAATGCCGGTCACTTCCAGACTTGAGTAAACGGTCTGAAATTTTTTAACTAAAACGGTGTAAGCGACCCAGGTGAGCATGCCGATGGTCAGGAAGAGGAAGGGAAGCGGGCCATATGATCCGGTTACTTCTTTCCAATCTAAAAAAAGAAAAGTGCCGATCATCGACATTAAAAGTCCAATCACCAGTTTGCGATTAAATTTAACCCCGATGAAGAACAGCGCGAGTGCTGGATTCAAACAGAAAATAACCAAGTACCAACTAACCGGCAAATGAATCATCGCAAGGCCCTGAAAATAGAAATTTGCACCGAGACTGACGAGTAAGATGATCCAATATTTCGTCTGAACCCGAGGGACGAGACGGATCAGCTTAGGAACTAGCGTGATAAAGAACACGCTAGCTAATAAAAATCTGAGAGTTAGAAGAAAAGGAAGTGACTCCGCATCGCTTCCGGTTTTAACGAAGGCCGGGATCGCAGACCAGAGGCCGACAGCAAAGAGACCAAGCAATATACTTTTTGCTTTATTTTCCATTTTGAATTGCTCCGATGAAAGATTCCATTTGTGAATAAGGAAAGGGTGCATGAAAGTGCGGGATTTCAGGAATTTCCTGAAGATCCTCTAAAAGAACTCGAAAGCTATCGGGCAACTGAAATTTTCCTTCCGTATACTTCACTTGTTGCTTCATCCAACGATCGATCTGTTGGTTTTGGTCGTCTGCATTTTTATGTAATGACAAGAGTGAATCGACTTCTTGTGTAAGATCCGCAAAGATCGTCGGAAATAATGAAAAATCAATCTCGAGACGTCCATGATCTGCAAAAATGGCGCCTGCGGCAGTTAAGCGATTCCATAGGAGAGAACCAATCCAGCTATCGTTATCGATAGTTGTTTGACCTGAAATAGGATCGTCTTTAAAGCCCAGCCGACCGAACCAAAAAAGACGTTGCATGATAACAAAAGTGGCGATTTCGGGGAATTCTGATAGATGGCGAATTAATAATGAATCTGTTGAGATCTCTCCCATGACGTCCAAGAAATAGGGATTGATTTTCAAATTTGGTCGTAATTGTGGGGACACGCGATAAGGTCCGACTCGATGGCCGACCTCATGAAAAACGGAAGCTAAATAAATTGTCTTATCGAGATTGTTGTAAAGGGAGAGGAGCCTAGTGCCTGTAGAAGGACCAAAGCTACGACGTACAATTGGAAAAATAACGGAGGTAAAAATATTGCTCCAGATATCGATGAACTCAATTCCAAAAACCTCATTTTCATTTGCGGCCACTTGGCCTATTGCCTGTGGAAAAAACATAAAAATGTTCTGGCCCGAACAAATTGAGCCTGAGCCAATGATGACATTTGCGGCAAAGTGCTGAGGATTTGAGAAGTCTTCAAGTTCGTGGTCATAAGCTTTATACTTCTCGATGAGAGATCGGTAAGATGTTCGTTGTTCGATCCAGGAAAAGACGGCATCTTCGAGTTCGCGATCACGACGGATTAAGACATCAGCAAAGTTGAACTCGGATTTTGTAAGTTTAAAGTGCCCCTGGATGCGGCTGTACTCTTCATTTTTAACAGATTCTAAAATATTCTGCGCTTCCATGATAAAGCTCCTTTAACGGATAGAGCCCAGAGCAACCTCCATGCCCTAGAAATCATGATTTAAAGTGAGTTTAATGTGATCTGAGCGCCCGAGTTGTCTCAGTTTTCGGATTCGTCCAGGACTTAAGACTGTTTAATTTAGATCAAGGAGTTCCCGGCGAAATGAGTTCCCGGACTTTTAAGCAATTTGTTCGGGCTGGGAAGAAGAAGCACGATCCGCAATGTCGACGGCGACACCGAGGCTTTCAAACGCTATCGCCAGTGCTCTCTGATCCTTTAAATCAAGGTAATTCAAAACGTCCGTCACAGATCTGTTGGCTACCTCGTTAATCGTAACTACGGCTTTTTTACCACCGGCCGTTAAGGCCAGAAACTTTGATCTACCATCTGCCGGGTCATCAGAAACATTGATTAACTTATTCTCATGTAAAACATCGACCATACGACTTACTGAAAACTTATTTAGACGCAGCAACCGAGCAAGATCATTCGGCTTTAGTTTTCCAAAACGTCCTATATCGACCAATGCGCTACTTTGTGAAAGCGATAGGCCAATTCCATATGGATCCGACTTCAAGACTCCAGCCCTACGGTTAAACTTCCTCAGAGCTTCGCGTATCGCTTCAATATCAATCTTTATAGTTGCAAATTACAACTATCTGGTTGTATTAAGCAACTAATTACTTGTTGGAGAATACGATGACGGGCCTCACAGACCCGACACGCTCCGCTCCCAGATTACACTCATTTCGCGTTCTCAGTAGCGCAGCGAGATTTCAAGGACTTGTCAGACCGAATTACAAATTCAGGCGCAAAGATTTGGAAAGACAATAAGTCTGAAGGCATCTCACTTTATTTCATGGATCCGGATGGTCATAAACTTGAAGTTCATGTCGGAGAATGGAAGTCGCGCTTAGATGAATACAAACAGAATGCTAAGTATGAGCACATGACTTTCTTTTCCGAATGAAAGTTCCATCCTATTAGCACAGCTTTCGGAGTACGTAGTGGAGTATGCCTTCATTTTTGAAGTACTCGAGCTCATCTAGTGTGTCGATACGGCAAAGCAGTTTTACGTTTTTCTTACTCCCGTTTTCGTAAGTGATCTCGCAATCAATTTGGCTGCGCGGCTTTAAACCACTGGCGATCCCTGCGATCCTTACAATCTCTTTACCTGTAAGATTTAAGCTCTTTCTCGTTTCCTCATTTTGAAAAACGAGCGGCAAAACTCCCATGCCTATCAAATTTGATCTGTGAATTCGCTCGAAGCTTTCTGCGATGACAGCCCGAACTCCCAGTAGTCTTGTTCCCTTAGCGGCCCAATCGCGCGACGAACCAGTTCCGTATTCTTTGCCCGCAAAAACAACCAGCGGTGTTTTTGTTTTTTGGTATTCCATGGCGATATCGTAGATGGCCTTTACCTCATCACTCTGAAAGTGTTTTGTAAAACCACCTTCCTTTTCGGGATTCATCTCGTTGCGAAGGCGAATATTCGCAAACGTACCACGCATCATGATTTCGTGATTCCCACGGCGAGCCCCATAAGAGTTAAAATCTCTCTGCTGAATTCCGTGCTGCTGTAGGTATTTGCCTGCCGGGCTATCTAGTTTGATTGATCCCGCCGGAGAGATGTGATCTGTCGTTACCGAATCACCCAGTAAAGCGAGAATTCTTGCTCCTTCAATGTTACTAGGAGGTGCCGGCTGCTTCTTCATTCCTTCGAAATACGGAGGATGTTTCACATAGGTGCTCTTTTCATCCCAGCTATAGAGCTCTCCCCCACCAATGGCGATTTTCTGCCATTGGATCGGACCTTTAAATACATCACTATAACGACTCGAAAACATTTCTGAAGTTAAACCCTCGTTAATCGCATCTTTTATTTCTTTATTTGATGGCCAGATATCCTTCAAGAAAACATCTTTGCCGTCAGCACCTCTCCCTACGGGATCTTTTGACATATCGACATTGAGATCACCCGACAGGGCATACGCGACTACGAGTGGCGGTGAGGCCAAATAGTTGGCGCGTACGTGCGGATTAATTCTTCCTTCAAAATTGCGATTTCCAGAGAGCACTGAAGCCACAACAAGATTGTTCTTCTCAACAGACTTAGCAATTGGCTCGGGAAGTGGGCCTGAATTTCCTATACAAGTTGTGCAGCCATAACCTACTAACTGAAATCCCATAGCATCTAAATCTTCTGTCAGCCCGGCTTTGTTAAGATAATCAGTCACAGTTTGCGATCCGGGTGCTAATGAAGTCTTTACCCAAGGCTTTACTTTTAGTCCCAGTTTACGTGCTTTCCTTGCGACAAGACCTGCAGCCAACATAACCGACGGATTCGATGTGTTCGTGCAACTCGTAATTGCCGCAATTACAACACTTCCGTTTTTAAGTTTATAATCAGCGCCGTCGACGTCGCACATTTTTTGTGTAAGGTCGGTATTTGAGGATCCAAGAATTTCAGGCAGTACTTTTTTAAATTCGGTGGTCACGTCTGTAAGGAGAACACGATCTTGAGGTCTCTTCGGCCCTGCCATCGACGGCTTAACTTCAGAAATATTTAAACTTAGGGTGTCTGAAAATATGGGCTCAATTTTTGAATCTCTCCATAGACCTTGTTCTTTTGCATAGGCTTCGGCAAGTGCCACTGTCTCTGGGCTTCTACCCGAAAACTTCAAGTAATTAATTGTCTCGTTATCAATCGGAAAAAATCCGCAGGTAGCACCATATTCAGGCGCCATGTTAGCAATCGTAGCTCGATCTGGAAGACTCAGTCCATCAAGTCCCGGTCCGAAAAATTCCACAAACTTACCGACGACACCCTTTTTGCGAAGCATCTGAGTAACTAATAAAACTAAGTCCGTTGCCGTCACACCTTCTTGAAGTTTTCCTTCGAGACGAAAGCCAACAACATCAGGAATCAACATTGAGATAGGTTGCCCGAGCATGGCAGCTTCAGCCTCAATGCCACCTACTCCCCAACCGAGCACGGCCAGTCCATTCACCATGGTCGTGTGACTGTCTGTACCAACTACCGTATCCGGACAGGCAACAACACCATCAGAGCTGTTCATATGAGCCACGCAGCTTGCTAGATATTCGAGGTTAACTTGGTGACATATTCCTGTGCCCGGCGGCACGACTCGAAAGTTTTCAAAAGACTTTTGGCCCCACTTCAAAAACTCATAGCGTTCTTGATTGCTTTCAAACTCTCTTTGCACGTTTTTCTCAAAAGCATCCTTCGTACCAAATGCGTCCACTGTGACAGAGTGATCAATGACAAGATCGACCTGATTGAGCGGATTAATTTTTTTCGGATCTCCGCCCAAGTCTTTCATGGCAGCTCGCATAGCGGCCAGGTCAACAACGGCAGGAACTCCCGTAAAATCCTGCATCAACACTCTTACGGGATGAAAGGCGATTTCACGATCACTGTGTTTGTTTTTCGTCCAGTCTTTAAAAGCTCCAATATCATCTTTCGAAACGCTCTGATTATTTTCATGTCTCAAAAGGTTTTCTAAAAGTACCTTCAAACTCAGTGGAAGCTTTTCGATATCTTTCGCGAATGGTAAGGAGTTTAAATGATAATAGGTGTAAGATCGCGATCCCACTTTGAGCTGTTTTTTTGTCTTAAAGCTGTCCACTGTACTCATGAGAACCTCCAGAAAATGGTTCTGGCACAATGAAAAGATCATCTCTACCTAGCAGTAACTGCTAGGCGCCGATGAACGCTGTATGGGCAAATCTTTTTGATGAACCTACACAGTAGAAAATCTCTTTACAACGTTCCAGGATTCACTTTTACGCTACTCTTCAATTTATGAATGAGCAAGTATCAGCGGATGAGATCTTTGACGACTTCTGCTGCGCAAACAAGCCCAAAGGTGCCAGTAACGAACCCGGCAGTTCCCATTATAAGGTTTCGGCTGTCGCACGAAAAAAACGGATTGGCCCCTTGGGGGCAAACACATTTAAACCCCTGACCATTGTCGTATTTCAGTTCTTCTGGCCAAGTAGCCTCCTCAACCGAATACACTGCCTTAACGCCAAACTTTCCTTTTCGAGGAAAGTCGTACTTTTGCCTCAAAATTTTTCGAACGCTTTTGGCAAGAGGGTCAACCGTGGTTTGCGATAGGTCGCTCACTTTTATGTTAGTTGGGTCTAGTCTGCCACCTGAGCCTGTTGAGGACACGACAGGTATCTCGCGCTTAAAGCACTCAGCAATGAGGTGACATTTCGAAGTGACACTATCGATGGCGTCCACAACGTAATCTGGTCTTTGAGCCAATATTTTTTCGGAAGTGTCCTCGTTGTAGAACTCCACAAGAACATCTACCTCTCCTTGAGGATTAATTTTGCGAAGTCGCTCTGCCAAAACCTCTGCTTTCTTTTTACCAACAGTGCCGGTGAGACTGTGAATTTGGCGGTTGAAGTTCGTGATGCAAATATCGTCAAAATCTACGATGGTTAGGTGCCCTACCCCACTGCGCATAAGTGCCTCTGCAGCCCACGATCCAACACCTCCTAAGCCAACAACCATTACGTGTGAGCCAAGAAGTTTTTTTATTTTTGCATCGCCAATGAGCCTACCAAGGCGGTCAAATCGCCGGTGAAGTCGATAAGTTTCAAATGCCTGATCCATAGGCACTTCGACTCCCTGCTCAGGTTGTGCAGATGGCATTGGGGCAGCCTTGACGTCGACACTACGGCCTAGATCGCGCTCAAATAATTCGGCGCCAATTGTCGTGGTCGCGGATTGCGCAGGAGAAAGTTCTGACAGGTTTTGCATAGAAATGTTATGTAACATTCCCCGAGACGAAACTCCAGCTGAAGTTGACCGAAAGTGTGATTGTGAACTTCATGGTGGACTGGTTGATGGCTACTGAATGCTCTTTTTAGAAAAAAGTGACTCTAGCGCCTGTGCCGAGTAACCAAGAACTTCTTCTTCTGATAGGCCCAGTGCCGACCCGGCAGCTTTAGCTACCCGAAACAAAGTTTTTGGGTCGTAATCCCCTAGGCCTTCCCCAGAGAAATCCGTCTCCACGAGCATCCTCGCCGGATTTACTTCTTTTAGCGCAGCCGCAAGCTCTAGCCGAGATTTCTTAAGAATGGACGGTCCAAAACTGACCAAAAGCCCTCTTCTTTGAAACTCATATATCCATTCTCGCTTGGCAGGACACGAATGAACTATGCCCAAAACATCATTTCTTTTCGATGATTTTAGTGTGGCAGTGGCAAGCTCTGCGGTACTATTCGGAGGATTTTCGTATCTTTCTGGCGCAATCCGATATTTAACTTTCGGATCTCTATTGAGCAGGTCACATGTCTGAGTCACTTGGCACTTCGTCTCATCAATTGCTTTTAGTGCGGGCTCAAGCGCTTTGACGATATGAAGTACCGCGGGTTTTTGATACTTCTGAGCAAGCTCTAGCTGTTCGGCAAAAAGCTCGAACTGCAAAGCTTTGAGGTAATCTTTATCAATTGGCCCTTTATTTCCCGCCAGCTTTTCGATGTAGAAATAATCAAGACCACATTCGCCGAGTGCATCCGCCTGGGGGAGCATTTCTGCAAGCAACTGGATGGCTTCTTTTGATTTGTCAGGATTATCCGCTATCCACCAAGGATGTAGGCCAAAGGAATTTTTTAACTTACCTTGAAAACTCAATTTTAACGTTAGCTGTCTCTGCCAATCCGCAGGATCGTAGCCTCCTGCAAAGAAGTGCGTTAACCCTTCAGCTTCACATCTACTAAGAAAGACTGATAAGTCTTCCTGGCCGCGACGTGGAATATGAAAATGCGCATCCCAATAAGATCGCTGCATATCCGCAAGGCCTCCTCTATGCCTAACTTAAATATAATAATTTATAAATAGCGTTAATTAATACTTACAATTGGTATCGGAGTTGGACTGATATATATATCAGCTCTTCCAAGACGAAAGTTGGGCGATTCAAGAGAATTTACTGTTTTACCGAAACCGAACTGAAGAACTAGGGGTGACAACATGGCAAAGCTTCGAGTGATTAAAGAGCGTTCACAAAATTTGTACGTCGAAAATGACTTAAGAGGGTTAGGCCCCGACCACCTCCTCACTCACTCAGAAAGCTTCGCGTTTTTAGCCGTCAAAACTCACGACTCCAAGGTTATTCATGAGGCAGCCGGGCATTTTCAATGCCTAGTAAGTCATAAACAAAACGAACAAATTGTTCTCAGATTAGAAAACAGCAATGGCTTAAAACCAGATCTGCTATCACTTTTTGCCACTGGAATCTATATATCTAGTAAGGCGCCCGAGTCCTACCTACTTGTTTCAGAAGCAAGAGTGCTCGCGGCGATTCTGAAAGATAGACTAAATGTCTCTAGTGGCACAAAGAACTCTGTAGAAGATATGAAGGACTTCGCTCTCAGCCAAGCCTGTAAAGATTGGCAGCCTGACAAAGGCGTATTAGGACTTTGTGGGCTCACACAATGGACGCTGAATCACGCAGGTTTTCCGCTCACACCTACTGAAGCTCTCCTCTACTTTGGTGAATCTGACATTCGAGATGTTCGTGAATACTGGTTATCACTGACTCAATCGAATGCTTTTTGGGCAGAGAAGGTAGGTTGATATGTTGAACACTCTGCCTGCTCTTTTGCTGACTATTTTGTGGGGCACTTCTTTCGCTGTATCGTCCACACCAATACTCATGTTTGAAAATGAAATACTACCGATTCGCTTTTTTTCAGTCTCTCTCGTTCCAATGATATTTACTGTAACGTTTGTGACGTTGGCCGGGCTTCTGAGTCAATTCTCACAAAAAGGAATTATTCGGGGAAAGTTCCCAAGAGAGGCCCTACACCCGGTTTACCTACAAAGAAGAATTTACGGGATGATGTGGACTCAGGTTTACTATTTTAAGCCCCTTTATGCCGTGGTGCTTGCGATCCCCTTTTTTAAAACCTACGTATTGAGACTCTTTGGTTACAGAGGTGACACGGATTTTGTATTGTACCCAGATACATGGATCAGAGACCTCCCAATCCTTAAGGTCGGATCGGGCGCCTACTTGTCTAATAAGTCGACTATCGGCACAAACATATGTCTGACCGACGGCTCTGTGCTGGTTGATCGCGTGATACTTGAGCAAAAGTCTTTAGTCGGCCATTTAGCGATGGTTGCCCCAGGCGTTAAACTTGGCCCCTCAGCAGAAGTTGGAGTGGGCTGCGCCATTGGAATAAGAGTGAGAATGGCGGAAGGTGCAAAGGTCAACCCTTCCTGTACTCTGAATCACGGCTCTATAATAGGAAGCCACTCAGAAATAGGCACTTACGCCAACGTCGGCCTTCGCACAGAGGTAGGCCCTGGGCTCAAAGTTCCCTCGGGAACGGTGCTGCCCCCCGGGATGGTCTTTCAAACTCAGCAAGATGTGGACAGAATTGTCGAGAGCCAACGCTTGGATCTTTTCAATCAAAAAGAAAGTTTAGCACAAATATTACAAAGAACCCTGGAACATGTTTCTTGAAAACCTAAAGGGGCAACTCAATTCTGAAGAGCTCAAACAAGTTGAGCTAAAAATTCTTAAGGGCGCGGTTGATCGCGCTAAGCTTCTAAGTTTGGTATTTGCTTTAAGTTTTTTTGTTTATGGGTTTACAAGTTTAGAGTTCATCAAGCAATTTGATTCTAATGCCACTCTTCTTAACAATGTGTTGCCTAGGTTCGTAACAAATACATTGCCCTTCCTACTACTGGCGTACTGGTTTCGCAATCACGAGTCTCGCGTTCGATTCAAAGTGATCGCTTGGATTATTTTACTGCCCCTCATTTTTAGCGCGGCCGCCATGGTAAATGTGTGGCCGACAATGTTTAACGGTAAGTCTGAAATCTTTCTCTACGTTCACGCCGCCAATGCCCAGATTATAGCTATGAGTCTGCTAATTACAGCCGCCCCCCTCAAATACCTACTTGGACAAATCGTCGCGATTTGCGTGTTGTTCCTAGCTCCCATTGCATGGTTACTTGGCAGGCACAATCAAAATGTATTGCTGGATATGTTCTCAGGCGATATGGCCATATTTATAATATGTACCGCCTATGCTACGAACCTCACCTATCGACTTCGTCATAAGCTGGCATGCATGGATGTCATGATGAAGAAGAAAGCAGCTCCCTTTCTTGGTGCCACACTAACAAGTGCCATTTACGACCAAAAGGATGAGTTGCTCCGCGATCGAATGGTACCTGCTGTCGTAGTCATGATCGATATAAGAAGCTACACGGAATTTGTAAAATCCAATGATGAAACTCTTGTGCAAAGCTTTATGGAGGCTTATCACACTCTCGTTCAAAGAACCGTCGGAGAGCACAAAGGCTGTTGTCACAAGTCTAATGGCGATGGGCACATGATTTCTTTTGGTGCTATGGATTTAGACGTTGATCTGTCTGACATACCCGGCATAGAGGGCGAAGCTGAAGCGGCAAGCTTCAATCGTGCGAAAACTTACACCCAACGCGCGCTCGAGAGCATAACAAAGTTGGCATTCAGCTTTGAAGACTTAAAAGAACAGTTTGATATTCTCGATTCAATAAGCTTGGGTGTGGGGATTGCCTTTGGAGAAGTCAAAGTCGGAGTTTTAGGCGACGATGAATTTAAAAAAGAGCTCGATATTAATGGCAGATGCATAATTCGCGCGGCAAGATTGGAAGCGTACTCTAAGATCATTCGCAACGAGCTAGCTCCAGATAGGTCTGTTGCTGTTTTAGGCCCTGAACTTGAACCATTTATTGATAGTGAATTGAGAATGTTCCAACATTGGCAGACTACGCTTCCTCAAAAGAAAGTCCCAAACTTCCATGAACTTGAACACGTTCTCTATCACGTATTCCGCAACTCTTCAGAGCGCAGAAAACACATTGTCAAATTGCGCGCTAGTTAACTATTCGCTTTGGCAGCTCGCAAGCAATCCGGTTTTTAAACTTTCATTAGGAGGCTTCGGGCCCAAAAAAACTGCTGTAATATATTTATCTGCATTGGCAGATTTCACAGAGCCAACTTTTTCGCCCCCAAGTAATACGTCTACTTCGCCCGGCCGCGTATCAAATGCCAGAGTCTTGCCGGGGCCCATGTCCTTCATCAATGAATTTAATGGCGATATAACCTCTTTTGCTTCGTCACAACTACCCGCCCACTTACAATTGTCGAGAATGCCGGTCCGCCAAGCCGCAGTAATCTTGTCTTTGGGAACACTCATTAAAAAATTGAGAAAAATTCTCTTTGGGGAGGTCAAATCTCTTATCTCCTCGGCTTTCAGTGGACTCTTTTCAGTATAGAGAGCTCCTACATAAACCTTTGCCAAAAGCATGTATGTCCTCACGCCCATTCCATGACAAACTAGTTTTGTGCCATCAACTTCAACGGACTCTGGAACCTCTGCTCCCTTCATTTTAAAGTCAGCCTGAGCTACCCCACTTGCAACCAAAACAACCGCAAAGAATACTGTTTTCATAAAAGACTTCACCTAACCTCCCGTAAAACGAATGTGATAGAGCCGGAGCCGCTTTGCCTTCGACTGCCTTCGGCTGTTAATGCTCCAGCCATTCGTGTAATGATTACCCTCACACCCTATTTCTCGTTCTGAAAACCCTAAAGGCAAGTAAAATTCTCAAAATGCTTGGATTCGAACCTTCTCTAAAACCATCGAAGATTTTTTGTAAACTGCTTGTGATCCCCTTGGTCGTTTTAACTTGTGGCTTTGGCGCATTGGTCAACTTTGGGCTCGATGAAAATAGGCTTGGGCCTTTGGACCCAGCCTTAGAGACGATTCAAGCCGATGAGGCCTCAAAGTTTAAAAAGGTCGCCGCTGTTATACAGGCTTTTGTGGCCAAACAATTCCTAATAAATTCACGCAAAGCCGCAACCTCTAGCGAAAACCATTCTCTCACATCCAACGCAATAGATTCTCGCGATCTTCTGCCGGCAAAGCCCGATGCACACAGGAAGTCCCACGGTTGCTACCCGTCGACTCTAGAAGTTCGCCCAGATATTCTCTCTGTGATAAATCGTGCTATCGACACTTTGATAAACGAAAGAAATTCAGAGGCAAAACTGGGAAAAGTCAAACCCGGCCCCATGCCAGAAATCTTGCACTCTGAGTCAGACCTGGGGGTTTTTCAGCCTGGGCAGATCTACAACTCCATTGTGCGCTTTTCAAATGCTAACCCTAAAAATCGTCACGACCGTACGCCAGATGTGAGAGGTATTGCGGTGAAATTACTCCGCGCCGTTGACAAAGATCGGCTAACTAACTTGTCATCTGCCGAGTTGAATTCCAACACCGCTTTAGACATTTTAGCGAACAACTTTCCCACTTTTTTCCTGACCGAACAGAACCCGGCGGAGAATTACGCTAAGCTGACTTCTTATTTTTTGAGAGGAACTCTCGACGATAACCAGAGTAGATTCAAGGAAAGGTGGTTTGCAGGGCTCTCACTTTTTAAAAACAATTTCAATGCGATGGAGGTTAATCTCGGCATGATTCTGGATGGAAGTGTTATCCGATCAGCTCTCGCCGAAAACTATTTTTCAATGACGGCTTATAGACTCGGCACTCATGGCAGCCACCGAGCAGTGAAATACATCTGGAAGCCGGAGCCCTGTCAGGCTGAACAACAAAGTGAATTAGAGCGGTTTTTAAAGACAAACCGCCCTGACTGGGCCACAGAGCGTAACTACTCAGACCCCCGCTACATCTTAAAGCTTCGACAAATCCCGCCCTATAAGAAAAAATATAGAAAGCAGTTTCCTTCAAATTACCTACGTAAAAACATCGAAGAAACTCTCGCGCGCGATAGTTTTTGCTACAGCCTCTATCTACAATTTTACCGAGACCAAATAAGCACCAACATCGAAGATTCTTCAGATCTTTGGGCAGAAAGCGTTGATGACATCAGCTGGTGGAAACGCGAGGTCATTCCGAGTTCACTTAACCCACTTTGGAAAATCTATCCTATGGATAGATCTGCGTATCTTAAAAAAATTGAGGCCAAATCTCCTGTGCGCCCGGTCAAGGTGGCGCAACTTAGGATTAACCAGACTGTTGGCCCAGCATTAGGGCAAAATCTCTGTGATAGCCTCAGTTTCAATTCTTGGAATGGCAATATCGAGCACCACAAACCGCTTGGAGTCGTCAATCGCATGAGAAGAGAAGCCTACTTTGCTTCAAGAAAAATACGCCAATTTTTGAATAGCTTTTCGCTAAACAGCAAAGATTCGCCCTAGACCGCCAGATGACACGGATACTCCATAGTGAAATATGGTCATATTTAGAATTGACATAATTTTAGACTTATTCTAATTTGGTGCCTATGGCACCACTTCGTAAAGATGCACAACAAGTAAGTAACGAGAAGATCGTCGATTGGCTTAAGGCAGCAGGGCTTAGTGCCACTAGCCAGCGAATAGCTATCACTCGTTTCGTGCTCTGCGAAGCCGACCATCCTACTGCCGATGAAGTTCATAGATGGACTGAGAATTATTTACCTAAGGTGAGTCTTGCCACCGTCTACAACACGCTGGGAACTTTGGTTCAAGCAGGACTTCTAAAGGAAGTTCGATTGGCTGGCAGTGATCGAGTTATTTATGACTGCAAAACTCACGATCACTTTCACTTTCTAGATGAAGCAAGTGGCCAAATTTACGATTTGGATTCGCGCGATGTAGAACTTAATTTTAAAGACAAAAAGATGTTTAATATATCAAGTTTCGACCTCTTGATTAGAGGTCGTGTTAACAAGAACAGAGTAACAAAAAAACAATGAGGAGGACTTTATGGTTCGTATGTTAGGAATTGGTGAAAAATTTCCGGAATTTAAACTCAACAGCGTCGTATCGCTTGAAAAGGGCAAAGAATTTAAAGAAATTTCTAGCTCTGATATGAAGGGCAAGTGGTCAGTTGTTTTCTTTTGGCCTATGGACTTTACATTCATTTGTCCTACAGAACTAGCGCAGTTTAACCAAGATCTGCCGCAGTTCAGAGATCGTGAAGCACAAGTTTACGGAGTAAGCACAGACACTCACTTTGTGCACTTGGCCTGGCGAACTCATCATCCAGACTTGAAAGACCTTAAGTATCCGATGCTCGCTGATCACAAGAAGGAGCTCAGTCAAGCCCTGGGTATTCTGCATCCGACAGAGCAAGTTGCACTTCGTGCGACTTACATTGTTGATCCAGACGGCATAGTTCGATGGGTAAGTGTGAATGATTTGAGCGTTGGCCGAAACGTAAAAGAAGTAGTTCGCACTCTCGATGCGCTTCAATCTGACGAGCTTTGCCCTTGCAATTGGGAAAAGGGTCAGCCCACTTTGAATGTTTAAAGACTAAACGTTCGAAGAGGTATCGACAAAAATGGGAGCAGGAGCGAAGTTGGCTGGTTTCAGCCTGACGGCGCTTTAGCTCCCTTCAGTGTCCATTTTTTTGCAGCTTGATGCCTCCAATCAAAAGCAATCAGCAAAAGATTTTTCAGCGTCAAGCCTTTTACTTAAATAGGAGATGATTATGCCGTTTGATCTCAGCACCCTACAGTTTGAAAGCCGGATTTTTGCAGCGGATACCGCAATTGAGAGAGATTTAAAGCTCAACTTTCAGAAGTTAACTCAAGAAAGTTCCCTTGAAACCAACGAAAAGCTCTTCGCTCTCTATGCTCTTGCACAAGCCTGCCACCACTCTGCTCTAAAAACTTCAGTACGTGAGTTACTCCAAAAGAGTGATGAAATATCGAACGAGCAGATAACAGAGATCGAACAAAGTGCCGGCATTATGGCAATGCTAAACACCTACTATCGCTTTCGCCACTTTATGAAAGAGACACATGGCGGCGAGTTAGATCCGAGCTTTAATCGCGCTGGTCTAAGAATGAATTCTCTTTCGAATCCTGTGATTGGAAAGACAAACTTTGAAATGCTCGCATTTGCCCTATCAGTCATCAATGGGTGCCAAGATTGTGTTGGGTCGCACGCTAAGACTTTAGCTCAGCACGGTGTTTCAAATGAAAAAATTCATGACTTAGCCCGCTTAGCCAGTGTGGTTAAGGCAATTTCTGTTCTGGATGAAACAGTCTAGGGCGCTTTTGCAGTAGTTCGACCAAATGAGGACACGCCCTAGTTATTGCTTAAGTATGTCGCTAAGAGCTTTTTTTTCTTCTTTTAAAATAAGATCAATCAGCTCATCGGGAGAGATTTTGTAAAGTCTTACAATCTCTGCAAGTTTTTTTGAGGGCGGCGGAGATATTCCTCTCTCCCAGTTCGAAACGTATTGGGGAGAGGTGTATTGCAACGCCTCGCTCACTTGTTTTTGACGCAGCCCGCAAGCCACTCTTCTTTGCTTCAAAAATTCGCCTAAGGCTTTGGGTGATGAAAACATATACATCGAGTTTTTCAATCGATTCCCATGACCGCAATCTATCTTCTGAATATAGTCCGTCTTTAAGTGTAAACTGCTTAAATTTTGCGCAAATACATACTGTAGTTGAACCGGGCTCGAAACCAGTTTCGTTGATTCCATCGGCCAACGCTTTCGCTTTTGGGTCGGTAGGCGGCATCTAAAGGTCCTACTCGAAATGGGATCTTTTTGACATCAATTTACCCCTGATGAGATTCGGCGCAGAGTAGTTCTTGTCAAAAGATTTTCGCCTGCGCCATTTCTGAAATTTGTTGGGCGATATTTGAATCGTATTGTTGAGTTTCACAAATAACCCGATAATCTCATATCGATAACGCCTTTTTGCACCCACAACTGGTACCGATAACCATACACATGTGCTCAGAACTTTTGGGAGAATTCGGAAATGTTAAGAATAGCCCGCCAAAAAATGAAAATTGATTGGGTTACCACATTATTTTTAGTCGTGACGCCAATAGGGTCGGCTATAACACTTTGGTTGGTTCCGCCCTCGACAATATCTGCTTCCATACTTGTGGCGGCGGCCATTTATCTTTATCTAACGGGAATGAGTATTACCGGGGGATACCATCGCCTTTTCGCACACAAGACCTATAGCGCCAACAAGGTTGTCGAATGGGCCTATCTTTTATTTGGGGCAGGAGCGTTTCAAGGGTCCGCGCTGAAATGGGGCGCAGATCACAGAATTCATCATCGTTTTGTAGACGGCGAAAAGGATCCCTATAGCATAAACAAAGGTCTTTGGTATGCCCATATTGGCTGGCTGTTTGATAAGCTACCGGAGCCAGATTACCAAAAGTGGGCACCCGACCTTTTAAAAAATCCCAGAGTGAAGTTTCAACACAAGCATTTCGTTTTAATCGGAAGTTTTATGGCTTTTCTCTTACCTGGCTTCATCGGGCTGGTAATTGCAGATTCTTTTTTATTAGGCGCACTTTATATCGGCTTGATTCGATTGGTGGTTCTTCATCACACGACTTTTTTTATTAACAGTCTCTGCCACTTTTGGGGTAAGCAACCTTACAGTGATGCCCACACAGCAAGAGATTCCCATATTCTTGCAGTCCTGACATACGGAGAAGGCTACCACAACTTTCATCATGAATTTCAGGGCGACTATAGAAATGGAGTGAAGTGGTATCAGTGGGATCCAACCAAGTGGTTAATTCTTTCACTTCATAAATTGGGCTGGGCCAATGGACTCAAAGAAGTCTCTCCATTCAAGATCCTTGAAGCTCAGATTCAGCAGCGCAAAAAAAGAGCCCTTTCTAGTGGAGTGCGTTCGGACGTATTGGAACAGTGGGCACAAAGAACAGAGAGTGCGCGGGCTCGATGGAAAGAAACGTTTGAGAATTATCACAAGGCCAAAGAAAGTTTCAAACTCTCACTGAGAGAAAAACACAATGACAACATGGTCGCCTTTCACCAAAAGGTTGAAGACTTCCATACCTGGGAAGAACTAAAAAAATCCGAATTTCGCAAGAAAATCCAAGAACTCAAACGCGATATGAGGCAGGCAAGAAAAGAATATAAAAGATCTTGGGCCAGCCTGACAACGGCGACGGCCTAAGCTTATTTGCTTGCAGCGGCAAAAGTCATTTGTTCCATCCAAGGGGCAAAACACTCCCACATCCTTACTGAGTTATAGCGAGTCCGCATGAGGCATAAACTGTTTGCCACTGATGTGAAACAGAGTCCGCAGAGCGGCTCTCTTCTGTTTTAAGTATAATTTCTTTTTATGTGAGAGATTCGAACTTTGAATCGCTGGTTGCCAATGAGCCCGCCGCTTGCAAACAAATACTAGTCTCTAGTGCCGGCTTACCTATTGGAATTACTACTAATCTACAAAACAAATTTCCACAACAAAAGGGCGACTACTCATTAAAAGTTGAATCGCAAGATCAGCGGTTCCAAATTGGCGCCACGAATCAATGTTGGTTTTTCACTAGCGACCCAGCCCAAAGTTGGGGACGATTCATATGGGGGATGTTCGTGCTGATCAAAAAAACAAAGTTCTCTTATTCGTCACATCGCTCAAAGGCTCTTTGTTTTCTAGAGGTTACTGAACATCGAAGATGAACGATTCCAAAGGAGGGAGTCCATATGGGGAAGTTATTAGGCTTAAGAATGGTCGTTATGGCGTTGCTATTGGCAGGAGCAGGAGCTCAGTCCCAAGAAGGCGCAAACAATGTCTCCGATAAAGTAGACGCAAGTGGTAGGATTCGCATCGGATACTATCCGAAAGCATTTGCTGGGAAGCAACTTACCGATTTGAAAAAAATCGAGTCCTCTCTATCGCAGTGGCTGTTGTCACAGAATTCAAAACTCACTGCAGAGAACTTTGAATTAAGAAACGTGAGGGAATCCCTAACAGCAAAGCACTTTTATTTTCAGCAAAAACAAGACGGATTAGTTGTTGAGAGTGCTGAAGTCATTGTGTCTGTTGATAACAGCACACAAGAGATGTACAGAATATTCGATAACTCGACTGAGAGTAAACCGGCTGTTGCCAAAGCAGGTAGTCAGCTCACTTCTGAAAAAGCTGTCGATATAGCTTGGAAGCATATTTGGGTAAGCGGCAGATTACTCGCAGACGTCAAATCGGAAAAACTATTTATTGAACAAGACGGAACTCTGCGACTCACCTACAGAGTTGAAATTGATACTGTAGAACCTGCAGGTTCGTGGGAAGTTATCCTCGATGCCTACACGGGTGAAATTGTAAGAACACAGGATCTACGAAAAGATGCAAAACATGACGATAGCAAACCCGTGTTTGGCAGAACGCCTGGTAAAAAGCTTCTGGATTATAGAGAGGCAGTTAAAGCTCTGGACGCAAAAAAATCGATCTCACTACTCTCAAACGGGAATCGCAGAGATGCCACAGCACTTGTGTTTGATCCAGATCCAAGAACAACACTTACCGACAACACACTTCTTGACAGTTCACCAAAGAGTGCTTTTGAGCCCGCGTATAAAAGTGTCGTGCTAAAGGATGTTACTGAAGTTGCAGGAGTGCTAAAGCTTTCGGGCCCCTGGGTGACATTGGTAGACTTCGAAGCACCCGTGAACACGCCCTACACAGTTCAAAACGGAGAGTTCAAGGGTAAACGAGGAGATCAAAGTTTTAACGACGCCATGACTTATTACCACCTCGATAAGAATCAACGCTATATGCAGTCGTTAGGTTTTTTTGGGAGCCGAGGCATCCAGTACCTCTCGATCACAGTAGATTCGAACGGAGCTAACGGTGCCGACAACTCTTACTATCGACCAAGCGCAAATCACCTCGCTTTTGGCTGGGGCTGTGTTGATGACAACGAAGACGCTGATGTGATCTTGCACGAGTACAATCATGCGATTAACCACAGTATCAATAGCAACTTCAGCGGCGGCGATACGGGCGCTATGGGCGAGGGGTTTGGTGACTACTGGGCTCAGTCTTATAGCATCAGCACAGAGAACGGAATGACGTTTAACCCTTTTCACGTTTTTAACTGGGATGCGCACTCAGATCCAAACAATGAAGAGGGCTGTTGGCCGGGTCGACGCCTAGATAAAACCCAAGCGCAATACGTCCATAGCCAGAACTATTACGCCCATAGCCGGCACGACTCCTTTGTTTCTGATGAATTGTGGTCAACTCCCATCTTCCAGGCACTTTATGAGGCAGTGAAGACAAAACAGGCAACTCGAGAAGAAATGGATAGAATTATTCTTGAGGCCCAGTTTGGCCTAGGGTACGGACTCAAGATGCGAGACATGGCAAACTCCATTGTTTCCAATGCGAAGAGACTCTATCCGCAGGGCAAGCATGCTGAAATCTACGCAAGAAAGTTTGCAGCCCAAAACATCATTGAAAGACAAAGTTCTCTTGTGCCCTTGGCAAAAGCTAATTAAGCGCAAGATCATCTTGGTCACGCGGCAGCAAGCAAATTGCTACTGCGCTAATAAAAAAAGGCGGGCCAAACCCGCCTTTTTCATTTGGTAAATCACTAAAGGTACGGAGTCACTTGTGGGACGCGGCGCGTCCCACAAGTGACTCCGTACCTTTAGTACCTTTAGGACCTTTATCAAATTATTGGCGAATACCGAGTTTCTTGAAAAAAGCTTTTTGGTTAGGAACGCGCCCTAAAAATTCTGTGGCAAGGGCTAAAGCGTCTTTCATCTTTCCAGGCTCAAGAATGTTTTTTCGATAGCTCAAACCCGTTTTCGAATCCAAAAGGCCCGCTTTTTCGAAGCGAGTAAACATGTCAGCCGCGTAAACCTCCGACCAAATATAGCCGTAGTATCCAGCATCGTATCCACCCATAAGGTGCCCGAATCCTGCCGAAAATGCTCCACCCTTTATCGGATCAAGACCAATGATCTCTTTGTAGAGCTGGTCATGCACCTTTCGAGAATCGACTGCACCCGAAGCCGTGTGCAAAGTCATATCGAGCGTACCAAGCATCAGTTGACGCGTGTAATGATAACCTCGGTTGAAATCACGACCCTGTAGCATTCGCTCTATCAGGTCATCCGGAAGCGACTCCCCTGTTTTGTAGTGACGCGAAATTTTCTTGAGCATCTGCTTGTCCCAAACCCAGTCTTCGAGCATTTGTGACGGAGCTTCGACAAAATCGCGTGCCACAGATGTGCCAGAAAGACTTGCATATGGTGCCCGAGTCAACGTTTGGTGCATAATGTGTCCAAATTCGTGAAAAAAAGTTTCCACTTCATCATGGCTTAAGAGTGAGGGGCGGTCTTTTGAGGGCGGAGTGAAGTTTGTTACCATCGCGCTCACAGGCTTATTGTAAACTCCGTCTAAAAGCCTACCGTTAATGAGGGTAAAAGCTGCCGCATGTCCATATTTACCCTCACGTGGATAAAGATCCGCCATAAAGTACGCTATTGTGCTCTTACTCTCCTTATCTTTGATCCGGTAGAGATCAACTAGTGAACTCCAAACAGCGGCACCCTTCACTTTCTCAAATTCAACTCCTAAAAGAGTCGAGTAGATCTCAAATATTCCCTCTACGACTACGTCTTTTGGGAAGTAACTTCGAACGACCTCATCATCTATCGAGTACGTCTGTCTTTTGATGCGATTTACATAGAACGCTAAGTCCCACGGTTCAAGCTTCGCCTTAGGATTAGTTGTGTGCTTCCTTTTTTCTTCAAGCAAAAGATTGAGATCTTTCTGATTGCGAATCGAAAGTTTGGACTTTAAACCGTTGATCATGTTCCAAACGTTCTTCGTGTTTTTGGCCATTCTTTTTTGAAGGCGATAGTCTGCCCAGGATTTAAAGCCAAGAATCTTAGCTGTTTTCTGCCGAAGTAACAGATTTTCTTCTAATAGCTTGGTATTTTCTACTGCAGCTCTTGTATTGTAGGTCTCAATCAATTTCTTTCTTATTTGTTCGTCTTCGACGTTTTCCATCGCCGGAATGAAATCAGCGTACTTCATTGTAACGACCAACTTGCCATCGCGCTTTTCGAGCCGTGACATGACAGATTCGGGCAAGCCTTTCAGCTCCTCGGCACTTAAGAGAACGAATGAGGTGTCGTTGTTGAGGTTTTTTGAAAACTCGTTACTCTTGGAGCTCATTTCTTTCATCAGTTCGCGCACTTGATCGAGCTTCTCTTGCGGAAGCTTCAAACCGTTCTCTTCAAAAGCTAGTAGCATTTCTTTGTGCAGTACTTTTTCTTCTTCTTTTCCGGGGACGACGGCCTTCAATGCCGCGTACAACTGAGGGCGGGTAAACACTTCGACGAGATACTGAGAAAGCTTCTCTTCACAGGCTCCCGAATCTTCTCGTAGCTGCGAATTGGGAGTTACGTACTTCATGAAGGTGAGCCCGGCAGTTTCATCCGACAACTCAGAAAGTGCTAACTCGAAGGCAAGCTGGGTGTTAGCGAAATTTCTCTCTGACGCTCCCCTAGATGCGATAGACTTCAGCGCACCTTCGGCCTTAGTCATGGATTCTTCGCACTCTTTAACAAGAGTACCTTTTTTATAGTTCGAAGGTGCCGACTGATAGGCAATAAGAGTCGACTCTGTATCATTGGCGGCAACGTCACCTTCTGTAACATGCTTTGTTGTTGAGCATCCAGAGAGGGCCAATGCCAATACTGAAAAGACAAATTTGGTAAAAGTAGATGGCTTAAAGTTCTTCACAATGTTCTCCTGATTAAAACGAAATAGAAAAGTGAATAGACCAGGAGCTGATGCCATTTCGCCCAAACTACTGCGCAAACGAAATGGCAACAGCCCCTAGATTTTATCTATTTTAGACGTTACGCCTGTATTTGCCACCCACTTCATAAAGGGCGCCAGTCATCTGACCTAAGGTGCAGTACCTGGATGCGCTCATAAGTGCCGCAAAGACGTTGTTGCCAGCGAGCGCTGCTGATTTAAGATCATTAAGAGCTTTATCTGCCAACTGAGAATCTCTACTTTGGACCTGCTGGGCTTGCTTAAGTTGACGCATCTTTTCTTCACCTGTTGCCCTTGCGAGTTCAATTTTTGGCGCCACATAACCTTGTTGAAGAGTTTTCGGATCTATAAAAGTGTTAACACCAATGATGGGTAATTCACCTGTGTGCTTCAGGCGTTCGTAGTAAAGCGATTCATCCTGAATCTGCCCTCTTTGATACTGAGTCTCCATAGCCCCAAGCACTCCACCTCTTTCGTTAATTCGTAAGAACTCAGTGAGCACGGCCTCTTCTACTAAGTCCGTTAGTTCTTCAAAGAAGTAACTACCCTGATTGGGGTTCTCGTTTTTCGTCGTGCCAAACTCCCTGTTGATAATCATTTGAATCGCCATTGCTCGCCTAACCGATTCTTCAGTAGGAGTTGTGATAGCCTCATCATACGCATTTGTGTGCAAACTGTTGCAGTGATCGTAAACGGCTAAAAGTGCCTGGAGCGTAGTTCGAATGTCGTTGAAATCAATTTCTTGTGCGTGGAGCGAGCGCCCCGAAGTCTGAATATGATATTTGAGTTTCTGAGACCTTTCACTCGCACCATAGAGTTCACGCATAGCAACGGCCCAAATCCTGCGTGCCACTCTTCCCATCACAGAATATTCCGGGTCAAGTCCGTTACTAAAGAAGAAACTTAGGTTTGGCGCAAAATCGTCAATCTTCATTCCGCGAGACAAATAGTACTCCACATAGGTGAATCCATTGGCCAACGTGAACGCTAATTGGGAAATCGGGTTAGCTCCCGCCTCTGCAATATGATAGCCTGATATACTGACTGAATAAAAATTTCGCACTTTATGATCGATAAAATATTCTTGCACGTCGCCCATCATCTTTAGAGCGAAATCTGTAGAGAAAATACAAGTGTTCTGGGCCTGATCTTCTTTGAGAATATCCGCCTGCACAGTTCCACGAACCTGCGACAGGGTCGAAGCTTTTACTGCATCGTACTCTGTGTTCGTTAGTTCTCTGTTCAATGATTTCTTTTTAAGATCGATTTGCTGATCAATCGCCGTGTTCAAAAAATAGGCTAAGATCATTGGCGCAGGGCCGTTTATCGTCATACTAACGCTTGTGCTAGGGGAACAAAGATCGAAACCTGCGTAAAGAATCTTCATATCCTCAAGGCAACAAATACTCACACCGCTCTCACCAACTTTGCCGTAAATATCGGGACGCACAGCCGGATCTTCACCGTAGAGAGTTACGCTATCAAAAGCAGTCGATAATCTCTTCGCCGGATCATGAGCACTCAAAAAGTGAAATCGACGATTCGTTCGTGCTGGATCACCTTCTCCTGCAAACTGCCGCCGAGGCTCCTCCTCGGAACGCTTAAGCACAAACACGCCCGAAGTAAACGGAAACTCTCCGGGAACATTCTCTAGCCTCAAATAGCGAACCTGATCGCCCAGGTTTGTAAGCCTAGGTACGGCCACTCTTTTGACGCGAGTTCCACTTAAACTCGTCGTTGTCAGCGCACTCTTAAATTCTTTTCCCCGAATGGCGTAAGCAAGCTCGTCACTTTGGTAAGAATCATAAAGTTTCTTATAGTTCGCTCGAAGTTCACTGATGATCCCGCCCTTTTCAGTTTTCAACAGCTCCGAAAGTTTGCTGTGAATCTTTTCTTCATTTATATGGCCGGCAACACACTCAAACGCTCCAATGTCATTAGCCACCTGAGCCAGCTCTTGAGTTTCTGACTTGTAACTTCTTACTGATTTAACAATCTCACTGAGATAATTCTGCCTCTCAGGAGGTATGATTGTTTGCTTTTTTGTGCTAGCAAGATTTTGACGAATTGCTGAACTCAAACCCCATTCTTTAGAAGGGTCGTACTCGGCCAATTTGTCTGAGAGTGCAAAAAACAGTTGGTTAACACCTTGATCATTAAAATTCGAAGCTTGAGTGAGAAAGACAGGATACCCCTCGCCGTCAGCGTCTGGCGGCAGCTGCCTTGAACGCCGGTACTGCTTTCTCACATCCCTCAAAGCATCCTGAGAGCCTTTTCTATCAGCCTTATTGATTGCAATGAGGTCCGCATAGTCGATCATGTCGATCTTTTCTAACTGGCTTTGAGCCCCAAACTCGCTCGTCATAACGTAAAGTTTGACATCTGCTATGTCGCTAACCGCACTGTCAGCCTGACCGATACCGGAGGTTTCAACTACCAGCAAATCATCAGAAGATTTTTTCAAAAACTCGATCATCGCAGGCAAACACTTTGCGGTCTCGTTTCCAGACCCCCTGCTAGCAATTGACCTCATATACGTTCGTTCACGCTCTAATGAGTTCATTCGAATGCGATCACCCAACAGCGACCCACCAGTGCGCTTCTTGGTAGGATCAACGCAAAGCAGAGAGATTTTTTTGTTCGAATAGAGGTTTAAGAACCTCTGAGTGATCTCATCTAAAAGAGAAGACTTACCGGCCCCTCCCGTTCCTGTGACACCGAGAACTGGAGGGTTTGCTGATCCTCTCATCGGCAGTTGCTTCTTTAACCAATCCGGAATTTCTTGACCGAGCTCAATGGCGGTAAGCGCCAGGCCTCTCGCACGATCTTCAATTTTTCGCTGGAAGGTTACTTGATCAACAAGTTTCTGCTGATCATCTGCTCGCCATTCTTTAGCCTGAGCAAGCAAATCAAAATCACTGCCCTCAACAACGAGTTGAATCATTCCGTTTAAGCCCAGCCTGCGACCATCTTCAGGGTGAAAGATCTGATCGATACCGTATGCTTCTAGCTCTTTCTTCTCGTCAGGAACAATGACTCCACCACCGCCTCCGTAAATTTTCACATATCCAGCACCAAAGGCTTTGAGCAAGTCTTTCATGTATTTGAAAAACTCCATGTGGCCGCCCTGATAAGAGCTAATACAAACTCCCTGCGCTCCCTCTTGTAAAATGGTCGTTACGATGTCCATAACCGATCTGTTATGGCCTAAATGAATAACTTCAGCACCTGCATCTTGAATGAGGCGTCTCATAATGTTGATGCTGGCATCATGCCCATCAAATAAGCTGGCAGCCGTAACTATTCGAACTGGGTTCTTAAGATTTAGTTTGTTCATTTTCCGACAAAGTGGGCAGGGCGTTTTTCCATAAATGCGGCAGTCCCCTCTTTGGAATCTTGGGTTCTAAAGAGATCTCCAAAAGCGGTTCTTTCAAGTATAAATCCCTCGTCAATCGGTAGATCTAAACCGATACGAATGGATTCCTTTGCTGCCGCAATGGCCTTTGGTCCCCGAGAAGAGATCATTTTTGCAAGTTCCATACAAGTTCCGATAAGCTCTGATGGCTCCACGACATCGTTCACAAGTCCATATTGTAGTGCTCTGTCGGCATCATAATGTTTACCTGTAAAAATCATTTCGCTGGCGCGTGCGGCTCCCAACTTTCGAGGAGCCCTTTGAGTTCCACCAAAAGCAGGTATGATCCCTAATGAAACTTCAGGAAGACCGAACTTAGCATTCTTGCTGGCAATAATAAAATCGCAAGCCAGCGCGAGCTCACATCCGCCTCCTAGCGCAAATCCGTTCACCGCCGCAATAACCACCATCGGGAGCGTCTCTAATCTTCGAAAGACTTTTTGGCCTTTCTCAGAAAAAGATTTGGCGGCCGACGGATCTAACGACGACATTTCTTTGATGTCAGCTCCGGCAACAAATGCCTTATCGCCTTCTCCGGTAAGAATAAGGCAGCGCAAATCTTGCTCTCTTTCTATGTGATTGAGCATTTCATTGAGCTCATCAAGAAGCTGGTTATTGAGAGCATTGAGTGCTTTTGGCCGGTTTAGAGTTAATAGCCCAATACACTCGTTGATTTCAAATTTTAAACACTCAGTTTGCACGAGCACCCCCACCATTTTGATCATAATTATAAAACCCGCGCCCCGTCTTTTTACCGAGCCATCCTGCTTCAACATATTTTACTAGCAGCGGACACGGTCGATACTTTGAGTCACCAAGTCCATCATAGAGAACATTCATAATCGCCAAACAAGTATCAAGTCCGATAAAGTCTGCGAGTGTCAGTGGACCCATTGGTTGATTCGTCCCAAGCTTCATCGCTTGATCGATGTCGGAAACAGAGCCAATTCCCTCATAGAGTGTGTAAACTGCCTCGTTGATCATCGGCATGAGAATACGATTGACGATAAAACCCGGGAAATCTTTTGCCTCAACAAATGTCTTACCCATTGCTTCTGCAACTCGTCGAACTTGAGCAAACGTTTCTTGTGAAGTTTGTAATCCTTGAATACCTTCGACTAATTTCATCAAAGGAACTGGATTCATAAAATGCATTCCCGCCACGAGTTCTGGTCGACGAGTTGCTGCTGCTATCTTCGTGATCGAGATCGATGAAGTGTTAGTACACAAAATCGCATCTTTTTTGACGATCTCATCCAAGTTTCTAAATATCTTCAGCTTAAGGTCGATGTTCTCCGTGGCTGCTTCGACAATAAAATCGCAATCCAACAATGTGTTAAGGTCTGTCGACCAAGAAATGCGACTTTGTACGACTGCCGCGTCTTCGGAACTTAAAATTTCCTTCTTTACTAGGCGGGCCAAACTACTCTGAACAGCCTGTTTGCCTTTTTCTAAACTTTCAGAGGTAATGTCGTAAACTTGAGTGCGCCAACCTGTTTGTGCACTCACTTGTGCGATGCCGCTTCCCATCTGACCTGCGCCAACAATTCCGAACTTTGCTACCGACATTATTCCTCCAGCGATCCTACACTAGCACTATTGAAATAAGGAGCAAGCTTCGTCGCCCCGCCAACTAAGAGTCGATGAGGATTTGAAGGTGCTAATCGATCCAAGGCACGCTTGAAAAGCGCCACTCTACTCTTAACTCGTCATCCACTTGCTCGATGGGACTAGACCAGCGACGAATAGCCCACAGGTGGATGGCCGACATCCTTTCATCTAAGGACCATCGAAATCCAAACGTAGACTCCTCATCTTGCCGAGACGGAGATTTCATTGTGTCAAAACGGGCTATTAGATCGAGTTCTGAAAACAATCGGTGAAAGACGTCGATGTGGCCCGATGTTATTGAACCACTTCCCAAATACAAATCATCCGACTCGCCGTAATGGAATTGACCCGCAAACCCGACACCTTTAATTCTTGTCCTCAGAACGGCAAGTGCAGAGCGAATTTTTGTTCGACGAGAGAGCTGAGTGCTGTCTCCGTAAACGCCCGATACAAAACCTATAAATCCAAATCTATCTCGCCAGCCTAGCGTGGAGGCTAGTAAATAGCGATTATCTTGAGGGGAGTCAGTCACGCCCTCGAACACGGCAGTTTGTGTCCATATGCCTGCTGAGGGTTCAAAAGAGTAGGAGGCTCCCTGACTCCGTAAAGGAACGAGCCCACTTTGGTAAATAAGCGACCGCGGAAAGTAGAGATCTCGCTCGTGAAAAATAGATTCATCCCCATGATAAATCGGAATCTGACCGACAGAAATCTTACCCAATGAGGTCTCTGTGTGAGCGAAGGCCTCAATAATTCCAAACTCCTGATGGCTCGGAGCAGGAGCCGTAGCAGAGTCTCTCTGTAGAAAACTTGAATCTAGCGGATCAATTAATCGTGGACCGCCAGCACTCAGTTTTACGCCCCACTGAAGCGCCGGCGAAAGCTCTAGATCCACACGAGATGGTCCAAAATAAAAGCCGCTAAGAGTTTTTTCTTCAGACAACCGAAACTGAGGTGCAAGAAGCGCCGACATCTCTTTAGTTGTCTCAGCTTGACCTCTTACTGAGTAACCTGAAAACCCAGCCGCCCAAAAACACAACAGCAGAGATGGCGCACTTTTTTTGAGTTCGTTAAGTGCCACGATCATTCTCTCTCTCACGCGATTCTTCAGATCCCGCCTGCCATCGTCGGTATATCCTTCGGTTGACTCGCTTTGAAGAATTCGCATTTTTACGGTGTGGACGGCTCTCGTTGAGAGCCGAATACCTCGTGGTGGCAGCACGCTGCTAACACCATGCAAGACAACGGGAACAACTGGGCACTTCGCTTGAGCAGCCAAAACAAAAGGACCGCTTTTAAATGCCCCAATTTGTTCTTGCATCTGGCGGGTTCCTTCGGGGGCGAGTATAAAACACTCACCTCGCTTTACTCTTTCTCGCGCACTTTCGTAAACGGCAAGTACATCTTTGAGGTTATTTCTTGCGATCGGCAAAGCCCCCGCCACCCTCATAGCTTTGGAGAATATGGGTATTTTAAAAAGTTCAATTTTAGCCCCGAAACGAATTTTCTTGGGAATTCCCTTATGGCACACAGGGATATCAAGCAGCGATGTATGGTTGAATACGAATATGCAGCCGCCGTCCGGAAGAGGAGCCTCAAAACTCACATCTAGTTTCACGCGAGCGATTTTGAGGAGTCCCTTGGACCAATTCTGCACCAAAGACTCTCGCATCTCAGAGCGGCCCAATAGTGCTTCAATGACTGCTGAAGCAGAAATAATTAATGTCCAACCACCCAGTGCGGCGAGACGAAAATAAGACCAAATACGACCCACGATGTTCCTCAAAAAATAGACTTAATCACAACCCTACGTTCTTGAGCAATACATCAACAACAACGGGAAGAGTCTTTTTCAAAACTGGCGCAGCACGTTTAAGATTGTTCTTGAGATTCTTCTGTAGAGCGCCCCCTTGTTTACTCACCTCAGCCATGGGGTAGTGAAGACCATCTTGAGTTGCAACGGCCTTAGAATTTATGTCGGGAAGAGCCGTTCGCGAGTCATCTAAGATGGCTTTGACAACTACCACTGAGATTTTATGTCGCCTGAGCGCTCTTACAAGCGGGAAGACCTCCATATCGACAGCCTCTGCGCCCGTGCTTCTAAATAGGTTAATTTTATCCTCTGGCGACTGAACTACTTTTTCGGCGGTGACAAGCGGACCAACTCGGTAAGTAATGCCCTCTTTTAATAGTGAGCGACCGAGCTCGTCACATAGCTCCATGTCAAGATGAAGATCAACAGGTCCTTCTTTGCGAACCGCGTCCTCTGCAATAACTCTTTCAGGAATAAAAACATCTCCAAGCCGAAGCGTTGGTCTTAAACCTCCGCAATATCCGAATACGAGAGCGTGATCCACCGCGAGATTTGCAAATAGACTCTGATTTATTTCGAACTTCTTGAGAGCCAGTTCGTGGCCCATTCCCAATTCCCAAAGTAAAACTTCGTGACCAGAGTCGTGAGTGCCACGCCAAATTTTATCCTGATCTTTCTTAAGATCGTAGACTTCGAGGACAACTTCGGTTTCGGGCCTAATAGCAGTTAAAATAAGGATCATGATTACGCCTCTGAAAACAAGCGCGCTTTGGCGGCTTCTTTTTGTCTTAGCTTATAGGCCATATGCGAAGTTGGGCCCTTGAGCGTTCGAGCATGGGTGTCGTAGTCCATTATCTGAACTTCATAAGGAAAGAAAAACCTAGAAGTGCGCCCGTCGATAGGAAGGCGAATCAGCTGCCTTGAAATAAACTTAATGACTCGGTAATCGTCAGCCGAGAACTCATTTTCACGATCTCGAAAGAGTGCCCTATGGGAATCGGTTTGCAGCTTCTGCTCAAGTTGTTTTTCGATTTCATCCGAGTCTAACATACCCTTGGTCTCGGCTAGAGTTTCAAGAAGTAAGTTGACGGGATACAATGTATTTTTCGACTGATCCGGCAAAATATTCGGAAAACTAACGAGCTCTTCAGCCACCAGATAGCGAACCACTCGAAATGCTTCAAAAATATTTCGTGAGACAAACCGAACTCCCATCTTGTCGTAGATTGATATAGCGACCGCCTGTGGCTTTGAGAGAAATTTTGTCACCGCGCTATCGGTGGCCTTAAAAGGTTTTACGTCAAACCTCTTAATAGGAATCTGATCCGCCCGAGATGTCCCGCCCAAAACGGTTCCCATAATGGGGTCTTGGATAAGATGCGGCCGGAAATTAGCCAGCACCTGCTCTTGAATCAGATCAGAAAAAGTAAAGAAGAGATCGTGCTCTATGTGCGAGATCACATGCATCGCTCTGAGGGTCGCGCAACTCCAACGGCGAACAGCCCGATCTACTTGATCTCTTGGTAGGCTGCAATAAACGATGAGTTGACTAGGGTCTCCCAATTTTTGGATGTCAGAGACTTCCGAAGGAGGGGCGCCCACCTCAGCCTGATAGTTTTCTTTAAGGTAAGTGATTGCACGAAGAAAGAGTGCCACCAAGCGATCGCGATCTTCTGCTTCTTCAAGATCATAACCGTAGGTCTTTAAAAATCGATGCGCTTTTTCAATGGTATCAAGATGCAGTGAGCGCAAATCGACCGCCGATTCTCCGCCAATCACACATCCTAGTATTTCTTCATTAAATTCTTCGGGTCCAAACATGACCCCAGGTTACCCGCCGCTATTCTTTGTTGGCAAGTTTAACAATTTCCCAAACTCGCCCGAAATATTTGGCCAGGAATATTTGGCCAGAGAGGTGTATCCTAAGCATCTAAGCCCAAGACAATTGCCTCAGAGACAGTTCCGCCAGACATTTGCGATTTAATTGCAAGCAAACATGCGGCAGGCCTCTATCGCGAAACCACCTATGTTTCCGCTCATTACGAGCCCCTGAGTATTCGTATAATTATTCTGCCCGTTGTCATACGAAATATTGCCTTGATAATAGATAACGCCGTTATTCTGTTTAAAATACCCGGTGAGCGTGACTGAACCGACGTTGTCTTGAAAAATGATATAGGCACCAATTCCATCCGACGCAGAAAACAGATTGCTATTAGAAACTATCTGTCCTTGCGAGGATGGGGTGAGCGCAACAGAAACCGCATCAAGAAAGTTGCCCGCCTGATCTGTCATGTCGTCGTTGATAGCAAGAACAAGACTCCCCTGCGGGCTAAGATTTAGCTGCATCCCTAAACTAGAAGTCAGCATATCGATAGCCTGAGTGAGATTTACGATGCCATTACCCGATCTGATTTGCACGTCTGCTTTTAAATACCCCTCAATTGGCAACTCCTGAGATCTCATATTCCCAAAATCTCCTCCGTAGGTAGCTCCCATAAAGTGCGCTAACATTTGCCAGGCGCTTCCCTGATCGCCATTCGAGTAAATATATCCCCAGCCTTTATTAGGTAGCGGATCTTGAAAAGTAGATTGACCTTGGCCAGCCCCGGGCACACCGGGCACTCCGCCAGGTCCTACTGCACCTCTATCGGTTGTCGGGCGAACCTGAACGCTACCGCCTTGCTTCTTTCTCTCGCCGCATGCCGATAGTACAGCGATCGCTGCAAAGGATACGATCAGCCATTTCAGAGTCTTGGCACTTTGCTTCCAATTCCCAGCGCCGAAAACACTGAAATTGCAATTGAGATAAGACACTCTTTCGACATGTACTTGCTTCTTCGCTTCTTTATGGCTCATCGTGCGCCCCGCTTTTTTGGTCATAGGTGAGGCTCTGCCTCTAATAATTAAGTTTGAAGGTACGTGCTGCCTCAAAACATCCTAACTTCAAAGGACGTGCCATTTGTAAGCGGCACTGGGCCGCTGAGCCCACCACTTAGTCGAGCTGACCTGGGGAATCCTTTACCTCATCTACTCTAGCGATGAAGACGAGCAAATTGCGCCCAACGACTGTCTAACTTTTCGACAGCCCGGCGCCTCCGGGATTTTTTGTAATTCTCCAGCGACTTTGACCGGTTCTAATTTGCCAGGGACTTTGACCGCTTTAGTCCCATATCTTCTGTTTCTGTATGTCTTCCACCTTCGTGATGCTGCAAGTGGTGGGACTTACAAAGAATAGTGACATTCTCTGGATTGTCTTTTCCTCCGTGTGATACAGGCTGGATGTGATGAAAATCTAACCACTTTTTTTCATGGCAGCGTATTCCTCGCTTGTTTATGTGAGTGCAGCGATTTCCATCGCGTAGAAGCACCTTATGACGAACCTCAGCCGGAAGGTTTTTGCGATGACTTCGCTTCTCGCGGTTTAAGGATCTTCTTGTCAGCCTTAATTTTACTGTTCTTGTGAACAATTGACCTTCGCCAGCTTCGCATTCGCTATTTAGACTGTACCTTTGATGTTCACTCTCGCGCTCTAAGGTTTGGTTTTTAAGCCTACGGCGTACTGTGCTTGTGAAAAGTACATTTGAAACACTATCGCTTAACCTCTTTGAACTGTCCTCTTTGTTTTTATGAACGTCTGCTTCGTATATTGCATTTTTCGCCGCAGCTACTTTGTGGGCGCTCTCTGGTCGACGATAGTTGTCAATTTTAGTTTTAGATTCTTCTTGCCCTGTTTTCTCAGTTACTGCCTTTTCTGAATGTCTCGAGCGACCGCTTTCGCCGCTTGACCTTTGACTTTTTGCCACGGCCCTTTGGGCTTTTCTTATAGGGTCTACTTTTTCGACAAAAAACTCCACGATTTGCTCAAGCGTTGCTTCGTAGCTAAGTGGTCGCTGAGTTCTTTGACATAAAATGTCTTGGGCTCTTTGAAACTTCTCATAAAGCTCTTCGCTGACACCAATCGTTAGCTTGATGCGATTTTCTTGCACTGGCTTAGCTGCTTCATGGACGACTTCTTTCGGGTTAACAAGCACGACTTCTTTTTCAAGTTTTTTGCACGGGAGGGTTTTACACAGCTCAATCCATGTCTGCTTGTTTTCAGGGGTGATGACGCTGACAATTTTTCTCGCTTTTGACACCGAGAAGTCGCCTGCTCGAATAGCCGCTTTCAACTCAGGCACTTCTCGAGATTTTCTCATAACACCAATGAAGCTTGCCGCTACGGACTCCGACAGTTTCAAAGCTTCTGTGCAATAGGTCCAAAGACTTCCGTAACCGAGGCGAATAAAGGCTCTATGTTTTTCAACTTCGTCTAAAGCCTCAATAAGTTCTGCTTCGGCAGTAAGGTACTTTGCAGTTTTTTCGACGGCGTTAATGTGAATCTTTCTTAAAAAGACATTGTCTGGCTTCATCGCGTCTCCTTTGCGTTTCTAGTTTCGAAGTCATTCTACACCTGGCTTTTAAAACACTGGTTTTTCGCTCTATACGAGTTCAGCAAGGGCGATGAAAACGTAGCTAAGGAGCGAGACAATTGGGTTTTAATAAATGGCGAGACGTAGCTTCTGGGCTGTTAAAGCGAAAGCAGATAAGAGGTCTAAGTCGTAGGTCAACGTTACGAAAAACGACAGAATTACTCGTCAAGTCCGAAGGCTGAGCGTCACGTAATTTTCCAGTGATTTTGTTGCGGCGTAAAAGACCTAATACAGCGGCTAGAGGTTTATTCCGTCAAATCTGTTTTTAGGTACTGGCGCCTTTTGGCGCGAAAGAGGCAATGACTTTACCAATCGGGCGAGAGAGATCTTTCGTTTCGACGAGTGTAAATTGTGCCTTCTTGAAAGAATTAATCGCGTTTCGTTTTTCGGTAGAAACAAATGCTTCCAGAAGTTCAGAGCAATATGGTTGATGACCCACGACAACTACATTCTCAATCTCTGAATATTCGTTAATTGCATCAAAGACAGTTGAAAAAGAGTTGTGCGAGCCCAACCGCTCATCAAAAGTTGGCTCTGGCCAGCCTAAACACTGACACAGTCCTTTCGAAGTTTGTGCACAGCGAACATAAGGACTTGAAAGAACAACATCTGGATGAAAGTTCACCTTCTTCAACATTTCACTAAGATCTGTAACTTGAGTTTGCCCTTTTTCTGTCAGCTTCCGACTAGAGTCTTTGCCGTCAGCAGAGAGATTTTCTGCGTGTGCGTGGCGAATGATGGCTAGTTTCATTGGCAGGCTCCTCGATCAGCGGGTTGCTGGCTCCAAAAATCTCATTATTGGTAAACTCATGCAGTCGGTTGCTTAGGTAATTAACTCCTAACTTTAAAGTATCGTTAGGAAGGTCATTGGTTCAACAAGAAGTTGATCCGTTATTTTACTCCCTTTCCCTGGGGTTGGCTCTGACTACTACTCTCACCACTGTTGTTTCGCCCATTTCGTCGTCGCTCCTCAATGACATCTCTCTCAGTGGCCATCGTAAAGGCGTCTAAACAAACCATTTTCGTGATACCTCTTGTTCCATTCAAATACTCCGAGATCGCCTTCTGATAATCAGTTGCTGTCGCCCAAGGACCGAGGCCCTCAATAAACTTTCGTGATCCTCCGGAACCATTGCAAGCCAAACATCCCAACTGATGTTTTACCTTTCGAAGAGTTTCTGCCGAAAGCTGATCAGAACCAATTCGTTTATTTGCCGTGTTTCTAGAGCCAGTTGATAGACTGAGGCCAGGATAGCAGCAAGAACTTGCCGAGTGACGAAGAGCCCCTAGGTGGAGCAAACCATTTTCTTTTATTAGCGCTATCTCTTTTTCAAGCTCTACGGAAGAATCTCTGTCGATGGCGTCTTTGTACTGCTTACTGTCGTAAAAGTCTCGTCGAGTTTTCCGAAAACCGCTAAATGCCGTTCCGCAATTGAAGAAACGACTGTATTCTATCGCACCAAGTTTCACTTTTTGCCTTCTATCAGCAACATCCGTAGAACTCCAGAACTTCTGACTTTGAGACGGCTCACCGTCAGTAGATGGGGTTACACCTAAGAAGGGACCAAATCCCTTTTGAACTTCGTAACCCTCAAAGCCACTTCCTCCATGCGATTTGAAAGTTTCATATTTTATTGGGCCTAAATAGGTCATTCCAAAATAGTTACCTCGCTGACCACCTCTTTTGCCATAAGTTGACTCTTTGGCGGCTTGGGCAAAACGCAAACCCAAAGGAATTGAATCCGTCGAGTAATCCAGCAATAATTCGTAAGCTTTAAGAGCATCTAGGCCTTCAGTGAGATCCCCAAGAGATCTGCTTTGATCCGAACTCGCTGAACCAGCTGATGTTTTAGTTATTTCAACTTTGTCTTTTCGCTCAGTGCCCGAAAGGAGGCCTGACTCCTGCGAAGTTCCAGAAGTGCATCTTTGTCGTTTTTGGCTTTTTTCTGAAGGAGACTTCCAGTTTTCGTATTCGCCAAGAACAAGACACTTATAATATTTCTTTGTGGCATCTCTTTTTTCTTGTGTGATATTTACTTGCGGCAAAGCTGAGTTGTAGAGATCCTCAAGCAAAGCGTCACTCAAATAGTTAGAACCTGTCTCGTCTGCCCTCTTGCCACAATTTGCCATGTAGATTGCGATATATTTTTCAAGAAGCTTTTTTGCCTGAAGAGTGTAGTCCTCAATCTCATTATCAGTGGATTCACTATTTATTTTAGCCGCCTGAGATCGCAGGTTCATCGCTTCAACCCTAAGCTCTAGAAACTCTAGTCGAAGCGATGTTAAAGTGCCTGTAATCTCTCGGTCGGCAAAAGCAGAATCACACAGTGCCTGATTAATGTGGGCCAAATCAGTCCCTGATTTTTCGCGAGGTTTTAAACCAATTTGATCTCTTATTGTGTTAATTCGCGCATCATCACAGTTGAGAAACTTCTCAGACTCCGCGCGTTCACCCAGAGGACTCGCCGCTGGCCTTTGGCAGAGCCTGGCTGTATCGGCCTCGGTCAAGAGACAATACAATACTAATGTAGCTGCTAAAAAAATATTACGAGGCCAAAAACAAGAACGCGACATATAAGATCATTGTAGATATCATTCCAGATAAGGCGACCAATTTTGCAGATCTTTTTGCGATCAGTTCCTTTTTAGCAACACGACGATGGGCCAGTGATCTGAAACCCCGAGATATTTGCCGCTAACCACGCTTTGACTGTAAGGAAAGCCTTGTGCGTCCCGCTGGAAGTCCTGATCATTCACTACTCTCGTGACTGAGTCCTGAACTTGCCACTTCGAATGCTGACTCTGCACGAGCACCTTGTCTAAAAACGACCAAGACTTCTTGGGAGGATAATACGTAGTGCCACGGCATTTTTCTAATTTCTTCGCAGCAGCTGCGGCTGTCGCTTTTGACGTCGCCATCGCCGAAATGTCTAATCCATTTGCTCTATAGGATTCCTTACACTCGGATTCCGCAGCATTGTTCCACACTGAGATTTTGTGCTCTTCATCACTAGGAACATTAAAATCTCCCGCGGCAATTACTAGTCTCCCCTTCGCACGCTCCACTGCTGCAAGTTCACCTAAAAACTTAAAAGCTTGAATGCGAGAAACCTTTGGATGAAAGGGCGCTGGAAAATGAACCCCAAAAACTGTTACTAGCTCGTCTCCACCTAACTCAAAAGTCGCCTTAAGAATACCTCGAGAGTCGCCCACAACCTTTTTTGCTTTGCCGCGAAAAGGAATCTCCCGCAGTTGTGGTACCTCCACTAGATTCAACCTAGACAACATCGCGACGTCTATGCCCCTCTTATCATGGCCTTCAATGAGAATTGGCTCCGAGTAACCGCACTCACCCAAGTGTTTGTCATTGAATCTACGAAGAACCTCGATGTTCTCCACCTCTTGCAAAACCAACACATCTGGGCACCTTGGAGTCGAATTTGGATTTGGATTTGGATTTGGAATCTGATTTGGATTTGGATGCTGATTCTGATTTGGACTCTGACTCTGACTCTGACTCTGATTGTGATCGGAAGTATTCACAGAAACTATCACTGCGGCAAGCCTTCGCATTTTCTCTTCTAAGACTTCTTCGCTCCAATCAAGATAGAGACACTCGTCACGCCATGACTTTTTTGAGATTTTGCGGCAGAAGTTTTTATGCGCAACCGACTGCTTTTTTGCTAGAGGCAAAAACGTCTGGTCATTCTTTGCAGGATCATCTTGAGTGTCAAAAAAATTCTCTACGTTGTAGGTCATAAGTGAAAAGCTTTTACGAACATCTTTTGACGAGAAGCCGTGCTCCACACCTTGATCTTTTGGACTGTCCTTTGGCGATACGCATCCGGCAGTTAAAATGGCTAGCCCCGCTAATATGACTATAGCGCGAAAAAACAATTTCATCTTGACGATTTCCCTTCAAGGCAAATGATTCAATCCCCCCCCTACCAGATCGCCATGATGTGGTCAGTCTGGGACCGCGATTGCAATAGCCAATTTTTATTAAGACAATTACAATAAGAATTCAACAAGGAGATTTTCATGTTCAACCTAAAGGTTCAAGGCCAGCGCGTTTCTCATCTTCCTTTTGAAGAACTAAAAACGCAGGGATATCTTGAATGTATCGAATCCGCCATTCGGATCGCCAAGGAGAAGCTAGACAAAATTAAGTCTCTTCCTGCTGGCTTTGATAATACGATCTTAGGTCTTGACGAATGCTCAGATGACCTGCGCATTGCTTCGAATCTCTATCATGCTATTTTTGCGGCACACGGGAATGAACGCATTCGAGCGTTGGCCGCGCCAATTAGTCAAAAGATTACAGAGTTTTCAAATGACTTACTTTTAGACGAAGCATTGTTCGGCAAAGTCGAAGCCGTCTACCAGAACAAGACTCAGCTTTCGCTGGGCACAGAGCACACGACTTTGTTAGAAAAAACTTATCGCGACTTTGTACGTAATGGAGCGCAGTTAAACATCGAACAGAAATCGCAATTGCGAAAGATTGATGACGAGCTTTCTAAGTGTGCGCCAGAGTTTTCAAATCGAGTATTGAAGGCAACTAATAGTTTTGAACTTCATATCACTCTTGAGAAGGATCTCGAGGGAATCCCCCAAGATGCCATAGCAGAAGCGAAGGCCAAAGCGGCAGACCGTGGTGGTTGGATATTTACACTACAGGCACCGAGCCTAACGCCTTTTTTGACTTACTGTAAAAATCGAGAACTCAGAAAACAAATGTGGCTTCAGTACAACTCGAGATGCTTGGTTGGCGAAGAGACGACCGTCGAGCTTGTTAAAGAGATAGTGAAATTGCGGCACCAAAGAGCGCACCTACTCGGCTTTAAATCTCACGCTGAATATGTATTAGAAGAGCGCATGGCGAAGTCTGCACACCAAGTGAATAACTTTTTACAAGAGCTCAAGCAAGCTTACCTACCTGCAGCCAAACGCGAAATGGATGAACTCAACACCTTTGCTAAAAACGAATTAGGTTTTAAGGATGATGTTGCGCCCTGGGACGTGAGCTTTTTGATCGAGAAGAAGAAAGAGAAAGACTTTCACTTTAGCGAAGAAGAACTTCGTCCCTACTTTGAACTTAGACAAACGCAAAAAGGGTTGATGGACCTTACAGAAAAGCTCTTTAAGGTGCGGTTTCAAAAAACAAGTTTTGCTCTTTATCACGATCTCATCGAAAGCTACGAAGTGCTCGAAGCAAGCGGAGAGCACTTAGGTTTTATTCACTTGGATCTTTTTGCCCGCGATACAAAGCAAGGTGGTGCTTGGATGACGGCTTGGGTTGATCAAGGCAAATTCGACCAAAAAATCGTGCGACCTCATATTGCCATTGTGTGCAACTTCCGCCAGCCTTCTGAGGAACATAAGACTCTTCTTAATTTTATAGAAGCGCGCACACTCTTTCATGAGTTCGGCCATGCTCTTCACGGGTTGTTTTCAAAGTGTACCACCAACAGTTTGAGCGGCACCAACGTCTATTGGGATTTTGTGGAGCTGCCATCACAGTTTATGGAAAACTGGTTACTAGAACAAGACGTTGTGAACAAGTTTGCGACCCATTACAAAACCGGAGAAACCTTGCCACCGCAGTTGTTAAAGAAACTGCGCGATTCACAGCACTTCATGGCTGGCTACTATGGCGTCAGGCAGCTGAGCTTTGGAACTCTCGATATGGCCTGGCACTCTAAATCTTTAAACGAGCTTGAAGGTAGTGTTTTAGGTTCTCAAGATTTTCAACCTTTTGAAAAAGAATCTCTACAAGACTTACTTCTTATGCCGCAGGTGCCTGGCACGTCCATGTCTGCAGCCTTCTCGCACATTTTTGCTGGAGGTTACTCAGCCGGCTATTACTCTTACAAGTGGGCCGAAGTGATGGATGCAGATGCCTTTGAAGCTTTCAAAGAAAAGGGTCTGTTTGATCCAGCGGTGGCTCAGTCGTTTAAATCAGAGATTCTCGAGCGCGGCGGCAGCGAGCATCCAGAAACTTTGTACAAACGATTTCGCGGAAGACTCCCCACCCCCGACGCGCTTTTGCGCCGGGATGGAATCGCAAGTTTTGAAGAACAAAAATCTGAGAGCTAAATACGATCTTCAAAAAGAGCGCCGCGATGAGATCCAACCAAGCACATTGTGATCAACGAATGTTATTCATTCGTAGGTTCTGGTAATCTCTCAAAGTAATAGCAGAATTTGCTATCTTGCTCACCAGGAGGGAGTACTTCAAAACTTTTGGTCACAGTTCGGAACTCAGTAACACCTGTTAGCAAATAATCGCCGAATTGACGAACTCCGATTAGCGTTGGGTAATAATGAAGCGAGAATGGAACGATAAGCGCTTCAAGTTTAGGATCAAACCTAGCATGGTTCCTGTGATAATGATGAACTCCTACGTCACGATCAATCGTCATAAGTCTTACGTTGATATATTGCCATGTGTTCGTATGACAACTAGATTGCCAATTGTCCGGATCACAATACTGGGTTGCTTCTAATTGCCACCCCTGATAAACCTCTGGATCCGAAAAAAGCGGCCCTGCATCTGGGGCTTTAGAGGGCTTTCTCAAGCGAAAATAATAGCGGTCAGGCAACAAATTCCCCCTTGCCCAACAGCGTCCCTCCCAGGACCCAGCAATCTCTGCGGGGTTGGGTCGAGTCGAAAGATTCTTATTAAGGAACAATTCGTAAAGATGCTCCTGGGGTCGTTGGGCTTGAGCCGCCTCTTGCAACGCTTGCTTCGATTGTTGAGCTAGTAGATCTCTTCCCAACTGATCTAAAAACTGATGGTCCGGTATACCAACAAGATGTCCCGTCTCGTGGACTGCAAGTACAAAAGCTTCATCTGGCGTCACTCCATGGGTTTCAAAAAAGGGAACGCTGAGCACTATATGATCTGGTTTCTCAAGCGGTAGCGCTAAAGCCGCCTTTTCTTGACCCTCGTCGAACAGACGTTCCCGCTCCGATCGCTTAATGGGCTTACTTCTAACAGCTTCAATCTTTCCCAACCAGTTGCCCCTAAGGACTTCGTCATTAATCGATTTACTGGATCGAATAGCAACGTGAGCGCGATCAAGAGCAAAGTGAAACCGGGTCTCGTATATGTCGGCTCCACCGCCTTCCTTTCCTGCCATGGCACAAAGGGGGGTTAGCCAAAGAAGGCTTACACTTAGAAGTTTTGTCTTCATTTCATTCTCCTCATTTTTATTTCCTTATTAGAGTTCGCTGTTACTGGATAAAGCGAAACCCCCAGATGATAGACTCGAGTGGGTTTCTTGTTTCTTTCAAAAAAATTGCACAAGTCTCGTCGAAAGTTCTTAATTATTTCTCGCGCCTCATCTAGGTCTTCAGGATTAACTGCCATGGTCATTGAGGTATGACTCCTCAGATCGACGGGAACCTCTTCAAGTGCTCGAATAGACATTTCAAGAACCTGTCGCTGCAGGTTTCTAGCGGCTTTGCTTGTTAAATTTCCGTTGATATTTGTCGCTCGCGCATTCTTTGAAGTGTCTACCCATGATCCATCTGGCTTGATCTTTAGCAGACCAACTCGCTGGAGCCGCTCAACTGCAATTCGCACTTCAGTTTGGGATATCCCAAGGGTTTTTGCTAGGTACTTACAGTCGGGCTTGAAGTCGACGGCCCGGATGAGTTCAAGGATTGCATAGTGATACCAATCGGATATGATCGCATACGTATCAAGAGTGATTTGCTGATAACCATCGTTTTTTCTTCTTTGATGAGATGCTCGTTCATTAAGCTCCTCAAGCTTCATACCCAAGGCAAGTCCCAATCGTTCACGCATTTTTTTTGTGATGGGCCGCTTTCCTCTGAGCATGGCAGATAAAGGTGACGCCTCTACTCCTAGGGATCGTGCAAACGCTCTCAGGGAGTAGCTAGAGTTCTTTCGACATCGCTCTACAAACTCTTTCTGAAGCAGCATGCGAAATTCAGATTTATCTTTCGACATTTCCATGGTGCAGAGAATACACAATCTCATTGCGCCCCGCGACTCATTTTGTCACAAAGTGTGACAAACCAATTGTCACAGGTAATTTCTTCATTTGAAAAACACCGGAAGAACTTAAAAAACTCGCGCAGAGCTAGTGAGTATCCAAAAAGCTAGGATTAACGTTATAGCCTAAGCCATCCAACACTAGGCTCACTAGTGCGCCGGGATGGAATCGCAAATCGATAATCTCTTCATCTTGAAGTGAAGTCTTGAAGAAGTTCGTTTGACCTGTAGCCTCCCTACGGTCTCTGCCGCGTAATTCATTGTATTGACATTGGAGCTACGCTGTTGTACCATTGCTTATGATCTTCGATTGGGACGACCTTAAAGCCGAATCCAACAAGAGTAAGCACGGAGTGAGTTTTTCAGAGGCCGCAACTAGTTTTTCTGATCCAAACGCCATCGAGTTTCTCGACGGAAAGAACTCTGACAAAGAGGACCGATGGATATTGGTGGGACTCTCATCAAAGCTCCAGCTTCTTCTGATCGTTTTTGTAGAGCGAGAAGAAAAGGTCATTCGTATTGTCTCGGCGCGAAAGGCAGTTAAAGACGAGATTAACCAATATTTTTCAAGGATAAAAAAGTGAAAGTTAAATACGATCTTTCAAAAGCGAAAAGTGCAAAGAAGCGTCGAGGCTTAAAAGTTCAGAAAAGCTTTCGGCTCGATCCTGAGGTCTTGCTGTGGCTCGAAGAACAGGGTGAAAAACAAGGCATGGGATACCAGACTTTTCTTAACTGGTATCTAAACCGACAAATAGCTGAGGAGAAGACAACCAGCGAGCGGCTTGCTGCCCTCGAGGCTGAGATCTTTAAGAAGAAAAGAGCTTGAAACGAAGGCATAACGGCAGCGAGCATCCAGAAACTTTGTACAAACGATTTCGCGGAAGACTCCCCACCCCCGACGCACTACTTCGCCGGGATGGAATAAAGGTTTTGCCCGGGACAAACTAACTAGGTTCGTACCAACCATTGAAACTGCACCAACATCCGACTCCGAGTCAGACCAAGAAGCACACACAGTATAGACGCGCGAACAGGCTTCAAAAACACAACTCGCGCGCATCTAAACATGGGCAAGTAATTACTTAAATCGGCTTGCGTAGTCTTCAAAAACTTTTTGAATCTTTTCTAACTTCTCTAGGCATTCTTCTTTAGTGCCGCTCAAAGAAATCCGCTGTTCGGGTACAAGTTTCTCTGTCGCAAGAGTACAGTATCCCGAAGACCAAGCAACCCCTCCGAACTTTAGGTATTGTACGCTCGCGGCGAAAGGATCTTTAAGTTCAAGCCATTCAGGCTTGTTTCTCTGAGCATTAATTTTATACACAAAAGAAGATGATTTACCGCACTCGCGTCGAACATATTCCAGCTCTTTGGTTAAATCGGCGCCGTCATACAATTTGATTTCTCGCGCAGTCACAAAGAGATTCGGATGCTGGACGTAGGAATATGCTGTAGCCCCAGTAAGAAAAGATGAACCTTCTCTTCTGTAGACTCCATCTTTAAAAGCACATAACTCAGAGAAAATTCCAACCTGCACTCTTGGACTAATAGACTGTTGAAGTTGCTTTAAACCTTCTCTAAATCGTGTGGAAAAAGTAAGAGCAGTTGCAGAACGAGCATGCTTTCCTTCCTGTATCCAAACCGTCCTCACATCGTTTGTGGTCTCATCTTTATACTTATATTCGGCGTGATACGTCAGAGAATAGTAAACTTCATGAAAGATAAGAGCTGCTTGATTATTGCCGTCCATAAGGTCTATTCCGGCAGCATTCACCGTTATCGACCGGTCCTGCCTGGTCGCAAGCTGGTAGAGTTTTCCGCCACCTCTTCTATAGGCCTCCCAGTCCACAATCGTATCGTGTAACTCAATCTGAGCCAAAGGCAGCGGCGACCGATACCACTGATGCATTTCGATAGTCAAGAGTAGCCCCTCGTAGCTCATTGGATCGAGTAGTTCAATTTCATAAAGCTTGACTGCAATTTTCTCTAACGCCTCGGGCTTGAGACCTAGATCGCCCAAAGCGAACTTTAGTCTCTCGACGTCAGCGCCCCTGGCCGTTAGGTTGGCAAAATACGGATTCAAATGAAGTCCCTTTTCATAGAGGTCTACCAGGTAAAGCTTGGATCTGTCGCCGGGCGGAAAAATCCCTACGCCTCCATGAGTGCCGGTTCCCCAGCGAGGCGCAGACATTTTCTGGGCCTGTACAGCCTGCCCAGTTAATAGCTCGAACACAATCGCTGTGACACTTGCTAATACTAGATTTTTTAAATTTGATCTAAGTTTCATGTCTCGTTACTCCAATTTCTTTTGGTTATTAATCTTGTATTGTTTCAAGAGGGAACAAACTCAACGACAACTGATAAACCTGCCTGGATCTGCCGCCCTCCAAAAAGGTGCACAGCTCTTCGCTAAACTTTTGAATCATTTGCTTCGCCTTCGGGATCAACCTTGGGTCAATGTTCATTGTCATTCCAATCTGAGATCTGCACTCGATCGGCACTTCATCTAGAGCATCAATTGCCTTTGTCAGCATTTGTTTTTGATGAATTCGGTGAGCTGAAGTCGTTGTGGCCTTATCGTCAGTCGTCATATCTTTTCGCTTCTTTTTGTATCCCGCTTTTACTGGTTCGATATAACCAAGCTCAACAAGTCTTTGCATAGCAGCTGTCGACTGAGCTTCAGAGATCTTCAGGCGTTTGGAAATGTATTTCGCAGTTGGCTCGAACCTGGGGTTTTGACACATTTCCATAAGAGCTATGTGATACCAATCTGCGATAACCTGAAATTCTTCTAGCGAAATAGTTGTTTGCACATTTTCTTGAGTCTTTTTTGCGTGAGAGCGAGAACCACTTAGGAGGGCCGAACCACCGGGCCCAACTGAAATTCCATCACGACTCTCGGCTTTGCTTCCAGCGGTGAACGACTTTGGCTTCGAATTCCTTTTAGAATTCTGAACATCGTGCAAAGAAAGCCAAAACCTTTGGGCGTTAACGGGATCCAGTTCCAAGGCCATCATAAGTTTTTTTGAAGTACGGTCTGATGGGACTCTTTTACCAGAGATAATTTGTGAAAGAGCTCCGTCGTTGACACCTATACTGCGGGCAAAAGCGCGAATAGAATACCTGGGGTTCTGTTCGCATCGTCTTTCAAGCTCACGTCTGAGAGCCAGTCTGTAAAATGGGGCTGGAGTAGTCATGCGGACTGTTGTACACGGGCTGGCGAAACCCTCAAATCATTTTTGAAGCAAAGTGCTTCAAACTGCAGAATCCCGCCGAAGCAGGTAGGAATTACATTAAGTTTAGGCCAGCCTTTCATAATTATGATCGCCTCTCTTTAGAAGGCAGCTAAACGGCAACCTTTCGGAGTGAGTAGAATGGAAAAGCTTCGCTGCTAGATTCGCACGAGTGATTGATATTTTTCTGACAAAATACATAAAGCTTAAGGTACTTATAAATGATCCTGGATTCGATGGAACGTTGCGAGACTACTTAAACCACGCCGAAAAAATGCGAATTCTCAATGAGCCCGAGAAATGGATGGCGCTCAGAGAACTACGAAACATTCAGGCACATGATTATACCGAAGACGATTTGGAACGCTTTCTTACTTCACTAGAACTTGAGTCCGAATTTGTAATCCATGCGATTGGGAATGTTGAAATTGAGAATTAGTGAAAGTGAAGTGAACAACATTTTAAAGGGGCTTCGGGAGGCCACCTTTCTCGGGGAAGGTCACTAAGACCTCATGTCAGTGGAAAAAGCTACTCCGAACAGTGGATATGCTATGACGTGGGCTTCGGCCACATATGTTCTTTAGCCCCAGGCCTTCCCATTCCCCCTTGTCTGTGGCTAAAATGCCAGGAATAAAGTGAATTTAAAGTGAGGCGCAAATGAAAGTTTTAGTGACGGGAGGGGCTGGGTTTATCGGAAGCCACCTTTGTGAAAAATTACTTAACGAAGGTCACAAAGTAACCGCATATGACAACTTACTCTTAGGAAGAAGAGAGTTTTTGTCTCAGTGCGAACGCTCGGAGAATTTTCAATTCCTTCAAGAAGACTTGCTCAATTTAGACATCCTTGTCTCAGTAATGAAGGGGCACGACCTGGTTTTTCACATGGCTGCCAATTCGGACATCTCTCAAGGAGCCAAACAAACCGATGTCGATCTTAAGAACGGCACGTTTGCGACCTATAATGTTTTAGAAGCGATGAGATTAAATCAAGTCAAAAACCTTGTCTTCGCATCGAGCTCTGCGATTTACGGCGAGGCTGATGTGATGCCAACCCCCGAAAATTACGGGCCACTGATGCCAATTTCTTTGTATGGCGCGAGTAAATTGGCATGTGAAGCCCTGTGCACCGCGTTTGCTCACAATTTTAACATAAATATTTGGATGTACAGATTTGCCAATATTGTCGGATCTCACTCCACGCATGGAGTTATTTACGACTTTGTTGATAAACTTAAGAAAGACTCAAAGAGTCTCCATGTTCTTGGTGATGGAAGCCAAAGAAAATCTTATTTGCACGTTTCTGACTGCGTTGACGGAATGCTTTACGGTTACAAAAACCTCAAAAACGAGTGCGAAGTTCTAAACCTTGCTAGTCGGGGCGTTACGAACGTGAAGTTCATCGCCGAAGAGGTGGTTCGGCAAATGGCGGCACGAAGCGGCAACAAAGCAGAACTACATTACGGCGAAGGCCAAAGAGGGTGGCGAGGCGATGTGCCTTACACCCATTTAGAAGGTGCGAAGTTTGAAAAACTAGGTTGGTCAGCAAAAATGACAAGCGACGAAGCCGTAGTTTTAGCTGTTCAAGAAATTATTTCAGAAAAGATGGGCTAAGGTTTCTTGACCACGAAAGTAGGGGCAAAAAATATGGCAAAGCTTAACCTCAGTGATTTTAACTACTTTGGTTTGTTGGTTTGTGTAGTTTTTTCGGTTTAACTGTTTTGGAGTAATTGTTTTAGAGCGAAACTTTAGAATGCGAACAAAGGGCTGCCGAAATGTCAGATTCTCCTTCAACGAATACCCAAGTCGTGATTCTTGCCGGGGGCCTCGGTACGCGTCTACGCCCCATTACTGAGAAAATTCCTAAGCCCCTGGTAGAAGTGGCGGGTCGACCCTATTTAGAGTGGCAGCTGCTAGATCTTAAGAAACAAGGATTCCGACGGATTCTGCTTTTGGTTTCTCATCTTGGGGAAATGATCAAAGCCACCTTTGGCGATGGCTCGTCGCTTGGTATGAAAATCGATTATTGCTTTGAGGAAACTCCCCTTGGCACCGGCGGTGCAATCAAAAATGCGTTAAAGCAACTCGACCCACACTTTTTGCTATTGAACGGAGATAGCTTTTTGCCGCTAGATTTTAAAAAATTTGCGACTTTTGCCGAAACTGGCGGATTTGAGGCCTGCTTGTGTGCCTACGACAATCGCACTCCGACTAACGTCCCCGAGAATTTGAATGTCACAGGCGGCACTGTTAGTGCCTATGCGAAGGGAGCGGGCCGCCAGGGAGGAATGAATCATGTTGATGCAGGCGCCTATTACCTCAGCAAGACAATTTTTGAAAAGATTCGAAAGAGTGAGTTTCAACTTGAAGATTTGTGGCCCGAATTGATTGCCAAAAAACACCTAGGCGCTTACATAGTAAACGAGCGGTTCTACGATATTGGGACTCTAGAAAGACTTCAGGATTTTTCACGATTTCTTTCTGATCCTACTTTAGAGTAGGCGGATTAGTTATCAGGAGTACTTAATGATTATTTCAAGAACGCCTTTTCGGATCAGTTTTTTTGGCGGCGGCACAGACTTACCCTCTTTTTATAAAGACGAAGAAGGCGAAGTGCTTTCGGTCACAGTCAACAAATACATGTACATCACGGTGAACGACCGATTTGACGCAAGCTACAGGCTCTCTTATAGCAAAACAGAGATTCGCGAGAAAGTTTCAGACATTGACCACCCGATTCTCAAAATAGCTCTTACAAAGTACGGCCCTCTAGCCCAAAATCTTAATGGCGGGCGAGGGCTTGAGATTCTTTCTATGGCGGATATTCCCTCGGGCACGGGTCTTGGTAGCTCTTCGAGTTTCACGGTCGGACTTTTACATGCGTTAAAAGCGCACATAGGTGTTTTTCAATCGGCAGAACAGCTTGCACACGAAGCTTCTCATATCGAAATTGAAGAGCTTGAGGAGCCCATCGGCAAGCAAGATCAATACGCAGCTGCATACGGCGGTCTCCAATCTTTTAAGTTTAAGCCCGATGGAGCGGTTGCGGCAGATCCAGTGGTCTGTTCCGCCAATACTTTTTCTGAGCTCGAGAGTTCAATTCTCTTATTTTACACAGGAATGCACAGGCCTGCTTCGCAAATACTTACAGAACAAAAAGCAAACACGGAAAGCAAGCGCGAAACTTTAAGAAAAATGAAAGTCATGGCAGAGCAGGCTCGCACGCTTTTATCGGATGGTCGTTCTATCTCTGATTTTGGGGCATTGCTCGATGAAGGGTGGCGTCTTAAGAAAACCTTGGCAAGCGGCGTGAGCTTACCGCTGATCGACTCATGGTACGCGTCCGCCTTAAAAGCAGGAGCCTGGGGCGGCAAACTTCTTGGCGCCGGGGGCGGAGGTTTCTTAATGCTTTTATGCCCGCAAGAGAGACAAGAACAAGTGAAACAAGCGCTCGGAGAACTCAAGCAGGTGCCTGTCTCTTTTGATCGCTGGGGCAGCAAAATCATCTTTGTAGGGTGACTTGATTGTTGGCGGGAGGTAAGATTTCCTGTAGGGTGGCGCCAGTATGGTAAGTGTAAAAGAATTCACAGAATCGTATTTAAAAGAAGTACTTCCTCTTTTTAAAGAGTATGAGACTGAGGTATTTCAAAACGCAATGAAGTGTTTGGTAGAGGCCTATCAACGCGACTCAACTATCTACATCTGCGGTAACGGCGGTTCAGCCGGCACAAGTAACCATATGGTGAACGATCTTAGCAAAGGCAGCGTCGTTGAGGGCAAAAACCGACTTCGCGTTTTGGGCCTTGCAGACAACATGAGCCTTTTAACCGCATACGCTAACGACTGTGGCTATGAAACAATTTTTGAAGAGCAGCTAAAAAGTTTGTGGCGACCGGGCGACGTATTGATTGCCATCAGCGCATCGGGGAATTCCGAAAACGTAGTTAGGGCCGCCCAACACGCGCGCCGAAATGACGGTCAGATTATCGGGCTACTTGGCTTTAGCGGCGGAAAACTCAAAGAGATTTCACACCATCCCATCCATTTTAGATCGTTTAACTACGGCGCTGTCGAAGATGCCCAGTTGATGTTTTCGCATCTCTCTAGCCAATACCTGCGCAAATACATTGAGACCTGCTAGTAGGCGGTCCTATTAGCTAATACTGTTAAAAGTATGTGGCCTGGGGGGCAATATCCTGTGTTTCTCAAAGCCCCCCCTCTTAAGACGCAGAGTTTCTTAAAAAGAAGCAGGTACCAAAGAACTGAAAGAGAATCAGGTACGACGGGACTACTAAAAAGAAGCAGGTACCAAAGAACTATTTTATTGTTTGAAGTTCCCGCTTCTCTGTGGGAGATAAACAGCCTACTGCTAAGGTCCTCTCGCCTTACGAAGCAACGGGGGAAGGTTGCACTTCGTGTTTCGCATACTACTATCGTTAGCCATCCTCTTTGCCGGCCTGTGCACGCAAGCTGAAGTCCGTGTCGCCTTTATCGATATAAGGCTTCAAAATGGAGAACTTGTAGAACTCGAAGCAGGAAGTCGTTTTGCGCATGTTGCTATCGAAATTCAAAATCGCTGGCTTCACGTTTCAGAAATGCACGGAGTCGAACTCATCGATAGTCTTACGCGCTTCGGCAACGAAATTGAGATTCTAAAAAATCCTGACTTACCTTCGCTCACGCTACAAGACATTCAGCCCTACCTTGGCAAACCCTATGATTTTCGATTTGTTTGGGATGATCCAACTTCAAGCTACTGCTCAAAACTCATTGCAAACATCTTGAACATTCAGCCTGTGCCTATGGAGTTTACGGGCAGCTTCTGGCGCCTCACACGCACACCCCGACAACTTGCGAACCTACCTCATGGATTGCCCGGTATTTCTCCTTTTAAACTCTATCAATACTTAATAGGTCGGCGCTCTTTCCAAAGCGAGCAATCCAAACTCAATCAGTGCCAGGGGGTTCTGTGAAAAATTTCAGCTTGTTCTATCTCACAATACTTGTGTTTGCCTGGCAAGTCGCCTATTCGCAGCAACATGATGAAGAAGCGACGCATTCGGTAGTTAGCTCAAACCAATGGACATCGATCCTTGCAATCAACCCTTGTGCTGGCCCATGCCGCTCGGTTCAAGACGCCGTCCCCCATCCGGCAGAATTGCTTGCGATTAAGCTTATTAATAAGGCTGAAAGCTCGATCGATGTTGCCCTGTTTTCTTTTTCAAAAGCAAATATTTTGAAAGCTCTGCTAGAGGCCGACGAAAGAGGCGTAAAAATTCGGTTTATTTCAGATAGAGATCAATTTAAAAATCTCTCTTCTAAGTGCGGGACTATCGGGGAGAAGTGCGAATTCTACAGGGACATTTTGCAAATTGTTTCGCCCAGTTCCTCAGACGAGTCCCCACTTCAAATATATAAAAGAGCACTTGAGCACTCCCGGTTTTCGAAGCTGACAAAAAGCGAACAGATTTATTTTTTGCTCAAGGCCTCTCACTCTGAAAGCTTAGTTAAGATACCCACATACACACGAATGATGCATTTTAAGACGATGATGATCGATCACAATATACTCTGGCAAGGAAGCGGCAATTTCTCGTCTACTGGTATGGGAGTCAATTTCGAACATTTTACCGTTTACAAGGCTATGTATGACACGGCTACGAATGAAAAGGATGAGAGGATTCAATCTTTTATTTGCGCACTCGACGAACTGTTCGAAGGCGAGGACATTGACTTTTCTACTTGTAATACAGAAACGCAGTTTTTTTCGCGATCCAAAAATGTGGCACGAAGCCGTTTGGTCAAACTTATTCGAGCTGCGAAAGAATCTATAGATGTTTCTGTACATCAGCTTAGGGACATCACCATCGTCAAAGAGCTTGCTGCGGCCAAAGATAGGGGCATCAATTTACGCATTTTAAGAGATCAGGAGTTTTGCAGCAACAGCCAAGCTGAAGTTCTAGAGCCATTGATGAGACTTCAAACCGTTTTTCACTGCATGTTTAATAATCCACGCATCTATCAAATGGTTCACGCTAAACTTGCTGTCTTTGATAGCAAAGTCTTGTGGACGGGAGCTGGCAACTGGAGTTCTGGAGGCCTGAAATCAAACGACGAACACTTTTCACTTATCGATGATCCTACAATAGTAGGACAAGTGGACTTTTGGTTTGATGACCTCTGGCAGAAAACTCGAGTATGGAACTACAACGGGGTTAAACGCGTCCCTTAAGACTCCGCTCTCGATTGAATAAGGTGAAGAGACTAGCTTTACGCAACGCTTTTCAAACAGTTGATTCAAAAGCATGCTCTCATTGAATAGCTTTAGGAAAAGGCTCTTAATAAAGTAGCTTCAAGAGCCTGCTCTCGACTAGTCTAAACTTTTGATAAATGATTGCGGAGTGTATCCCTCTGGAAGCTTAGCGAAGGTGAATGAAATCAGGAGCCCCGAATTACCGGCATCCGCAAAAGAGTCAAAGTTCCACAGGAAATCTATATTTAAAACTAAATCTTCCTTTTTGAGCGGAATAGTCGTTTGGCGATCTTCTAACATTGTTAAATGGAAGTCAGAGGTACCCCACCCAGTACCGATATAGTTACCACTTCGAGCAACGGTAAGTTGTGTATTTCCGTACTGACCCGTATTTGCTGCCACCAAATCGTTGTATATGCGATCCCTTTCGATGGAACCCCAAAGTGAGTCGATTTCCTCCGCCAAAAAAGTCTCTGTGCTTCTGCGCTCGTGGAAATGCTTTGAAGCGAAATCACCTTTTTCAACTGACTCGAAGTTCGGATAGCCCGCTTCTTTCATCGAGGAGAACCTACGGTTACAAGCCGGGTTAATCTCAAAACACGTTCTTGTTATTTTGTTGTGTAGGTCTATGTGTGCTTTCACTGAAGGGCCCACAAGCGGGGCAAATGTTCTTCGCATTTGATCAATGTCATTGATACCGATTACAACTTTAAGAATCCCCGATGAATCAGTTAGCCAAACTCTATGGGGAGTCCCTGCACTATCCAGTCGTACCTTGTGTGAAAATTTTCCAAAAATAAAAAGCGCTCGGCTACGCGTCCGTAGTCTAATAGAAAATCAATTTCTCGGATATACATTTAAATTTCTTGCAACAATTTTCAGCGAATTAGGGGTCGGCCTGGAAAGAGTTGAGCTGCAGCCTACCTGGGTATCAGAGCTCCCTATATTTAAGTTTGGAAGGTGCGCTACTAGCGGGTTTTAGACCGGGCCTCGAGAATAGTTCCGTATTCATTGACGAAATTAGCCATGACCGCTTGACCAAATTTTTGGACATCAATTCGAAGCTCATTTAAAGAGCATGTGGGGACAGGCGTCCCCTCATTTGAAACATTAACTGCAAAATGAATGAGACACGAAGTGTTCGAAGCGGTGGCTACACTGATCGAAAGTTTCTTGTCGGTATTTGCTAAATAAAGATCATCCCCTTTTCGTATAAGCTTTACTTCTTTCTTACCTGCCGGCACGCTTGACTCTGCAGCTCTAGAATCAACGACATCTTTTACGATCGACGCCAATAATCGCTGCAGTGCTACCGCACCTTTCAGGTCCCAATCAAAAACCTCTACGATGAAGTGAACCATCATCGAGCCTTCGATTTTGGATTGACTGATAACATCTTCAAGATCTTTCATGTTTTCAAAAGAAATCGCACAGGGTCCTTGCCACGAAACAATAGAGTCGCCAACCAGTCCGTGCTTTTGGTACGCAAATCTTGGCGCGAGCTGAGTTCCGTCGTAGGAAACAATTTCTTCACTCCAACTTGCCTTCACCGAACACCTCTTTTAAGTAGAACTAGCCATCTTTGCTCTCAAAAATCTCTGACAACTTTCACAAACTCCACAGAGCTCGTCATTTGATTCGTAACATGGCCAAATATTATTGATGTCGATCCCCAATTCAAGCGCACGCGACAGAATTTGAGTTTTATCCATTTCAATTGTCCAGCACTGTATTGTGGGTTGGGTCTGAGTTGAGAGCTCTAAGAACTGATTGGAAGCATTTACAAACTCGCCGGAATTGTCAGAAAAGGTCGCAGCCTCCTCTTTGTTCCATCCGACAACAATCCATCCTGCCCCCATTGCCTCTGCGAAACTTGCTGCAATATTGATAAAAACCCCATTGCGATTTGGTACCCAAACTGCCTTAGCGGATTCCGCTGTGGCCAAATGATTTTCAAGATCAACGGAAGTTGGTAGCGGAGCCGAACGATTGACCAATGCACTCGTCGTGATCCGACTGAGCCATTCAAGTTCAATGATCTGATGGGGCACATTCAGTTGCTCGCAAAAGTAGCTTGCCGCGGCACACTCTTTACGAAAGCTTCGTTGACCATAGTCAAAAGTTAAAGCCAATACGACTTTAGAGCACCTAAAGGCTTCGTAAAGATTAACAACAGAATCTAAACCGCCCGAAAGTGTTATGATCGAAAGATTTGAATGCGCCAAGATATAGAGCTTTTAAGCCGGCTGATCTTTTACTTGTCCAGCGATTTGGGTTCTTAAAATCTTCACCCTAACATCAGTCGCTATTTCGAGAGTTATGTATTTGTCTGTGAGGCCCTCTACCCGGCCCAAAATTCCGCTCACAGTTATTACCTGATCTCCGCGCTTTAGCGCCTCTTGCATCTTCGCCTGTTCTTTGCGGAACTTGCTCTGAGGTCTGATCATAAAGAAGTAAATAACTCCGAATAATAGGACCATCGGAAGTAAAGATTCTAACATCGACGGTTGTTGGGGAGTCGATTGTGCCCACGCATATGACCAAAACATATTTACCTCACTCTTGCTTACTGGGTGATACCAAAAACAGCCAACAGGGGCAATGCTTATATGTCATTTGACCCGGTTCAAACCTCCTTAGGGCGAACTTAAACAGTCTGCTCAAGCAAGGGTTAGGGCAAAAATCGATCGCCCGGCTGCCTCAGCGTTTCAATCCGTCAATTAGTTGGAACTGGTGTAAGTTGCTAGAAATTGATTTCTGAAGCTCGTCCACTTGCCCTCACAGATAGCAACTCTGGCCCGCGCCATAAGATCAAGATAAAAGTGGAGGTTGTGGATCGTATTAAGCCGGGCCGATAGTATCTCCCCCGCCATAAACAAATGTCGCAAGTACGCCTTTGAATAATTTTTGGCCGTATAGGAATCGCTGAGTTCATCAATAGAAGACTCATCTTCTCGGAATTCCTCTCGTTTGATGCTGATCTTGCCCTTTGAGGTAAACAAAGTGCCATTTCGAGCCACTCGCGTAGGCAGAACACAATCAAACATGTCGATGCCCGCATCTATAGCTCGAATCAGATCCAGGGGCGTTCCAACTCCCATCAAATATCTTGGCTTATCCTGCGGTAAAAGCGGAGCCAGCTCCGGCAGCATCTGATGCATTTCTTCGATGGGCTCGCCAACACTGAAACCACCCAATGCATAACCCGGCAAATTCTGCGAGCAAACCTGCTCGATGCTTTCTTTACGTAAATTGTAATCGAGCCCACCTTGCGCGATTCCGAATAAAAGGTGTTTGCTATGATCGACATGCTTTACACACCGATCTAGCCAACGATGTGTTCTATCAACGGCATCCTTAAGTGCGCTTTTCTCACAGGGGTGCGGCGGACATTCATCAAACGCCATGATAATATCTGAGCCTAGCGCCATCTGGATATCCATGCTTTTTTCTGGCCCTATAAAATGCTGCCGACCATCGAGATGACTTTTAAAAGTAACGCCCTCTTCGTCGATCTTTCGCAGTTGGCTTAAGGAGAATACTTGAAAGCCACCACTGTCTGTGAGGATCGGGTCTGGCCAATTCATAAATTTGTGAAGGCCGCCCAACTTCTTTATCGTGTCTTCACCCGGTCTGAGGTGAAGGTGATAAGTGTTACCCAATATTATTTGAGAACCTATTTGCTTTAATTCTTCTGGAAGCATGCCTTTAACAGTGGCTTTTGTTCCTACTGGCATAAAGACAGGTGTTTTGATTTCACCCCGAAGGGTATGAAGTTTACCGGCGCGAGCATTCGATCCCGCTGCACGGGCCTCAACCTGAAAAGAACCAAAACTCATAGTGTTGTCACCGCTTGCATCGCCATACCGTCATATCACCATAGCTAAAAAGTCGAAATTTTCTTTCTATCGCCCAACTGTAGGCTGCCAAGGTGTCTTTGTGCCCTGCAAAGGAGCAAACGAGCGCCAACAAAGTGCTTTTGGGTTGATGAAAGTTTGTAACAAGATAATCAGCGGTTTCAAAGTTATAATTCCCATAGATAAACAAATCACTACTTCCGCGAAATGCTGTTTCAGACTCTATCAGCATCCCCTTTGCGACAGACTCCAGGGATCGCAGCACAGTTGTTCCTATTGCCCAAACTTTACCCCCCTCTTCTTTGCATCTGCTCAAGGCGGACCACGTATCCTTAGGAACTTCAATTTCTTCTGAGTGCATAATGTGCTCAGTAAGATTGCCGGCGGTGACTGGTAAGAAAGTTCCTAGCCCCACGTGCAACGTTACAGTTTTCAGCAATGCTCCCGTATTTTTAATGGTCTCTAAGTGATGGGGTTTAAAATGCAAACTGGCTGTAGGGGCCGCCTGACTTCCTGGAACCTTGGCAAAAATAGTCTGGTACCAGTTCTCATCATCATCTAGACAATGGCGCGATGATCTTACTTGTTGAATGTAAGGGGGCAGCGGCATTTCACCATTCCTGTAGAAATAATCTTCATCTATTGGCTGGCTGAGTTTCAATACTTGAGGCACTCCCTTGGCTACAATCTCTGCTGTCAGGTCACCGGTAAGATAGAGAACCTCGTCTTTCTTTAAACGCGAACTTGGGCACAAAACCTCCCAAAGAAGACTTTCTTTACTGCGAACAAAAAGTATCTCGAACTCTTCGCCATTATTTCTTTTTGCAAAGATTCGTCTCTTAGAAACCTTGGTATCGTTTACGACCACGACATCTCTTGCCGAAATCTTGGCTAAGAGCGACGACATATCGATTTCACATGGGGCCGCATCGTCGACCCACATAATGCGCGAGGGCTTATGTGGCTCGGTGGCGATGAGCTCCTGCGGGTAGGAAAAATCAAGTTCCGAAGTCTTAATTGCGAAACTCAGATTTGATCAAGTTTTCTTTTCAACAAATGGCTTTAGCATATCGATAGGTAGCGGAAAGACAATAAGAGTACTCTTATCATTCGCCACTTCTGTCATTGCTTGCAAATAAGCCAATTGTAAAGCTGACGGCGACGAAGCCAGCATTTTTGATGCTTCGGCAAGTCGGCTAGATCTTTGAACTTCACCTTCGGCGCTGATCACTTTAGCTCTTCGAATTCTTTCGGCTTCAGCCTCTCTCGCCATGGCTTTTTGCATGGATTCAGGCAGATCAATTTGTTTGACCTCTACCATGCTAATTTTAATTCCCCACGGCTCTGTTTGGTTGTCCAAAATTGATTGCAATCGTTGATTGATTTCATCGCGATTGCTCAACATTTCGTCCAAGGGAACCTGGCCCAAAACAGATCGTAGTGTGGTTTGAGCAAGCTGACTTGTACCAAAATAATAATCTTCGATTTGAAGTATTGCTTTAGCCGCGTCCACAACTCTAAAGTAAACGACTGCATTCACTTTCACGCTCACGTTATCTTTAGTAATAACATCCTGAGGCTGAACATCCATTGTGATGGTTCGCATATCGACTCGAATCATGCGATCAACACCCGGAATAAGAATGATTACCCCTGGACCTTTTAATCCAATGTACTTACCCAATCTGAGAACAACTGCGCGCTCGTACTGCGGCATAATTTTCAAAACGGAAGTGATAAACACAACACCCGCTGCAATAGCAACAAGAACTCCAATCGACATAATTACCTCCTTGGGGTTTCTTATACCCTTTTTACCCTTAGAACCAAGCCCGATTGTTCTATAATTTCAATTTCATCGTCTTTTTTAACAAGTTCACTCGATTCAAAAGCCCAAATCTCCCCTTCTATTTGCACTTGGCCCCGCATACCGGTTGGATCTACGAACCAAACCTTCAGTCTCCTCCCTACCATTGAGTCATAACTCAACTTAGGTGAAGACTTCTGAGCTTTTACCACAAGGTAGGCGACAGCGAGCATAATCCCCCCCGCAACAAGCGCTGTCGGAAGCACAATTTTTAGCATGGCAGCCCAACCTCCAGAGATCGAAGGATCAAACATATAAATGCCTCCAATGACAAATGAGACCAGACCTGCAACTCCTAAAATCCCGAAACTAGGCACAAAGGCCTCGGCCACCAAGAAGGCCAAACCGAGAACAATCAGGGCCACACCGCCCCACCACACTGCCAATTTTGAAAACGACACTAGCGCCAAAATTAGACCGATGCCGCCGAGTACGCCAGGAACAATCGTTCCAGGATGTGTGATCTCAAAGTAAAGAAGGGCAAGGCTTCCCATGAAGAGCAGGTAGGCAATTTGCGGGTCCGAGAAGAGACTTAAAAGATAATGTTTTAAGCTGCTTTCGAATTTAATGATTGTTCCGACAGTCACACTTTTTGTAGACCGATCCGTCATCACAACCTTTTTCCCCTTTGCCATTTCGAGAAACTGATTGATTGAGGCAGACACAAAGTCGAGACCACCTTCTTTGAGAGCGTCCTTTGCAGACACAGCTTTGGCTTCTGTGATGATGTCACGCCCGAACTTTTGACTCCTACCGCGAAGGGACGTCAAACCATCAAGCCAACTTGTCGTGTCGTTTATCATTTTCTTTCGGAGATCCTCCGACATCTCTTGCCCTGTTGCTAAGATGGGCGTGGCAGCTCCTAAATTGGTAGTCTCGAGTGCGCCGTTTACATGACAAGCTTGTAGTATAATCGCACCTGCGCTACCCGCATGCGCCCCTTCAGGGGCGACAAGACACAATACCGGAAACTCAAAATTCAAAATGAGCTCCACAATTTCTCTTGTCGAATCCAAAAGACCGCCAGGCGTATTCATTAAAAAAAGAACCGTCGAGCAATTCTTTTTTCGAACTTCGACAAAAACATCTTTCACCAATTCAACTGTTGAAGGTCCGATCACACCACTCATTGATGCCTCAATCGTGCAACCGCTTGCCTCGGTCGCGGGGGGCTCTGCCGGCGCTTGCGCATTTAGAGAGAGCGGCAAAACAACTAGGGCCATCAAAAAAACTATCAATCCGTTTTTAAATCTCGTCATCTTTACTTTCCTTTTGAGAAGACAGAACTTTCTCTCGCTTGGCGGCTTTCAACTGATTTATTTTTGGTTTCAGAATCTTTAAATCATTCCAGACTTGAGCTTTGCGATCAGGATTTATCAGCAAGTCTTCTATGGCTTCCGTGACTGTCCAGCTCAACTGAGACGTCAACTTAGCATTCAAACCTGGAGTATGGGAGCTTTCTATAAGACTTTGCTGAAAGGCCCTTGAATTTCGAACTCCGAACGAGATGCCTAGAAACTTTTCATCACTTTTGGATAAAAAATCTGAAAGCTGTTTGTCGGACCCTGATAGGACGTCTTCATCAGTTAGCCCGATGGCGCCGAGAATTTTATTATAAAGCTCAAAGGCAAGCGCGTTGCTCGGAAGTGGCGCCCCTAGGATTACGGCACAAATCGCTCTTTTTGTGTTTTGCGTATTAGTTTTCTCTTCGTAGCTCGTTGCTGTTACCAAGGGGGCGCTTTCAGAAAGGGCTGCAGAAGGTTCCGTTAACTCCGAAACCCTCACTTCTTTTTGTTGAAGATGCAGAGTTTTCTGAGCACGGTTAGCCGTTGCAGACGCAGATTCCGGTAAAACGAGGTAATCGATTCCGAAAACTTCTTTTAGATACACAAGCCAGTTGTGTGCCGGCTGATTCTCAACTGATTGGTTCTCTGGATTCGACTGAGTCTGCAAGAAATCTCCCAACCTACCAGGCAACTCAAGCTCACTAGCAGAAAACCTAGCCCGCTTTTTAAAGGACGATTGTCCCCGTCAATTGGTCTTGATTTTATCCTTATGTCTCAATTTGAATCAAAAGTCATCCGAATCAATCATCAAGGAGGCTGTGCCATGGAAAAAAACCGTTTAAAATTGAATAGCCAATCTGAATGGAGTGAGCACATTGACCTGGACTTTCTGAGCATGGACCAAATTGCAGAAAATCCTTTGATTCACTGTGGTCTGTGTGGTTCGAACCTCAAATTCAGTCATGCAATTGATTATGCGGTGCTGAGTATCGAGGAGAAGGCCCACTGCCCTTCTTGCGGCATGACCCAAAAGCAAACGCTGCACGGAATACATTAGTACTAGTCTTTTTTGATCTGTTCGGTAGGTATGACTGCATCTTCTTCTCTTACCTTCTTAGGATCCTCTACGACGTTGTTTTTTCTCATAGTCTCGACTTTTTTTGCTGCTTTTGAGGCTTCTTTATCAGAATCCTTTTTGGCTTTAGCGGTATCTTTCTTGTCTTTCTTGTCTTTCTTGTCTTTCTTGTCTTTGTTGTCTTTGTTGTTCTTTGTGCTTTGTAAACTGCGAAAAGCCGATCCGCTTACCTTTTGAGAGCGCCTATCCACAAAATCAGCAACCACAGGATAAACTCCCTCGACGACCGTTTGCACGGACGCTGGAATCAGATGCCCGTCCTTCGACCAAAGATTGGTTTTTTTAAGAGCACTCACTTCTGCGGGCGGGTCTACATAAGTAAAATAATCGGCCATGCGAGGCGCTATGCCTTTAAATCTCAGTGCTGCCTGCCACTCTGGGGGAATCATCGCCCCGCTGGCAAACTCTCTCATAAACTCTGAGAACTGCTCTCTTTGCCAGTTGCTATAAACCCCCTGAAACTGAGGAGGCCCCCACCACATAATCCGATCCTTCATAGAGTCTTCGACATTGCCCTGGCCGTCAGCAAACAAACAACGGGAGATTTCAGGAAGAAACTCATGGATTTTATAGTCGCGCATTTGCACTTCTAGAAGTTCGTTTTTTGATATCCTTTTGTTTTGGCTCGACCTCTTATCTTGTGAAATCTGATTGGTGCCTAACCCAATAATGACAACGTCCCATTCAACATAACCCGTGGCGCGCCTCAAGCGCTCGCAAAGCGAAGCCGGCGTTTTTGAAATTTCTTTATCGGTTGAAAACTGTGTGTGCCGATTGTTTTTGTTACTCTGATTGCTCTTATTGGCCAGGCTTTTAGCTACGTCGCCTAGGCCACGCTTATTTAGACCCGGCTCCGTAACCCAACACTTTGGGTCAAAACGAGGTTCAGGACACTTATGCCAACTGAATTTTTTAAAGGCGAAACTAGAATGCAGTGAGGATGTGGTACCATCTACCCAGTTCTTTGTCGTCGATCCGTAAGACGAGAAAACATCGATGCAGTGGCCATACCCGGTATCGCGAGCCGCCTTAATAAATGCTAAACCCAACGGTCCTTGAATATGAGAGTCCCCCAAGATCATAGCCCTGTGATTGCAATCAATCCGCGACGCCGTGGCTGAAGGAAGGATAAACCATGGAAATAGAGCCGATGCGACAAGCCAGATTATATTCGTCACCTACTTTATACCGATCTCGGTCAGGCGTTCATTGAGATACTCACCTGCAGTGAATCCTTTTTTCAGCTCAAAATATTCGTGGGGGTGCACAAACAACGGCATCGAAAACCTCGCGGTCCCGGACGCTTGGCCCGTCGGATTTATAACCTGATGCGTTGTCGATTTAATTCCACCTTTTGTCGCAAGTTGGAGCATGTCTCCTGCGTTAACAACAATCGAATGGGGATCATACGGGACGTCAAACCAGGTTCCGGTTATATCCTTCACCTGAAGGCCCATGGCAGTGGCAGAAGGTAAGAGCGTAATCAAATTGATGTCTTCATGTGGTGCCGCTCGCACGGCCCCAGAAACCTCAGAACCGCTTATTGGAGGGTAATGTATAATACGAAACAATGTACTTGGGCTTTCATCAGCCATTTCGCGAAAGCGCGATAACCCTACCTCTTTTTCATCCGCTGATAATACAGAATCAACCCAACCCAATATTGTTAGACCCATCTTCGAAAGCTCGGAGTAGAGTTTGCGCGTGGAGGTCTCTAATCCCTCAGGAAGCGTGGTTCTCGGATAAACGTGAAAAAATTCTTTAAGATCTTTTTCAGAGTATCCTTTGGCGTTTTCCGAGAGCATCGGAAAGTACCCAGACTGATCGGGGGCCTGCCTCAAGTAATCGAATTTGGAGTCTGAACCAAAAAAAGCCTTCCAATCGGCATAAACACTCTCTACCAAAGCCCATGGCACTGGGTGGTCGGTAATAACCGCAAAACCTGTTTCCTTCAGTGATCTGACGAACTCCTGAGGCGCGCTATTACTTGTAAATGAAACTTTTTTAACATTCATATCCCCTCCTTCTTCTCTAACCTTGATGTAGCTGGTAGTACTACACTCTGGGGCCTTGCGCAATTCAGAGAGGGTTGCCCGTGGTCAGCATGCTATTAAACGGAGCTAAGATTTAAAATGACCCAATCAATCCTTATACTAGGAGACGGCCAACTTGCTAGGATGCTACTTGAGGCCGCGAAGCCCCCCAAACTCGATGTTTGGGCCTTGGGGAGCTCTCTTTCTAGCCCGGCTGCGCAGGTTTCAAAACAGTTCATTGCTTCGGAGCGTCCACTCGCTGAATCTATTTTGCTCGCCCTCGACGAAATTGAAACCAGCCAGAACTCTTCTCGTGATCACAAAGTGATCGTTACATTTGAAAGTGAATTTCAAGACACCACTGCACTTGCTGGTTTGAGCGAATTAAACAGTGAAATAAACAGCGAAATGATAAAACCAACTGGCCTTCAATTTTTGCCAGACCTCAAGTCAATTTCTTTGCTTCAAGACAAGCTCTCCCAAAAAAAACTTCTCAAGCAAAATGGATTAGAAACATCAAAATTTGTCGTCATGAATGAATCTTCTATTGATTCCTTAAAGAAATTTTCAGAGGACGCAGTATTGAAGTTCAGCAGGATGGGTTATGACGGCAAGGGATGCTTCTTTTTTGGCGCATCTTCTACACAAAAAGAACTCAACCTGTTCTTTCAACGAGCAGAATTAAATCAGGCGCAAATCTACGCTGAACAAAGAGTGAATTTTCGCCGAGAGCTCTCTAAAGTTGCAGTTTCACACGAAGCAGGGATATCTTTTTATGGCATGATCGAAACATTTCAGAAGGATGGAATATGCCTGGCCGCGTGGCCAGCTGCACTCACAGAACAACTCGCCAAAAAAGAAGAGGCCATTGAAGCTGCTATTCGTAAGTTGCTTTTAAAGATTCAATTCCGAGGTGTCGTGGCCTTTGAACTATTCGAAACGAGAGACGATTTGCTGGTAAACGAGCTTGCTCCGAGGGTTCACAATTCAGCGCACCTCACGCTGATGTCGAGTCGATGTTCCCAGTTTGAAGCACACCTTCGCGCCATTAGTTCCCTTGAGGTTGATGAAAAAACCTTAGCTTTTGAAAAAGATGTATTGATGATTAATCTTATCGCGATGGTGTCGGGTTTCCCGTCTGAAAACCTTATCAACGGGGTTCGACGTTTAGGTAGCGTTTACTGGTACGACAAAAAAGAACTTCGCCCAGGACGCAAAATGGGTCATATTTTAAAAGAAATTCCGAGTTTTCAGACAGAATCTCAGCGCATTCGCTTTATCAACGATGAAATTGCAAATGCCACCTCAAATTGGGAGAGGCTCCAAAATGAAGGGTAAGAAAAGTCCAAAAGTTCTCGTTATAATGGGAAGTCAAAGTGATTGGCCTGTTATGAAAGAGGCCTGCCGGGTACTTAAACAGTTTAAAGTGCCCTATCTAAAAGATGTTGTTTCTGCTCATCGAACTCCTAAAAAGATGTATGACGTTGCAACCAATGCAGAAAAAAGTGGATTTGCCGTAATTGTTGCTGGCGCAGGCGGTAGCGCGCATTTGCCTGGAATGGTTGCCTCGCTTACCAATCTTCCTGTGATTGGAGTTCCCGTTGAGACGAAATCGCTCAAAGGTATCGATTCACTACTCTCAATAGTTCAAATGCCGCCCGGAGTACCAGTTGCCACTGTCAGCATAAACGGCGCAAGAAATGCCGGACTTCTAGCTGTAAAAATTATTTGTTTATGCGCAGCTACTGGTATCACAAAAGGCCTACTTAAAAAGTTTGTAGCGTCTCAGGCTGAATCAGTATCCAAGATGTCCAAAAAGGTTCGACAGACAAAAGTCTAAAACTGCTTGAAAGTCTCAATTCCAAACAAACCCTATTTTAGTATCTTACAAAATAGGGGTAGAATGACCGATAAGATAAGGTGGCTCGAAGCCCCATCGGGTTGTTGGCTACTTGTATCAACCGTATTTAGAGGAGATTCATGGGATCAGCGTCGGCAAAAAGATTGTCAAGCGAAGACATGACACCTGACCACCAGGAGCCGAAGTCCTTTGGACACGTTCTCGTGAGCAACATTCAGGGTGTAACTGTTTTCAAGCTTCCTCCCAGAATCGACGCGGATGTACTCGCTAGTTTGGCGCAGGGATTCGACGAAGTGATTCAGCATCCAACACCGCTTGTGGTTTTTGATTTTGCTCGAGTTCAAGTGATAAATATTCTTTCGTACCGCGATTTCGTCGTCTTTGCACAAAAGATGAAAAAACAAGGCGGAGGAGTTGCTTCTATCAATCTCTCCGCTGAGATAAATAGGCAGATTGACAAAGAGGGGCTCGAGTCAGTATTCAATCCAACTTCAACACTTAACAAAGCTCTTTTAAACGCGGGCCTCATTAAAAATACACCGGCGATTGATGTTAAGTTTATAAATCCCTTTATTAAGGCCGTGCTAAAGACTTTAGGTCTTCAAGCAAACACCGTTATTGACATTGGCACTCCAAGAATTCGCAGCGAATCTGAACCTCTTCAAGTTGATATCGCTGGCGTGCTGAATATTACTAGTCACGCATTTCATGGAACTCTTGCCATCTGCTTTACAAAGAAAGTGTTCTTAGGAGTTTATGCCAACATGTTTGGCGAAACAAAAAATGAAATCACACCTGAGATGGAAGATGCCGTGGGGGAGCTTTTAAATATTATATTTGGTAGCGCCAAGGCCGAGCTTAACGATTATCAGCACTACTCAATTCAAAAGGCAATTCCCACAGTCGTTAAAGGAAGCCAACTGAACGTGCACCACTCTTCTAGCCTCAATTCCGTACTCATTCCGTTTACGACAGACTTCGGCGAGTTTTTTCTAGATATCTGCGTACCTACTTAATTTCTATTTTGATAATGTTCAGGGCTGTTGACGTTTCATTAAACTTCAACAGCCACTAGACTAAATTATTTGAGTGTTCAAGCGCCCAACTTCTTGAGGCGACGCTTCTCCATAAACAACACCATCGGATTTGCCACGAAAATAGACGACGCTACTCCGATGGAAAATCCCAACAACATGACGAGGGCGAAATCTGCCAGCACGGGCCCACCCAATAGCCAAAGGCTGACGACGACAAACAGTGTCGAAATGGTGGTTAATAAGGTACGGGCAAGATTCTGGCTGATAGAGCGATTGATGACCTTTTCGATCGGCCAATCTTTATGAAGTTTCAGCATTTCGCGAATCCGGTCGTAGATGACAATGGTATCGTTGCAGGCATAACCAGCGATAGTCATAAGTGCCGCAACCACACTTAAAGTGAACTCCTTTTGCAGAAGAACCCAAACACCCATTACGATAACAACGTCGACGACAAGTGAGCGAACCATTCCTGGAGCATAGCGCATGTCAAATCTCAGCATTATATAAATGAGGATTCCCACTATTGAGTAAAACAAAGAAAGCAAGGCACCAACCTGTAGTCGTTTACCAGCCTGAGGTCCAACGACATCAGCTCGGCGGATTTCTGACTGACCAGCAATATTAGCGTCTCGAAGCATTCTCTCAACATTGCCCGTAACTTCATCAAGTTTTTCGGCCTGAACCTTAACGAGATAATCATTGTGACTGCTATCACCTACTTTTACGACTTTGGGTTCGCCATACCCAAGTTTCTCGATTTCTGATCGAACTTTAGTGATGTCCCAGTCTTGGGGAAGGCGCAGTTCTAGCTCGGCGCCGCCCGTAAATTCGATGCCAAAATTAAGACCTTTCGTAAAAATACCTATTAAGCTCGCAATAATAGCAACGGTACTTAGCCATACGAAAGGTTTCGAGATAGACAAAAAGTCAAAGTCAAAGTCTCTTGGAATAAAATTAAACATCTTAGAATCCTCTCTTTATCCACTTTATCAGCTTCGCGAGTTCAAATTCCTCTAAAAATCTAAACTCAAATACCACTCAACATTCCAAAAAAATCGGTACATCTCTTTAATTTCGCTCAATCAAATACTCATCTTTTTAGTGCCTTTTTGGAGGCCAATGTAGGCATCAAAAATCAACTTCGCCACGATTACCGCACAGAAGAGTGTGGTTGCGATACTGATAAGCAAGGTGACTGCGTATCCTTTGATCGGGCCCGTTCCAAAACTCAATAAAATAATCGCAATGATTGCCTGAGTAAGATGGGAGTCGATAATACAAGTGAGAGCTCGGTCAAACCCACGCTCTACCGCCCCGACGATGGATGCTCCCTCATGAATCTCGTCTCGAATTCTTTCAAAAATAATCACGTTACTATCAACTGCGATACCGATCCCTAGGGCAATACCCGCAATTCCAGGTAGAGTTAGGGTGGCTCCAATTCCGATAAGAATGGCAATCATCATTGAAGCATTAAGTACAAGCGAAATGACGGCGATAACCCCACTGACTCGATAGTAAAAAATCATAAATATCACGATGAGGGCACAGCCAATTAAACCGGCTGTAACGCCTTTCGAAATAGAGTCAGCTCCCAGTGTCGGACCGATCACTCTTTGTTCCGAAAGATCAAGCCTGGCCGGAAGTGCGCCAGCTCTTAGTACAATCGAAAGATCGTTTGCCTCTTTGAGAGTTTGATTTTGATCAACGTTTCCACGGCCAAGCGTGATGACACCCTCACCGCCTGGGATCTTTGATTCGATATTAGGCGCCGAGTGCACAATGCCATCTAGAACAATCGCCATGCGGCGACCAATATTCTTTTCAGTGAGTGCAGCAAAGTCGGCTGCCCCTGTGGGCTCAAGCTTAAATGCTACCTGAGATGCGCCGTATTGATCGAAAGTCACGTAGGCATCTCGCAGAAGATCTCCGGAAATCTCAGTGCGCATCTTCAGAATGTAAGGAATCCCCGTAGCCACGTTCTGAACCTGATCGCCCGAATTTCGTTCAAAGGCGATCACCGAGTCTTCTGGTATTTTACCTTTAGCAAACTGATTGACCCGCTCTACGTAATCCAAGAAGCTTTTCCCCGCCTCAAATTTAATCTGCGCGTCAGTCTCCGCGGCCTGAAGTATTTCTCCCAAGTTTGTCTTGGTCATCGCTTCTTCATCGACAAGCTTAAACTCCAACTTGGCTGTCCGGCCAATAAGGGACTTTGCCCGGTCCAAATCGGAAACTCCAGGAAGCTCAATGACAATTCTGTCCGTGCCCTGAGTAACAATTGATGGCTCGGTAACCCCGAATTCGTCGATACGGTTACGGATAACCTGAATACTTTGATCAAGCGTTCTTTCTTGAAGTGATTGGCGATGAATCCATGAAAAGCTGGTTTCAAGACGAGCCGGCTCTTCTTGGATCACTAAAATCTCTGTGTAATCTGTGGCTAACATTTCTTTTAGGGCACCGAGCGCACCGGCGTCTCCACTAAAGTAGACATGTGGGTCGTCGCTCAATGTCATAGCATCGCCGACGTAGCTGGTGGTCACTTTGAGTGACTTCTCTTTTTCTAATCTTTCAGCGATTGTGGCTGCACGCTTTTCCAGGCTTTCTTTGAACACTCTTTGAATGTCTACCGAGAAAACCATGTACATGCCGCCCTGGAGATCTAGCCCCAGATTCACTTTCTTTTTGATGGGAAAACTCGTGTTTTGTACATCAAGATTGGAAAATGTAGGGTAGAGATACATCCCAACGATTGTAAAAACCAAAATGACACCAATTAATTTAAGTTTCCAGACGCGATCCATTTAAGCTCCTTAAAGTAAAAGCTTTCAGAGTTTGCCATCACTATTTGCGTTGAACAAGGAGCTTGGATCTCTCAATCATTGCGCAAAAAGTCAATTGAATGTCTGTTTAAAGAATCACGAGGTTCTGGGACAAGGCTTAAGATGCAAGAGCAAGTGCGTTGGAGACGTCTTTAAATTTACCCGCGACTAGGCGGTCCACGAGCTGTTTTTTAAGAACGGTTCGAGTTTCGCGCTGATTATACTCTTTAAATGAGTACTCATCGTAGGTCACCATAGCTTTATCGAGCTCAACGACCTCGATGAGATATTCTCCGTCGCTCGAGTAGAATTTCCCTTCCCTTAGGTCATGAACGGTCAAGTTTAGCGGAACTCCTCGGGCCCTTTGCTGGAGGTCCCGAAACTCATAACTCCCGCGAAAGGAAACCAAGTTGCCAGCAAGTACAATGGCTGCACTCTTAGCAAGTGCCGGATGATTTTGGTATTTTAGAAAGAGGTCTAAAAGTGGCTTAGCCGCGTCAAGGTTGTTCTGCAAATAGGCACTCAATAAAAAGCCCAAATAATGAAGTCGACTTCGCCAGTTTTCGCCGAGTAGCCTCTTACCAAGTTCTGGGAACCCCGAAAATTGCTCAAACTTGTCCATATTACTGGGGTTTCTTAGCTGAAAAAGAAAATCATCAATATTACTTGGCGGCGTAATCACTCGTACTCCTAACCCTAGTTATCGGCCCAACTTGGGTAACTATTTACGGACTTTTGCCTGGCTGTACAGCTAGTTGATCCTGAGGGAGTTCAGGAGTAGCCTCATGGCTATTGGTCTAAGGGGCAAAAATGGGCGCACAGTGGAAGAATGCAAATAAAGCAGCCAACTCAGCGGTAAAGGGTGCCTTGATTCACAAGGTAACTAAAGAGATACAGGTCGCCGCAAAACTCGGTGGTGCGGAGATTTCTCACAATGCAAGACTAAGGGCCGCAGTCGAGGTTGCAAAGAAAATATCGGTTTCAAAAGACACTATCGAGCGCGCCATTCGTAAAGGTGCTGGGCTAGATAAAGATGGTGTAGATTACGAGACTGTCTTGTTCGAAGGATTTGCTCCCCACCAAGTGGCACTTATAGTGGAATGTCTCACAGACAATAAGAACCGCACTTCTTCAAGCATTAAATCGAAGTTTACGAAGGGGGGCACACTTGGCTCGCCCGGAAGCGTCGGCTGGATGTTCGATCGACTTGGTGTTATAGAGGCTAAATCTCCTGGCACTGAAGCCGACCCTGAATCGGATGCCATCGAGGCAGGAGCACAAGACGTTAAAATGGTTATGACGGAAGCATCTGAAGATGAGACAAGTGTTCCAGCCGCCCAATTTCTCACAGAGCCTCAAGATCTGGACCACGTGAGCAAAAGTCTTGCCGCTAAAGGATGGCAGATTTTGAGCTCAGAATTGAGTTACATCGCAAAAGATAAGGTGCCGCTAACAGATGCTCAGCGCGGGGAAGTCGAAGAATTCTTGAATCGGATCGACGGCGATGATGATGTCCATCGAATCTATGTCGCTCTTTAAGATAGATTGTTGAACTATGGCTCGAATCCTTAAGGATCGATCAAAAAAACACGGTTTGCCACCTGGCTCGTTAATTCCGGTGGTCGACGATAACAACTCAAAAGATTTTGAGTGTTCGATTTTCGAATACGACGCAGTGACGTTTACAGAGTCTGCGTCCGACAAATTGGTGTCGGCAATCAGAAGTGCTCAAGATAAACGGCGTGTCACTTGGGTAGCGCTTCAGGGCCTATCGGACCCCAAAAGAATTGAAGAAATCGGAAAGCTTTTTGGAATTCAAGGACTTTGGATTGAAGACGTGCTCAATACCGACCACAGACCAAAGCTCGAAGAACTGAGCTCTTTGATTTTTCTCATTTTAAAGTCGCCAAGGATTGAGGCACTGAACCCCGCCCATATTGAATTTGAACAGATCAATTTATTTTTAGGAGATGGCTTTGTACTAAGCGTTCAAGAGCGTCTTAGCAATGTATTTGAATTCGTGACAAAACGAATTCGAGACCGCAAAGGCATCGTTCGAGAAAAGGGCGCTGATTATCTTTTTTACGCCCTCCTCGACACTGTTATAGACAATTACTTTGTCGTCACTGAAAAATTATCTCTTGAAATTGAAACAATAGAAGAAGAGGTCAATGAATTCGAAGATAGAGACTTCCCCGTAAGAATCAACAGACTCAAAACCGAAACTATTTTTCTTAAAAAGGCTATTGTACCTATACGCGAAGCTCTAACAGCAATTATTAAATCACAAAACCAGTTTTTAGAAGAGAAGACAAAAATTTATCTCAATGACGTTTTGGACCACGTTATTCAGATTATCGACGTCAATGAAAACAACAAAGAACTTCTTGTGAACTTAGCCTTCACCCACCAAAGCAAGCTCAATCAACGCACAAACGAAATAGTTAAAGTACTCACTCTGTTTGCTTCGATATTCAGCCCATTAACTTTTATAGTTGGCGTCTATGGAATGAACTTTACTCACATGCCCGAGTATCAATGGGAGCACGGCTATGCTTTTATTTGGCTGCTGATTGCTTTCGTTGCAGGCATGATGCTTTATTTATTCAAGCGCAAGGGGTGGTTTTGAAAACACAAAACAAAACTCTTCGCCTGAGTAAGCTTCTACCAATTACTGTCCCAAAGCAGCCCTCAGAGACGACGTGCGGCCCGACATGTCTTTACGCCACCTATCAATATTACGGGCACAAGACCGATCTAGATTCCGTCATTCGAGAAGTTCGAGTGCTCGACGAAGGAGGCACTTTAGGCGTTGCCATCGGGCTTCACGCGCTAGATGCCGGCTTTAAAGTCTCTATATGTAACTACAACCTGGCCCTTTTCGATCCGACTTGGTTTTCTTTAGAGAGTCGCGACCTTATCGAAAAACTGAGATCACAAAGAGACGTTAAAGCAAAATCAAAACTTCAGTTGGCCTCAGAATACTATATTGAATTTTTAGAAAAAGGTGGACGTGTTTTTCATCAGGAACTCTCTGGAAAACTCATAGCTCGTGCTATTTCTCATGGTATTCCTGTCCTTACGGGTTTGAGCGCCACTTATCTTTACCAGACTTCCCGTGAAATTGGCGACGACTGTAGATCTGACGATATTTACGGAGAACCACAAGGACACTTTGTAGTGATTTCTGGCTATGACTTAAAGAAAAAGACATTGAAGATTTCGGACCCCTTTAAAGGCAATCCCCATGGTGGAACCCAAGACTACAATTTGCCTAGTCGGAGAGTTCTTAGTTCCATTCTTCTTGGTATTGTCACCTATGACGCCAACTTGCTTTTTATAGAACCTAGGGAATAGATATGACGCACATTATTGTGGTGAGTGATCGCAAAGACTGGCCAGTAAATGTACCTCAGGTCGAAGTCATCGAGGCCAGTGACTATTTGACTAACGAAAAATACCACAAGCAAAGGTTTCGGATTTTTAACTTGTGTCAGAGTTACAGTTATCTGTCGGAAGGATATTATGTTTCGTTACTGGCGGAGGCTAGATCTCACCGGCCGATTCCTAGCGTGGCGACGATTCTTGACTTTAAGGCGCGAGACATCTTTCGGATTACTTCGGATGAACTGAGTGAGATCATTCAGAAGTCGCTCCACAATCTTGTCTCGAGTCAGTTTGAACTAAGCATCTACTTTGGTAGAAACACCTCGAAGAGATACGAGCGGCTCTCGCGTGCGCTCTTCGACGCTTTTCGATCGCCATTTGTAAAAGCCTCTTTTGAAAAGAAAAAAGGTAAGTGGGCTATAAAATCTATTCGGCCGATTTCGTTTTCCGACATCCCAAAAAACCACATGAGCTTTGTCGTAGAGTGCGCAGAGGCTTACTTTCGTAGGTCCGAAACCAAGAAGTCGACGAAAAAATATCGATACAATTTGGCTCTTCTAACAAACCCTCAAGAAAAGTTTGCGCCATCAGATGAAGCGGCCCTAGATAAAATGGAGAGGGCCTTCGAAAAACAATCTATTTCTGTCGATTTCATCACTCGAAAAGACTTTTCTCGGCTTCCTACATTCGATGCCCTCTTTATAAGAGAGACAACTTCCGTAAATCATTACACTTATAGTTTTGCACGACGCGCGGTAGCTGAAGGGCTTGTGGTGATTGATGATCCGACGTCGATTTTAAGATGTTGCAACAAAGTTTTTCTCAATGAAATTCTAGAAAAAAATAAAATTGCCAGACCGAAAACTTTGATCGTTGCCGAATCTAACTCTCACCAATCTCTTAAAGAAATTGGACTTCCTTGCGTACTAAAGCTTCCTGATAGCTCCTTCTCGCAAGGTGTTTACAAAGCCAATTCTCTCAAAGAGTACATTAAGTTTTCAGAGTTGGTATTTGCTCAGTCAGAGCTGATGATTGTTCAAGAGTTTGTGAAGACAGACTTCGACTGGCGAGTGGGTGTTTTAGGAGGCAAGGCCATTTATGTCTGCCGCTACTTCATGGCGCGCTCGCATTGGCAGATCATCAAGTCTGATGGTAGCAGCGCGGTCGACTATGGAAAGGCCGAGTGTTTTGCACTCTCAGAGGTAAACCCAGAGCTCATTTCGACAGCCGAAAGGGCTGCCGAATGTATAGGGGATGGGCTTTATGGCGTCGACATAAAACAAGTTGGCAATAAGTTCTTCGTCATTGAGATCAATGACAATCCCACTTTAGAGAGCCAGGTAGAAGACCGGATTCTAAAAAATGAGCTTTATGACATAATCGCCAAACATTTTTTGACTAAGCTAGACTCACGCTAAGCCAATGCAGTTACTGCATTTAAGGAGCCTCTGATTGAATCCAACTTATCGAGCCTTTGAAGCCTTTGGGATAGAGTTAGAATATATGATCGTCGACAAAAGGTCGCACGAGATAAGAGCTGTTGCTGATGCTGTTCTTGGCCCCGAGGGCGACATTCAGGATGGCCCTGTAGATTGGTCAAATGAACTGGTCAATCACGTCATTGAAATCAAGAATGCGGCGCCCACTTCGTCAATTTTAGATTCGGAAATACACTTTCAGAGTAGCATTCATAAAATTCTCGATCGACTTGATAGTTTAAATTGTGAGTTACTCCCGGGTGCCATGCACTTTTGGTTTGACCCGAAAGAAGCAAGGCTTTGGCCGAAGGGGTATTCCGAAGTCTACCAAATGTACGACAAGATATTTGGTTGTCACGGCCACGGGTGGGCAAACCTTCAGGCCACTCATCTCAATTTGCCATTTGCAAACGAAGACGAGTTTGTAAGACTTCATGAAGCCATTCGCAGCGTTTTACCTTTGCTACCGGCGCTCTCTGCAAGTTCTCCGGTAGTTCAAAGCAAACTTACTGGCTACTGCGACACCCGCCTTCACTATTATTCGCAGAACCAAAGGCGTATCCCTCAGATCATTGGTCCATTGATTCCAGAATCCGTAACTGGCATAGAGGATTACCGCGCCCAAATCCTTGCTCCTATGTACAACGCCATAGCACCACAAGATCCGCAAAAGATTTTGCAACATGAGTGGCTCAACTCAAGAGCGGCGATCGCCCGATTCGAGCGATCGGCCATCGAGATCCGTATTTTAGACATTCAGGAGTGTGTGGGGCAAGACATAGCAATTTGCCATTTTGTAGCCGAACTTGTTAAGGCGATCTTTGAAGGGAAGATCGAGATCAAGAGCTCTCAGGTTTCAAGTGATGTTTTACGATCCGTATTCTTAGCGACATTAAAAGATGGGATGGATGCCAAAATTTCAGAGCCAGAGTTTTTAAGTATTTGGGGCAAAGACAGTGCAGCTACAGCTCGCGATCTGACCATGCATTTGTTAAGTAAATTAACTTCTTTAGTGGATATCAAACAAACTGCTGGCAGAATAGAATTTCTTGTCGAAAGCGGAAATCTATCGGAGCGAATTCAACGACTGCTAAAAAAGTATGGCAGTGTTTCTGCTCCTGGGGAGGAAGTTCCCAAAAAGATTCTCAATCATGTTTCCTCAAATCTGGCTTATTGCCTTAGAAGTAATTCTCGACTGGAAGTCGCATGAGCGCTGTAGCGCAAAATGGGGTTCAAGGCCGAGGTAAAAAAACAAAGTCTCGCCAAAGTATATCAAAGAACCCGAATCGCTCTAACACGCGTAAACCTACTCTATCTGCGCTTTTCTTAATTACTGTTGAGCATGCGGTGAAGCGGATGCCTCATAAACGATGTTTTTCTAACCCGCAGAAATACAAAGACGCGCGCAAAGTCGTTTCAACTCATCTCGGTTGGGATGAGGGCACGCTCATCTTTGCTAACAAATTAAGTGTGGCCCTCGAAAAGCGACGGGCAAAAGTTGTTTTGGTAGAATCTAGATGGAGTCGACTGATAATTGATTACAACCGTACAAGTGCGCGGCTAACACGCTACGGGCTGGCCTTAGACGCAAAGACGCAAGCGAAGGTGCTTAGCGATTACAAGAACTACTACGACGATATCGATAGAATAATCGACAAGGAGTCCGCAAGGAGGGCTGTTTTTCACATTTCGCTGCACACTTTTGTTCCAGTTCTTCGAGGCAAAGTGCGACGTGCCGATGTGGGAATACTCTATAATCCGAAGGTGAGAAACGAGCGAGAATACGCTATGGCATTAAAGTACCATGCTATAAAGAATGAAAACTTGCTAAGGAAAGAGAGTGCTTTCAACAAGGGCTACAAATTCTACCTTAACGAGCCCTATAGAGGTTGGACCGATGCTCTTACGAATAAGACGTCAAAAAAATATTCCAAAAGGCGCGCTTACTTTCCGGTTTGTATCGAAGTTAACCAAAAGGTTGTCAAAGACGCCGAATTGAAAAAGCTTATATCGCAGACACTCTTGCAAGCGGCGATGGCTCTATCAGGTAAATAATCTGCTAGTTGGACCTGCCTGGGTGAAAACTTTTTAGTCTTACGTTCGACTTGCACTTTCAGCGTAGAAGTCAAATTTAGAGCAGCAAGGCAATGGTTAAAAAAAATCGATCAGAAATAAATTCTTGCACCCAGGGCAAATCCAAAGTCCACTTCTACTCGTGGCACGAGCTCAACAGTGGGAGCTATTTCAGCGAAGGCATCAAACTGTCTTTGGCTGATAGGAAATCCTAAGCCGGCAGAAAAACGCGGACCAAGGTGTATTTTGCGACTGTCAACAAGCTGAGCATCTCTCTCTTTTCGAAACCTCAACCTTGCGCCCAACCCTGCATACCAATCAAATTTGTAGTTGTTGACTTGAATAGCGTCGTACTGCTGAAAAAGATAAGTCCCATGCAAATGGGGATCAGAATCGAATGCCACCGCGCCATCAATCGAGTTCCTGGGCGAAACTTTGAAATTTGCCGAAACACCGGTCGGATTAGCGAGTATCAAACCCACCCCCACGGTTCTTGAATTTCCGGCGGCAGCCCGGCATTCCCCTAAGGTCAGAAAACCAGTCACAAATAGCAGAATTGAAAGTGTAAAACCGAGACTCGTCATATTAGCTCCCAGAAAACTGAATGAATGATTGAATACGCACCTCTAATTTACGCTCCTGTTTTTAGCATTACATACACTGTCAAGGCATTTTACTGACCATATATTTTTAGAACACGCTTCACAGCTTAAGAGACAGTTAGCTTTCTGCCGATATGCTCGATCTGTCTCTAGAAATTTCGTCATTAGCTTTTTATTGATCGCCATTGGTTGGCAGGAACGACATGCCTCTTCCGGTATCTGGCAGTCAACGTCGGCTTTACACGCAAAGAACTCTGGACCCAGTTTCAGCGATTCAACCTTGGGTAAACAATCGGCTCCAACATTGAGAGAAAGCAAACAGGTAATGAAAAAGCTGGTCCACTTCACTTTCGAAACTGTCATTTCGTTAGGATACCTTCTTAAATTTTTGCCGGTGTTTGTCCGGGTCCTTGTCCGGGTCCTTGTCCGGGCCCCTGACCGGGTCCTCCAGGACACTGCCCCGGATGCTGATCAGGATCGCATGGCGGAGGCGTTGGAGTCGGCGTTGGAGTCGGCGTTGGAGTCGGCGTTGGAGTCGGCGTTGGAGTCGGCGTTGGAGTCGGCGTTGGAG
>Ga0210057_1000074_pt1 | contig 193061 bp, 175 predicted proteins | sample CryGeyCG2114_010_2_FD_183968 | JGI IMG/M metagenome (GOLD analysis project Ga0210057, IMG submission 183968) | Groundwater microbial communities from aquifer - Crystal Geyser CG10_big_fil_rev_8/21/14_0.10 (SPAdes) (version 2) | ecosystem: Environmental > Aquatic > Deep subsurface > Groundwater...
TACACTAACGGCCCAGCTTCCCGTGCTGCTAATGAAGCCATAACAGGCATATGGGACTTCCAGAGTGGTGCTTCTGTATCACCAAGATTAGAAATATATGATACAGCTACTGCATCGTTAGAGTTATATTCAGGAGAAGATGGAGACAAAAGATTTATAATCCAATCAAACGCAACAGGAGCAGGTTCAAATGACAGATTCTCAATATTAAACAATAACAGCACAGAGCTCTTTACAATATCGTCAACCGGCAATGTTGGTATTGGATTTACAAACGCATCCAAATCCGCAGCATTACAAATTGAAAACACAGTAACAACAAGCGGTGCGGACGCTGTGGCAGGCATATACGCCAGTCACTCACTAACCAACTCTACAGCTTCAGGATTCCAGTTCGGAAATAGATTCATAAATACAATCAACGGAACAACTGCCGGTACAGCAGTTGGCAACTTTATCCGAATGACAGACAATACTTCATTGGTCAATACTGTAAGAGGTCTTGAGGTTCAAGCCTATTCAGGATCAAACACATCAGGAACAAACACAGGCATAATATCCTTTGGTAAGACATTCGGAATTCAGGGTATAACTGATGCTTTAGCTGGTGCCGTATCAGAGCCCGCAGGTGTATTTGCTGACCTAAACAACTCAGGCGCAACGAACGTAGGTAACGCCCTTCGTGCATACACAAACGATGCTGTGGGCGCTGACCTTGTAACCTTCTACCAGGAAACATCAAACATGACAGGTAACGCTTTCATAATTGATATGGCTAATGGAGGAGGCGACTTTGACGGCAACTATCTTGACGCCCGACGTGCCGGAACCACATTAGCTCACATATCAAGCCAGGGTTACGCTTTTGTAACCCTGCGCTCAACCGGAACATTCGCAGTTTGTCACACCACAAACGGAGCACAAACGGATGAAGAATTAACAGACTGTTCAGGAAGCGTATCAGCCGACTACATGGAAATGTACCCTCTAACAAACGGCATTGAAGCAGGTGACATTGTAATACCGGATCCCAGCAATTTTGTAACAACAACACAGGGTGATAGGTTGTCCAAGCTTATTAAGTCATCTAAGCCATATGACAACAATATTATTGGTATAGTTTCGGTAGCTTCTGAAGCAGGGGACTTTAACAGCATTGGCTACAACATAAAAGAAACTGACAACCCGGGCCCGGTAGCTCTTGCAGGTCGTGTAAGATTAAAAGTATCGCTTGATAACGGCCCAATAGCAGTAGGCGATTTAATAACAACTTCTGATGTTCCAGGTGTAGGAATGAAAGCCACAAGACCGGGTATGGTGGTAGGACAAGCGCTTGAACCGCTAACAAGCATCGCCTCAGGATCATATGCAAAAATAATGGTATTTACAGGGGTCGGATATAATGACCCAACATTGGGCACAGACGAAAGCGGATCTATAACTTACAATCGTGGCAACTCATCAACAAAACTTATAACAGATACTACATCGTCTGCATCATTTGTAATTAACCAAAAGGGGGCAGGCAGTATATTACAATTACAGCAGAACGGCATAGATAGGTTATTAGTAAATAATAACGGTTCTACAGAAATAAACACCCAATTATCAAGCCTTGAAGAAAATATATTAACTATATCAGCTAACGGAGGCAGTATATTAACATTAAATGGAAGGGGAGATATCAATATTGCGGGCGTAATAAGAGCTGGTAATGACTCGTTTGCAGGAAGCACCACAACTGACTCAAACGGAATAGCATCTGTAGTGTTTGATTATCACCTCGGAACAGGCAAGCCATCTATCCAGCTAACAGCAGAATCAAGTATAGCTGTAATTGCTCAAGTTGCAACATGGAGTTTTGACGAAAACAATAATTACACCGGCTTCACAATAAGCACCTTTGGTCTTGACGGTTCCGCAATATCGTCAATCGTTCACTATCAGGTAACCGCAAAACAAAACGACTACACCACATCAAATCTTGAATTGCTTGTAGCACCTGCAACCACCTCAACCACCACATCAACATCAGGATCAACAGTCTTGCCGGCAAGCTCTGGCAACAATGGCAATGGTGGCAACAACTCAACCACTACCACGACCTCAACTAGTGAAACAAACACTTCCTCGACAAGCTCGGAACCTTGGGCAACTCCGACACCCACACCTTCAACAACTTCAAGCTCAAGCTTTACACCTACACCTACGGTAGAACCTTCACCAACAAGTTCAAGTTCACTTGAAACATCACCGACCCCAACTCCATCACCAACTGCCAGCACAAGCCCAACGCCCCAGCCAGAGGCTGGTCCGCCTCCGGCGGATACAACTTCACCAACTTCCTCGACAAGCTCGGAACCTTCGGTGACTCCGTCACCTACGGCAAGTCCAGAACCGACGCCCCAGCCAGAGGCTGGTCCGCCTCCGGCGGATACAACTTCACCCACTTCCTCAACAAGCTCGTAACCTTCGGTGACTCCGTCACCTACGGCAACACCAGAACCCACGCCTGCACCTACTCCCGAGCCTACACCAGAGCCAACACCACCTCCAGCTGAGTAAAATAGGTGATACTCTTAACCAAATATAAGACCCCGCCCTTGGCATGCCAAGAGCGGGGTTTTTATATTAGTTTTATAACCTTTTATATAATAGTTTATTAAGGTTTTATAATACATAAATTACGACTATGCATACTAGATATACCACTTATTTACTGCGTACTCTTGATTAAATTGGCTACAAATCTATTAAATTATCGGCTCAAACGGCTCAAGCTGTTGAGCCGTTTAATTATCTCAACAAAAAGGCACAGACAGAAGTCTGTGCCTTTTGCTTTGCATTTGTTGATAACCATATGTAGTTATAAAGAACAAGCCAATATATAATGAATATAAGCAATAACTAATTGCATTGCAGATTTACTGTTCAATAAATAATGGCGCAAGCATGTTTTCAACCGGAGCATAGGAATCAGTCAGGACAACACCTTCTGACTCTTTTGCATATTCTTTAAGCCTTAAGTCGGAGAAAGAGAAGTATGCTTTTAGCCAATTACGGGAAGCTTCGGAAGCCTTATCCCAAAGAGGATCATTCACAGGATAGGCAAGTGACCATTTATTATTATCTAGCTCTGCATCAGTACCGACAACAACTAGGGTAGAGCGATTAATCTGTTCCCATGCATTGCTCATGGGGAAAAAGTAAGTATTTTCAAATACCGAATCAACAGTTAAAAGATTGGATGACAAAAATTGGCCATGTTCATAGCTGTCAATCATGTGCATAAAATAAATCCCATTTTCAGATAAATGGGATTTAGCAATAGAAACGAACTCCCTTGTTGCTAAATGATGGGGAACAAGAAAGTCACTAAAAGCATCAATAAATATATAGTCGTATTTAACATCAGAAGAAAGTTTATTCAATAAAAAACGGCCATCGCCATGCATTGCTTGTAAGCGATCATTTCGCTCAAGCCCCAGTTCTTTATAATTAATTTCTGTAACCTTAGGGTCAATCTCAAAAACAGTAATCTCAGCATTTGGATAAGTATCCAGAATGTAACGAGGCAGGATATAAGCACCTCCACCAATCACAAGAACATTGAATTTATCTTCAGACGGATCGAGGAAATTATAATTAACCAGTGTGGCAAACAAACGAAAAGTGTCGTAACCAAAAGGATCAACATCTTGAGGCAACAAATAGCCATGATCAAGCGCATCCAATATCAACGAGTATCCCATTACGCCAGACCTTTCTTCCTCGCCAATCCTTATACAAAAATACTGCGAGTTAAAAGTACAGACAGAATCCTGCCAGAATCCGAATACCCCAACAGGTAAAGCACCTAAAATCAACCCTACAAACAGCTTTCTCTTTATACCGCCTTTGAATAAATAATAAAAACTAAAAAAAGCCAGCAAAACAAAAACAGCCCAAACAATCTTATGCGTATCAAAAGAAGCCACCAGCCAAAATCCTGTCAAAAAAGTACCTAAAATACTGCCTGCCGAAGACCAACCATAAACATTGCCTACTGTTCGTCCTGAATGCTCAACATCATGCATACGAAGCCGAATGACAATGGGCGTAATAAAACTTAAAAAGAAAGCAACGGGAAAGAAGGTAATCAATGAAAACCAAAAGACTACAGCAGATAGGGACATTGAAGCAGTAATAGCCTTAGACCAGAGAGGATTTGAAATAAAAACAATCACCGCACTAAATGCTGCTGCCAAAAGAAAGACTCCACCTAGTGCCGATGACCTGGGATATCTATCAGCCATGCGACCACCAACCCAGTTACCCAAGGTTATACCAAGCATAACCACGCCGATAATGCTGGTCCAAGTATAAATGGATACTCCTACGTAGGGAGCAATAATACGACCGGCCACAAGCTCAATAACCATAAGGCAAAAACTGGAAACAAAGACAGTGAGATAAGATAAATATTTATTCATGATTATAGATTAACAAAAAAAGAACTGAAATTACAGTATCTTTAAAATCCAAAGTTCAAAATCTAAAGCTCAAACCAAATCCAAATAATTTAAATAATAAAAATTACTTATTCCTGAGCATAGAGGAAAACATTAATACGAATTCATGAGCTTCCTTCCATAATTTTCTACAATCATCTTTTTTGTTTTCATTAGCAACTGAAATCATCCTTAGCCAATGCATAGATTCTTTAGATTCTTTTTTTGAAATACCCACCTTATGTCTGAAATCTTTCTTTGATTCTGCAGCATCTGCTTCCATATAGTTAGCGCCTATGCTCGTTCCTGATCTAACTATTTGATTTATAAGAGGTCTGTTTACTGTATTTTCTGGCAAGCTCTTAGCAAATTTAATAATGTTCTCGCCAAACTTAGCAGTGCGCTCAAGCAAATCAAATTCATATTTATTTTTGGATTTTGGATTTAAAGATTGATTAGGATTTTGAATTTTGGACTTTGGATTTTTAAACATAAATAAAATTAATAAAAAATAATGCCTCTACTTTTACATAAAACCAAGCGATTATCAATAACTCTTAAACTCCGTCAGACAGCGGCTGCTTTTGCTATTCTCGCCCTTATCTATACTTCTTCTGGTCTGGGCATTTTACCTGATTCTGTTGAAACAGCAATAAAAGATTTAGTTGAACCAAAAGAAGCACAAGCAACAACAATGACCGATCGTCCTATACTTTTTCTTGATCCCGCAGATAGCGTTCCAACAGGTTGGACCTGTATCTCCTGCGATATTGGAAATCCTACTGATCATCCCTACACCAACCGTTTTCCTCTGGCATCAGCATCTGCTGGCACAAATGGGGGAGCCAGCACTCACACACCCACAATAAGCGGTTCACCTGTAGTAAATGCTTCGGGCGTTAACAATGGAAAAACGAAGGGTGGATCCAGTACTATTGTTGACTCCGGTCATACTCATGGAGGAACAACAACGGTTACGGTCGGAAGCGCAACCAACCGCCCACAATATGGTTCGTTACAGATGATAAAAGTAGATTCAGCTCCAGATGATGGAACTGGCGTACCTCAAAACGCCATTGCTATGTTTGATTCTAACCCGGGCGGTGATTGGGTAGCTTACTCTACTGTTAATGACCGCATAATTATTGCCTCTGGTTCTGCAGGTACAAATGGAGGGTCTGATACCCATAACCACTCCTTAAGTACCACCTTAACCACTGGAGTAACAGGAACTGCACCAAACGGCTCGGGCACTACTGTAGCGGCAACAGCTCACCAACATACAGCGTCGGGCAATACAGGCACTCTGTCGCATGTCCCGTCTCATGCTTCTGCACTATTTTATAAATGCACTAATGTTAGTGGATGCGCATATTATGATGGGGTTATTGCTATGTTTGACTCAACTCCTGACTCTGGAGAATGGACTGTGCTCTCTGGCTCAAGCGGAGATTTTGATAATGCTTTCATAGAAGCCAGCACATCATATTCTGCTGTAGGATCAAACGGAGGCGGTAAAACCCATACCCACGCTACAACATCTATGACAACAGGGGGGGGCAGATAGTTCAGCCAGCGCCGGCGCGGGTACAGGTTCGGAAGATCAGTCCCACACTCATAGCATTACCAATATCGCCTTCAATCAGGTGACAGATCATCGTCCTTTGTGGCGCACGGTTATTGTTGCAAAATTTGCAAAATCACTTACCACCATCTCAGGGACTGTCTACACAGACGAAGGAGTATCAGCCCTTGATTGTAGCGGAACAAGCAGAACCATAGCTTTAAGCATTAATGGTGCATCATCATCTACCGTTGAATGTTCGGGCTCAGGTACATATACATTTTCTAACACAGCAGCGGGTGATGGCGACGTCCTTACACTATTTATTGACGGGGAATCAGAAAAAGCGGCTACTGTAACAAAGGTAGTTGGGACTGGGGATATGACTAATATAAATCTTTTCCAAAATCATATTATTGCCTCTGATTCTTTATCTATTGCTGATATAGCAGCAGGATATAATCAGGGAGATGATCCTGATGTGCCATTTACAGCCACTGATTCTACAACTGATACTTTTGTGGCATCGTCGGGCTTTGAAGTATATATACCTTCAGGATATACTTTTACCCCAGGCGGTAACATTGACATTCAAGATCTAAAAATAGCAGGAACTTATACCGCAACAGGAACTGAAATTGCTTCTATTTCGGGTAATTTTGCAAACAACGGATCATTCATAGAATCCAGTTCAACTTTTGTATTCACGGGAACCAATACTGCATCTATCAGTGGTCTTACCGGTACTACTTTTTATAATTTTAAATCAACGGCAGCGGGCAAAAAAATTAAATTTGAAGCCGGAACAAATTTCCAAATTTCAAACAATTTCAACATAAACGGACAAGATGGAAATAATATAAAAATAGAATCAACTGCTTCTGCTTCTCAATGGCTGGCCACGTTTAGCTCAGAACAATCCGAAGGCAATGTTACTTACACGACAATTACTGACTCGGGGTGTAGCGCTTCGCAAAATGTCATACTGGATTCAACGAACACCAGCGGGGGCAACATCGGATCATGTTGGTCATTTCCCGCTAATTTCACTCAACAACATTTCAGATGGCGGAATGACGATGGAGGAGAAACAGAATGGTATAACGATAATTGGGATTATAGGAGAAAGTTTACAATTGATTACAATAAGGTAGGTAGTGCAAGCGATACATTTCAAAGCAATTTCCCAGTATTAGTAAGCGTATCTAACAGCAATTTCAAGCATACCAACTTTGGAGGCAATGTTGCTTCCGCATCTGCCGGGGTAACAGGAGGTGGCGGTGATTTTGTTTTTACATCTAGTGACGGTATCACCAAACTAAGTCATGAGATTGAAAAGTATTCTTCCTCTTCAGGTGATGTAATCGCTTGGGTTAAGCTAGCCAGCATTTCTGCCACCGAAACTGATTTTTACATGTATTATGGCGGTCCATCGTCAGGCGTTACAAATCAGGACAAAACGAATGTCTGGGATTCTAATTATGCCGCTGTGTACCACATGCATAACCCGTCTTCGGCTGCATCTATATCGGACTCCACTTCTTACGGAAATTATGGCAATCCCAATGCAACGATTGCCAGCAGTAGCGGTAGAATAGACGGCTCTAGATTTTTTGATGGTGTTGATGACAGGATTATAGTAAAGGACTCAACAAGCTTAGACGATCTTTCAAATGCTTTTACAATAGAGGCTTGGGTGTATGACAGTGATGCAGCTGATGCTACTGGCAATGATGACAAACACCCCATTTCAAAAGGAAATACAGGAACAACAGCCCAAAACACTTTCAGATGGAGACTGCTTTATGAGTCTGGGGCCAAGAAACATGCCATAACGATAGGCGACGGCACAAGCACTCAAGAAGTAATTGCCACAGGCGGAACATTTGCCCAAAACACATGGACATATCTTGTTGCAGCATATGACGGTACCAATATCTATCTTTATAGAAACGGGGCAAGCGATGTCACTCCTACTGCGCGCACAATCACTGCTCCTCTTTTTAATTCCGGAGATATGCCAATTGGAGGACAATCTGCAGCTGACTGCGCAGATCCTTTTCTAGGGTGCTGGCATGGCAAACTTGATGAAATTAAACTCTCAAAGGTAAAGCGCTCCAATGATTGGATTAAAACCAATTATAATAACCAAAGTTCACCAAGTACGTTCTATAACATGGCAAATCAGGTAGCCAGTAGTTCTGTTGGCACCGGCGCAACCTTTGCCGCACCAGAAGACACAAAACTAACCGATCTTGCTAAAGAAACAAATGTTCGATTGCGTTTATTAGTCTCAAATGAAGGAATCGGAACCGCGAGTGCGGCATTTCGCCTTGAGGCATCCGAAGCCAACCCGTCTTCTTGTTCTGCAGGAAGCTATACTCGCATCGACTCTCATACTGATTGGACAATGTCATTATCCAGCTATTTTGCTGATGCTGCCTCTACATCTAATATTGCATCTGGCTCTTCCGGGGTTGATGCCTTAACAGATACGGCATCAGCTTTTCAAGACGGCCAGCTCAAAGAATCAAATGACACTACAGCTGGCATTCAACTAACAGGCACCAGTGGCACGGATGAATTCACTGAACTTGAATATTCGCTTCAAGCAACAACATCTGCCACAGATAGTGCCTCTTATTGTTTCAGGGTTACAAATGCAGGTGTGACCAACGATCCAACATTTACATATTCAATTTATGCCTCGGTATCTATTAGGACACCCACCCCCGCTAATTTCACCCAACAACACTTCAGGTGGCGTAATGACGATGGAGGAGAAACAGATAGCAATGAATTTGGTACCAGTGGGAGCATAACTTCAACGACAGGAAAGGAAATACATGTCCTAAAGGTTGATGATGATTATGTATATTTGGGAGGTTATAACGATAGTTCAGACTGGCGAATTGAAAAACGAAATAAACAAACAGGGGATATATGTTCATCCACTGCAAACTGTGCTGACGGTGCGTGGGGAGACAGTGATACGGGTATTATTACAGTAACTGCAGGACAATATGCTTATGCTCTTGATGTAGATGATGATTATTTATATGTAGGAGGAGTTAAGTTTGGGACTTATTGGTATATTTTAAAATACAACAAACAAACAGGTGATATATGTAATTCAACAGTGAATTGTGCTGATGGCGCATGGGGAGATGGTGATGGAGGAACCATAACCGTAACATCAGGGGCATCGGTTGAAGCCGTTAAGGTTGATGATGACTATATGTATGTATCAGGGTATGACAGCAACAACAATTGGCGCATAGAAAAATACGACAAGCAAACAGGTGATATATGTACCAGTTCTGCATGTGCCGATGGAGATTTCAACACAGATGGGATTATCACAGTAACAACAGCAAGCAGAAGCTACGCTCTTGGTATTGATGATGACTATATGTACATAGGAGGACACCAGGATGATGGTGCAGGAGGAACTGATTGGTATATTCAAAAATATGACAAGCAGACAGGTTCTATTTGCACATCGTCCGCTTGTGCAGATGGCGATTGGGGAGATGGCAATACTGGGATAATTACATCAACTGGAGGCGACACACTTTATATTCTTGATGTTGATGATGATTATTTATATTTGGGAGGTTATAACGACAGCAACCAATGGCGCATTGAAAAATACAACAAGCAAACAGGGGATATATGTACCTCCACCAACTGTGCTGACGGCGCATGGGGGGATGGTGATACTGGGATAATTACGGTTACAGCAGGATTTAGAATCTATGATCTTAAAACGGATGATGACTATCTGTATGTGACAGGATATTTAAGCGGGGGCGATTGGCTTATTCATAAATACAACAAACAAACAGGTGATATCTGTACTTCCACAAACTGTGCTGACGGTGCATGGGGAGACAGCGATACAGGTATTATTACATCAACAGCTGCAAGCATAAGTTACGCTCTCGATGTAGATGATAACTACTTATATGTAGGAGGATATAAAGGTTTTAGCGACTGGCATGTTCAAAAATACAACAAGCAAACAGGTGATATATGCGACAGCTCAGCTAATTGTGCATTAGATAACACCTTCAGCACTGATGGCATTATTACCGTAACTAAAGCAAGTGTGGCTTATGATCTTGTTGTTGATGATGATTATGTATATGCAGTAGGAGTTTCCAGAAGTCAAGGATTTGATCAATGGTATATAGAAAAATATAACAAACAAACAGGAAATATATGTTCATCCACTGCAAACTGTGCTGATGGTGCTTTTAGTACTGATGGAATTATAGGATATGATTCATACGAAGGACTCTACGCAATAACTGTTGATGATGACTATATGTATGTAGCAGGAGGTGTGTCTGGTCCCGATTATTACATTAGAAAGTATAACAAACAGACAGGAAATCTTTGCAGTTCAGTAGGAAATTGTGCTGATGGCGCATGGGGGGATACAGATACGGGTATTATTACTGTAACAGCAGGAGAGATCGCCTATGCTCTCGCAGTTGATGATGACTATATGTATGTGACAGGATACAATAACAGTACGAACTGGTACACACTTAAATACAACAAGCAAACAGGGGATATATGTACCTCCACCAACTGTGCAGATGGCGCATGGGGGGATACAGATACGGGTATTATTACTGTAACAGCAGGAGAGATCGCCTATGCTCTCGCAGTTGATGATGACTATATGTATGTGGCTGGAAATGACGATGCTGGTAACGACTGGCGAATAGAAAAATACGACAAACAAACAGGTGATATATGTACCTCCACCAACTGTGCTGACGGTGCCTGGGGAGATGGTGATACGGGTATTATTACGGTAAACCCAACAACTGATACCGTATACGCACTTGAAATAGATGATGACTATATGTATGTGGCAGGAGGTGACAGCAGTAGCAACTGGAGAATTCATAAATACAACAAGCAAACAGGGGATATATGTTCATCCACCAACTGTGCTGACGGCGCATGGGGAGACAGTGATACGGGTATTATTACGGTAACTACAGCAAGCATAGCTTACGCCCTTGCTGTAGATGATGACTATATGTATGTAGGAGGCCACAAGGACGATGGTGCAGGTGGTAGCAATTGGTACATAGAAAAATACAACAAACAAACAGGTGATATATGCACCTCCTCCAACTGTGCTGACGGTGCCTGGGGAGATGGTGATACGGGTATTATTACGGTAACGGCAGGAAATATAATACGGGCCTTGAAAGTTGATGATGACTATATGTATGTAGGAGGATACAACGATAGCAATGAATGGCGCATAGAAAAATACAACAAGCAAACAGGGGATATATGTGATTCAATAATTGATTGCGGTCCGCCAAGCCAGGGCGCAACATTTGCCGCACCCGAGGATACAAAGCTAACCAACCTTGCTAAAGAAACCAATGTCCGTTTGCGTCTTCTTGTTTCAAACGAAGGTGATGCTACTGCAAGCTCGGCATTTCGCCTTGAGGCATCCGAAGCCAACCCGTCTTCTTGTTCTGCAGGAAGCTATACTCGCATCGACTCTCATACTGATTGGACAATGTCATTATCCAGCTATTTTGCTGATGCTGCCTCTACATCTAATATTGCATCTGGCTCTTCCGGGGTTGATGCCTTAACAGATACGGCATCAGCTTTTCAAGACGGCCAGCTCAAAGAATCAAATGACACTACAGCTGGCATTCAACTAACAGGCACCAGTGGCACGGATGAATTCACTGAACTTGAATATTCGCTTCAGGCAACAACGTCTGCAACTGGTGGTGCCTCATATTGTTTCAGGGTTACAAATGCAGGGGTAACTAATGACCCCGCTTTTACATACTCTAAATATGCCTCAGCATCTATTGTGGCTGCATCAACAATAGACCTAGGCGGAATAATATACACAGGTGAAGGAGTGTCAGCTCTTGATTGTACAAGTTCAAGAACAGTAGCTGTCAGCATAAACGGCGCAGCACCTTCTACTGTTGAGTGTTCTGGCTCAGGCGTTTACTCGTTCTCCAGCTTATCTGCTAACTCAGGAGCTGTTTTAACGTTGTTCTTAAATGATGAATCAGAAAAAGCCGTAACCGTAACCAAGTCCACGGGGTCTAATATGTCAACAATAGATCTGTACCAAAATCACATTATTGCATCGGGTTCATTAAGTATTGCCAATATGGCTGCAGGATACAATCAAGGCAATGATTCTGATGTACCATTTACAGCAACAAATGCCGTAACCGACACGCTTGTAGCATCGAGCGGATGGGAACTATTTATTCCTTCAGGATATACATTTACTCCTGGAGGCAATCTAAATATAGATGATCTAAAAATTGCAGGTACATACACTGCTACTGGCACTGAAATAGCTACATTATCAGGAAACTTTACTAATAATGGTACATTTAATGCCGCTAATTCTACGTTTGTATTTGCATCAGCGAGCAAAGGCAATGAGTCAATCAGCACAAGTACTATATCAGGCTCTGCATCAGGCACAGAGGTGGTCAGCTTCTACAACTTCACAGTAACAGAACCTAACAAAATTATTGAATTTAAAGCTGGCTCCTCTACATCTTTTACAAACAATCTGACCCTAAAGGGAACACGAGGAAATCCCGTCCACGTAAAATCAACGACTCCAAATACTCAATGGCTATTAAACCTAAGCGGTTCAGCTACTGTTGATTATCTTAAGATCAAAGACTCTGGATGCTATACGGGCACAAATTCTGTAACCATGAGCTTCCACGATATTGATGCTGGATTCAACGACAGTACTTGCTGGCTGATTTTAAACAGGGCAGGAGGTGCAGGCTCACCCACAGACGGTGGTTCAGGCGGAGGCACACCACAATCAGGAGGCGGTGAATCAGGGGGTGGTGAATCAGGCACCGATGGCGGTTCTGGTGGAGGCGGAGGCCAATCAGGAGGCGGTGAAGGAGGAGGAAGCGGCGGTGCTTCTCCAATATTCTGGTGGCCTATTTTATGGATATTTAGATAAATTAAAAATTAACTTAATCACCATTGAATGAAGTAGATAAAATATCCAGAACAACTAAAATAAAACAAATATTAAAAGTTTTTGTTTTATTTTTTCTAGCACTCGCAATATTTAATCCGAATATTTTACCTGAAAAAATACGTGATGCAATTGGTACAAAAGAGGCTTATGCGGCCCAATTTGCAAGGCCATCGGGTGATATAAATTTAAGTTCTCCAACATGGACAGATGAATCATTGAGCACTACTAATATTTATAACTCCATAGATGAAACTGAAGCCCTGCTTTCAGATAGCGACTATGTACAATCAAGCGCCAACCAGGTCAACTACTATGAAGCCTCGCTTTCAAGCGTGACTGATCCCGAATCAAGCTCAGACCATGTAATACGCTGGAGAGTTCAGCGAACAAAAACAAACAAAAGCCTAACCATTGTCGTTAGGCTTTTTCAGGGAACAACAGAAATTGCATCACAAAGCTTAAACAATACTCAAATAGATACTTTTACAACCTCTACCTATACACTAAGCACAACCCAAGCCGATGCCATAACAGATTATTCTAATTTGCGTTATCGCTTTGATGTTATTGTTAATGGAGGCGGTGGACAGCAAGCACAAATTTCATGGGCTGAACTGGAAGTTCCCAACCCACCCCCAGCAACCATCAACATTTCGGGCACCATCTATACAGGCGAGGGTTCATCAGCTCTTGATTGCACAAGCTCAAGAACCGTCGCTCTAAGTGTTGCAGGTGCGATACCCTCTACTGTTGAATGTTCAGGTTCAGGATCATATTCTTTCTCCGGTGTATCGGCTAATGAGGGAGATGTTCTTACACTGTTTCTTGATGGAGAATCAGAAAAAGCAGCTACTGTTACCGTTGCAGGCACCTCCAACATGACAGCCATTGATCTTTATCAAAATCATATTGTTGCCTCAGGATCTATAACTATTGCCAGTATGTCAGCGGGATATAATCAGGGAGATGATCCTGATATACCATTTACAGCCACTGATTCTACAACTGATACTCTTGTAGCATCAAGCGGTTTTGAGCTATTTATTCCTCTAGGGTATAACTTTAAACCTGAAGGCAATATAGATATCCAAGATCTTAAAATAGCGGGTACATATACAGCAACAGGCACTGAAATTGCTTCGTTGTCTGGTAATTTTACTAATAATGGCACATTTGCTTCTGCTAATTCTACTTTTGTATTTGCGTCAGCTAGCAAAGAAAGCACCGTCAGCGGTTCTGCTTCAGGAAATGAAGTGGCTGGGTTTTATAATTTCACATCAACAGAGCCGGGCAAAACCATATATTTTAAAGCTGATTCATCAACATCTTTTGCAGGTGTCCTAACATTGAAAGGGGCATCGGGAAATCCAATTTATGTAAGGTCTACAATAGGTGATAGTCAGTGGCTTTTAAATCTTAGTGGTTCATCTAATGTTAACTATCTTAAACTAAAAGATTCAGGATGCTATACGGGCACAAATTCTGTAACCATGAGCTATCGTGATAGAGATGCTGGATTTAATGATACGGCTTGTTGGAAAATTTTATCACTAGCCGGTGGTGGCAATACGGCAACTGATGGGGATTCCGGTGGCGGCACTCCACAAACTGGTGGAGTAGAATCAGGAGGAGGAGATGAAGGGACTGATGGCATTTCCGGCGGAGGAACAAGCGAGACAGGAGGAGGCGACAGTGGTGGAGACACAACACCGTCTCCAACAATCATTTTCCCATTCTTATCTTTTTTAAAAACTTTATCTAGATGGATTTTTGGATTTCCAAATGCATTATAAGCAACAATCCTGCTTACTTCTAAAATAGCCAATTGCCAAATTATAAATATAAATAAGTCAACTTGTATCTTATTGTTTTATTGTAATAAAATATCATTATGGTTGATGTAAATTTCAATAAATATCCACCTGATGAAGAATCGACTCATTCACAGAATAAATCGGCCACTCCTTGGGGCTTAGCTTTTGTGGTTGTTGTTTTAGCTGGTATAGTCTCTTTTGCCGGATCAATCGCTGGTGATTTTGTTAATGGTAAATCTAATTTTTTAACAGCCAATATAAGCAGTCAATCGCCTGATTCAGATAAATGGCAGGCAATATTTTTGGACAATAACCAAGTATATTTTGGCAAACTTGAAATAACCAATAATTACTACGTACTAAAAGAGATATATTACTTACAGGCAGATAGCAATCTATCAAATACCGGGGATGTGAATACTCAACAATCCAATACCCGTTTGGTTAAATTTGGCAATGAACTTCACGGCCCAGAAGATGAAATGTTTATAGAAAAATCAAAGGTACTATTTTGGGAAAATATGCGCGATGACTCTAATGTTGTTGAAGCCATAAATCAATCTAATTAACATCTTCTTCACAAAACTGTAATATTATGTGTGCATAAGCGTCTTTACTTACAAGGTCGTAGTTTAGTATTATTAAAATAACCAATTAATTAAAAACAAAAAAAATGATAACAAAAAAATTAACAACATTTATTGTATTATCTGCCGTTTTAAGCGGTGTTTTTGCATTTTCATACAATACTCTTGCTCAACGCCCCGACAATAGACCCGACAATCAAAAAAGGGAGGAAGCAAGAGAAAGAGTAGAAGAAAAGAGGGCTGAAATTGAATCCATGAGAGCTTCACGCAGTTATGAAATTGAACAAAGAAAAGAAGAAATGCGTGAAAGAATAAGGGAAAAAAGGCATGAATTAGTTAGAAAATTCTGGGACAACATGGTTAGAAGAATTGAAGCAGCCATTAATAGACTCGAAAGATTGGCTGATAAAATTGATGACAGGATAGAAAAATTTGAAGAATTGACAGAAGAACAAGGCAAAGAAAGAGATTACTCAGAAGCTAAGGACAAATTAGACGAAGCCATAGAAGCAATTAATGTTGCCAAGGAGGCATTAAATGATGCAGAGGAAAACTTTGAAGATGTCTTTGATTCAGAAAATCCCAAAGAATCATTTAGAGACGTGAGGTCTTCAGTGAGAGAAGTAATAAGCAAAGTTAAAGAAGCTCACAGACTATTAGTTCAATCAATTACGCTAGTAAAGGGTGCCTCAGGTGACATTGAAGAAGAACCAGAAGAAACCCCCGAACCAAGTGTAACTCCTACTCCTACTGCTACACCGACTCCTACACCGACCGTAACTCCTACACCGACTCCTACAGAATAAAATTTTTAATTCCTAATTTTACAATTTTTAAATAATTTTTAAACCTTGCTGAATGTTTTAAAATTATAAATTTAAAATTAAAAACTCAAAAACATGTTTGGAGAAATGTTCAATGATGACAGGGTACTAATTTTATCAGCGGTCACTTTTACTTTACTTGTCTGGTATAACTACTTGTTTTTACCAACGCAATATGTAGCAAGGTATAACCACCGGATAGCTAGCCAACAACAATCCGTAGAAACAGAGAAAAAAGTGGACATTGAAACGGAAATAAAATCACTAGAACAAGTAAGCCCCTCTAATTCTACTAAAGTCATTGAACAAGAGCTCATAAAAACTGACTTGGACGACCTAGATAAAGAACTCGAAAATATAGAAAAAGGTCTGGAAAATATTTAAAAACTTCAAACAAGATATTAAGGACAAGGGGTATCTTTGTGATTGCAAAGATACCCCTTGTTAATTATCATTAAAGATATGGAGAATATAGTTTTAGGCATAATACAAGGAGTAACGGAGTGGTTGCCGATAAGTTCGGAGGGGGTTTTGTTTATTGTAAAAACTAACTTTTTTGGCGCAACTGAAACAACAGAAATAATCAAAGAAGCACTATTCCTTCATCTAGGTACTTTTTTTGCAGCGCTTATCTATCTCAGAAAAGACGTAATAAAAATCCTAGAAGTAATTTTTGAATACAAACAAATTCATCTAGACATGAACCATGGCATAATTTCACGTTTAAAATTTTGGGCCATGTCTTTGTTTGGTGAAAAATTAAATCGCTCAAGTCGAAAAATGTTTTGGTTTCTTTTTTTGACAACACTAATCAGCGGTCTTATAGGAATAATACTTTTGGTGCTATTGGGAAGTGCGGGAGATATTATAAAAACAAGCGGAAAACTAGCCACGGCCATCGTCGGTATATTGCTCTTGGTGACAGCTTTTATTCAACTCAAGGCTAAAAATACAGAAGGCCTTCGAAATGCAGAAGACATCAACAGCAAAGATACGCTTATTCTTGGATTAATGCAGGGCCTTGCTGTCTTGCCCGGATTTTCCCGCTCAGGATTTACCATATCTGCATTGCTATTAAGGAAATTTGATAACAACTTCGCTTTAAAATTAAGCTTTTTAATGAGTCTTCCCGTAGTCTTAGCAGGAAATATTGGTATTAACTTAATTGGTTTTTCATTTACGCCAGACATGCTTATACAGCTATTATTTTCCTTTATATTTGGCATGTTAACTATTCATGTCTTGCTCAAATTTGCCCACAAAGTAAATTTTGGTTATTTTGTATTGGTATTTGGTATAATAACAATAATAGCTTCATTAATTTAGATCATGAATTAAGTGTTTTGAATTATAAATAATCTTAATTCCAAACTCATAATTCCTGGATCATTTTAAGATGGATCCAAAAATAAAAAATTATCTCGGCCTTGCTTTAGTTTTTGCTTTGATATTAAGCGCATTTTCTTTCGCAGGATGGGTGACATCATATTCAAAATCAATTGACCCATCATCCATTAGGAGTTTTTCAGTTCATGGCGAAGGAGAAGCTGTGGCAATTCCTGACATAGCACAATTCTATTTCGGATTAACAACCCCAGGAGGCGCTGACATAGCAAAGGCACAGTCAGAAAATACTGAGAAGGTGAACGACATGATAGAGTTTCTTAAATCAGAGGGGGTAGCCAAAAAAGATATCAAAACACAAAGTTATAATGTTTATCCGCGCTATAAATACTACCCGTGCAGAGAAGATATCGGTATTTATCCTCCCGGTCCATGTCAAACACCCTCAATTGAAGGTTACGACATAAATCAACAACTATCAGTTAAAGTAAGAGATTTTGATAAAGGCGGAGATTTACTTGCTGGAGTAGTTGAGAGAGGCGCGAATAACGTTTCAGGAATAAACTTCACAATTGATGACCCGGCAAATGTACAAGATGAAGCAAGGACTAAGGCAATTGAAAAAGCCAAAGAAAAGGCAAAATCAATCGCAAAAGCCGGCGGATTCAGATTGGGCAAATTATTATCAATACAAGAAAGTGGAACTCCTTATTATCCAGTCGCAAAATTTGATTCAGCAATGGCTGAGGGAGGATATGGTGGAGGCGGCCCATCACCACAAATAGAACCGGGGTCACAAGATATAACAGTAAATGTAACCTTAATTTACGAAATAAAATAAAGAACTAAGCAGACAAAATATCAGAATGAGTAATCACAAAGAAAAAATCATAATAAAAAATAGAGAGCCCTTCGAAGACGAAGATGGCTGGCCCGCCCGCCTCGCCTGAGCGAGACTCAACATGTACTATACATATATTTTATTAAGCAAAGCTGATAATCATTTTTATGTTGGCATTTCATCTAACCTTAAACAAAGATTAGACGAACACAAAAATGGAAAAGTCAAAGCAACAAAAAACAGACGACCGTTAATTCTGATATATTATGAATGCTGCCTAAATAAAAAAGACGCTATAAAAAGAGAACAATATTTAAAAAGTGGTTTCGGTCGTCGTTTTATCAAAAATAGATTAGAAAACTATTTAACTCAGGCTCGCGATGGCGGGCGAACAAATTAACAATGGTCACTCACAAAGAAAAAATAGTAATAAAAAACAGAGAACCCTTTGATGACGAAGATGGGTGGCAGTTTTTAGTTAAACTGGGAAAATTTGAATTTATAATAGATGTTGATCGTGAATACTGGATGGATTTAACCGAAGAAAAAATGACTCCAGAAGAACTAGTACAAGAATCTTTTAGGTTCTTGCTTGAACGGGAACCCAAAGAATCAATTTTAAGCCAATTTAATCTCCAGACAATACAAAGATATTTTCCAGAATATGAAAACACGATTAAAGTTGCGATAACATAGCAACACTTTAACGTCTTAATAATAAAACCAAAGAAACTTATGATCTGTGTTTAATTGTTAAACGCTCAAGTGTCCCGACGCTAAATTAAAATTTTAGGGTCGGGACTCCGACCAAAGCGTCGGAGCCTAAAAATTAGAATGAACATAACAAGTCCCTCATTCAACAATGGAGAGTCGGTTCCATCTACTTACACATGTGATGGCGGTAACATTAATCCGCCTCTTCAATTTTCAGAAGTACCAAAGGAAGCAAAAAGCCTAGCACTTATTGTTGATGATCCCGATGCTCCTGTTGGAACATGGTTTCACTGGGTAATGTGGAACATAAAACCAGAAACAACAGAAATCAGAGAAAACGTGCCTCCAGCTGAAGCAACTCAGGGCATGACCAGTTTCGGCAAAACAGGATATGGCGGTCCTTGCCCTCCATCTGGTCAACATCATTACCATTTCAAATTATACGCACTTGATACCGAACTTAATCTTTCTCAAGCCACTGACGCTGAAGCACTTGAAAATGCCATGATGGGACATATTTTAGAACAAGCAGAACTAGTAGGAACATACGAGCGCTAAGTTTAATACCAGCGCTTGTGTATTATCTTAATTATTAATAAATCCAAAACTCAAAAACCAAAATCCCAACCAATAATCAAATCCTAAAACTAAACAAGGAAAATATTTGAGCTTTGGATTTTGGATTTAGTTTGAATTTTAGATTTTGGGTTTTGGATTTCACGATAGTCCAATAAAAATTACAAAACCCTAATTAAATGATTAAGCATTTAAAAATAAGCATCACTGGCAAAGTCCAGACGGTTGGTTTCCGATATTCTGCCAAACAAAAAGCAGACGAGCTTGGAATTAATGGTTTTGCCAGCAACGAACAAGACGGTTCGGTCCACATAGAAGTTGAGGGCACTCTAGAAAAAATTGAAGAATTTATAAAATGGTGCCAACAAGGACCAACCAATGCAAAAGTGGAAAACCTAACCTCAGAAGAAGGAAAAATAAAAAATTATCAAGGATTTGAAATACAATAATTAAAATATGAAAATAATCCTCAAAGAAAACGAAAATTATTTATTAAGATTTGATCCTGGTGATGAGGTACTAAGCTTGTTTAAAGATTTTTGTAAAAAAGAAAATATCAATTCCGGTAGTTTTACCGCGATTGGCGCAACAGGAGAAATAATAATTTATTATTATGATCTAGATAGGAAAGAATACTTGGAAAAAATATTAAAAGAACGCCTTGAGATAACAAGTCTTATTGGCAACATAGCACACGCAGAAGATGATATTATAATACACGCCCATGGAACTTTTGCAGGACCTGATTGCCATGCTTTTGGCGGCCATGTTAAAAAGCTAGTGGTGTCAGCTACTTGTGAATTATCATTACAAACTTTTAAAGCCAAAGTTGAGCGTGAGCAAAATGAAGAAGTAGGATTAAAGCTTCTCAAATAATATTTTAATATTATTTTTTGAAAAAATATAAACACAATGGAAAATTTATCAAAAGAAGTTAAAGAAAAAACAAAAGGATACATACTAACAGCACTTGGCCTTGTTGCGGGTTTGGCTTGGAACGATGCCATAAAAGCTCTCATAGATAGCATATTTAAAATAGATAAAAATACAATTATAGCAAAATTTATCTATGCGACTATTATAACGGTTATTGTAGTAACATTAGCAACATCCCTCTTGAGGTCTGATGCTAAGAAATAATTTTTTAGACCACCCTCACATTATTCAAAATGTAAGAGTATTCAAATATTAAAATGGATTTTAACGAATATCAAAAAAATACAAATAAAACTGCTATATATCCGGCCAAGGGAAATAATTTTGTTTATCCAACGCTGGGGTTAACAGGAGAAGCTGGAGAGGTGGCAGAAAAAATTAAAAAAATATACCGAGATTCAAACGGAAAAATTACGCCTAAACATAGAAAAGAACTATCTAAAGAGCTGGGGGATGTGTTGTGGTACATATCACAACTTGCAACAGAGCTCAATTTAAAATTAGAAGATATAGCGAAGGGGAATATTAAAAAATTAATGTCTCGCAAAAAAAGAGGCAAAGTGCAAGGAAGTGGTGACAATAGGTAGTTGCAAATTTTTAATTTTACAATTTTTAATTAATTTTGTAATTTTCAATTTCTCAACCCGTAATTTATTTAAAAATTGTTTCGTTTTAAAATTTAATAAAAATTAAAAATTATAAATCATATGCAGTCTGATAAAAAAATAATAACAATCACAGTTATATCAGCTTTAGCTGTTTCTATTGCAGGTGGTTTGTTGTGGCCTAAATACAAAGGCATATTGCCAGCAATAAAGCCACCACCAAAAGACATAACAAAAGTAATAAATTCTACAGATTTCCCATTTATCCTGCCTGATGGATTTTCAATTGAAATATTCGCTAAAGACCTGCCTGGAGCAAGGGTTATGGCCTTTGATTCTTTTGGCAATATGTGGGTTAGCCAAACTAGGGAAGGACAAATCAGCCTGCTTGAAATTCAAGATGGCAAAGTTGTCAGACAAAATGCAGTCTTAAAAAATTTAAATCATCCTCACGGACTAGCTTTTGATCCCCAAAATGAGTTTAGTCTTTATTATGCTGAAGAAGATAAAATTTCTCGTATAGGAGTTTATTCGGATGGACAACCAGAAAAAATAATTGATCTTCCTGGAGGTGGTAGGCACTTTACTCGCACAATTAATTTTGGGCCAGAAGACAACAGGCTGTATGTTTCCATTGGGTCATCCTGCGATGTTTGTGAAGAGAAAGACAAAAGACGCGGAACAATTTATTCAATGAATCGTGACGGTTCTGATTTTAAACCATATGCAACAGGACTTCGTAATGCCGTATTTTTTGATTGGAGTTATCTTGACGGCAGAATGTGGGCAACAGAGATGGGACGGGACAATTTGGGAGATGATTTGCCTCCAGATGAAATAAATATAATAGAAGGACCTCAAGCAGAATCTAAACAAAATCCTCCCGATTTTGGATGGCCTATTTGCTATGGCAAAGGCATTCATGACACAAAATTTGATAAAAAAACCTACATAAGGAATCCATGCGAAGACACTGTGTCATCCCATGTGGACCTACAAGCACATTCAGCACCTCTTGGTCTTGCATTTGTACCTGAAGAAGGATGGCCTGAAGAATATTGGTATGATTTATTGGTAGCTTATCATGGTTCATGGAATAGAACTGAACCAACAGGATATAAAATAGCCAGAATAAAATTAGATGCATTCGGAAACTATGAAGGCACTGAAGATTTTATTTCAGGATGGCTTGTCCCGAGTGAAACCGAGGGGCTTGTAGATGACGGTGCTTTAGGCCGACCAGTAGATATAATCACTCAATCCGGAGGCGTTGTGTATGTTTCGGATGACCATGCAGGCGTTATTTATAAAATCAAATATTTAAGCGATTGGTCTATAAGAAATTTTGAGGAATGTGCAGCAGCAGGATATCCAATTATGGAATCGCATCCAAGACAATGCCGAGAACCGGGAGGAAAAACATTTGTTGAAGATATAGGAAATGAGCTAGAAAAAATAGATATTATTCGTGTTGATTCTCCACGCCCCAACTCCTATATCTCAAGTCCATTAACAATAACGGGGCAGGCAAGAGGCATATGGTTTTTTGAAGCAAGCTTTCCAATAAGGTTATTGGATGAGAATAACAGAGAGATAGCTGTGGCCATAGCCCAAGCCCAAAGCGATTGGATGACAAAAGAATTTGTTCCATTTAAAGCAACTTTGAATTTTAATGCACCTGCAACAAACAAGGGAATTTTGGTTTTTGAAAAAGACAATCCCTCAGGATTGCCAGAGTATGAAGATAAATTAATAATGCCGATTTTATTTGACTCACAATCAAATTCCAACGGCTGTATTGTGACCGGCTGTAGCGGTCAAGTTTGTGCAGATGAAGAAATGATAACAACATGCGAATACCTTCCTGAATATGCCTGTTACAAAACTGCAACTTGCGAGCGTCAATCAAATGGAGAATGTGAATGGACAATGACAGAAGAATTGACAGAGTGTCTCGGAAAATAAAAGCCCCGCCTTAGCGGGGTTCAAACTTTTTAGCAAGATAACATTTTTATTTCTTTTAAAACATCGACAATTTCATTTTTGCCCTCTTTGAATCTTTTTTCCTGATCAAAAATTGCATCTCTCAATTCACAAACATTTAACAACGAGCCTCCTTGAAACGCATCAAAACAAAATTCAACATTATGATTATTATAAGATACCTCAATCATACCGCCAGATGATGCACTTACACATATATGTTCTCCTTTATATTGAGTATGGTACATGCCAGGCCAAAGCAATCCCCAAACAATTTGATCTTTGTTTGTAGCATCAGCCAATAATTTATTAGCAAGAGAATACAACAAAAACCTTCCCATGTTTTCATCGTCTTTAATGATGAAAGAATTTATTCTAAAAGCACTCATGCCAGCACCTCCTTTAAAAAAAACTGTTTTTAAGATATAATAATTTCCTAGAGAACGCAACTCTTTAATAGTAAGTATTCATGATCTCCATTTACCACAAAACAATAAAAGACAGGGGTTTAAACCAAATCAAAGAACCAAAGGCTGGTTCCTGGGTTTATGTAGAAAATCCAAGCGAAAAAGAACTGGAATACCTTTCTGGTTCACTTAATTTAGAACTTGATTTACTTAAAGATTCTGTTGACCCGCTTGAGGTGCCTCGTCTTGAAATTGAAGATGGCAAAACTTATATCTTCACAAGAGTACCTCACAAAGAAGGTCTTATTATTTCTACTGTTCCTCTTCTTGTGATTATTGGCAGTGACTTTATTACTACAATTTCTCAAAAACCAATTCCTTCCCTAAACAAATTTATGGAGGGTAAAATTAGTTTTAACACCACACAAAAAACAAAATTATTTTTACAAATTTTTTCTGAAATTAACTCCGCATATGAAATTTTTATGACCAACATAAACAGACAGGTAAGAGCCACCAGAGTCCATGTACAAAAAATAAGCAACAGAGAGATAGCTAAGTTTGTTACATTTGAGGATTCACTTAATGATTTCCTTTCATCTCTTGTGCCGACAAACGGAATTTTAAGCAGGCTTTTATCTGGAAGAGTCCTTGAGCTTTACGAAGAAGACAGGGACTTAGTTGAGGATTTGCTCTTGGGTAACAATCAGCTTATAGAACTCGCGCGATCTAACCTAAAAAGCATTGTTAATGTCAGAGGCGCTTACTCAACCATAATGTCTAACAACCTAAACAGAGTAGTTAAGTTCCTCACAGCCCTCACTGTGGTACTGAATGTCCCTGTTATTGTCAGCTCTCTATACGGAATGAATGTTAACTTGCCTCTAGCTGACAGTCCTTTAGCATTTTGGTTTATTATGGGCATCACGCTCCCAATTTCTTTAGTTTTATTTTGGATATTTGTAAAAAAAGACTGGCTCTGATTTTAAGCACACAAATATGGCTTTTCCAAAAAACTTTTTATGGGGTTCTTCCACATCAAGCCACCAAGTAGAAGGTGGTAATTTTAATAATTGGAGTGTTTGGGAAAAATCAGAATCAAGAATCAAGAATTTAGAATCAAGAATCAAAGAACCTGGCTTCAAAAATCAATTTCCACCATATGTTTTTGATAAATGGCCAAGCCCTTCCGATATAGAAAATTATATTTCGGGCAAATCAGCAGACCACTACAATCGCTTTCAAGAAGATTTTGATATCGCTAAATCGCTTGGCCATACCTGTCATCGTCTTTCAATTGAATGGTCGCGAATTGAACCAAAAGAAGGAGAGTTTGATGAAAAAGAAATTAAGCATTACCAACAGGTTGTCTCAGCTCTAAAAGAACGTGGTATTGAACCTTTTATTACCATATGGCATTGGACTTTGCCTTTGTGGCTTCGCGATAAAGGGGGACTATTAGCAAAAGATTTTCCTGAACATTTTGCCAGATATTCAGAAAAAATTGTAAAACCTCTTTCAAAATTAGGAGTAAAATTTTGGATTACAATAAATGAACCAAATGTTATAACGGGGGCCTCTTATTTAAAAGGCCAGTGGCCTCCCCAAAAAAAGAACTATTTTGCATATAACAAAGCACTGAAGAATTTAATATATGCCCACAAAAAATCTTATTCTGCAATCAAAAAAATAGACGCTTCTTTAAATGTGGGCATAGCGAAAAATCAAATTTTTGCAGAAGCAAAAGGGTTTTTTAATAAAATAATAAAACACTTATTTAATCAGTATTGGAATTTTAATTTTTTAAATAAAATAAAAAATCATCAGGATTTTATCGGCTTAAACCATTATTTCCATAAAACCATCGGAGGAAATAACAAAAATGAAAAAACTTCAGATATGCGCTGGGAATTATATCCCAAAGCAATGTATAGCGTGTTGAAGGATCTTGAGAAATACAACAAACCTGTTTACATTACCGAAAACGGTTTGGCTGATATGCGCGATAAACATAGAGAGTGGTTTATCAAAGAATCATTAAAAAATATACACCAAGCAATTGAAGAAGGCATTGATGTTCGCGGATACATGCATTGGTCGCTTCTTGATAATTTTGAATGGGATAAAGGCTTTTGGCCCCGTTTTGGCTTAGTTGAAATTGACCATAAAACGCTTGAAAGAACGATCCGCCCAAGCGCTTACAAATTTTCAGAAATCATTAAACAAAACGATTTGTAAAGTTGAGTCTTAATAACATATTAAGATACAATTCAATAATACCATTTAATCATTAAATTCTTGCATTTATTTATTTGCGAGTTTTTAATCAAAAAAATATATGCATTGGACCAACGAAAACAACGACAACAATAATCTTAACAACAACGGTAAAGAAAACTATTTAAAAGAAATAGTTGAGGAATTAAGGGGTATCAAAGAGGTGTTGAAAGAAACCCCCAGAATTTCAACATCTGCACAGCCCGCTATAGGCAACTGGTTTGTCTCAGCAATTGGCAGTATAAAATCATTGTTCAAAAAAGGAAACTCTTATGCTTTACCAGCTTCCATAATTATTGCTGCCTTGCTTATTATAGGAGCAATATTTATGACAAAAAACGATGTAGGAAACACAGACAACAAAGTAGTTGCAGGAGCTAAAATTACCGATAATGTAGCAAAAGTTACAAATGATGATCATATTAGAGGAGATAAAAAAGCAAAAGTCGTTGTTGTTGAATACTCAGATCTTGAATGTCCCTTCTGTCAAAGATTCCACACAACCATGCAAGAAGCCCTGCAAGACTATGGCAATGATGTTGCTTGGGTTTATAGACACTTCCCTTTAGAATCAATCCATCCAAGAGCTTTTCCTCAGGCAGTAGCCAGTGAGTGTGTAGCAGAACTCGGTGGCAATGATAAATTTTGGCAATTTATTGATGTAATATTTGCTTCAGACCAAAAGAACAGCGACCAACAACTCGGACAAATGGCCCAAAACATTGGTATCAACCGCTCTAAATTTGACACATGTCTTAAAAGTGGCAAATATGACAAATTAATAAACGAGCAGACACAAAATGCACAAGCAGCAGGCGGTAATGGCACCCCATACAGCGTAGTTATTGGACCAGATGGCAGCACTTATGCAATAAACGGAGCTCAGCCATTAGCAACAGTAAAGTCAACAATAGATCAGGCACTAAATAGTAAATAAAATTTTATATACAACATTCGACAACAAAAATCCTGCTAAGCAGGATTTTTGTTTTATAATATTTATGTTTAAGTGCCCCCAGCCCTTGGTATTCCAAGGGCTGGGTTTATATGCTTAAATATTCATATGAATCGCATTATTGCTATCAATAAACCAAAAGGACCAACTTCAAATGATGTAATACAGGTCTTAAAAGGCAAAGTTGGCTCAAATAAAATAGGCCATGCAGGAACATTGGATCCGCTTGCAAGCGGTGTTTTAGTTGTGGGGATAGGAAGAGAAGCAACAAAAGTGCTTGGAAAAATAACAAAAGGCGATAAAGAATATATTGCAAAAATAAAACTAGGTGAAACAAGCACAACAGATGACGCGGAAGGAGAAAAAACAACTATATACAAAAATTCTGTAGGACCTGAAAAAGATGAGATAAAAAAAATTGTTAAAGAATTTATTGGCGATATAAAACAGGTTCCTCCTATTTACAGTGCTGTTAAAGTTAAAGGCAAGGAAGCATACAAATATGCCAGAAAAGGAGAAGAAATTGAATTGCAACCCAGAAAAGCAGAAATAGACTCCATAGAGATACTGAATTACCAGTGGCCGTATCTTGATTTAAAAGTTGCCACAGGACCGGGCGTCTATATTCGTTCTCTTGCCAGAGATATTGGAAAGAAACTGGGCACAGGAGCTTATCTTGCAGAACTTGAACGCACTAGGGTCGGAGAGTACACCAAAGACAAATCTATTTCAATTGAGAAAGCTTCAAAACTTCTAGAAGACCTCCAAAAAGAATATCTTTAAAGAGGTAAGTTAATAAAACCACCCCGCCTTGGCGGGGTTTTTATTAACCAAAAATAATATGGCTCATTGTTTGTTCGTGGATCTTGTCTAGCCAAGGCAAAGGCGTTGTACCAGTGCCATGGCTTTCTCCTCCGGATTGAGATTTAATAAATTCTAAAACAAGACGATTGTGTTCTTCTTCCCATTGTCCAACTTGCAAAACTAAAGCATTATAAGCTCCCAAAAGTCTTTTATTACCCTTTGCATTTAAAACAACTTCTCGAATACGGGATTTATTATCTGCCCACTCAACAAATTTCCTAAAGCCCAAATGCATACATTGCCTCATTAAAGGATAATAAGAATCATTATGTCTTATTCCCAAAACAGCTTTTCTGAAATGCTCAAAAGGGCTCTGACCTCCTGTTTGACCCAAGTTTCTTTGAGGCCTATCTTCAAGTTCTTTTACTCCTTCAAAAACAACATTTTGAGGCATAGTATAAAAAAGACGTATTTTATTATAATACTCTTGGGGATCACAATTTTTTCTCATCAATTTTAAAACATCAATTACTTCAATGTTAGGATCCAAGGCTTTTTCTAAACAATCTGCTATTGCTTCTTCATCGAGGTTGTCCTGATAACTCAAAATACAAGCCATAGCCAAATGATGAATTGAAGGACTAAAAACTGACTCAACATTATGATGAATGGCCTCAAACCAATTCTCCGAAATACTGCCCGTAAAAGAAACGAGCATTTCCGAATTGTCAGCCCTTAATTCCTCTGATGGATTTTTCTTTTTGAAATTAAAAAGGGTATAAAGACCGTAATTAAGAGCTGGCCTCATTCCAAGCAATTTTGTTGAATAAAAAATTGATATTGCAAGATTTCTTGGCAAACTATATACACTTTCGTCTTCTACTGATTTACCAATGCTTTCATAAGGACAACACTCCCTAAAATATGCGTGAGCAATCATTGTTGAAATTAAGGCAATGCGATTCAATACAACCTTTGGAATATCTTCAAACCAAAAATTTGCTTTAGGCATTCCATCAACTAATTCTTTCACATTTTTACTTGCTATTAAATTAGGCAACATAGAGGCACTCCAATCCAGCCACCTTAAAAATTCATTTAATCCAATATTTGCATTACTAGGAAAAACTTCCAACAATTTATCAGGCAAAAAACCCGTTGTTGTTGATACTCCGCACTCATTCATTATTTTAAATCCATGTATTTCAACTTCTTCTAAATTCATTGAAACCTCCTCGTTCAATAGTTAAAAAACTTTAAAAAAAATAGCATTAAATTTTATAGTTGTCAATTTTGGCATTTATGGGTTATTATTAATTAATGCTAATTAAAGTAAGGGTTCTGCCAAAATCAAAACAAAATAAAGTTATCCAAAAATCAGAAGATGGTTTTATAATTGAAACAAAAGAAAAACCCGAACAGGGCTCGGCCAATACAAAAGTTAAGGAACTCTTAGCTTCGTTCTTAAAAATATCTGAAAATAATATAAGATTAATAAAAGGATCAAAAACAAGAAATAAAATATATAAAATTAATAAACAATAACTCAAAAAAATGAATACAAACAAAATTCGTTTATCTCCAACATCGGGATTAAATTTATACAGAGATTGTCCGCGTTGTTTTTGGCTTGCCTATAACAAAAGTGTTCATCGCCCCCGAGGCATATTTCCATCATTACCGGGAGGCATGGACCTTGTCATAAAGGATTACTTTGACCAGTATAGAGGGACCAAAAATACAAAAGGACAAGCCCATTCGGCAAGTTCAGGCCAAGTCCATTCGGCAAGCTCAGGCCAAGCCAGTTTATTTGAAGAGACTAATTTACCACCAGAGCTGGAAGGCAAGGTTGAAGGCAAATTAATGCCTGACCTTAAACTTATGAATGAGTGGCGCAACTGGAGAACCGGGCTTGTTTATAAAGATGATAAATTAAATGCCGAACTATTTGGCGCATTAGATGATTGTATGATTACAGAGGACGGCAAATATTACATACCTCTTGATTATAAAACAAGGGGATCAGCACCGCGAGAAGGCGATAGTGAAAGATACTACCAAACACAGCTTGATTCATATGGCTTGCTTTTAGAATCAAACGGATACCCCGTAGCAAATTTTGCATACCTTGTTTACTATTATCCTGAAGAAGTTAACCGAGGAGGAATTGTTAGTTTTAATGTTAAACCTGTTAAAATCATGATAGACCATGAAAGGGTCAGAAAATTGTTTGAAGATGCGGTTAATTTCTTACGCAACGATCCATTACCTGAACACCATTCTCGTTCTGAATGCGAATTCTGCGTTTGGAATGAGAGAATGTTAGAATTTGATTAAAATGAATAACTTATCATCAAAACATTGTGTTCCCTGTGAAGGCGGGGCCAAACCTCTTGAAGGAGAAGAATTGGCAGATTATTTAAAACAGGTTAAAGACTGGCAGGTTTTACCAATAGGCGAGGGGGAGGATGATAACAGAAAAATTTCTAAGGAATTTAAATTTAAAGAATTTAAAGAATCAATGATTTTTGTAAACAAAATAGCCAATATTGCAGAATCAGAAAGTCACCATCCAGATGTTCATATTTTTTATAACACTGTAAAAATAGAATTATGGACTCATGCCATTGGCGGATTATCTGAAAACGATTTTATACTTGCTTCAAAGATCGATAATATCTAAAAATTTAATTTTAACAAACTAAAAACTAAACAACTAAAACAACCCGTCAATGGGTTGTTTTTTATTACTGTTTGTTATAATACCCATATGATTGAGCCAACTATATATAACCAAAAACCCAAAACTCCACAAAACACCCAATGTGTTGACGCGTATGAAAGCGGGCTCAAGGAGCTGTTTTTTATTAAAAATCCCCGCTTTAAAAAAGAGATGCCCGAAGCAGAGGAAATCCTTAACAAATTTTTAAAAACAAACAAAATAAAGCCTGTGTGGATTTATTACCCTTGGCGTAAAATAATTATAAAATCATTGCCGGAAAAATATTATTTTGAATTAAGAACTGCCCGCAACAAAAACGTAATTGAGAAAAAAGAACAAATAAATTATAGGAATCTAAAAGTAGGCATTGTGGGACTTTCGGTTGGCTCAGCCATAGTTCATGCCATAGTTACCAGCGGAGGACCTAAAAACTTGAAAATAGCCGACTTTGACACACTTGAAGTTTCAAACCTTAACAGAATAAAAGCAAAGCTTACTGACTTTGGACAAAACAAAACACACATTGCCGCACATGAGGTATGGGAGCTTGACCCTTTCGCTAAGCTTGCCCTATGGGACCAAGGAATAAACAATAAAAACATAAATCAATTTTTATTAAAGCCAAAACTGGATGTCTTTATAGATGAAATGGACAGTTTGGATCTAAAAATTAAAGCCCGCAAAATATGCCAAAAAAATAAAATCCCCGTACTGATGGCCACAGATAATGGAGATGGGGTAATCTTAGATGTTGAACGTTTTGACATCGAACCAAACAGAAAATTATTTCACGGCCTTGCAAGTGATATAGAAAATGAAAATGTGTCTAATTTAGATTTTAAAAGATGGGTGAATATAGCAACAAAAATTGTGGGCCCAAGTTATCTCACAAAATCAATGAAAAATTCCCTAAAAGAAATAGGCAAAACAATTGCGGCGGTCCCGCAATTGGGAACATCAGCGCTTATGGCAGGATCAGCAATATCTTACGCATTAAGAATGATAGCAAGTAAAAAAAATCTTAAGTCAGGAAGATATATTATTAGCTTAGAAAAAAACATCAAATGACTCCTCTTCAACTAAAAATATTTAAAAATGCGTCCAAAACGGTTCCAGCTTATCGCAATTTTTTGCACAAAAACAAAGTAAATCCAAATAAAATAAAAACATTAGAAGATTTTTCTACATTGCCAATTACAAATAAGAAAAATTATATATACAATTATAAACTTAAGGATCTTTTCCCAAACAGCATCATTCCCCCAATGTCATATGCAAGCTCAGGATCATCAGGTAAACCCACTTTTTGGTTCAGATCAGATATTCAAGAGCTTTCCGGTGCGGAACTACACGAAACAATATTTAAAAATATATTTAAAATAAACAAAAAAGAAGAAACATTGGTCATAATTTGTTTCGCCATGGGCGTTTGGATAGCAGGGAATTACACACTTGCCATATGCAGAGAACTAGCTAGAAAGGGATACCGAATAACTGTTGCTACACCCGGAGTAGATAAAAATGATATTTTTTCAACTCTTTCCCAATTAACACCTCATTTTAAAAACATCATACTAGCTGGCTATCCTCCTTTTCTAATGGACATAGTAAGCGAAGCCAAAACCAGGGGAATCAACCTAAACCAAAACATAAAAACAATAACTGCGGGCGATAAATTTTCTGAAAAATGGCGAAGTGATTATTTAAACAATCTGGGAATTCAAAACAATAATAGCTCCATCATAAGCATATATGGTTCGGCTGATGCAGGAGCTATGGCTCATGAAACTCCTTTGACTATTTTCGTTAGAAGAGCTTCATTACAAAACAAAGACCTTTATAAAAAATTATTTGGTGAAACCAAAATTGACCAAGAACACCAGCCTTCAATAGTGCAATACAACCCCGACAAAATATTTTTTGAGAAATCCCGTGAAGAACTTGTTTTGACAACAAACTCTTCAGCGCCTTTAATACGATACAACTTGTGTGACACAGGTGAAATAATTACCCATGCTGAAATGGGAGAAATAATAAAAGAAGCAGGGCTAACAAAACAAACCAAGTCTTATTTTAACAAATGGCGTTTCCCTTTTCTTGTTTTAAAAGGCAGAACAGATGTATCAACTACATTCTATGCTATAAACATATACCCGGAACATTTTATTAAATCCTTAAGCAGAAAAGAAATATCAAACAAATTAACCGGCAATTTTAATGCTTACAGCAAAACACACAACAAAAGCAAAGACCAAAAACTATACCTTGAACTGGAACTTGCAAAAGGAGTTAACGCCACACCCAATTTTAAAAACCAATGTGCAATAGTGCTACACAACAACCTAAAAGAAGTGAACATAGAATTTAGAAAACTTGATGAAGCAATAGGCAAAAAAACCATGCCTGAAATAATTTTAAAAAAATTCGGAGATCACGGAGACCCAGCACACAAAGGACCTTCACTAACTTCAACAAAAGGCAAAAAACCAAAAATAATAAAATGAAAACACAAAAAACAATACAACTTGGCAACGAGTGGCTCACAATAAATGATTGCCATGAAGTGGCTAGGCAATTTAAAATTGTTCAATTACTCCCAAAGGTTAAAATTAACCTTGAAAAAAGCAGAGCTATTTTAAGCAATTATATAGACAAACATGTCCCAGTTTATGGCATAAGCACACAATTTGGAGGTCAGGTAAACTTAACCGATGAAAAATATAACATTTCAGACCACCCTCTATATCTAAAAGCACTTGAGGAAAGACAGGGAGACCTAATAAGATCTCACACAGCTGGTCTAGGAGATGAATCACCTGAAGACTCTGTAAGAGCAGCGATGCTTGTTAGGGCTAGATGCCTAAGTTTAGGTTATTCTGGTGTTAGCGCTGAACCGATAAAACAACTGGTTAATTTTTTAAATTATAGAATACATCCAATTGTGCCAAAATACGGATCAATAGGTGCAAGTGGAGATCTTATTCCATTATCACACATCGCTTCAGCTCTTTGTGGCCACGACATAGAGGTAAAATTTAAAAATAAGAAAATTAAAGTCCAGGAAGCAATGCAACAAACTGGTATTAGCCCCCTGAAACTAAAGGGCAGAGAAGGACTAGCACTTATTAACGGAACCTCTTTTATGACAGGAATCTCTTCGTTGGCAATTTATGACTTGAATCGACTCTTTAACCAAATACTCTCTGCAATCGCAATGTCTCTGGAGGCACTCGGAGTAATGGACAGTGCTTATGAACCATTGGTACACGAACTTAAAAACCATCCTGGTGCCACAAAAGTAAACAATTACCTTCTTTGTGCATGGCACGGAAGTAAACTTATAAGAAAATTAGATAGTGAAAGAAAAGAGTTTTTATCTTCATACGGTGCTTCAGCAAATAATCACCATCAAAACACTAGGCCATTACAGGATTATTACTCCTTAAGATCCATACCACAGGGGTTTGGGCCTTTTTGGGAAAACTTAAACAGATCAGTAAAATGGGTTGAAAGAGAAATTAACTCTGTAAACGACAACCCCGTTATAGACCCAGAATCCGGCAAGATACACCATGCAGCTAATTTCATGGGATATTATATAACAGATACATGTGATATCCTTAAGATAGACATTTCTCAAGCATCAACGTGGATGCATGCAATACTAGCCAATCTTGTTCACCCTAGAAAAAACTTTGGATTGCCGGCCAACCTTGTAGAGCGACCCGCTGTTTATAGCGGATTCAGACCTTACCAAATTTTAAGCGCATCCATCGCAGTACAAAACAGAAAGCTGGCTCAATCCCAACAATCATTCACCATACCCACGGAAGGTGATAATCAAGACGTAAACAGCCTAGGAACTCATGCCGCCTTTGATCTTAAAGAAGCGGTATCCAACCTAGAACTCATAACAGCAATAATATTTTTAGCTGCAAGCCAAGCACTGGATTTAAGAGGTATTGAAAATGCCAGCAATCATAGCCGTAAAATCAGAAACATCATAAGGAGAGAATGTCCAAAATTAACATCAGACCGATCTCCGAGTGAAGAAATTAAAAAAATGATAAATATAATGAGAAGACAATAAAAACTCAACTCATTTATTTATTTTATGGATAAATCTACTCTACAAACAATAATTGGATTGGGGTGCATGGCTCCTTCAGGTGACAATTCTCAACCTTGGCGCTTTGAAGTTAAGGGAGACACCCTCAAGATATTCAATCTGCCCAACAAAGATAATCCCATATACAACTTCAAACAACGCGGGTCATTAATGGCCCATGGGGCATTGCTTGAAAACATTGATATTGCTTCATCAAGCTTTGGATATAAAACAATCTGCAATCTATTACCCGACAATTCAAACGCTAATCTAGTTGCTCAAGTAACATTTGAAAAATCCAACATCGCCACAAGCCCCCTATATGGCTTTATAGAAAAAAGATCTACAAATAGAAAACCCTACAAAAACTATCCGTTGTTAGATAAGGAAGTGCAATCACTTTTAAGCATAAACAACGATAAGTTTGGATCAAAATTTATTTTATCTGAAGATGAAAATATAAAGAAAAAAATTGCAAAAGCAGTAAGCACAAACGAATTCATAGCGCTTGAAACAAAACCTCTTCACAATATTTTTTTTGCTGATATTAATTGGACTGAAGAACAAGAACAATCCAAAAAAACAGGACTGTACATAAAAACCCTTGAGCTTCCTCCACCGGGAAGATTCATGTTCAAACTTGCCAGAAACTGGCCTGTAGTAAACAAATTAAATAAAGTGGGATTCTCTAGACTTGCATCAAAAGGCAATGAGCAGGTTTACTCAACAGGCTCAGCCATAGGTATAATTGTTACAAGAGGAGGAAATGCCAGTGATTTTGTAAATGCAGGAAGACTTATGCAAAAAGCATGGCTAACAGCTACCTCTCTTGGCTTAAGCGTCCAGCCCGTAGCAGGAATGCTTTTTCTAGCTCAACGTGTAATTGAAAAAGAGGCGGAACCACTAAGTGAAAAAAATGCCGAATTGGTAAAAAAGTCTTATAATGAAATAAGAGAACTCTTTAACATAAAAGAGGGAACAATCTCAATGCTATTAAGGATTGGCTATGGCGGTGAACCAACTGCCAAGTCTCTTCGTAAAAATCCTGAAATAAAATTTGTTTAATTTAATAACAAAATAAACCTTTTGATTTTTATCATCCTCAATAAATCTGAAGAATAAGTTTTTTGGTTTTGAAATTTTTAATATGTTTGATACTCAATTAATAACAAACTCATTTAAGAATCTAGACCTTCTTTCTGTGGGCATTACTGTTTCAGCAATTACAGTACTTGGTTTTACCGTATTTATAAACAACCCTAAAAGTATTACTAATAAAAGCTTCCTCATATTTTCTATAACAACAATTCTTTATGGAGTATTTAACTACATAAGTTATAAAATTTTAACAGATCAAGAACTGGCATTAATTTTCTTGAGAATAACTATATTTTCTGCAACGTGGCATGCCTTTTCATTTTTTCAGCTTTTTTATGTGTTCCCAAGTGAACACGCAGTTTTTTCTAAAACCTATAAATACGTCATCATCCCTATTACAAGCTTGGTCTCATTCCTGACTCTTACTCCTTGGGCATTGCAAGGTATAAAGGAATTATCCAGCGAGGGAAGAATAATAAAAGTAGTAAACGGTCCCGCCATGGCGATATTCGGTCTTTGGGTAATATTCCTCATCATAGGAGGGATAGCGATGTTGTACAGAAAATCAACTCAAGCCACAGAAGAAGAAGGGAAGAAATTTAAACCTGTTTTTGTCGGTGTTGTTATAACCTTTTCTCTTTTGCTTATTTTTAATCTCATTTTACCTTCAATGTTTGATAACTCAGAATTTATATCTCTGGGAGCATTGTTTATGCTGCCATTTATCACATTTACTTTTTATTCCATAACAAAACGTCAATTCCTTGATGTAAAAATAATAGCTACTGAAATCTTTGCAATTGTACTATCTATAATAGTTTTGTTTGATGTAATTGTCGCTAAAGATCTTGGAACAGTAATTCTAAGATCCGGTATTTTCTTAATAGTCCTATCATTTAATATTTTAATTGTAAAAAGCGTTTGGAACGAGGTTAAACAAAAAGAAAAACTTGAAATATTGGCTAAAAAATTACAATCAACAAACGACAGGCTTAAGGAACTAGACATGCTCAAATCTCAATTTTTGTCTTTTGCTTCCCATCAAGTCAAAGCACCAATGGCCATTGTAAAAGGATATGCTGATTTAATAGCCAAAGGAGATTATGGCGAAGTACCTGAAGAAGTCAAAAACACAGCAAATAAAATCAAGAACTCAGCCGACAAAATGATAAGTCTCGTAGAAGAACTTCTGAACCTCAGAAAAATAGAAGAAGGGAAAATAGAATACGACATGAAAACAAAAGATATAACATTTATAATAAAAGAGGTGGTAGACGAGCTACAAACATTGGCAGATGACAAGAAACTACACCTAAACTTTGAAACACCTACCAAACAATTCAATGCAAAAATTGATGAGGGCAAATTCAAGCAAATCATCCAAAACTTAGTTGAGAACTCAATCAAATACACTGAGGAAGGCTGGATAAAAGTAACTATTGAAGAAAAAGATGACAGTGCCTTAATAACAGTTTCCGATTCAGGTATTGGCATGAGCAAAGAAACAACAAATGATCTTTTTGAACAATTCCATCGCGGTTCTGGAAAAAGCAGATCTATTAAAGGCACAGGGCTTGGTCTTTATATAGCAAAAAAGATGATAGAAGCACACAACGGCAAGGTGTGGGCAGAATCTGAAGGCGAAGGAAAAGGATCTCAATTTCATGTTCAGCTACCGTTAGAATATTCGTAGTTTGCCGCTTATTATATATCCCCAAAAAACATGGAGCGTATTCTATGTTTTTTTATTTTTAAATACTTAGGCATTATTACTTATTTTTAATCCCAGCTGTGGCTAATTCAATTTTTTGTTGTGTTATAATGATTTTATGGAAAATCAATTAAAACAAACTATACTTATCGTTGATGACGAAAAAGATTTTAGGGAAATTTTAGTTACCAAACTAAAAACATTGGGCGTTAACATAGTAGAAGCCGAAAATGGAGAAGAAGCGCTTGTAAAGCTTAAGGAGATCAAGCCTGATTTAATCATGCTAGACGTAAACATGCCAAAAATGAATGGGCCAGAAACGCTTTCCCAAATTAAAGCAAACCCTGAATGGGCAGACTTAAAGATAGTTTTTTTAACCAACTATGGTGAACCGCAACAAGAAGTTGCATGGACTGATGAAAGACTGGCCCGCGAAGCTGGGGCAATGGACTATATAAGAAAAAGTGATGACCTTGATACTATCATTGGAGAGGTAATACCCCTTATCAGCCCGTCACAATTAGACGGCCCTGAAAATAACGGATAAAATCAAAGACAAAATGTTAAATAACAAATATTTTCTAATTCAAATTTTAAAAATTTGAGTTTTTAACATTGGATCTCAGTTTAATGCTTGTCCTAAATTTTAATTTGTAAACATGGCAAAAGATGTAAGTAAAACAATTTTAATAATAGACGACAACCCTTTCATGGTTGAGATTTTAGCGAACGAACTTAAAAACTCAGGATTCAACATAGAAAAAGCTGACAGTGGAGAAAAAGGTATTAAAAAAATAAAGGATTCAAAACCTTCATTGCTTATACTTGATATGCCCCTGCCTGACAAAGCCGATGGATTTAAAACATTAAAAGAGATCAAAGAAAATTCTAAAGACTTGCCAATATTAATTGTTTCCAACAACGATACTGTAGAATTTAGAAAAAAGGTATTGGAGGAAGGTGTAAACGGATACTTAATAAAAGCATTTGCAGGAAAAGACGAGGTCATACAAGCAGTTAATGAAATCATGGCAGGTAAAGTTATCATGCCATCTATGGAAGAACAACCGGCATCAGAAAAAACAAAAGATGAATCAGGTGAATCGGAAGGTAAGGATGAAAATAAAATTAAATACAAAAGCCCCTTCAGCTCAACAAGTATTAACATTGGGGTTCCACCAAAAATAAAAGCAAAAATAGAAAAAGCTTTAGTTTCACCACGTGCCGAGTTATCAATAATAAACCTTGTAAATGACTTGATAGAATACGCTTACCATGCTCGTGCATCAGATATTCACCTTGAGCCATACAGTGATAGATTTATTGCAAGAATGAGAATTGATGGCATACTTCATGATGTATTTTCACTTCCCAAAAATACACAATCAGAAATTATAGCCAGAATAAAAGTTCTTGCCGGAATGAGAACCGACGAACACCAAACCGCCCAGGATGGCAGATTTAAAGCAACAATAAAAAGCCCGCCCAAACAATTTGATATTCGTGTTTCAATAGTACCAACATATTACGGAGAAAACTCTGTTCTTAGGCTTTTGGCCGAACAATCATCCATAAAAACCATAGAGGACTTGGCATTCTCACCAGAAGACAAAGAAAGAATAAAACGTGCAATTAAAAAACCTTACGGCATGATACTTGTCACAGGACCAACTGGTTCAGGTAAATCAACCACTCTCTATACTGTAATTAGAGAATTAAACAAACGTTCAGTATCAATAATCACCATCGAAGATCCAGTGGAATACTCAGTAGAAGGAATAGACCAAATACAGGTAAACACCCGAACAGGATTAACTTTTGCAACAGGATTAAGATCAATACTAAGACAAGACCCCAATGTCATTATGGTAGGAGAAATACGAGACAAGGAAACAGCATCTATTGCGGTTAATGCGGCCCTAACAGGCCACAAACTTCTTTCGACACTTCATACGAATGACGCCGCAACGACACTGCCTCGATTGTTGGACATGGAGGTCGAACCTTTCTTAATTGCCTCAACTGTTAATGTTGTGATAGGTCAGCGTCTTGTTAGAATGTTGTGCACAAAATGCAAGAAAAAAAGAAAAATGACTGAGACCGAGCTAAAGAACCTCACCAAGAGCATCCCCGAAAAAATATTAGGCAATCATAAAGAATTTTATGAAGTAGGCGGATGTGAAGTTTGTGGCGATACCGGATACTTTGACAGAATGGGCATTTATGAAATTTTAGAAATGAATGATGAAATAAGAAGCGCAATATTAAGAAGAGCGGACTCAAGTGAAATAAACGAAATAGCAACAAAAAGCGGAATGAGTACTCTGCTTGAAGACGGATTTAAAAAAGTCGTTTCGGGACTGACAACGATTGAAGAATTATTAAGAGTTGTCAAAGAATAAAATTAAATAATTAAATAATTTAAATTGAAAAAATTTAACCTACAAAAACTATTTCTTCATATCTCCCTAAAGGAGCAAATGCTTTTTGCTAAACACATGTCAGTAATGATAGGTTCCGGCATGCAAGTCATACAAAGCTTAAACACACTTAAGGAACAGGTGGACTCTCGTTCATTTAAAATGATTTTGGATGATTTAATAAATGACACAAAAAGCGGGCAATTTTTGTCCACCAGCTTAGAAAAATACAAAAATGTATTCAGTGAATTTTTTATAAACGTAATAAGGGTCGGAGAAGCAAGCGGAACACTGCCTGAAAACTTTAAATACCTTGCCGAAGAACTTAAAAAACGACAAGAACTAGCAAACAAAATAAAAGGTGCGATGGTTTACCCAGTAATAATATTGATAGCAACATTTGGCATAACAGGATTGCTGGTATTTTTCATATTTCCCAAGATACTCCCCGTGCTTAAAAGCATAGATGTAGAACTGCCTGTTTTGACAGTATATTTTATTTCAATATCTGAATTCACCTTCAAATATGGTTACTGGTTATTTGGCGGTGTGATTGCCCTAATTATAGGAATATGGGGCATATTAAGAATCAGGCCTGTAAAATTTTTGTGGCATAAAATAATACTAAAAATACCCATAGTTAACAAAATGTCACAAGCTATAAACATGATAAAATTTTCAAGAACCCTGGGACTTCTTTTAAAAAGTGACGTAAAAATAGTGGAATCACTAAACATCACATCAAACACTATCAGTAATCTGGTTTATCAAAAAGCAATCAGAGAAACTGCTAACAGTGTTCGTATGGGTGATCAAATATCAAAATATTTAGCGACAAAGCCGCATCTTTTCCCAAAACTTTCAACCCAGATGATATCAGTCGGGGAAAACACAGGAAAATTAGATGAATCAGCTTTTTATCTGGCTGATTTCTATGAAAGCGAATTGAATGAAACCACCAAAACTCTTTCAAATGCAATAGAGCCCATCCTTCTTCTGGCAATGGGACTTATCGTAGGATTTGTGGCACTAGCTATAATAACTCCTATATATAAAATAACACAAACATTGTCCCGTTAATGATAAAAATTAACAAAAATACCAGTTTTACCAAAAATACCAATGAGTATTTTGTTTTTTCTCATAAAAATAAGGGATTCACCCTGCTCTTGTTAAATGGTTTATTAACTAAATTTTTAAATTAGTCGTGAAATTTAAAATAGCAAAAATATTTTCTTATGATAATTTTCCCTTTTCAAGGGCGGGGTTCACAATCTTGGAAACTCTTATTGCTGCTGCACTATTTGTTATCATTGGCGGAGGTATATATTTAGCCTACTCAAATATACTTGAAATAATCACTAGGGGACGGCTTGATGCTGAAGCCGCTTTTATTTTGGAAAAAGAAATAGAAATAGTAAGGAACATGTCTTATGAAAATATTGGAACCACAACAGGAGCACCATTTGGCAAATTAAAAAGTGAAAAAACTGTAATAGCAGGTAATATACCTTTTGTTTTAAGAACTACTGTCAGAAACATAGACCATATTTTTGACGGCAAATTAAAAGGCAAGAATAATATAGCCAATCTAGATGTAGGTGCTCAAGTTGGAGAAGGAGGGTTAAGAATGGAAAACCAATCTAAAATAATAGGGGATGTGTTTTCAAACGGCGACATAATTGGAACCGGTAATTCTAATATTACAGGGAGTGCATGGGCTGCAGGATCTAGCAAAATTGATACAGTCAATGTGGCTAATGATGTTCATGCAAATACTATACTTAACAGCTTTGTGGGAAGAGATGCTTATTACAAAAACATTTCCAATACAACTGTAGTTGGTAATTTGTTTTCTAATGTCCCGGATATTGAACCCCAAGAGCTTCCAATATCACCCCAACAACTGGCTGAATGGAAAACACTCGCTGCTGAAGGAGGCACTATCCCGACCCAAACCATAAGCGGATCCAATATTGTTCCTCTTGGACCAATTAAGATAAACGGAAATCTTACCATAAGAAATTCCGGACGCTTAATAATAACAGGGGTAATCTGGGTCACAGGAGATATTCTTATGCAAAATGATGCGGTAATTGAGATCGATCCGTCATTTGGAATGTTAAGCGGTCTGATAATCACAGACGGCAGTGTAATGATAAGAAATGAATCTGCCATATGCGGGTCTGAGGGTTATAACACTTCAACCCAGACATGTAACCCGCCTGACTCAAGCTTTGTTTTCATAGTTTCAACAAAAGAAACCCTTGAAGATCCGGCTATAACAATAAATAACGCATCTGACTTAAGAACTCTTGTACATGCCAACAACGGAACAATAAATTTAAAAAATGCTATCCAACTAGTTAATGCTACGGGTTATTCAATTTTATTAGAAAACACCGCGTCAGTTATATATGACGAGGATTTGGATGATGTAGAATTTGGTTTTGGATCATTGGCATCAGTCCAAGAAGATCTGGCGCCAGGGGACTACAAACTGGTGGAAATTGAAATAAGCTGTCCTGAATGCACACTACCATTCACACCCAAAAAAGTTACCGCCACCGTAGCTCCACAGGGCCTTGAAACAGTAAGTAGAAATGGATCATTGTTTATTAATGCAATTGATGCATCGGGTGACTCCACAGCAAATGCTACTGTGCATGTTGTTAATAATTCTGCCAATCCTCCAATTGACATCACTGATGTAACCGGCTCTGATGGCAAACTCCAGATCATTGATGTAGCCACAGGATCTTTTACATATGAAATTATTGTTTCTAAAGCAGGATATTCCACCGAACAAACATATCTGCCAGGGGAACCATCGAACCCCAATCCTGTTAAACCTCATGCAACGGTAGCAGAACAAGACGTAACTGAAATTACTTTCGTCATAGACAGAACTAGCACCATGAACCTAACCACAAGCGATTACATATGTTCTCCTGTGGCTGACATTAATTTCCTACAGGAAGGAAGCAAGCTCATAGGCCAAAGCCCAGATGTATTAAAATATTCTGAGAACCTTTCAACAGACACGAACGGAAATTACACAAACAACTCACTGGAATGGGATACATACAATTTATCTCTAACTGATTCCGGATTTGACCTGGCTGGAACTGATATTCTTATGCCTTTGGTTATTAACCCAAACACCAACAGAAATATCACCTGGACAGTAAAGCCCAAATTTTCTAATTCACTTCTCGCTGTAGCAAGAGACACAAACGGAAATTTTGTAAACGATGCCGAGGTTACAGTATCAGGCCCAGAAACCAAATCTGCTTTTACTGGTCTGGCATCCATATCTTATACTGACTGGTCGGGGGGCAATTATGACTCTCAAAGCGGAGGAATCGCAACAACGCCTGCGGGACAGCTAACCTTGGTTGATTTAGGAGGAAACAAATATGCTTCAAACAGTGAGGAGTGGTTAATTTCCAACACTATTGATTTTGGAACATCAACAATATTTTATGGAAAAATTGATTGGGACCCCAAAAACCAGCCAGCTCAAACTGGAGCAAATAGCTTAAAATTCCAAATAGCAGCAAACAACGATAACAACACCTGGAATTTTGTAGGACCTGATGGTTCCTCAAACACTTATTACACGACCGCAAAAACCGATATTTACAGTCAGCATGATGGGAATAGATATCTAAGATATAAGGCATATCTACAAACAGTAGACCAAGGGTTCACCCCATTATTAGATAAGATAATCATAGAGTTTAACTCAAGCTGTGTTCCTGAAGGGCAAGCCCTTCTAAACAATTTACCGAATGGATCATACAACATAACAATAGATCACCCGGGTTATAAAACATACAATGACAACATAAATATAAACAGCGAGTGGCAAGAATATAGAGCCATTTTGGTTCCATAATAAACAAAACCATGAATCTTCATAAAGTTTTAAAAAAATTACTTAGCAATATATCTCCCTCTTCAAGGGCGGGGTTTACCCCGCTCTTGAAGATGGATGCGCCTTTTTATCTAATATTTATCAGTAATCACCCTGTTAGCTCATGAATCTTCTTAAAGTTTTAAAAAAAATACTTAGCAATATATCTCCCTCTTCAAGGGCGGGGTTTACATTAATAGAAATAGTAATCGGATTGGCCATAATGTCTATTATAGTTATTTTAATCGGGTCTTTTGGGCTTGATATTTTAAGCTCTCAAACATCATTTAGTAGAACACTTGAAATACAAAGCGAAATAAATCAAACATTCAAAGAAATTATACCCGAAATTCGCTCAATGGAAGAATCAGAAAATGGAGCTTACCCAATTATTTCGGCATCATCGGATTCATTTGAATTTTATAGTGATGTGGATAGCAACGGAACAGTAGACAAAGTAAGATATTTTGTTGATGGAAGTGAGATGAAAAGAGGAACAACAAAACCCTCAGGCAACCCGCCTGTTTATGATCCGTCTGATGAAAAAATTAAAAGATTAATTTCTGATTTAACTTTAACATCAGCGGGCATGTTTAAATATTACGATAAAAATTTCACGGGATCCGAAAACTCATTGGCAGTTCCCGTAAGCATACCGGCAATAAGATTAATCAGAATTGAAGCAATAGTTGACCCCAAAATACCGGGCTCATCAAATTTTGTTTCATCAATGCAGGCAACGCCCCGTAATTTACGCTAAAATAAAATTTTAGAGTTTAGAATTATGAAATTAAAAATTAAAAATTTGGAAGCAGGCCAACTTTCCCTCTATGTTTTAATTTTCGGCTCTGTAGCTATTGTTATACTGTCTGGATTTATACTTTGGGCTGACTTAAGCTTTAAAGCAGCAATAAGACAAACAGATCGGCTTTTGGCGCTTGAAATTGCTGAATCAGGCATTGAATACTACCGCTGGCATTTAGCTCATGTCCCCGATGATTTTCAGGATGGAACAGGAGAACCAGGACCATATGAACATGATTTCTTTGATAAAAACGGGAATATTATTGGCAAGTTTACGCTTGAAATAACTCCGCCCTCAGAATCCTCGGGAGTTGTAATTATAAAATCTACAGGAACCGTTGATGTTGATGATAGTATTGAAAGAATAGTTGAAGCTCGACTAGCTCTGTCGTCTCTTGCGGGATATGCCATTGTTTCAAATGACAGCATACACATAGGGCAAGGCGCGGAAGTGTTTGGACCAATACATTCAAATGGAGGTATAAGCTTTAACGGGATTGCACACCATATTGTAACCAGCACCAGAGAAACATATGACGACCCCGCTCACGCAGGAGTGGAAGAATATGCAGTACACACCCACATAAACCCTGCTGACCCTCTACCCCCAAATCCATTACAAAAAAGACCTAGTGTTTTTAAAGCAGGGCGTGATTTCCCTGTTCCGGCGGTTGACTTTGATGGCATTGCCAGAGATTTGTCAGATATAAAAACCGGCGCTCAAGCTAGTGGATCATATTTTGGACCCTCAAGTGCTGAAGGTTATCGTGTAGTCCTGAAAACAAATGATACTTTTGATTTGTATAAAGTTAATTCACAAATTGCACCGCCTGCCGGATGCACCAACGACTTAAGCGAATCAGACTGGGGGACATGGAGTATCGATTCTGAAACATTTTTAAATAATTATGCACTTCCTTCAAACGGACTTATTTTTTTTGAAGATAACGCATGGATTGAAGGTGAAATTGACGGTGAGCGTCTCACCTTGGCTACGGGTATTTTTCCTGAATCACCTGGTAATTACAAGCATATTATAGTAAACAATAATCTAACTTATTCTAATATTAATGCCCGAGACAAACTGGGCCTGGTAACACAAGGCAATATTATTATAGGAATGGAAAGCACTGGCGACTTGCGTATTGATGCAGCAATAGTGGCTAAAAACGGGCGGGTAGGCAGGTTTTATTACAATCCAAGCTGTTCTCCGTACCACAACAGACAATCCTTAACAATTTATGGAATGATAGCAACTAACGAAAAATATGGTTTTGCCTATACAGACGGTACAGGATATCAGCAACGATCCATTACATATGACCCAAGATTACTGTCTGATCCGCCTCCGGGGTTTCCTTCTGATGCCGGATTTTATGAAATTATAAGTTGGAAAGAATTAAAATAATATTTACTGTGGATAAAAGCCCTTAAAAACCTAGGGTTTTAGTGCTAACCTAAAGCTATGAAATAGGTCGATAAAAAGCCCAAAAAATAGTTTGGGCAAAATATAAACTGAGCTCAGTTTATTTTATTAATTAAAATCAACTAAACTAAAAAATGAGTAAATTATTTAAGACGAAGAAATCACAGGCAGGGTTCACTCTTATTGAATTATTGGTTGTAATAGGTATTATTGCCATTTTGGCAGCGGTAGTTATTATCGCCATAAACCCAGCCCGTCAGTTCGCACAAGCCAGAAATACCCAGAGGTGGTCAAATGTTAACGCCATCTTAAATGCTATCGGCCAAAACATGGCTGATAACCGTGGTGTATTTAACTGTGGTGTTGCATTGCCAGCATCAGCATCGGTTATGTCTAACACAGGATACAATATATACACCTGTATAGTTCCTACTTATATATCAACCTTACCAGTGGATCCTTCAGTTGGAGTTAACAATTCTCCAACAGACTACAATACTGGCTACACTGTAGCAAGAGATGCTTCAACAGGTAGAATTACTGTTAGTGCTCCTGAAGGATTAAACGAAACCGCAGTTCCAGAAAACATTGGCGTAACTAGGTAGTAATTCATATCACAAAACTAAAAACCGCCCACAAGGCGGTTTTTAGTTTTGTGCAATTTAATTTGTGAATATAAAAATTTAAAAATAATGGTATCATTAAAAAAAGACTAAAGATTTCTAACCAACTTCTCCTAATTTAAAAAATGGGATTTGAAATTTGATTAGAAATTAGAAATTAGAAATTAGAAATTTAAACATATCAAAAATAAATATAGCAATATTAATTTCAACAGTACTTCTGGGTATAGCTATATTTCCATATACTGCTAAAGCCCAAGATGTAAAAACATACGAATTTAATCCCGATAAATCTTGGAGATTTATATACCCAAGCGCAGAAACAGTATCTCTCAAATTCCAACCATCAAACGATGCCGTAAACGGTTTTGATCTTTGGATAAACAATGGAGGAAGCCAAGGCCAGGCAACTTTTGTTTTGCGTAATTCATTCGGTACTGTTTTAGCTCAAAAAAATAATGTATTCATAAATCCTATACCTCTAAAGGAAGGCGGTACGCGTTTTCATATAAACCTGCCCGCCCAAGTTCCATTAAACATTAATGAGGTATATGAACTTGAAATAATAAGCGACATGGGAGGATTGGGCCTTTACTATGGAGCGAGCGTTGAAATACTTCAACACGACTCCGAATACAACATAAGCTATATCCCGGGCAAAGCTGTGATTGATAATGAAGAACAAAGCTGGACCTTTAAGTATGCAACCTATGAGAGTCAGGATGCTCAGCCGCCAGAACTATCAAACATTTCAGCAACAGTAACAAACTCAAATACAGTAGAGATAAATTTCAATGCCAACGAGCCTGTTGACTGGTCAATTCTTTGGGGCTTTGAAGGCCAGGACTATAACCAGCAAACAGGATTTAAAAATTATTACACCTCATGTTTACCCGGTATAGGAACATGCAATACACCTCTCCAAGTTAACCCAAATACTGCATATGATTACCAAATCATTGCCAAAGACGAATGGGGAAATATAAGCCAAAGAACAGGCTCTTTTAACAGCGCGGTGGTTGATACCGAACCAACACCAACAGGATCACCCGAATCAACACCACCGCCTCAAGAAGTATTCTCAACTCCTCCTGCAATATCAGGCACAACAATATCGGAATTAACAGATGATTATGTAAAAATAACCTGGCAAACAAATAAAGCCGCCAACTCCAGCTTGTTGATCAGCCTTGATCAAGACGGGAACAGTGTTGTTGCTAATGTGGGAGATGCAACTTATGAATTAGCTCACTCGCTAAGCGTCTCGGGTCTTGAACCAAACACTGAATACTTTGCAAGAATAACTTCAACAAATCCGGGGGTAGCATTCGTAGTCAGCAAAAATCTAGCCACAATAATATCAAGCAGTAACAACGATACATCCTCATGGCAAATATTAACATTCAAAACCGCAGAAGCACCCCTACCCGATGAAGCCCCGAACAACGAACAACCCAGCAATAACGAAATTGAAACAAGTCAGGAAACAGATGGGATTGAATCAACTGTAAATATAAGCTGGCAGGCTCCTTCGGGCGGTGAACCCACGGGCGGATACAGAGTAGATGTTTTTGATGAAAATAATATTTTAGTAAAACAGATAACAGTTCCCGCAGGCGAGCACAGCACAACGGCCGAAGATTTGCCAAGAGGCGATTACACAGTAGTTGTTTATGAAGACAACGAAGGAACACTAGATAAAATTGCGCCTCCTGCAATAAGCCGTGCGCCAGAACCATCAATAACAAATACTCAAGTTGTAATAATTGGAATTTTGATTCTTGTCTTGGCAGGACTTATAAAGATCTGGCTAAGTGTAAGGAAGAAAAATAAGTTCAAAAAAACTATTACACCCCCTTCCTCAGATTCTTCAAGCGGAATAGAGCTTGGACAAATTTAATGTTATGTTTAAACAAAAAGTATTAAAAATTGTGTCTAATATTCCCAGGGGTCAAACCTTGAGTTATAAAGATGTTGCCCGCCTTGCCGGTTCACCCAACGCCTATAGAGCAGTCGGCAGCATACTGAACAAAAACTATAATAGGGGGTGCAGAATACTAATTATTATCGCTTGAGAAGTCCAAAAACGAAATGATTTCGAGGCGCGATGACGAAGATGTAGATTCTACATCAAGGAGGAGTAACAAAAAAAATCATTCATTTTTGGACTTCCCTATGGGCGGGCTGATTTTAACCTTATTCTTTGTTGTTCGTCATTCATGTACCATCAAGTACACATCATTCCTCATGCCTCGAATAAGATTAAAATCAGCTACGCTCAAATGATAATAATTAGTATTCCGCACCCCCAACATACCCTGTCATCGTGTAATTAAATCAAATGGCATGCTTGGCGGTTACAACAAAGGCCTCGCACTAAAAACAGAAACTCTAAAAAAAGAAGGATACATAAAATAGATATTTTTTGCTTCTTATAAGCCCCAAAATAAAGCAATAGGGGGTTGACAATCTGCCAATAAAATGCTAAGAATATACTATAGAACCTCATCTTCGGATAAGGTTTTTGTTTTTTAAAAAATAAATAAGGGGGAGAATGATTCTAAACTTAAAGAAACCAAGGATTTGTGTTTTAATCCCGGCACATAACGAAGAATTAACTTTGGGCAGGTCCATAAAAAGCCTGTTTGAATCTGGGATTGACCCTTCTGACATATACGTGATAAACGATTATTCAACAGACAACACTGCGAATGTTGCTACAAAACTTGGAGTTAATATTTTAAACAATATTAAAAACATAGGGAAAGGAGGCAGTATTGAACATGGCATAAAAGAGCTCAAAATTTGTACAAATTATGAGTTCGCGCTCTTTTTAGATGCTGATACCGTGATTGATAAGGACTATTTTTACTGGACCATGGAAAGGTTTGGTTCTGATTATAGCATTGTTGCCGTACCCGGTCAGCCCAAAAGCATTCAACACAATTGGCTGACGGCCCACAGAGCTTTGCAATATTTTACGTCATGTTCAATCTATAAAGGCGGGCAATCAGCAATGGGTGTTATAACTGTTGCACCTGGTTGTTCTACAACATTTAAGACTAAGGTTTTGCCTGAACTTAACTGGAATAACGGAACACTGGTAGAAGACATGGATGTTACCATGCAAATCTATCGTAAAAAACTGGGTAAAATAGCATACGAACCAAAAGCTGTGGTACACACCCAAGACCCAATGACCATAAGTGACTACTGGAAACAAATGAACCGATGGTATTGCGGAACTTGGCAGGTTGCAAAAAACCATAACGTACCATTCGGTTTTTCTAGAATTGATATTGAGTTGTTATTTCTTTTAGCCGAAGGAATGATCTTCGGATTATTGTTTACAGCCATACCCTTAATAGCCATAATCTATCCAAATCTAATAAGTCTTCTTATTATAACTGACCAAACCATCTTATTGTTGTTTGCTTTAATGCTGGGAATTAGGGACAAAAGATCAGATGTTCTAAGGTTTTTTTGGTCTTTTATATTTCTAAGATTTGTTGATTGTTTTGTTTTGTTATTAAGTTTTTGGAAAATCATCATACAAGACAAGAAAAGAATTGGGTGGTTTAGCCCTGCCAGATATTAAATATAGTGAAGAAGGAGGAGAAATGTTTAAAAAAATCTTTTTGTTCATTATGCTGATGATTTGGGTTAAGTCATTTCTTTTTGCTCAAAGACTTGGAGAAGATTATATTGTACACAATCTTCATAATCCATATATCTTATTCTTAATTGTAAGCACAATTATTTTAATTATTGTACTTACATTTCGGCTTATCTCTTACATATCAAAATGGTCAGGTAGACCGGTTCTAAAAATGTTAGAGCCAATAATGGTTAACCCTACATTAAACGATCTAAAGAATAAAAAAAAGCCCGTAGATATACTTCTAACTCTAAACCGAGAACGTAAGACTGTAAGGTGTATAGTAGCTGAAAACCCAAGAGGTAATGATTTGCCTCCTGTAGTTTATTTCGAAGGATCTAACCATCCTGTAAGCTGGGAAAAAAGAAAATTAGGCGCAGCCCAAACCCTACCTAAAAGTTCCAAAACGTTTTAATGTTGTGATATTGTAATTAGCCTGAATATAGTTTTTATTGTCACGACCAATCTGTTAACACTAACAAAAACTTCATTGCCCTTCACCGGGGATGATCACGAGTGTTTAGTGTTCGGCCAAATAAGTTTTAACTAAAGAAAATGGACGGTTCATTGCCCTTCACCGGGGATGATCACGAGTGTTTAGTGTTCGGCCAAATAAGTTTTAACTAAAGAAAATGGACGGTTCATTGCCCTTCACCGGGGATGATCACGAAAATTTTCTGGAGTTACTGCACTTCACAGGCTAATTACCAATTGTTGCAACAACAAAACATTCAGGACAAACAACGAATATTAAGAAAGATTTCTTAATTTAGACAAGACAAAGGAGGAAACACCATGAGAAAGCATCGGGAGATCAAAATCGCTGTTGTGGCTTTGGCCATATTAGCTGTTGTAGTATTTTTTGGTCGCGCATGTTCTTGGACATTAGATAAGTCTGAGTCAGAAAATACAACCTTAAATAATCAGGAAGAAACGCGAATTTCTTCAATGGAAGCAACGATAAAGAGTCTTGATGAGGAAAGGGCGAAATTAATTATTGAATTAAATCAGGAAAAAAATCGTACCAAATGCGGTAACAAACCCTGTGATGGAAGATGTTATGGCGTTCAAAGAGGCGATAATCTATCGTCCATCGCCCTTCGTTTTTACGGCAAAGTGTCTGCACTTAAAAAAATTGCTGAAGTTAATGGAATTAAAAACTCTGATGAGATTTTTGCTGAGTCATGCATCTGTCTGCCGGCTGAAGTTGAAGGAAGTAAACTAAATGACAAAAACACAAAAAAGAAAGCAACTAGAGTCGGCCACGCAAAAACTGATCGGCCTTATTGGAGCTTGATGTATCCCACAATACCGACTCCTATTGTGGTTGTAGAATCTCCGAAACAACTTGCTGTGGCAAAACTGCCTAGGGTTGAAACAAAAGTTATTGAAAATAAACCCGTTGAAGAAGTTGGCCAAGCACCCAGCATTAGACCGGGTTTGCTAATGGAACAAAAAGCTCAAACAGCCTTAGCATTAATGCATGCGTTGCCACCTAAACCAAGCACACCCCAAGAACAGCCAGCAAAAACTGAGGGGACGCAAAAACCAAAGACAAATCCTCCTCTTGTTCTTCCAGGAAGCGCTTGGAATTCAAGCGGTAACTTATCACCTGTTGAAGAAGGCAATTTTCAAAATTATTCTTATGTAGAACAAGGAATAACAGTTTGGAGAAACAATAAGTGGTCTCTGGTTCCTTATGTTTCAGTTTCAAACTCTGTAGATACAAAGGGTTATAGCTGGAATAACAGAATCACTGGTCAGTTGGGAACCAAGATGGTAAAAAGTTTTGGCAACGGACTGGTTCAATTCGGTGGCGGATACATGCACGAAAATCGACGTGTCTCCGATCAAAATGAAGGTCAAGCTTTTGGCTTCGGGAGTTACTGGTTTGGATGGGATACACCAAGCTCCAATAAGGCCGAAGGGCTTTTCTCTGCATTTCCCGGTTCAAGCTGGGGAATGATAGGGAACACTTCTCCCGCTGAAGAAAATAATATTATTGGCACTGTTTATTTACAGCAGGGCGTTACCTTGGCAAAAATTAATCGAGTATCATTAATACCTTTTGTTGAAAACACCGTCAGTTTTGACACTAAAGATTACGCATGGAACAACAGAAACACATGGGGAGCAGGCATCAAAGCATCTGTTCCTGTAAAATCCGGAATAGTTGAAATTGGGGCTAAACACTTAGATGAATATCGCTGGCAAGTTGGAAAACGTGCCAGTGGAGTAACAGGTTTTGTTAATCTGTGGTTTGGTTGGAATCCACCCTGGAAAAATCAATAAGGAGGAGAACATGTACATACCTGGAGTCGGAAGCTGTTCAACATTTATTCATTTAATTGCACAATATCCTAAAGTCGCAGCCGGAATAGGTCTGCTGGCAACAATTGGCATTGTTACATCACCCGTAGGACCCGGTAAGTACGCAGGGTCAGAAAAAATATTAGAGAATTATGAAATATCTCTCGTGTCCGGCAACTTAGCCATGGACGAGACCAAGATTAATGATGTATTTGAAAGTGTTGCAAGCCAACACAATATTTCAAATGAGAATATTGCTCACATCCTTAAAACTTGTGAGAAATGTTCCGACATTGAATTAGAAAATGTATTAGCGGACGATAATTTATACAAAAAAGTCGCCTACCTATATTTCTTGGACCTTGTCCATAAAAATGACGGCAACTTGGAAAAAGCCGCTAAAGCATTCCTCATTAAATAAAAACAGCTCTTTTAACAGTTCTTTTTAGAAAAACAAAACAAAGACCTCGCCTTGGCGGGGTCTTTTTTATCCCCACACTCATGCATGAGTGTGGGGATTTATTTATGTTGGAATTAGCTTTATTTTATGTTAATTTATAAACAACATGTCCCATTAACAATACACGAGGTGATTAACCTATAACAATTATCAAATTGTGATTGAATTAATTCAGTTACAATAATTATTTGTTATAAATTAATTTGATAGATTTAACCTCAACAGAAAATCAGTTTATTTTGATTCTGCTTATTGTATGGACCTTACCATGGAAAGGCCTTGCATTGTGGAAGTCTGCCCAAAGAAAAGAAAAATGGTGGTTTATTGCCATGTTATTAACCAATACTCTTGGGGTATTGGAAATACTTTATCTATACATCTTCAGCAAAAGAAACGATAAGCAAAAAGTGGATTAATTTTAATTTATTTTGTGATAACATTAAAAATAGTTTTCAAGTTATAGTTAATAGCTTATAGTTTCCACAATAAGAAACTACTAGGGTAAAGACTATAGCCTTACAGTATGCCTGATTTAGAACAATACAAAGCTCTTATGAGTGACATTATTAGCAAACAAGCCGTAATATTAGGTCCTGATATTGCTGTTTTACGTGCTCGTAACGTTGAGGGCTTGGAAGTTTCGAATGAAGGAAGGGTGACAGACATCAAGGGCGATCCAGGCCAATCCTTGGAACAGTTGGTTGATGAGTATGTAAGCTTATCCGGCCAAATTGTAAAAAGTGCACTGGGGTCGGTATTTGAAAAACATCCGGACATAAAAAACGTTATTCAATAACGTTAGACTATTTAATACACGGAACTTCTCAGTTTCAAAATTGGCGATATTGATTTCGGTTGGCAACCCATGTACCCAAATGGGAACAAGGATAATCTTCTCGAAATCATACAAGAAATGCCTAAAACAATTTACAAAAAAATGTCAGCTTCTCATATTATTACAGCATCTTTTATTATGGGTTTCCCTATGTATGCAGCAGCTGCCCAGCAATCAATAAACAAAGGGGCAGAATCAGCTTTCATCAATATGATACCAGGCTGGATATCTCTAGCTGGGGGGATTATTGTCTTGGTATTGGCATTCAAGTACATGAAGGGGGGGAGTCTGGCAAAGCCCTTTGCGCTTATTGGTATAGGTGCCTTAATTGATTCATTTGGACAAATTTTAGACTCTTTAGCCACAACAAATTTAATAGCTTCACCTGACTACCTAACCCAGATCGTATGGTTTGCGAGTTTAATATTTAGGTTCTCTGTAGTAATGGGCGTCGTGTGGATAGCTAATGTATTTGGCGTGCTAAGAAGCAGATAAATAAAAATCATTAGATTCATTGTGCACAGCAACATTTTTTGTTTTGGAATTATTTTTTTTAAACTCAAAATCCAAAATCCAAAATCCAAAATCCAAACCAATTTTTAATTTCAAAATCCAAATTTTTGAACAACAATTTAAAATTTTTGGATTTTAGATTTAGTTTGATTTTTGAGTTTTGGGTTTTGGATTTTTTAAATATTAAACGCTATTTAAAAAATGGGTAACATTATAATAATAATCTTGGGTATTTTCGGCTTGTTTGTCGGTTTTTTGTCTTACCTTAAAAGCAGAGAACTTAAAACAAAGCTTCAAACCCACATCTCGCTTGATACAGCAAGAGAAGAGGAGCTCAGCCAAAGAGTTTTTGAGCTATCCATATTAAAAGAGCTAGGAGAACGAGTAGGTTATTCTTTGGACGTCCAAAAAATTGTGGATGTAATTACTGGCTCCTTGCACCAATTTATAGAGTACAGCGCGGTATCATATATGTTTCTTGAGCCGGAAAAGATTGTATTTAAAATTCATCTTGAGAAATCAGTGGACAGAAAATTCATTGATAATGTACGCGACAGAATGTTGCAGTCCTTATCGGCATTAATGAACAAGGAATTCGACAAAAGCCAAGTTGAAGAGTTTCTTTCAGGCGCCATACTTGTAGAAGATTTAAAACAACCAGTAAGGTCATTTTTCAATATTCCTATAGTAATCGCCAACAAAGTCATGGGAATATTAACTATCGCCCATACGGAAATAGGACTATACAAAGAAAAAGAAATGAGCATGCTTTATCGCATAATGCAGCAAGCATCAAGTGCTGTAACTCGTTTGCAAGAAGTAGTTGAAATAGAACAAAGGAAATTAAACTCAATGGTTGAAAGCATGACAGAGGGGGTTATTATGACCGACAAAGATTACAGAATCTTGGTAGCTAATCCTGCAGCTAGATCCGCAGTTGGACTAGAACAAGAAAAAGAAGTAACAATTTTTGATTTCATTGATAAATTAGGGGATAAGCTAGACATAAAAAATAAACTTGAGGAAAGCATACGTTTAGACAAGGTTCTTGAAGTAGAAGAGTTGCTTATAAATGACAAATTTTTTCAAGTTTTTGTATCTCCGGTCAAAAGCAAACAGGGCATTGAGAAAGGCAAAATCCTCGGAGGCGTTGTTATATTCCATGACATAACAAATGAAAAAGAAGTTGAGAAATTAAGAGAAGACTTCACTTCTATAATGGTTCACGAATTAAGAGCTCCTCTTGATGGAATAAAAAAGAGAGCCGAGGTACTTAAAGAAGGATTGGGTATGGCAAAAGACCAAGCAGGCAAAGACGAAATCATGTCTGTTATTTATCAAAATGCCTCCCACATGCTAGAATTGGTTAATGACCTTCTTGATGTAGCTAAAATTGAAGCAGGTAAATTTGAACTTCGTAGAGAACCTTCGAATATTAAACAGATAATGAAAGAAAGGGTCAACTTCTTCAAAATTCTAGCCGAAGATGCTAAAATTGACTTGAGTTTTCAAGCCGCAGAAAACGTACCCGACGATCTGAATTTTGACCCATTAAGAATAGAACAAGTTTTAAATAATCTTATTTCAAATGCAATAAAGTTTACTGATGCAGGCGGAAGAGTGGTCGTACAAGCATTGATTCATCAAAATGGAAACAACATATCAGAGGAAGCAATCAGCAGTGGCATTGAGTGGCTAATTGATCCAAATGATCCCAAATTAAAAAATTATCCCGATTCTTTAATTGTTGCTGTTACCGATACGGGAATCGGATTATCAAAAGAAAACATAATCCAGCTTTTCAATAAGTTCAAACAACTCCAATCATCCGCAAAAAGGAAAGAAAAGAAAGGCACAGGTCTTGGTTTGGTCATAGCAAAAGGAATTGTTGAAAGCCACAATGGAGTCATTGGGGTAGGTTCTGAGGAAGGAAAGGGGAGCACATTTTACTTTACAATACCTATCAATTAAATTTTATGCGCTATAAGGCATCGCTGTACATATCGTAAAACGATACGAGCTGCGCCACCGTATACCGCAATATGAATAACAAATGTCTAAAAAAATACTTGTCGTTGATGACGAAGAATTTGTATTAAAAGCATTGTCTGACAAGCTTCAACAGTCAGGATTTGAGGTGTTTGAAGCATCAGACGGCGAAGAAGGTCTTGATGCAGCATTCAAAAACCATCCAGATCTAATTTTGCTTGATGTTGTAATGCCAAAAATGGACGGCATTGAGGTCATGAAAAAACTAAGGCAAGACAACTGGGGCAAGGATGTGCCATTGATTCTTCTTACCCGTCTTGAACCAGACGATAATATGCTTCAGGAAATTATCGCTAATAAACCCACTTACTACTTAGTTAAAAGCAATTACAGAATAGAGGACGTAGTAAATAAAGTAAAAGAAAAACTCGGAATGCCTGTGGAAGAATAAAAGACACTATATAAAAAAACAGACGTATTAATGTCTGTTTTTTTATATAAGTCATATTTATTCTCTTGATATAATGCCAAAAATATAGTAATATAAAAATAGCGGGGTGGAGCAGTGGTAGCTCGTTGGGCTCATAACCCAAAGGTCGTAGGTTCAAATCCTACCCCCGCAACCAATTTTTAAGCGTAAAAATTGCGTCGAAATGAGCACATTTCAACGTACTTAAAAAATACCCATTTGGGTATTTTTTGTTTCAACTAATTATGCGGTAGGATTTGAACCGCGGGTCGCAGGCGAAGCCGTAGATGCCGAGTACTCTCGGCGTCAAATCCTACCCCCGCAACCATCCTACGCCAAAACCGCCTAAAAGGCGGTTTTGGCTTCGGAATGGTTCTGCGAGAATAGCATTCCGAAAGTTTACTGAAGGATACCCCACAATTGAGCGAGGGCGACCTAAGGAAGCCCCGCGGGGCGAAAACGTACTGAGGTCAATAGACCGAATGTGCAACAAACGAACGGATGTGGAGGGGCAAATATTGATCCCGCCCTTGAATCTCAAGAGCGGGATTGACAGAATAGTATATTTTTGCTATTCTGTTTTTAGTTATTTAAGAATAAGGAGATTGGCAACGATGAGCAGAGAAACGCGGCAAAAATCTAGGTTTGAGCTTATCGAAAGCAAAAAAACTTTTCTTGTAGGACATTATGTTTATTCTAACGGTCTTGATTCACCGGACATTGTTTCCTTAAGTTCAGGCAGAATTATACTTAACTTGGCAGAACAAGAGAACCTTGTTGCAGATGAAGAGAAGCAAGAAATATTAGCCCAGCTTGAAAATTCTGGGCTCCCAGAAAACGATCCCGCAAGGTTTGAACTTTGCGATTGTCCAAATACTATACCCCCTGGATATTTCTATACTTCTAAAGGAAACGTGTCATGTGTTATATTTTCCCTAAGTTTGGGCAGGCAAGTCCTTAAAATGGGACAAGAAATTCCAATTTTTTTGAATGAGGATGCTGAGGTAATGCTAACTCAGCTAGAAGCATCAGGTCTTCCAGAAAACGATCCCAGCCCAGAAGAAATCCGGAATGCAAATAAAAAAGCCCAAGAAGTTGAATTTGAAAAAATGTTGTTGAAAGATATGGGCATTCCCAAGAATGAAATCGAAGCTTTTCTGTCAGGAGGTCTCCCTGACACAGAAGAAAACTAAGTTCACATAAAACCACAGCCCCGCCGTAGCGGGGTTATTTTATTTTTAATTATAGAATTTTTCATACAAAAACCCCGCTACGGCGGGGGTTTAATGTTTTCAATTATTACTACTATCTTAGAAAAATAACCTGAGATGCAACCATAGCTGATGACAACAAATCAATTGTGTTAACCATGTGACTGAACACGGCAAGCATTATGCCTGCAAACGTAGCAACAAACATATGATAAATCATACTCATACCAGCTGCTTGTTTTTGCTTTCTAGAAACCTTCAAAACCTTACTATGTTTTTTTGAAGCCATGTTTATAATTCCCTCCTATTAATTACAAACTATGAAGCGCGAATTGCACTCTTAGTAACTAAATAGTGTATTTATTGCTAGTTTAGGAGTGCAGAGCCCAAATAATAAGAGTTTGGATTCTGTACTTTTATTATTATACCACCTTGAAATACATAGGAAAATACGATATTATCAACATTAGAATTAATCGTTCTAAAAATATAAAAATTACCAATTGCCGGTGTAGTTCAACGGCTACCTGCCCGCCAATCGCCTGACGGCTCAAGCCAGATGGCAGGCGGGGAACGAAGGACTCATGCTACTCAATTTTTTGGCAGGGTAGCTCAGCTGGTTAGAGCGAGGGACTCATAAGCCCTAGGTCGCGGGTTCGAATCCCGCCCCTGTCACTGCCAAAAAATTGAGTAACTAAACAAACCTAGACACCCCACCATGGTGGGGTCATCGATGCTATATATGAAATCCCTATGGTTTTCCGCACGGAAAATCATAGGGATTTCATTTTTATTTAATTTTCATATATACTAGGTTAGGCAATTAATTTTACAATTTTCAATTTTTAATTTTCAACAAATAAATTTTAACATTAAAAAATATAATATTAGTAAATTTAGTTTAGAAATTAGAAATTAAAAATTTTTATTGTGTTTAGAGGTAAAACTTTCAAAGACTTCTTAATACGTCCGCAAAAAAGCGTAATAATCTCCAGAAGAAAAGGAGTGGATTTGTCGTTGCCGTTATCAAGCAACATAACGCTTCAATTGCCTATTGTTGGTGCCAACATGGATACAGTTTCCGGACCCAAATCTGCTAAAGCAGCAGCCATGGAAGGCGGAATAGTTTTCTTACCCCGCAATTGTTCCATAAAAAAACAAGCTGGATGGGTTAGGGAGGTAAAAAGACAACATGCTTTTGTTGTTGACAATCCAGTAAGCGTTGAAAAAGACATGACAATAGAAGAAGCAAAAGAAATCATTGATAAACACAAACAGGAAGGACTACGCATAAGCGGACTACTAGTTGAACAATCAAAAAATAGCAATAAGCTGTCGGGTATATTAACTGACAGAGATATTAAATATGGACTAAGCCACAAAAACAACAACATGAGAAAAGTGAGTGATTTTATGACTTCGTTTAAAGACGGAAGGCTCATAACTGCAACTCCCGGTATTAATATAGAAGATGCCGAAAAAATAATGCTTGAGAGTCGCAAAGAAAAACTGCCCTTAGTAGATGAGGTTGGCAACATAAAGGGTCTTATAACCATGAGAGACATCACCACATTCAAAAACAAACCCTATTCAAATAGAGATAAGAAGGGGCGCCTTAGAGTAGGTGCAGCAATAGGGGCAAGAGGTGATTATCTTGAACGAGCCGAAGAACTCATCAAAGAAGGGGTGGACTGCATACTGATTGATATAGCTCACTTTGACTCAGAAGTAGGGCACAGTGCAGCAGTAGAGTTTAGAAAAAAATTCCCAGACACAGAGCTTGTATGTGGCAACATGGCAACATCAAAAGCAGTTGAAAGAGCATTAGAACTTGGAATAAATATAAACGCAGTCAAAATAGGCATCGGACCCGGCAGAGGATGCAGAACCCGCCTTGAAACAAATTTTGGGGTACCACAGCTTCAAGCAATAAGAGAGGCATATCTTGTAATACGCCGAGCCCAATTAACCGGAATGACAAATTACAATGTTCCCATAATTGCCGACGGGGGCATTAATTACAAGGGAGGAATCGCTCTGTCTTTACTTTGTGGAGCATCATCAGTAATGCTCGGAAGTATGCTTGCTGGCACGCGCGAAGCGCCGGGAATACTTTATAAAGATCCTAAAACAAAACAACTTATGAAGATTTACAGAGGAATGACCTCCCCTGAAGCAGTAATTGACAGTCACGATGACGAAGGAGAAGCACTCGATGCCCTTGAAACTCCAGCCGAAGGGCAATCCGTTCCTGTTCAATATACAGGCCCCATGGAAGATCTCCTAAAAGAAATAAGAGGTGTATTGGCATCCGCAGTAAGTTATGCAGGAGAAGAAACCCTAGCCAATGCTCGAGAAAAGATATCCCAAAATCCAGAACGCTATATTGTGCCATTGTCTGAAGCATCGAAGCATGAATCTTTTGATAGATAGAACTTACGCGGTAAAAAATATGAACCCCTAAAAAAATGGGGCTTACATATTTTTTACCCACAGGGGTTTGAAACAATTTCTTTGTTAAAATTTCCGCTTGGCACTCGACGTACTATTTGTACGCCTCGTGCCAATGCTCTATTTTGCCTCGAAATTGCTCAAACGCGTAAAGTTCTAAAAACTGTTTTTTAATATTGAATTTATTATAAAAATGGGTTATAGTGTTTTCATGATGTTGGGGGGGGTTATCCCCACACTCATTTGTCGCACATCATCTATGAAATCGACAAATTAGTGTGGGGGCGTAGCTCAACTGGTCAGAGCGCTGCCCTGTCACGGCAGAGGTTGCGGGTTCAAGTCCCGTCGCTCCCGCTTCAATAAATTAAAACGGCATAAATGCTGTTTTAATTTGGTGCAATGTTTGAGAGTAAGGGGACTTGAACAGTCCCGCAAAGCGGGACAAGGTTCAGCTCAAATTTTTAACGCCCCGCTGTGTTTCGTAAACTCAACACAAAGCGGGACTAAATTTGAGGATTAAAGCCAAGCAGTTGGCTTTAATCGCCGTCGCTCCCGCTTCAATAAATTAAAACGGCATAAATGCTATTTTAATTTGGTATAAATTATAGAAACAATTATTTTTTATTCATACAGCCCTTAAGAATTTCAAAGGCTAAGTTTGCCAAAAAAAACAGATACTGCTAAATTAAAGATAATATGGAAATTAAAATTGATTATGAGAAAGAAAAACAACTAAGAGAGGAGCTGTCTAAAAAAGACGATCCTGACAGCAAGCGCTTAAAGCGCTTTTTGGATATGCCAGACCTCACCCGCACGCCGGGCAGTCCTATACACGAAATAACAAAACGAATCATAGACCTGCCTGATTTTAAGGATTTTGATACCGTAGAAGCCCCTGAAATAGTACCGGCTGATATTAGCTTTGATCTCTTTAATTTCCCGGAAGATCACCCAGCCCGAAGCAAATCCGACACATACTATGCGGATGACAAAAACATTCTCCGCACTCACACAACTGTCATGTGGTACTACTACCTTATGAATGAAAAGATAAGAGAAAGGATTAAAAATCTTGAATCAATAGGCTCTTTGTCTCATGGAAAAGTTTATCGAAAAGATGAAATAGACCGAAATCACATGAACGTTTTCCACCAAATGGATGGATGGTATTTAACACCCCGCGATAAAAAAGTCATCGGCATTGAAGATCTACAGGACGTTTTAGTAAAAATTGCACAGGCAGTTTTTGGTAAAGACATTAAATACAGATTTAACCAAGATGAGTTCCCATACACAGATCCGAGCGTTGAAATGGAAGTTGAAGTTGGCCCTTCGACAAACTCAGGACAAGCTCGCTGGATTGAGGTGCTTGGCAGTGGAATAGTTAGGGGAGTCGTGCTTGAAAAACTAGACGTTGATTCAAAAATATACAACGGATGGGCTTTTGGGTTCGGTCTTGAGCGTTTGGCAATAATTAGCATGGACTTGCCCGATATTCGATTGCTTTGGTCAGATGATTCAAGAGTAAAAAAACAGCTTAAACTAGGCAAAAAATTCAAAGAAGTAAGCAAATACCCGCCAATCACAAGAGATATTTCGTTTATTGTTTCAAAAGATTTTGTACCAAATAATTACTTCGATTTAATAAGAGATTTAGGCGGAGATCTCATAGAGGAGGTACAGCTGATAGACAAATATGAAGATGACAGCAAGTTTGGTAAAGATAAAATGAGTTATACCTATCGCATAATCTACCGAAGCATGGAACGTACTCTCACAAACGAAGAGGTAGATGAAATAAATGATAAAGTTTATGAGCAAACAAAATCTCAGTTCCAAGCTGAATTGAGATAGTACTTTAGTGGAAATATTACTGAAAAAATCATACTTAACAATGATTAAAAATAGCATAGGAACAAAAATGTTCCGAAATCTTTTTGCCTATTTAGAAAATGGTGAGGAAAAAGACATTTTACAAAACGGCAAAAACTCCTGTGCTGTTTTTGTTTCTGCTGTGTTATATATGAGCAAATTAATTGAAAGCATGCACGCAACAGTTGCCAGCACAGTGAAAGATCTGGAAAAATCAGGATGGGGAAAGGTTGAAAATCCGAAATCAGGAGACGTTTTGGTTTGGGAACCATTTCTCTGGCCCGGAGATAAAGAAAAACATGAGCACATAGGTTTCTATATTGGAGATGAAAAAGCCATAAGCAATGACTCCAAATCCGGCACACCACAAGAACATCACATCACATACGGCGAAGAAAGCGGTTCTCCTGTTAGAAAAATTACGGCAATTTATAGACATCCAAAAATAAATAGTAAATAAGTAGTATCTGGCACATCTAAAAAAGCCAATAAAACACGTTTTTGTTGGCTTTTTTGCTTATTTTTGGGGGATAATTTAAGTTGATTATAATTGTCAAAAATGATAGTATAAAATAGTTAAGGGACCGCCCAATAACTCACATAATGGGTGGTCTATTTAGTAAACCATCAATTCCTCCGCCTTATAGTTCCACTAAATTAGGACCAGCGGATGAACCTTCAACAAGATGCCCGAAGAAACAACAAAAACAAAAAAGGAATCTAACTATGGTGCCAAGGATATATATGTTCTAGAAGGTCTTGATCCTGTTAGAAAAAGACCAGGAATGTATATTGGTTCAACAGGCATAGATGGTCTTCACCACCTTATTTGGGAGGTAGTAGACAACTCTTTAGATGAAGCCATGGGTGGCTATGCCACAGAAATAGAAGTAAGCCTACTTCCTGAAGGCAGAGTTTCAGTTAAAGATGACGGACGAGGTATTCCTGTTGAAACGCACAAACAAACTGGCAAATCAGCCCTTGAGACAGTTATGACAACCCTTCATGCCGGAGGTAAGTTCGGTGGAGAATCATACAAAGTAGCAGCTGGATTACACGGCGTAGGTGTTTCTGTAGTAAACGCTCTTTCAACATACTTAAAAGCAGAAGTTTGCCGTGACGGAGCAATATATGAACAAGAATATGTAAGAGGCAAGGCAAAGAGAGCCTTAAAAAAAGTAGGTAAATGTAAAGGCACAGGAACAACTGTCACATTTGAACCTGATCCAGAAATATTCAAAGACCGAAAATTTGATTGGAATAGAATTTTGTCCCATCTGCGTCAACAAGCATACTTAACTAAGGGAGTTAAAATCACAATAAATGACAAAAGAAACCCGGTAGAGATTGTGGGGGCAAAGGAAAATGACGGTCACGTACTCTATCCAACTCATACATTTTATTTTGAAGGAGGAATTGTTTCTTATGTTCAATATTTAAATCGTCATGAAGACGTCAGACATTCTAATATTTTTTATGTTAATAAAGAACAAGACAACATACTAACAGAGGTAGCATTTCAATACACCAACGACATTCAGGGCCATGAATTAAGCTTTGCTAACAATGTTCACACAATAGAGGGAGGCATGCATGTAACCGGTTTTAGAACAGCCATAACAAGAACTCTTAACGACTATGCAAGAAAAAATAATTTCCTTAAAGAAAAAGATGATAATCTAACTGGTGAGGATATCAGAGAAGGATTAACAGTTATAATCTCCGTTAAATTACAAGAACCTCAGTTTGAAGGCCAGACCAAAGCAAAACTAGGAACAACAGAAGCAAGAACTGTTGTTGAGTCAGTAGTAAGCTCGGAATTAGCTGATTGGCTAGATCGTCATCCAAACGATGCAAAAGAAATTCTAGGCAAAGTAATTCTTGCAGCAAAAGCCAGAGTTGCGGCAAAGGCAGCAAGAGATACCGTCATTAGGAAAGGAGCACTTGAGGGTTTTACATTGCCTGGGAAATTAGCTGATTGTTCTTCTAAAAAAGCAGAGGAGTCAGAACTGTTTATTGTTGAGGGTGAATCAGCGGGTGGTTCATCAAAGCAAGGACGAGATCGCAGAACTCAAGCCATCTTACCTTTGAAAGGAAAGATTTTAAACGTTGAAAAAGCGCGCATAGACCGCATGCTTTCATCTCAGGAAATAAGATCTTTGGTCATAGCATTGGGTACAGCTATTGCAGATGAATTCAACATTGATAAACTAAGATACCACAAAATAGTGATAATGACTGACGCTGATGTTGACGGTGCTCACATAAGAACACTTTTACTTACACTATTTTTTAGATATTTCAAAGCGCTAATAGAGGGCGGCTACGTTTATATAGCACAGCCCCCACTTTACAGAATCCAAAAAGGCAAAGAAATCACATATGCCTACACAGAAAAACAAAAGATTCAAATATTAGCAAGATTAGCAGATGCACAAGAAAATAAAAAAGAAAAAACCGAAAAAAAGGCCAAAGGAAAGAGATCACAAGACGAGAAATGGGAAGTAACAGAACTTGGTTCTGATAACAATGATGAATCATTAGAAGATGAAACAAAAATTTCGGGAATCTCAATACAAAGATACAAAGGTTTGGGTGAAATGAACCCGAGCCAGCTTTGGGACACAACAATGAACCCTGAAAGCCGGATGTTATTAAGGGTTGATATTGAGGATGCGGAAGAAGCAGATAAAATATTTGATATTCTCATGGGTTCTGAAGTTTTGCCAAGGAAAAGATTTATAGAAACCCACGCAAAAGACGTAAAGAATTTAGATATATAAAATCATCGTTCGAGGTTGACTTTAAAGGGCGTTTGATATATACTTGTATTATAAGTGAATGACGCCCCGGAAGGGGTTTTAAAATAGAAACATATAACATCAATTCCAGTTAAGAACTCCCGATGCAAAGCATCGAGGTTCCTCAATAATCTAATCGAGGGACTCGAAAGATTTATCGGGATTTCGATGAAATGGACAAAGTCACTTCTTTTCTCAAAGATGTAAAATTAGAAATGTCGAGGGTCAGCTGGCCCACAAAAGAACAAACCGTTAAATATACGGCCGTAGTTACGGTGATAAGTTTAATCGTGGCAGGATTTTTGGGAGGACTAGATGTAATATTTCAATATATATTAAATAAAATAATTTAGTTTAGGTTCAAATTGTTTTAACTTGAACCTTTGATGAGATGCCTAAACAACAAGAAACAAAAGAAAAACAATGGTTTGCTATCCATACCTATTCAGGATACGAAGATAACGTTATGCAAAACCTCAAACAAAGAGTTGAATCTTTGGGTTATGAAGACAAAATATTTAATGTTGTAGTACCAAAAGAAAAAAAGGTTAAAATGAAAGGCGGCAAAAGATCGACTTTTGAAGAAAAAATATACCCGGGCTATGTTTTGGTTGAAATGATAGTAACTGATGATTCATGGTATATAGTAAGAAACACACCAAATGTTACAGGATTTATAGGTGCAGGGACAACCCCAACACCTCTTGCCAAAGAAGAGATAGACAATCTCATGAAAAGAATGGGTGTTGAAGAACCTAAATATAAGATTGACGTAATGGTAGGTGATATGGTAAAAATCACCGACGGACCTTTCAAAGATTTTGATGGCCGTGTATCTGAAGTAGACATTGATAGAGGCAGAATAAAAGTTTTAGTAGCAATATTCGGAAGAGAAACACCCGTAGAATTGGATTTCCTCCAAGTTAAAAAACTATAAAAAAAACTCCCGATGCAAAGCATCGAGGTTCCTCAATAATCTAATCGAGGGACTCGAAAGATTATCGGGTATTCAACGTTTAACATCGATTCCAGCTAATATCTCGGTGATTCAATCGGCATCTCTGCTTCGCAGAGGCCGATCACCGACCATAGAATTGTTTTAAAGAAGCAAACCTCTCGGGAGGAAAGAAAGAACTTCTTTAAAACAATTCTACTGATATTAACTTGAACCTTCGATGATATGGCTAAAAAGATTAAAACAATTATAAAACTACAAGTAGAGGGGGGGAAGGCTACACCAGCTCCACCTGTGGGAACAGCATTGGGTCCTCATGGATTAAATATCCAGGAGTTTGTATTAAAATTCAACGAAGCAACCAAAGATAAAGTAGGCGAAGTAACCCCTGTTGAATTAACTGTTTATGAAGATAGGACTTTTGATTTTAAATTAAAGACCCCGCCTGCTGCATTTTTACTGCGAAAAGCTGCTGGTATTGAAAAAGGTTCAGGTGAACCAAACAGAAAGAAAGTGGGCAAAGTTACAAAAGACCAAGTACGTCTAATAGCAGAACAAAAAATGGCAGATTTAAATGCAAACGATATTGAAAATGCATCAAGGATAATAGAAGGGACTGCTCGCTCAATGGGAATTGAAATAAAATAAAATAAAAAAAAATCTATTAAAATAAAAACCATCACGTTAATGCGTGATGGTTTTTATTTTAGTTTGTGTTGATAACAGCATGCTAAAACTAAGTTATAATATAAGTATATTTGGAGTTAACATTAAACAACTTAACGATATGATTATGTAAACAAAACCGCATGGTACGGTGTTTTTGGAATTTTTAATTTATTATGCCAAATCAAGAACCGGGCAATATACAACTACTGCCCGCGACAAGAAAAGAAGTCAAAATAAAAAGGCGCAGAAGCTTTAAGGATTTTATAATACCAGCAGGTGCCATAGGAATTGTTTTGGCAATTTATGGCGGTTTATTTTATTACAAAAATACATTAATGAATCAACTGACAAACATTGACCAAGAAATTTTAGTAGTAGAAAGAAGCCGAGACAAGGAACTTGAAAAGGAAATTTTGTCCCTTGAAAAACAACTAAGCATAGTAGGCCCCATGCTTAACAATCATATATTTTGGTCCAAGGGTTTAGAAAAAATTGAATCTCTAATAAAACCCCAGATAGAAATTGAGACTCTTTCCATTGATACAGTAAAATCAGAAGTTTCTGTAAGTATTAACGCATTGAACTATTTGATAATAGCAAAACAAATTGCTGCACTGTTTTCAGATGATGTTATTACCGCGGTTTCTTTAGGAGAAATGAGATTAGACCAAAACGGCAGAATAACCTCCTCCATGAGAATAGGATTTGACGGCGACAAACTATTAAAACAAAGAGTGGAATAGATAATTTGCACTAAAAGTTTTTAATAAAAAATAAATTAATTTAATGATAAGAAATATTTTACCTTCATTTTTAATTGGTGCTGCCTTCTTCGGGATTTTTGTGTTGGTACTACCTCAATATGATTCCATTAAAACTCTTTGGGGTGAAATAGCATCAAGACAAGAAATATTAGACGAAAGACGAGAGGCCTTACAATCTGTAACAGCACTAGGAAGACAAATAAGGAATAGCGAAGAACTTGAAAGATTAGAGTTACTAGTCCCCACAAGCGCTAAAACAGAGGAAATAATTTCCAGCTTAGACAATATTGCTGCCCAATCAGGATTAACAATGAATAGTCTTACTGTTGCAGGCACTACAAACAACACAAAAAGAGGCGGCAGTTCCGGATATAAAAACGTACTAATAGACATTTCCCTCAATGGAAGCTACAACTCATTACTTAATTTCCTATCATTAATTGAACAAAACTTAAGGGTATACGACATAAATGAAATCTCTATGACAACTGATCGCGGTAGCTTCCTAATAAACCTAACCATTAACGCTTACCAATTAGAGGTACCCGAGGGCTAATAAATAATTAATATTAAAATAATCTAATGGCAAATTCTATAAGACAAAAAAGCTCTACTAAAACCATGCTAATTATGATGGTATTTTTGGGTATAGCAGCGGGTTATATTTTTTATTTTCAAACGCTAAAAGACCAAGCGCTAAGCATTGCACCATTGCCAATTAGAACAGGCGATGATCTTACTAAGCTAAAAGATAAAAAACTTAATTTGACTGTTTTTAATAATAATATTTATAAAACCCTTCGTATTTTTGGAGAGGTTCCTGTAGACCCAGGCATAGTTGGCAAAGAAAACCTTTTTGATCTAATAAGCGTACCAGAGGAAGCACTCCAGCCTTCTCCACAGCCTGAAGAATCTGCGCCACCAGAAACAACCCCACAAGCTCAATAACATTTAATAAAAATAAAAACTAATAAATCAGGCTATAGTACTAAAACCTTGAACAACCAAAACACGGGATATCTCAGACTTGGCACTTTTAGCTTATGGTTTATCTAAAAGTAATTGCCCTATAAACAACCCACGTATCTAATAAGTGAGATAACAAAAAGGGGGCTCATAGCGCCCGAGGTTATTAGCATAGCAGAAACAGAAGCTGTTGAAGAAAACAAAGATTTAGGACAAATACTTGTTGAAAAAGAAGCTATTGATGATGACAATCTAGCAAAGTTAAAATCTGAAATATATCAACTCCCAATCGTTAATCTTCCTTCTGTTGAAGTCAAAAAAGAAGTAGCTCAATTAATTTCTGCTGATGTTATGGAATTTTACCAGATAATCCCTTTTGCTATTGAAGGCGATATTTTAAAAGTTGCGATAGTAAACCCTGAAGACATAGATGCTCTTGAGGCATTAAAATTCATAGCAGCGGAAAAAGAGCTAACTACCGAGAAATACATAATAACATACAAGGATTTTGAAAACTTAAAAAGAAATTTAAGACCACTATCACGAGAAGTAGGCAAAGCCCTAGAATCATTCTCCCAAGAAACATCAAAAAAGGAGCTGGAGTTGGAAAAAGGAGGAGGTCTTGATGAAATCACCGTGGATGCTCCGGTAAGCAGGATAGTAGCAGCTATTGTAAAACATGCCGTTGATACAAGAGCATCAGACATACACGTAGAACCTTTTGAGGAAAGCGTACGGTTAAGATTTAGAATTGATGGTGTTATGCAAATAATGCTATCTTTGCCAAAAAATCTTTTAGCACCGGTTGTGACTAGAATTAAAATATTATCTGAAATGAAAATAGATGAGACTCGCATACCTCAAGACGGCCGTTTCTCCACAGCTCTAGGAGATAGAAAGATAGACTTTCGTGTGTCAACAATACCAACAAGGAACGGAGAAAAAACCGTTATGAGAATTTTAGACCCGCTAGTGGGAGATATAAACCTAACGGAGCTTGGACTTGAAGGCCGCTCCCTAAAATTAGTAAGAGAAAACATAAACAAACCATTTGGTTCTATATTAATAACAGGTCCTACAGGATCAGGAAAATCAACGACTCTTGCAGCAATATTAAGAGAAATAAACGATGAGGGCATTAACATCATAACCCTTGAAAACCCTATTGAATATTATGTAGAGGGCGTAAACCAATCTCAAATTCATGAAGAAGTAGGTTATACCTTCGCATCAGGTCTTAGACACATATTAAGGCAAGACCCAGATATAATAATGGTAGGTGAGATACGTGATGGTGAGACGGCTAATCTGGCAATTCAATCTGCCCTTACCGGTCACTTAGTATTGTCAACACTCCACACAAATGACACAATAGGCATAATACCCAGATTGGTAAACATGGGTGTTGAGCCATACCTTGTGGCCCCAACCTTAAACATAGGGCTTGCTCAGCGTCTTTTAAGAAAGTTATGCGATCAATGCAAAGCAGAAACAAAAGCTACTTCTTCTGAAGCCGAAATTATTAAACGAGCGCTTAAAAATATGCCAGAAGATGAGAAGAAAGATTTACAACAAGACAATTTCAAAATCTATAAAGCAGGCGAAGGATGCAAAGAATGCGGAGGCAAGGCATACAAAGGACGAATCGCCATATTTGAAACTCTTGAAATGACTGACCAGCTTGAAAAAATTATACTTGGAAAAATTTCAGAGCAAGCTTTTCGTGAAGAAGCTAAAAGACAAGGAATGATATCGGTGTTCCAAGATGGCATAAGAAAAGTCCTTCATGGCGTATCTTCCCTAGAAGAATTATTCACAGTAGCTCAAGAAGGACAAGAGAGCAGTGATAAAAATGAAAAAGAAATAACTAAAAATAATATAAATTAGAGGTTTGCAATTAAACATCAATTCCAGTTAAAAACTCCCGATGCCTTGCATCGAGAATCCTCGATAATTAAATCAAGGAACTCGAAAAATTTATTGGGATTCCAACACAGTGGACTACCAAAAACAAATAAATGACTTGTTAATGGAAACAGCCCAAAAAAATGGGTCTGATTTGCATTTATCGCCTGGATATTATCCAACAGTTAGAATTGATGGCCGACTTATACCACTAACTGATTACAAGGTTTTAGATTCCCAAACACTGGAAAGCATGGCTTTTAGCATAATAGATGATTTTAAGAAAGACAGATTTAAAACAGAAAAAGAGCTTGATTTTACATACGAACTAAAAGGGCGAATAAGATTTAGATCTAACTTTTATTTAACCAGAGGAAAAATAGCAGCTGCATTCAGGCTTATTCCTACTGAGATTAAAACTTTGGAGGAGTTAAGACTTCCGCCTATTCTAAAGATTTTTAGTAAGCTATCTCAAGGTTTTGTTCTTATTGTCGGACCAAACGGTCACGGGAAAACGACAACCTTGGCGGCACTAATAGATTCAATCAACAAAGAAAGGGCTGAAAAAATAGTTACCATAGAAGACCCGATTGAATATGTGTACACTCCCGACAAATGTATAATAGACCAAAGAGAGCTAGGTCAGGACACGCTTTCATTCGGTAAAGCACTTAGATCAACTTTTAGAGAAAACGTAAACGTAATTATGGTAGGTGAGATGAGGGATTACGAAACAATGAGCGCAGCTGTAACAGCAGCTGAGACAGGGCACTTGGTATTTGGCACTCTTCACACCAATAATGCAGCTCAAACAATTCAAAGAATTGTTGATACTTTTCCGCCCTCACAACAAGCACAGGTAATAGCACAGTTAGCAAATACTATCTCAGGAATTGTTTCTCAAAGATTAATACCTAGGATCAAAGGAGGTCAGATCCCGGCAGTAGAAGTTTTAATAGCAAATTCTGCAGTAAGAACTTTGATAAGAGAAAGAAAATTCCAACAGTTAAACCTTGTAATAGATACGAGTTTTGAGAGCGGAATGATATCTTTGAACAGATATCTTGCGAATCTTGTAAAGAATAAGGAAGTATCAAAAGAACAGGCAGAATTCTTCTCATTAAACCCAGAAGAATTAAAAGAATTAATGAAAAACTATTAAAACTTATAAATAGTTTCTAAGTTTATAAATGGCAGAGTTTATTTACCAAGCAAAAAATCCAGCTGGTGAAACAGTTGAAGGGAAAATAGACGCACCGTCAGAAAATGACGCCGTTAATTTTTTGCATGAAAGAAATTTTGTAATATTAAGCCTTGAAGAAGCACAAAAGAATATATTCAGCATAGACATTTCATCTCTATTTGAGCAGGCAAATACCAAAGACATCGTTATATTCACGAGGCAGCTAGCTACTCTACTAGGAGCTGATGTACCCTTAGTTGAAGGCATAAAAACAATAGCAAGGCAAACAGAAAAAGAATCATTTAAAAAAATAATAAATGCCGTAGCTGCATCTGTCGAAGGAGGCGCAGCATTATCGGCTGCCTTATCTGAATTTGGTGATATTTTTTCTGATTTTTACATCAGCTTGGTAAAAGCAGGTGAAGTTTCAGGCAAACTTAATGAAACCCTTAATTATCTAGCGGATTACCTTGAAAGAAAGGAAGGTATCAGCTCAACCATTCGAGGAGCAATGGCATATCCTGTTTTTGTTCTTATTGCCCTTGTTATTGTAATGATAATAATGATGATATGGGTTTTACCGCAACTATTGGCCATTATCAGTGATGCAGGGGTTAAAGAAATTCCCTTTACTACCAGGGTTATAATATTCACAACAGAATTTTTTAATAAATACATATTACTAATCGCCTTAGGAGCAATAATGGCTGGAATGGGCCTTTTTAGTTATTTAAAAACACCAGGGGGCAAGGTTTGGTTTGATGGATTTAAAATTTCAATTCCAAGACTCGGAAGCATAATAAAAAGCTTTTATATCTCACGTTTCGCAGAAACCTTATCAACACTAATTAAAGCAGGAGTACCAATATTAAGATCGTTACAGGTAACAGGAGATGTTGTCGGAAATTCGATTTACAAGGAATCTATAATGGAGGCTCATGAAAGCATAAAAACAGGAGGAACAATGTCTGAGGTATTCCAAAAATACCCCAATGAATTTCCGACATTAGTTACATCAATGTTATCCATTGGAGAAAAAACTGGAAGAACTGATTTTATGCTTGAAAACATATTTAATTTTTACAAAAAAGAAACCGAAAACAGCATAAACAGTTTATCTCAACTTCTTGAACCTGTAATGATTATGATTCTAGGTATAGGTGTAGCATTTTTGGTTTCGGGTATACTTTTGCCTATATACAGCTTGGTTGGATCAAATTAAAGTTAATTTTTACTTTTTTAATATTTTATGTTTGATATTAATGTTGATAACATTCTTGCTAGTAACCTATGATATAAAATATAATTAAATTAAATAGCTATAATATTAATTACAGCTTAAATTTTGTTTGACAGTTCGTTAGATAATAGTCGGATGTATCCGTCAATTGTCCAATGTTAATTGTCAAATACCAATTCATCGTGTCGATTTTAAATAGTATAAAAAACCTTTTCGTTATAAGCCCAGACAGAAAGGGCCCCAAAGGTTTTACGTTGGTCGAGTTATTGGTTGTTATAGCCATCATTGGTATTTTGGCAACATTGTTATTGCTTCAATTGGCTGTTGCCAGAGGTAAGGCTAGAGACGTTAAAAGAATTGCCGATGTTAACCAAGTTAGAACCGCTCTTGAATTGTGGTTCGACGACAACGCAGCCCAATATCCAGCAACAATGGACTTGTATAGCGACATTGTTCCTAAATACATAGGACAATTACCACAAGATCCTCTTGCTGCTGGTGGTTGCAACACAGATGCAGGTGGCAATCCTAGGTATGATGGAACTGCAGTTGGTACTGTTAACTGTTACGGTTATGCTTACCACCCCGATGGTGTTGCTTCAGATCCTATAAGATTCCAGGTATGGTCACAGCTTGAGCAATGGGCCCCTGCATTAGGTTCTGATGCTGACATTGACTCAACAGGTGCAGGTGTTAATGGTAACCCTTGGCCAGCTGCTGGAGCAGGAGCAACAGTAGAGGGTGGTTTGGATGATGTTACTGCCAACTGTGACGACGCCACCCCTGGAGATTGCATATACGACCAAGGAATTCTGTAAAATACTCTTAGTTAGTGTGATACAAAACAGTATTATCTTATTCATAATCGGTACAGTAATAGGAAGCTTCCTAAATGTTCTCATTTATAGAATACCGATAGGCAAAGATTTCATTTCGGGCAGGTCATCCTGCCCGAAATGTTATAAAGTGATACCGTGGTACGGTCTTTTTCCGGTTTTTAGTTATGTCTTTCAACGAGGAAAATGCTTGTTTTGCAAAGAAAAAATAAGCATTCAATATCCTGTCATTGAAACTATTTCAGGGCTGATTTTTGTTGGAACATCAATGTTTCTATACAGCCCTTTCTTATCAATACCCGATTTAACTTATTGGCTTTTTTATATTGCAATAATTGAAATAACATTATTACTATTTGTTATAGACTTAAAACACTTCATACTCCCTGACTCACTGGTATTATCTCTTCTTGTTGCTTTCGGAGCTTATTACTTAACAACGCAAATTCTGGGAATATCTCCGGACTATGTCCAATCCTCTCTAACTATCCAAAACAGACTCTTAGGAAGTCTAGTAATAGGCGGCGCTTTATTTCTGCTATGGTTTTTATCCAAGGGCAGGGCTCTGGGGTTTGGTGATGTAAAGTTAATGTCTGTGCTGGGTATAATTTTTGGCTTAAAAGGTGGTATAATAATATTTTACATGGCAATGTTTATCGGCTTAATTGTTGGCTTGTTTCTAATTTTTTTCAAACAGGCAGACCTAAAGACAAAAGTGCCATTCGGAACATTTATAGGATTGTCTGTCCTAACATACATATTTTTCTATAATCAAATTATATCCTATGTTAATTTTTTAATACTAAGAGCGTTCACAACAGTATAGTTTTATAACAAATGGAGTATCAAACAAAAAATCAAAAGGTTTTATTTATCTCATCTTTAATATTGTTAATTGCTTCTTTAATATACTTAAATTTTAATAACTTAAAAAACCTAATAGAAAATCGGTTCAATCTTAGTTCCCCAATTTCATCCTCAAAAACTTCGGCACTAATCATCGATTATGGGAACGGCAGACAAAGAATGTTTGAAGGACCCGTAACAGACAACATGGATGTATTTGAAGCAATTCTTGCAGCAAAAAATGGGGGAGGTTTTAATATTTTATATCATGCCAACTCCAACAAAGAGCCCGTAGCAATTTCTTCCATAGATGAAATTGAAAGCGACCCCTTTGGAAAAAAATGGTATGTCTACATCAACAACAACCTCATTGAACAAGGATTTGATGCTTTGTCTTTATTAATAGAAACGGGGGATTTAATTGTTTTAAAATACGAATAAAATTATTTTAAAATCTTATCAAGACAAAGAAAAAATACACTTAAATTTAATTTCTTATTTATATAAAGACAACATAGAACTCTATCAATCGATGGCTTGCCCCGTTTTTAAAAAAGGAAATGTTGCTAATAACCTTCGCCCACAAGTTGCCAAATTGATGAAGCTCGGTGTTAACAAAATTTCATTTAAAAATATTCCTCCTTTTTAAAGAGCGGGTTTGCCTTGAAGTGAGATTTCTGATTGCTTTTGGGGACTAATTTAAATTTATAAATTATGTTAGGCAAATTATCAAAAATAAAACAACCTGCCTTATCTTTTATTTCCAGTAGGAAATATTTCGGGAATTCTAATTCGGGTTTTAGTTTGATTGAAGTATTGCTTGTTACTACTATTTTATCCATTTTATCAACGGTTTTAATTTTGACCTTTAGAAGTGATACATCTAATCAAGTATCGAGGATAAGGGCTGCGAAAGTAATAGCAACTGACATTAGAAGAATCCAATCATTGGCTCTTTCTACAACCTCTTATGATGGCGAAACAACATGCGGCTATGGCATGCTAAAACAAAATAGCAATACTTATATTTTATATGCCGGACTATCTGGTGGTATAACATGTCAGTCCAAACCAAAAAATTATCAAGCTGGTATAGACAAAATAATTGAGGTTAAACAAATAATTAACTCAAATCTTAAATTTCAAAACAATTTTAAAGACATATTTTTTAAACCACCTGACCCAATAGTATACTTCCAAAACACGCACAACATCAACGCCCAGCCCGAGGAAATAAAAATAATAAAAAAGAGTGAAAACACTTGCGCTCAATCACCTTGCACAATTGTTAAAGTTTATGTAAGTGGAAAAGTAGAAATAGTACCTTAATGCTTTATCTTCATAAAAAAAGGCTTAATTCATACAATCTGAAACCACTGGAAGATAGTGGTGGTTTTACCCCACTCTTGAACAGCTTGTTTCTACTATTCGTTTAATTAAAATATGAAATTTAAATTAATAAAGACATTGTTTAACAATGATTTTCCTTATTCAAGGGCGGGGTTTACTCTGGTTGAAGTTGCAATATCAACCGTAATTTTGGGTATTTTTATGTCTGCACTTCTGTTTATTTTATCTTTAAGCATATCCAGTGCCACTACTGTAAAAAATAATTTTGTTGCAGCATTTTTGGCCCAAGAAGGTGTAGAACTAATGAACAATCTGAGACACGAAGACTGGATTCAAGGAAGAGAATTCGGGTCTTTTGGAAGTATTCTAGGTGCCGTAAGTGACGGTGAATACCGTATTCAATGGGACTCACTTGAACTCATGTCTCTAAACGGAAATCCACAATTACTAATTGATGATTCGACTGGATTGTATGGATACTCTGATGGAGGAATAGTTGGTGGAAATTCTGGTTTTTATAGAAAAGTAATAGTTGAAACTGTTGTTCCAGATATAGAAAAAAGGGTTACAGTAAGAATAGAATGGTCTGATGATGGAAATGCAAAACAAATAAACACGGAGTGGCATGCATTTAATTGGAAGTAAACAATGACTAATTTTTGTTAATCAATTTTTAAAAAACTAATGCAATTAAAACCAACAAAACAATTATTTAATAGTACTTTTTCACTCTCCTCAAGAGCAAGGTTTACCCCACTCTTGAACAGCTCGTTTCTACTATTCGTTTAATTAAAATATGAAATTTAAATTAATAAAGACATTGTTTAACAATGATTTTCCTTATTCAAGGGCGGGGTTTACCGTATTTGAAATGTTAACTGCGGGCACAATATTTACCATTGCTCTTGTTGTTGTTACGGGGTCGTTTGTGCAATCTCTAAGAACAGAAAGGCGTGCCGATAATATAAAGATAGTACAAGAAGATGCTCTGTTTGTTATGGAAGTTATAAGCAGAGAAATCAGGGTAGCTGAAATCCAAAATAGAACGGGTGATCCTGACTGCCCAGACGATCAGCCAGCATTAGTGCTTTGCATAATTCACCCTGTAAATGGCGACATCGTATATTCAATTTCTAATAATCAAATACACAGGAACGTTAATGGTAAAGACACCATATTAAGTTCAGACAATATTGAGTTTACAAAACTAGAATTTTACCATTCAGGACTTGAAGCTGGTGATGGCTTGCAGCCCCGAATAACAATTTTAGCAACAGTAAAAAGCGTGGGTCCAAATGAAACTGTCGAAATAAAAGTACAAACAACAGTATCTCAAAGATTATTACAAAGCTAATGAAATATTATAAAAACAATTCTGGAATTGCCTTATTGCTAACCATAGTTTTTGTTACAGCAATGATCACTGTTATGATAGCTCTAATTGCAACATTCTTACCGAGAATAAAAACCTCATTTGATGTTAAAAATTCGGTAAATGCTCTATACGCCGCGGATACAGGGATTGAATATTGTTTATATGTTAGAAAAGCAATACTCACAGGAAGCAGATTGTATTGGAAATTTAATGAGGGTAACGGTAATAAAGTTTATGACTCAACAACAAGTAGCAATGACGGCAATATTTTTGGAAACAGAATTTGGACCATAGGTTTTTCAGGCAATGCGCTCCAATTTGACGGAGCTGGGGATTATATACTACACGAAAACGGAAGCACCGGGAGGCCGACATCACTCGCCAACAACCCTCTAAGTTTTACCGCTTGGATAAAAACACTCTCAACAGAAGGACTGATCATGCAACAAGGTTCTACAGATGCCGGAATGATGCTTGCCATAAGAGGCGGTAGGGCCGAATTTACATACAGGTGGAGCGCCTCAAGCCTTACAACACTTACAGGGACAACCTTTGTTAATGATAACAATTGGCATCTTTTAGTCGGAACCATAGATGGATCGGGTAATATGAGGTTGGTGGTTGATAATCAAACACAGGGTACAGGATTAGCGACCCTATCTACAACCGAACCAACTTATGGTTTTCTGGTAGGATCTGCAGTGGCAATATCAGGAGGAGTTATAAACCCCACAGCTGATTTTAATGGAACAATCGATGATGTAAGAATATATGCCAAAGATTTGACTCCTGATATAATTGAAATTATATATAATGGTTTTACTCTACCAGTCTTTCAAAACGATTCTGAATTTACCCTCAATCCACCAGATTGTACAACAGAACCTCTTATATCAGTAGGCTCCTCTGGAACCTTTAGAGGAGTAAACAGGGCTTTTGAAATAAGTTTTTAACATTGAATAGTTTTTATTTTATGTATTAAAAAACGCCATTTTTAGTGCGTTTTTTAATTGAAAATATCAATTAGAAGTGGTTAAATTATATTAATGAACGACAAAAACCCAACAAAACAAGAGGCAAAAGAAAGAATAGAACAGCTTAAAAAACTTATTAAAAAATACCGTTATAGCAGATTAACTCTAGACAAACCGTTGGCGGAAGAACAGGTTGAGGACTCCTTAAAAAAGGAACTTTTTGATTTGGAACAACAATATCCTGATTTAATTACTCCTGATTCTCCCAGCCAAAGAGTAGGAGGAAAACCGCTTGATAAATTTGAAAAATTTAAACACCCTCGCCCCATGTTGTCATTTAATGATGCTTTTAATCAAAACGACATGGAAGATTGGCAGGATAGAATTGCAAGGGTCTTAAACGTAGAAATCCCAAAAGATGGACATGCCCGCTCAAATTTTGCAGAGCAAAAACTAGGTGGGTATTATTGCGAATTAAAACTTGATGGGCTTGCAATTGAGTTGGTTTATAAAGATGGCAAATTAGAAGTTGGTTCAACAAGAGGAGACGGATTGGTAGGTGAAAATGTGACTCAAAATTTAAAAACAATAGAATCAATTCCTTTGTCTTTGATAGCAGACCCCAACAACAAAGAGGTGGTGGTTAGAGGAGAGGTCTTTATTAATAAGAAAGATTTTGAAAAAATAAACAAAAAATACGAAAAGGAAGTTAAAAAAACATATGCCAATCCAAGAAACCTTGCTGCGGGCTCTGTTCGACAGCTAAACTCTAAGATTACAGCCGAAAGAAATCTAGATTTCTTTGCTTATGATTTAATAACAGATTTTGGTCAAAAAACCCACGAAGACAAACATGATATTTTAAAAAATATGGGCTTCCCAACAAACCCCAACAACAAATTCTGCAAAAACTTAAAAGAAGTCCAAACATTTAGAGATCAATGGGAAAAACAAAAAGAAAAATTACCCTATCAAATAGATGGTGTAGTTGTTCAAATAAACGATAATAAATTATTTGAAAAATTAGGAGTTGTTGGAAAATCACCTCGCGCCGCAATTGCTTATAAGTTTTCGCCTGAGCACGGAACTACAAAGGTTAAAGACATCATAATAAGCGTAGGCAGAACTGGAACACTAACCCCTGTGGCAATACTTGAACCAGTTGAAATTGGAGGTACAACCGTAAGCAGAGCTACTTTACATAACGAGGATGAAATAGATCGTCTTGGCATAAAAATAGGCGATACAGTAGTAGTAGGCAGAGCAGGAGACGTTATACCAGACATATTAGAAGTCATTAAGGACCTAAGAACAGGCAAAGAAAAAACGTTTAGATTCCCCGAGCAATGCCCAATTTGTGGCAACAAAACTGAACGCGCAAAAGGTGAAGCCGCCCACAAATGTGTAAATAAAAATTGCCCTGCAATAAAAAGAAGGGGCATGTATCATTTTGTATCAAGAGGAGCATTAGATATCGAAGGATTGGGACCTAAAATCATAGATCAACTATTAGATGCGGGACTAATTAAAGATTCCGCTGATTTATACAATTTAAAAAAAGAAGATCTCTTAAACCTTGAACGTTTTGCTGAAAAATCTGCCGAGAATACCATAAACGCAATACAAGACAGAAAAAAAATACCGCTTGATCGTTTTATATATGCACTAGGTATTCCAAATGTTGGTTCTGAAACAGCGCTGGATCTTGCAAGAAAATATGGAACATTAGAAAAATTATCTAAAGCCAACTTTGAAGAACTGGAAAAAATAAAGGACATCGGCAATGTAGTCGCCAAAAGCATAGACAACTGGTTCACTGATCCTTACCACAAAAACTTGCTCAATAAATTTAAAGAATCTGGAGTTAAAGCACTAGAACAAAAAACATCACAAAAATCTTCTAAACTAAAAGATCTCACATTTGTTTTCACGGGAACGCTAGAGTCAATAACTCGAGAAGATGCTGAGGAACTAGCACGAGAAAATGGAGGCAACACATCATCATCTGTTTCAAAAGCAACAGATTACCTTGTAACAGGTGAAAGCCCTGGTTCAAAGTATGACAAAGCTCAAAAATTAGGCATCAAAATAATAAGCGAGGAAGAATTCATAAAATTGTTAAAGTAAAAAACATAATAATAATCATGATAAAACTTAGGTTTTTTTAATATTTTGTGTTAATTTATGAATATAACTTATGTCAAAAATAACTAAAATTGAAGTAACAAATATTGCAAATCTTGCTCGAATCGATTTAACAGACAAAGAAAAAGAAAAAATGGCCAAAGAGCTTGGTTCGGTTTTGGAATATATTGATCAGCTTCAAGAAGTTGATACTAGCAAAGTCCAAGCGGACATTAACCCCCATCACGAACTTATTAATATTTTAAGAGAAGATGATAAATTAAGTCATGAACCCGCTGAAAATACGGATAAATTATTAAAAGAAGCTCCTGAAACAAAAGATGGTTTCATTAAGGTTAAATCCGTATTTAATAAAGATAAATGACAAAAGAAAACACAATTAAATCAATTCACGAAAGCCTTGAGAAAGGAGAATTTAGTGCAGAAGAAATTTTTAAACATTACCATGACAAGATAAACAAAAAGAATAAGGAACTAAACGCTTATCTTTCTGTGTTTAAAGACCCTCAAATTGAAGGCTCACGTCCTTCAGTTCTTTCAGGCATACCCTCAGCAATCAAGGACAATATTTTAATTGAAGGTGAAAAATGTACCGCAGCATCTAAAATCCTAGAAAATTACACTGCAACATATGACGCAGGTGTTATATCAAAACTAAAAAAATCAGGTGTTCAATTTTTAGGAAAAACGAACATGGATGATTCCGCAATGGGTGCATCTGGAGAAAGTTCAGCTTTTGGTCCAACAAAAAATCCTCATGACTTATCTAGAGTGCCCGGTGGTTCATCAAGCGGTTCAGCTGCTGCTGTAGCTGCTGACCTTGCTGTTTTTGCTTTGGGCTCAGACACAGGAGGATCAATCAGGTGCCCAGCATCGTTTTGTGGGATTGTAGGATTAAACCCAACATATGGCAGAGTATCGCGCCATGGTTTAATAGCTATGGCATCAAGTTTAGACCAGATAGGGCCTCTTACAAAAAATGTAGAAGATGCAGCTCTGATTTTAAATGCCATATCAGGACATGACGAGATGGATGCAACTTCAGCAAAAAAAGAAGTGCCTGACTTTACCAAAAACTTAGACAAGCCACTAAAAGGATTACGTGCCGCAGTACCAAAAGAATTTATGGGGGAAGGATTAGAAGAAAACGTAAAACAATTAGTATTAAAAACCATAGCAAAGCTTGAATCGCTTGGTGTTCACGTGGATCAAGTTTCTATGCCTCACTTAAAATATTCCATAGCTGTTTATTATATTATTGTACCTTCCGAGGTTTCTGCTAACTTAGCAAGGCTTGATGGCATAAGATACGGCTTATCTGAAAAAGCTGACAATTTATTCGATGTTTATGCAAAATCAAAAGAAAAAGGATTTGGTCCGGAAATCAAAAGAAGGATAATGCTTGGAACCTATGCGTTATCTTCTGGTTATTACGATGCCTATTACAAAAAAGCACAAAAGGTGCGAACTGTTATAAGACATGATTTTGATAAGGTTTTTGAAGATTTTGACATTATTGTTGGTCCAACAATGCCCACTCCCGCATTTAAACTAGGAGAAAAATCAGAGGATCCTCTATCTATGTATTTAGCAGATATATTTACATGTCCTTCTAAGCTTGCTGGATTACCTGCTATTTCTGTGCCTTGCGGTATCACGAATAAACTACCAGTAGGATTTCAAATAATAGGCAGACATTTTGATGAATACACCTTATTAAGGGTAGGTCACCAACTAGAAAAAGAAGGGATAAAAAACCAGACGGTTTAATTAATAAACAATGGCCATTGCTCAAGCTAATAATTTAAATTTCACATCGAGTACTGATGCAGCACAAAATGTCGGACCCAACTTAGGTCCAGCAATTGCTCAAATAGCAACTCGGGCCTTTGATTTTGTGCAAAATTTTGATTATGTAGGGCTTTTATCTACCTTAAGATTTATTTCTTACATATTTACAGTTATATTTGTTTTAATTCTGGGATATATACTTTATAAAGTAAGCCAATTGTCATCAAAAGGAACAGGAAGTAGTATGCCACTAGAGGGCATCAAAGACGAGCTCTCACCACCCCAGCCAGCTCAAAGTGCCTACGATGCAAGATGGAAAGAAATTAAGAAACATGCCGAATCATTCAATGTTGCCGAGTGGAAATTTGCCGTAGTTGAGGGAGACAAACTTGTTCATGACACCTTAAAGAAAGCAGGTTTTGGTACTGGGTCAATGGGAGACATTCTAGAATCAACATCACATGATCAGTTGCCTGAAATAGGAAACCTGTGGGATGCTCACAAACTAAGAAATCTATTAGTTCATGATTCAGATTATGAACTAACCCACAACCAAGCCTTGGCTGCAATAAATGTTTTTGAAAGGGTATTAAAAGAATTAGGCGCAATAAACTAAAAGATTAAGCATGATTGCTCACAGCTAACATTCATGTTATTCTGGGAGTGCACAACACAAACTATGAATCAAAATCACAATCATTATCATTACCACACTTACTCCAACGGCTTACGATTAATAACCGTGCCAATGGAAAGCACCAAGACAGTTAACGTCTTGGTTTTGGTTGGAACTGGATCTCGCTATGAAACAAAGGACATTAACGGGATTTCACATTTTCTTGAACATATGATGTTCAAAGGTACAAAAAAAAGACCCGGGGCATTAGACATAAGCCAAGAGCTTGATTCAATTGGAGCTGAATATAACGCCTTCACATCAAAAGAGTACACGGGTTATTACATAAAAGCAGCTAGTTCAAAATTTGATCTAACGCTTGATGTAATATCAGACATATTCCAAAATTCAAAACTTGATGAAAAAGAAATAGACAAAGAAAGAGGAGTAATTATAGAAGAAATAAATATGTACTTTGACATGCCTCGCCGAGATGTCCATGATGTTTTTGAAGGACTTCTTTATGGCGATCAGCCACTGGGCTGGAATATTGCAGGAGAAAAAGAAAACATAAACAACATACAAAGACATCAATTTGTAGATTATTTTAATAGCCACTATTTTGCAGGCAATACTATTGTTGCTGTATCTGGCAACGTTACACCTGATGAAGTAAAAGAAAAGGTTGAAAAAAGTTTCAATAACATAAGGGAACATGAAAAATTAACAGCCCTTCCAACTCATGAAAAACAAGACAAACCGGCACTTAAAACAAAGGAAAAGAAGACCGACCAAACAAACTTTATATTGGGCTGTCGTGCTTACAACATGTTTGATGATCACAACTTGAACACAGCTGAGGTGCTATCTGTAATTTTGGGAGGTAACATGAGTTCACGCTTATTTACCGAGGTTAGAGAAAAAAGAGGGTTGGCATATTCAGTAGCAAGTTGGGCTGATGCATTTACAGATGTCGGCTATTTCGGCACTCAATCAGGAACTGACAATAGTCGTTTTCTTGAAGCATTAAAGGTTGTGTTAGATGAGTATAAAAAAATAGCAAACGAAAAAATACCCGAAAAAGAACTCAAAAAAGCTATTGAATACATAAAGGGCAAAACAGTTATAGGACTTGAGTCTTCGGATTCTATGGCTGTTTTTTATGCTGAACAAGAATTACTTAGAAAAGAAATCAAAACCCCAGAAGAAAAATTAAAAGAAATAGAAAAAGTTACGATTGATGATATACAAAAAATTGCTCAAGACATTTTTAAACCTGAAAAATTAAACCTCGCAGTAATTGGGCCAGTTCAAGATAAGGAGGAGGAAATACAAAAAATACTCAATTCATGGTAATATTAACTTAGGTGAACAATAACCACTCATTAGAATTATCTACCTATTCAATTTTTAAGGTTATCATAATAATCTTATTTTTTGCTTTCCTTTATTTTGTAAAAGACGTTATTTTAATATTACTTTTTTCAATTGTTATTGCTTCTGGGGTCAGCCCATTTGCTGATTGGCTTGAAAAAAAGAAGGTACCTCGTCTAGTGGGTGTATTATTGCTATACATTGCACTGTTTGGACTTTTTGCCTTTTTGATGTCCCTTGTTGTGCCAATAATTTCGGTTGAATTAAATCAATTAACTGAAACCCTGCCGCAACTTTTTGAAAAAATATCAGGCGCTCTTGAAAAAGCCCAGCAATCAAGCGCTGCTGGATATTTTGATTTTGTAAGCGAGATTCAAAATCTTCTTGATGCATTATCCCAATTTTTACATGTCTCATCTCAGTCAACCATTAGTTTTTTGATTGGAATCTTTGGCGGTATATTTTCATTTCTAGCAATAATAGTAATTTCTTTTTATCTGTCGGTAACCAAAAACGGAATAATAAGCTTCATAGAATCAATACTTCCTGAAAAAAAAGAAGAGTATGTTATAGGCCTCATTAAAAGATCGGAAAAAAAAGTTGGAAGATGGCTTCAAGGACAACTCCTTTTGGCTCTTACAGTTGGCTTAACAGTATTTGTTGGTCTTTCTATTCTTGGAGTAAAATTTGCTTTATTGCTTGGTATAATAGCAATGATTCTTGAGTTAGTTCCTTTTGTTGGTCCTGTAATAGCTGCGGTTCCTGCTGTTGTTCTTGCTTTAACACAGGGTCCGGTATTTTCACTGTGGGTAGGATTGTTTTATATAGGAGTCCAACAAATTGAAAACAACATTTTAACACCGCTTATCCTTGGAAGAACCACGGGGCTAAACCCTGTTACAGTTATTCTTGCCCTGCTTATGGGAGGAAAATTAGCTGGTATACTAGGGTTTTTTTTAGCAATCCCAGTTACGGTTGTAATAGTTGAAATAATAGAAGATATGGCACAAAGAAGAGGAGAACACAAAGTAATACCGGAAGAAAAAGAAGGAATGCCAACAGCTGAAGCGTCTTGATATTTAATAACTAATTGAAAACAAATGAACTTGTACGTAGTCGCAACTCCCATCGGAAATCTAAAAGACATGACATTTCGAGCCATTGAAACCCTGAAAGGGGTTGATTTAATACTGGCTGAAGACACAAGAGTTACCAGAAAACTCTTAGATCACTATGGAATTAATACTCCGCTTGAAAGCTTCCACCAACATAGTGATTCTGAAAAAATTAATAACATTGTTGAACAGCTACAAAAAGGTAAAAATGTCGCCCTTGTTTCAGATGCCGGCACTCCTGGCATAAATGATCCCGGCGGAATCCTTGTAAACAAAATTATTGAATCAGGGCCTGAAATTAAAATCATTCCTATCCCGGGGCCCAACGCTGCAATTACAGCTCTGAGTATTTCAGGAATTAACGCTGACAAATTTATTTTTCTTGGTTATCCTCCTCACAAAAAAGGCCGTCAAACATTCTTTAAAGAACTTTCTGAATCAAAGTGTCCATCAGTATTTTATGAATCTAGTCACAGAATTTTTAAAGCATTAACCCAATTATCTGAACTTGAAGGAACAAAAGAGAAACACATAATTGTCGCGCGTGAATTAACCAAAAAATTTGAAACAATTTACAGAGGTACAGCATCTGACATTTTAACCAAACTAGAAACAAGAGGGGAGTTTGTGGTAATTGTAACTTAATAAACTATATACCCCATAATTAAAAACCTTTATTTTTAGGGGTTTTTTTGGTATATTTTTAACAATGCCAAACAAATTTTATATTACAACTGCTATAGATTATGTTAATTCAAAGCCTCATATTGGACATGCTTTGGAGAAGCTTCAAGCTGATGTTCTGGCTCGTTATCATCGCTTAATCGGCGATGAAGTTTTCTTTTTGACCGGTACAGATGAGCATGGCGCAAAAATAGTAAAGGCAGCAGATAAAGCAGGTAAAACTCCGCGAGAATTCACAGATGAAATATCTGCCAGTTTTGTTGAACTTACAAAAAAATTAAACATTTCAAATGATGATTTTATCCGGACTACTGATCAAGAAAAACATTGGCCCGGAGTTTATAAAATATGGAATGCTATCAAAGAAAACGAGGATTTATACAAAGACACTTATGAAGGTCTTTATTGCGTAGGACACGAAGCTTTTATGAAAAAATCTGACCTAAAAGATGGCGAATGCCCCGATCACAAAACTAAACCCGAAAAAATAAAAGAGGAAAATTACTTTTTTAAACTATCAAAATACAAAAAAGACCTTGAGAAAGCATACCGAGATGGAGTTGTTAAAATATTTCCTGAAACAAGAAAAAATGAAGTACTTTCAATGCTTAAAGATTCAGAAGATATCAGTTTTTCAAGACCAAGCAAAGATTTAAAGTGGGGCATTCCCGTGCCAAACGACAAGGATCATACAATATATGTTTGGTCGGATGCCTTAACAAACTACCTTTCTGCTATAGGGTATGGAAGAAATGATGACTGGCTAAAATGGTGGCCAGCCAACACCCATGTAATAGGCAAGGATATTCTTCGTTTTCATGCTATCATTTGGCCAGCAATGCTAATGTCAGCTGGCATTGATTTGCCAAAATCAATAGCTGTCCACGGTTTTATTACGGTAGAAGGAGAAAAAATGTCAAAAACAATCGGGAATGTTATAAGTCCCATAGATTTAATTGGAAAGCACGGCGTAGACCCAATCAGATATTTTCTTTTGCGGGAAATTCCCTCAACTCAAGACGGTGATTTTTCACAATCCAAACTTGAAGAAAGATATAATGGAGATCTTGCAAATAACTTGGGAAATCTTGTCAGCCGTACAGCTAAGTTAATAGAAACACGCCTGAGTGGAGAGTTGGATTTTAAAGATCATTTTGTTGATATTGACGCTCATAAAAAAGTGCAAGAAACATCTCAAAAATATGCAGTTGCACTCAATGATTTCAGATTACATGACGCCCTGAGCGCTGTTTGGAAATTGCTTAGTTATGCCAATTCATATATCGATACTCGCAAACCTTGGGACAAAGATGCAGATGCCCAAAATATTATGACAACTTTAACAACTGTTCTTGGCATCATATTGAATTCCGCATGGTTTTTAAAACCATTTATACCAGACACAGCAGATAAGATATTCAAGATGTTTGGAACAACAGAAGACCACACAAAATGGGTCGGCAATAAATTCGAAATTAATAAATTGGAACCTTTGTTTCCTAGAATAAAATCTTAACTAAAAAATATATGATTATTGATTCACACTGCCATCCGCAGTTCCCACAATACAACAAAGATCGCGACGAGGTCATAAAACGTGCTTTAGATAATAAAGTAGAGATGATTTGTGTCGGTACTGATTTGGAAATGTCCAAAAAGGCTATTGAGCTTTCGGAAAAACACAAAGGAATATGGGCATCTGTAGGTGTTCACCCAACAGACGTAGATGGAGGTATAAATGTTGAACCATTTGAAGAATTGTTGAGAAATAAAAAAGTTGTTGCACTTGGAGAAATAGGCCTAGATTATTACCATATTAAAGATGAAGCACTAAGAGAACACCAAAGGATAACTCTTATGCAATTCCTAGACATGAATGAAAAACATGGATTACCCCTAATAATACATTGCCGAGAAGCATATGAAGACATGCTTAAAATTGTTGATTCTAGATTTAGGGGAGTAATACATTCTTGGACTGCCAACTGGGAAACAGCAAAGAAATTCGTTGATTTGGGTTTTTATATTGGCTTTAATGGTATCATCACCTTCACAGATCAATATAATGATACTGTTATAAATACCCCTCTTGAAAAAATCCTGATTGAAACCGATGCACCGTTTCTAGCACCAGTACCAAATAGAGGAAAAAGGAATGAGCCCTTGTGGGTTAAGCATGTAGCTGAAAAAATATCTGAACTTAAAAAGATAAGCATTGAAGAAGTCGGAAAACAAACAAAAGAAAATACAAAAAAATTGTTTAGAATAAAATGAAATACAATCCTTCCAAAATAGAATCAAAATGGCAACGCAAATGGTCTAAAGACAAACTTTATATTGCGCGTGACACAAAAAAAGATAAAGAGAATTATTATCTTTTAACAGAATTCCCTTATCCTTCTGGCAACTTACACATAGGACACTGGTATGCCTTTTCTGTGCCAGATATTTTTGGACGTTATGTGAGAATGAGAGGCAAAAACGTAATGTACCCCATAGGATTTGATTCATTTGGATTACCAGCCGAAAACGCCGCTATTAAAAGAGACCTTCAACCTGAAGATTGGACAAATCAAAATATTAAATACATGACTGGACAGCTTGAATCAATGGGGGCAAGTTTTGATTGGTCGCGTAAAGTAATAACATCTCACCCCGATTATTACAAATGGACTCAGTGGTTGTTTATACAATTTTATAAAAATGGGCTTGTGCGCAGAGATAACACATTAGTTAACTGGTGCCCAAGTTGTAAAACAGTTCTTGCAAATGAACAAGTTGTTGAGTCTAAGAAAAAAGAAGGAGTTGTAAATGTTTGTGAAAGATGTGGTACAGAAGTTCAACAAAGAGAAATGATCCAATGGATGCTTAAAACCACAAAATATGCAAAAGAATTAACAGACAGTCTAGAAAATGTTGACTGGCCAGAAGCTACGAAATTGGCTCAAAAAAATTGGATTGGCAAATCAGAAGGAACGGAAATAGAATTCAAAATAAAACACGCCTCAGTTGCTAAATCCAAGGAAAACAAACAAATATTTAAGATAAAAGTCTTTACAACAAGACCAGATACTTTGTTTGGGGCAACTTATTTAGTATTGTCACCGGATCATAAATTAATCCAAAACAACAATTTAGAGATACTAAACAAGGAAGAGGTTAATAAATATATTAAAAAATCAAAACAAAAAACAGAGCAACAAATAAAGGAAAGCAGAACCAAAACAGGAGTAGAACTAAAAGGAATCAAGGCGGTCAACCCGGCAAACAATGAAGAGATCCCGGTTTGGATTGCAGATTATGTAGTAAGTCACTACGGAACAGGAGCCATTATGGCAGTACCTGCCCACGATGAACGTGATTTTGAATTTGCAGTAAAACAAGGACTGCCCATAAGGGAAGTTGTTGTTCCTAATATAATCGATAAGCGTAATCCGCCAAAAGAGGGTAAAAAATCTAAAGAAAGAAAAAATGTACACGCCATAGTAAAGGACCCTAATACAGGACAATATTTGGCTTTGAAATGGACAAAATTTGACTGGATAACATTCCCGATGGGCGGGATAGAGGAAGGCGAAGATGTTGTGACTGCAGCAAAACGAGAAGTAAAAGAAGAAACGGGTTTTTGCAATTTAAAATTAATTAAAGTTCTTGAAGGTCAAGCAAGGGCTGAGTATTTTGCTGCCCACAAAGACGAAAATAGAGTTTCATTTACTACAGCTGTTCTTTTCGAGTTAATTGACAACACACAATCTGACATTAGCAAAGAAGAAAAAGAAATGCATGAAGTTGTATGGATTGATAAAAACAAGTTAAACTATCAGGGCATGACCCATGCAGAAATTGATCTTTGGGCACAAAAAATGCACTCTGAAAACCCGGCTTATACAAAGCATGGGATTTTAATAAACTCAGGAAAATTTAATGGCATGGATTCTGAAAAAGCCAAGTGGGAAATTACAAAATATGTAAAAGGCGAAAAGCAAACCAATTATAAACTACATGATTGGATAATTTCTCGTCAAAGATATTGGGGAGTGCCAATACCAATGATTTATTGTCCAAACTGTGGATATAAGCCTGTAAAAGAAAAAGACCTACCCCTAAAACTGCCAAGATTGAATGATTTTAAACCAACAGATGATGGCAAATCACCCTTAGCCAAAGTTGCCAAATGGGTAAAAACAACATGCCCTCATTGTGGCAATGAAGCGGAAAGAGAAACAGACACCATGGATACCTTTGTAGATTCTTCGTGGTATTTTTTGCGCTATTCTGATCCACAAAACAAAACAAAACCATTTGATGGTTCCAAACTTAAAAAATGGCTACCAGTTAATATGTACATTGGCGGAGCTGAACACAACACAATGCACCTATTGTATTCAAGGTTCTTTACCAAAGCAATGCACGAATTAAAATTAATTGATTTTGATGAGCCTTTTGCCTCGAGACGAAACCATGGAATAATATTGGGGCCCGATAGCCAAAAAATGTCTAAATCAAGAGGAAATGTTATTGATCCCGATGATTTAGTAAAACAGTTTGGAGCTGACACAGTAAGAATATATCTAGCCTTTATGGGGCCATATGACCAAGGAGGTCCTTGGAGCCCTGGGGCAATAAATGGAGTTTATAGATTTTTAAACAGAGTATGGAACCTTTTCGAGACTAAACACAAAATCCAAAATATAAAATCCAAGACAAATTCCAAAACCCAAAGCAATAAAAAATTGGAACAATTACTGCATAAAACCATTAAAAAAGTAGGAGAAGATATCGAGGAAATGAGATTCAACACTGCTGTTAGTGAGTTAATGAAACTTCTTAATGAAATTGAGGCTTCAGAAAACCAATTAACAAATACGGATTATGAATTATTTGCCAAAATCATTGCTCCTTTTGCCCCTCATCTTGCAGATGAAATTTGGCATGAATTGTTAGGCAGAAAAAAATCTATCCATCTTGAAAAATGGCCAAAATATAATTCAAACCTTGTTAAAGAACATTCGGTTGAATTTATAATACAGATCAATGGAAAACTTAGAGATACGGTAGAATTGCCCATAGATTCCCCAGAAGAAACAGTGAAACAATTTGCACTAAAAAGCGAAAATGTAAGGAAACACATGGGAAACCAACAATACAAAAAAGCCATATTTGTGCCGAATAAACTAATAAATTTTGTATTGTAAATTGTGCCACCAATAAATGAAACCTTTTTCTCTAAAAAACGTCTTATTAAGAGCCTGCCTAAACCCTTTATTCTATTCTCTAACTAATTTTCTCACCAAAGGGGGTCTAGGCAGGCCTTCTTACAAAACTGCCCAGTTGTTTTATTAAGTACAAAGAATATAATTGTATTAATGAAGGAAACTCTAAAAAATCTTGATAACTTTGAACAAATTGTGGTTCAATACCAGCGCGATATAATAAATTTTCATTACCGTTTTACCGGTAATCGTTTTGAAGCTGAAGATTTAGCTCAAGAAACATTTATTAAAGCGTACAAGAAATTGCACACACTTAAGGAACATGACAAGTTCAAAAGCTGGCTTTTTCATATTGCCCGAAATACAGCCGTTGATTTCTTCCGTAAAAACAAAAACAGGGCTATACCTGTTGATCACGAGATATTAGCCAGCTTAGCGAGTATGTCTGATTCACCGAATTATGAAAAGCTTGTCGAACAAAACAACATAAGCAAGCAAATAAAGAATTGCGTTAATTTATTAAAAGAAGAAGAAAAATTACTAATAAAACTTCTTTATTACCATGATTTCTCATACGCCCAAATATCTAAAATGCTTAACATCAACCAAAACACTCTTAAAAGCCGTTTGCGCCGAGCAAGAATGTCTTTGTTTGATATTATAAAAAGCAAAGGTTTGATGGAGGAGCTAGCTCTATCAATATAATGTTATGGCAATTCACTTAGAAGACAACAAAATGGATGAAATTATAAAAACACACATCGGTAATAAAAAAGCCTTTGGCTTTTATGATATAGATCCGTCATCAGATTTTACCAAAAATGTTATGATAAAATTACACAATTTTAAAAAAATGCAAAATTGGATGTCTAAACTAGCCGTAATTGCTGTTAGCTTATCCCCATTTTCTATAAGAATAATTTGGGACTATGTCAGAGGAGATTATTTTTCCGTATCTTCAATGCCTCTTGGTAATTATCTGTACCAGGCCTACCACGTGCTAATGACAAGCATGGCCGCCTACTCAATGTTTGCACTAGGTATTGTCGCAGCATTCTTATTCCTTAATAAAAACAAGATTACTCAAAATATTTTCACCAAAGGATAAACAAATAGTAGACCACCGAACAGCTAGAGACAAGCTGTTTTTTATTTACAAAAGTGATAGCATGTTAACGTATTAAAATAAGTTTTAATCAATATGTGTGGAATAATAGGTTATGCAGGCAATAAAAATCCCATGCCAATACTCATTGGCGGTTTAAAGCGCTTGGAATACCGCGGTTATGATTCAGCAGGCATAGCGATATTAAATGCGAAAAAATTTTATGTCCAAAAAAGTGTGGGCAAAATTGAGCAACTCGTAAAAAAAATATCATATAGACAAAATATTGAAGGCGGTGTGGGTATTGGCCATACAAGATGGGCAACACATGGAAAACCAACCTTAACAAATGCACATCCCCATAATTCCTGTGATAACAAAATATGGGTAGCACACAATGGCATTATCGAAAATTATAAGGATATAAAAAATCAGCTTATTGCCAAAGGCCACAAATTTAAATCAGAAACAGACACAGAAGTGATTCCACACTTAATAGAGGAGTATTCAAAAAAAGGTTTTGATTTTAAAAAATCTGTTAGACTTGCCATGTCTGACATTAAGGGAACTTATGCTTTAACAATAATCAACTCGGATGAACCGGATAAATTAATAGCGGTAAAAAATTCCAGTCCACTTCTTATAGGAATTACAAAAAACGGCCAGTATTTTGCTGCGTCTGATGCCACAGCTTTATTGACCCATACCAGAGAAATTATTTATCTCAATGATAAAGAAATGGCCGTTTTGAATGGTACAGGGTATCAAATAGAAACTATTAGTGGCCAATCAATTAATAAAAAGATTGAAGTATTGAAAGAAAAAGAAGAGTCAATTCAAAAAAGCGGATTCCCTCATTTTATGCTTAAGGAAATTTTTGAAGAACCTGAAGCGGTAGAAAATGCAATAAATGGACGCCTTATATACAAAGAGGGCACTGCAAAACTTGGTGGCATTGAAACTATAAAAAATGAACTAAGCAAGATTAACCACTTAACAATAACAGCATGTGGAACAGCTTATCTTGCCGGACAAATTGGCGAATATCTAGTAGAAGAATTATCCGGCGTTAGCTCAAAGGTAGAATATGCTTCTGAATTCAGATATAAAAACCCGGTTATTAAAAACAACTCTGCCATATTAGCAGTAAGCCAGTCAGGAGAAACTGCCGATACCTTAGCAGCGCTTTATGAAGCAGAAAGAAAAAACTGTTTAACCTTAGGCATAGTCAATGTCGTTGGATCTTCAATCGCCAGACAAACTCACGCTGGCATATATAATCATGCAGGACCTGAAATAGGTGTTGCATCAACCAAAGTTTTTGTTTCTCAGCTTTCTGTTTTGATTTTATTGGCTTTATTTTTAGGTCGCCAGCGGAATCTTTCCCTAACAGAAGGCAAGAAAATAATAATGGAGCTTTCGTCTTTGCCAAAAAAAATGCGTCAGATTTTAAAGCAAGCACCTTTGATCAAAAAAATGGCACGTAAATATTCAAAATTTGACAACTTCCTTTATCTTGGCAGAAAATACAATATGCCTATTGCATATGAAGGGGCTTTGAAACTTAAAGAAATTTCATATGTACATGCTGAAGGATATGGAGCAGGCGAGATGAAACACGGACCAATTGCAATGATAAATAAAAATTTTCCTTCTGTGGCAATAGCTACCACCAACAGTGTTTATGAAAAAATGGAATCAAATATTGAAGAAATAAAGGCTAGAAACGGAAGGGTTTTGGCTATAGCAACAAAGGGCAACAAAAAAATAACAAAGTTGGCTGATGATGTTATTTATATTCCCAAAACTCTAGAACCGCTTGAGCCCATACTAACTGTTTTACCATTACATCTTTTTGCATACTACTTTGGAGTATTGCGAGGTTTTGATGTAGACAAACCCCGCAATTTAGCCAAATCAGTTACAGTAGAATGAAAGCCATTATCCTAGCAGCAGGCAAAGGCACTCGAATGCAACCCCTAACAGAAAAAGTGCCCAAACCTCTCATAAAAGTTATGGGCAAACCCTTAATAAAGCACATATTAGATTCTTTGCCCCCAGCAATAGACGAACTTATTATAGTAATAGGGTATAGAGGAGATCAAATTCGTGAATTTTTAGGAAATAAACACAATGGAATTAATATAAAATATATTTTTCAAAAAAACACTTCAGGGACAGCTCACGCCCTTTTATTATGTAGACCATTTCTGGGCAAAGAAAAATTTTTGGTTCTATTTGCTGATGACATTCATGGTTCTGATGGATTAAAAAATGTCATTAAGCATGAGTTAGCACTAGTTGTAAGCAAATCAAAAAATCCTGAAAAATTCGGAGTTATTATTACAGACAATGAAAACAGAGTGATCGATTTTGAAGAAAAACCTCAAAAACCAAAGTCCAATTTGATATTCACAGGAATAGGAATTTTAGATCATAGGATTTTTAACTACAAAAGTTCTAAAAATATAACGCTTGGTGAATACTATCTAACAGATATGATAAATCAATTAATACGGGATCACAAAGTTATCGCTGAACCAGCATCTCTTTGGATTCCTGTAGGATATCCCAGAGATATAAAAAGGGCAGAAAAAATATTAAAAAACAAAAATGACTAAAAAGATTACTGTCATGGGCGGAGGAACAGGCGTTTACACTGTTTTGTCTTCTCTCAAAAATAAAAACTTAGAACTATCTGCGATAGTTTCAATGTGTGACGATGGTGGTTCAACCGGACGCCTTCGTGATGATTACGGGGTGTTGCCACCGGGGGATATACGAAGATCTTTAGTGGCCCTTTCATCAGCTGAAAACCAGCTAAGAAAATTGTTCGAGCATCGATTTGCAAATGGAGGTCTTGCGGGACACAACTTTGGCAATATTTTTTTAGCAGCACTTGAAAAAACATCAGGCAATTTTTATAACGGCGTTAAGTTGGCTTCTCAAATTCTTTCTGTAAAAGGAAATGTCGTGCCAGTAACATTAGACGATGTCCGACTATATGCAAAGCTTGAAAATGGTAAAATAATAAAAGGAGAGACCAACATAGATATACCAAAACATAATCCCAAACTAAAAATAACCTCTATTTACACAAAACCCAGAGGAAAGGCCAACCCAGATGCTATAAAAAAAATACTAGAGGCTGATTTTATCATAATTGGTCCCGGAGATCTTTATACCAGTATTCTGCCTAATCTTTTAATTTCAGGGGTGTCGAATGCCCTAAGAAAAACAAAAGCCAAAAAAATATACATCTGTAATTTAATGACAAAAAAAGGAGAAACAAATAAGTACACTGGAAAAGACTTTGTAGAGAATTTAGAAAATTATTTAGGTAAAAATGTTTTGGACTACGTATTGATCAACAACAAAAAACCAGGCAGAACAAGATTACAAAAATACTCAAAACAAAGGTCTGAAATTGTAATAATGCCACGAGGATTCAAACCCAAAGGATTAATAAAATCAGACTTAATAACAAATAAAGGTTTTATAAGGCATGATACAAAAAAATTAGGAAGATTAATTTTAAAAATAATAAATACCTAAAATTGACAAATACCCAAAATCAATTTATATTATTCAATACGTGCCCAAACATCATATTCATAAAAACCGTAACCACAAATCAGGCAAACACCAACTAGGCCTTAATAATGAAAACGTTAAAAATAAACCTCGCAGAGGATTATTCTTCAAAAATAAATGATATTATAAAAGTTCTTAAAAAGGGCGGTGTTATAATTTACCCAACAGATACCGTCTATGGGCTAGGAGTAAATGCAATTAATGAGAAGGCGGTAGAAAAATTATTTAAAACAAAAGAACGTCACGCAACAAAACCATTGCCTATAATTGCGAAGAATATGAAGTGGGTAAAAGAGTTAGCATATGTACACCCCAAATTAGAAGACAAACTTCCTAAAATTTGGGAGTTAGGCCCTGTCACTATAATACTACCCAAAAAGGAACTGGTGCCGGATATTGTAACCTCAAAGCAACCGAATATTGCTATAAGAATTCCTTCTTTTGATTTCACAGACAAACTATTGGGAAAATTCGGTTACCCTCTAGTTGCAACTTCCGCCAATATTTCGGGTCTTAAAGAATCAGGCAAAATTGATAGAGTAAAAAAAATGTTCTGGATGTACAGAACATGGAAACCAGATTTAATAATTGATGCAGGGGACTTGCCTGAGTTAAAACCATCAACCATACTTGATTTAACGACTATTATGCCTAAAATACTAAGAAAGGGAGCGATAGATGAAAAAAAGATATGGGAAATATTGGGAATTAAAAATTAATTTTTAAATCAAAATTATGTCTATAAAACAACTAATTAAAAAAGAAGAGTCTCGACAAAAAAAAGTAATAAATCTTATTGCGTCTGAAAATTATGCATCTAAAAATGTTTTGGAGGCTCTAGGATCCTCTTTGGTCAATAAGTACGCTGAAGGATACCCAGGTAAACGATATTATTTCGGCAATAAAATAGTTGATGAAATTGAAAGCCAAACCAAAGAATTGGCAACCAAGGTGTTCGGTCTATCTTCTCAAATGTGGAATGTTAATGTTCAACCGTATTCAGGAAGCAGTGCCAATCTTGCCGCCTATTTAGGCTCAGTGGGGCCGGGATCTAAAATATTAGCAATGTCTTTAGAGCATGGCGGGCACTTAACTCATGGGCACCAAGTTAGTTGGACTGGTAAATTATTTAATTTCAAACACTATGGAGTTGATAGAAACGGATTGATTGATTACGAGGAAGTTTCAAAAATAGCAAAAGATTTTAATCCTGACATAATAGTATGCGGAGCAACGGCATATCCTAGAATACTTGATTTTGAAAAATTTGGTGAAATAGCAAAATCCGTAAATTCATTATTAATGGCAGACATCTCTCACATTGCAGGACTTATTGCGGGAGAAGTTCACCCATCTCCATTCCCACATGCTGATATTATTACCTCAACCACACAAAAAACACTTCGCGGGCCAAGAGGTGCATTTATTATTGCTAAAAAAGAACTAATGGAAAATATTGATAAATCTGTTTTCCCGGGTCTTCAAGGTGGACCGCATTTACACACCATTGCTGCCATGGGAGTAATGTTTGAGGAAGCATTAAAACCAAGTTTTAAAAAATATGCAAAACAAATAGTAAAAAATGCTAAGACATTAGCAGACGAACTGCAAAATTTGGGCCTAAAGGTTATCACAGGCGGTACCGATAATCATTTGATGCTTGTTGATGTTACATTTCTTGGCTTAACAGGAAAACAGGCAGGGGAATTGTTGGAAAGCAAAAACATTATAGTTAATAAAAATATGATACCCTTTGACCCACGGAAACCTTGGGATCCATCAGGAATTAGATTGGGAACCTCAGCTGTCACCTCTCAGGGCATGACCGAAAAAGACATGGTTAAAATAGCTCAGAAAATTTATACTATTTTAACCAAAAAATAATTAATGATATTAGTTGACGGTAAAAAAATAGCAAATAATATTCTTGATAATTTAAAATCAAAAACAAACCAAAAGCTAAAATTGGCGGCAATTTTAGTCGGCGATATAAGTAATGCTAAAAAATTCCTTGAGGTAAAACAAAAAGCAGCTGAAAGAGCTGGGATAGGTTTTGAGATTTATGAATTTAGTGAAAATATTGAACAAAACAAACTTGAAGAAGAAATTAAAAAAATAGTTGATGATAATAATAATTCAGGAATTATTATTGAATTGCCCATACCTAGCCATTTGGAAACACAAAAAATACTCAATCTTATACCAAAGGAAAAGGATCCTGACGTATTGTCCAACGACGCTCAGAATGAATTTTTAAAAGGCAATTATATTGTTTTGCCTCCGGCAGTCGAAACCATAAAACAAATTTTTGAAAATTATAAAATATCACTTAAAAACAAAAAAGTGGCGATATTTGGCCACGGAATTCTTGTAGGAAAACCAACTGCATCGTGGCTGACAAAAAGCGGTGCTCAAGTACAAACAATTGATGAGTTCACGCCAAAAAAAGAAGCAGCCGAACATTCTCTTGAAGCTGATATTATAATATCGGGGGTAGGAAAGTCCGATTTAATAAATTCAGAAATGATAAAAGATGGTGCAATACTTATTGATTTTGGTTTTAACCCTTCGACAAATAGCTCAGGGCAAGCAAAAATAGTAGGAGACGTAAGCCCTAGAGCGCTAGAAAAAGCATATCTTGCCACACCAGTGCCTGGAGGTGTTGGTCCAATTGTTGTCGCAACTGTTTTTAAAAATTTAATTACACTAAACACAAGGAGATAAAATAAAGCCCTTACACTCATACTTGAATGCAAGGGCGCAACCCCACTTGGGATTTTTAATTAATATAGTGAAACTTATCCGGACGTTTAAGAACAGGGGGTTTATCTTCTTCCTTTTCACCGCCATCTTTGCTTTCAGGCTCTATAACATCATCATTTTTTCTACGAAGTTTTGGTCTACTATCATCATATTCCTTGTCTTTACGCCTAAACTCCTCATTTAATGTGACAAGTCGATCTTTAACCGATCTAAACTCGGCGGTATTTAAAACATACTGGTCTTTATTTGGTAAGCACTGCATTAAATCTTGTATGGTTCCCGCACGTTTGCTATTGGGCGGGTGACTGGAAAAAACCTTAGCTAAAGTACCTTTTTTCCTTTTTTCCAAAGCAGCCAATTTTTCAAAAACATCTACCATAGAACTTGGATCATATCCGGTAGCCCATAAATATTGCAGTCCCAGCCAGTCAGCCTCTGTTTCAAAATTTCTTGAAAACTTTAGAAAGGTCATGGGAATAGCAAGACTAGCACCTTGATATATCGCATAACCTGCCCATCCGCCACCAGTCATAATCATTAAGGGTATACTTGCCAAATTAGCTATCTGACCACGAGTTGCCTGCTTAACTCCATGACGCGAAGTTACATGCGCAATTTCATGAGCCATTACACTAGCCATTTCAGATTCATTGTCTACATTCAACACTAACCCTGAATTAATAAAAAAGAAGCCTCCCGGTAAAGCAAAGGCATTAATTTCAGGACTATCAATCATTTTTATAGTAAATGGAACCTTGGCGTCTGAATTTCTAACTAAGTTTTGCCCAACCCTATTAACATATTCAGAAATAACCGGATCATCTATAATTTTTGCATATTCTTCTACCTCTTTAGCCATTTGACTGCCTAGGGCAATTTCTTTCTCAATGGAATAAAAATTTAACCCTTGACCCACATCTCTTGCTCCAATTTCATCAAAATTAAAATATTCACCCTTACAGCTAATACTTACTTTGTTTTTCTGAACATTATCAAGATCAGATTTTTGTGTTTCCTTGTTGCTATTTGATGGTGCAGGAGGAACATCTGTTGAACCAGCGTTGTCTTTAGCTGCACATGAACACAGAAACAAACAAATTAAAACAAAATGAGCCATGCCAGACATTTTTTTTGTCATCTTTCTCTCCTTTCTTTCAATTTTTCAACTGCATACTTGGCGTATCTACTAGTGGGATATTGTTTTATTATCAACCAAAGAGGATCGTCTTTATCAAACCATGTTCCCATATAATAAAGTGCTGCAGCAGCTGTCATTTCACTTGTTTGATGAGGATTATTGTAAATAAGGCCGTCTTTTTGTCTGGGTTCAACAAAAACAAAATATTTATCACGAGGATAATTTTTAATTACATTTTTTAAGTATTTTTTTGTTTTTTTCTCCCAATTTTTGTCATATAAGGAAGGCGAGTAGTAAGGACTTTGCTGGTCAAATTTATCCTCAATACCAAGCTGTCTATGAAATCCGGCCATCATTAATTCTACCTCTGCAATAAAATTGCTTTTAGGATTATCCTTAACAAAATCATCTAGACAGCTTATTAAGCTTTTCAATGTACCCATTTGATCAACCAAGGTTAAAGATTTCTCGCGAGGAATAAATGGCCTTAGATAATATTGAACACAAAAATATACTTCAAAAAATTCTTTTTTTTGGTCATAATTTAAATATTCAGTTTTAGAACTGGGGTCTCCCTTATTTAAATATTGTCCAAAAGATATTTGGCCAAAACAAAGATATAAAAGCATAATAAAACACAAGCTCTTGGGTCTTTTTTTCACAAAAACCTCCTGTTTTTAAAGAACGCATAATAAATATCCTAGGTAAACAATAGCTCAATCATAGACAATAATCAAACAGAAAAGCGGTGTTAAGCACCGCTTTTTTAAAGTCACTATTCTAATATTTATATTATTTTTAAGGTTTTGGCGCTACCTCTTTCCAGAACGGAACTACTCCTCCCACACCTATGGTTTGAATTTCTGTGCAGAAAAGTCCATCGGAATCAGTAACAGTTAGAGAAATATTATAAATTCCTTCAGAAAGATAAGAATGTTCTGGGTTTTGATCTGGTGACGTATTCCCATCGCCAAAATCCCAAAGCCAAGTAACAATGCTATACCCGGCAGCAGCTGAAGATTCATCATTAAAACCTATAAGCTGATTAACTGCTGGCGCAAAAGGAGAATAACTAAAATCAACATCAGGATAAGGATGTGTAGGAACAGTAAAGGAGCTTGTTGCAGACCATGCGGATTGAACATCACCCTGATCCCAAACTTTTATTCTTATGTGATAAGTCGTATTGTAGCTAAGAGTGTTTCCTCCGGATATATTAGACAAAAACTGAGAATTAATAGAACCTGCCGTTTTTCCACTGTCAGCATTAGGAGAAGCAAAGGCAGGATCATCATCTACCTGAATTTGATAATATGATTGTGTTTCACCGGGATCATCATTAAATACCCAACTAACACGAGTTCCACCGGGTCCCGTCTCACAATAACTTGGTTCTATTATAGTCACACCAGTAACAGAAGGAGGGTTGTTTGTCGCAACAATATTTATCCTATCTTCATCAGGAACAGCAGTTCCTCTTTCAACAATAACTTTGGCCCAAAAAGATCCAGCACTAGAATATGTATGAGTTGGTACATTTAATGGGTCGGTTAAAACGCCTTCACATTTATAGCCAACAGAATTAGAGGCACAACTACCGAGCGCTGGATTCGGCAAAGCACCGCAAACACCTGAAACTAGTCCAACATTATTTCCTGGGTCATTACAATTCCACCACACACTATAATTTATGCTATCAGATGGACTGCCATCGTAAGTTACGTCGGCAATAAAATCTACATCAAGAGGAGCTATGCCTGTTAGGGGGCTACCACTCCAAGCAACAGAAACTATAGGGGTAGTACATATGAAAAAAGGTCCACCAGCAAAATCACTCCACACACCTGATGAATTTATACTGTGAAGCCACCAACTATACAGATCATCCGCTACAATACCATTAAAAGTATAGCTTGTAGTAAGTACATCATTATTTTCATCATCTCCTGGTTGTGGAAAAGGATTAGTCTGATTATCAATTCTTATTGCATATTTAACGGCACCAACGACAGGATCCCAAGAAAATGTAGCAGAGGTTCCACTGACATCACAGTTGACCTGTAAATTGGTTGGGGGATCAATAGGTGGGGGTGTTGCTGTGGGGGTTGGTGTAGGGGTAGGGGTTGGTGTAGATGTAGGTGTAGGGGTAGGGGTTCCGGTAACATTAACTGTGCATTCATCAGAGTGCACAGATGTTCCATGACTATCAAGATCTGTAACCGTATATGTAACTGTCTTAAGACCACTTGTTGTATATCTTAAATCAAAATCAGTACAACTAGCATCAAAGTTGGGCGTGCCATCAGGTGCATCCCATTCACAATCAATAGATGACCCACCCAATGTTTTAAATTCGTTTCCTGCAATGGTTACCGTATCTCCCACATTGACTGTTTGAGTACTTGGTGAACAACTAGCAGCTGTCCCGCATGACCAAGTATCCGTTAAGCCATAATTACAGTCAACATCAGTTGCAACATGATATTCTGGATCTCCCGAATTATGTGCACAAGCATATATTTCTGCTCTAATATCTTTAAGGTCAATTTGGTAGCCATATTTACAATTAGGATCACTAGGATCACCACTTGGACACCTAGCTTGACCTTCAAAACTATCACCATTTATAAGTTTATTACCTTCACCCGTACCAAAAGTACATTCAAAAACATTTGTACCTTCACAATAATTGGTTATTGGGGCATCTGCAAGACGCAGAAATACAGTACATACGAATCGATTACAGACTATAGGATCATACACAGCATTTGTGTCTAAATTTCGATATGCAGTCGCACAATCACCTCCATGAAATGCATAGGAGCTATTAGAATAAATAAAGACTGCCAAAACGACTACGATAAATACTGAAGAAATTTTTAATAGCTTATTCATTCAATTTTTCAACAAGGTAATATTAAGGATTTATCGGAGGTGTTCCAAATATCCGTTCTATATCCTTGGGGTCTGTAATGTGTACTTCAAAATCACGATTAGGATCTGCGGACTTAGGATCGTATTTAGCTCTTTGTACAGTAACCTTAGTTATTATAAAACCATTCTTTACATTTCTCTTTATAAATATGTGTAGTCCATCTTTTGAATTACGAGCGTAAAACTGATGGGCAAAACCTGACCCGGATGTTTTGTCAATCTCAATATTCCAGTTATTTTTAGGCAATTGCTGACGATAATAACTAATAGTTTCTTCAAACTTAATTCCGTCTAAATCTTCGCTTGTTGGTTCTTCTTCCAATTCAAATCCAGCATACGCCCTTTCTTTTTCTGATATAATTTCCGCATTTTCACTTAAAATAGCGAATCGTGGTATTTCATATTTTTGTGCCTGAAATTGTATAGGTCCATTTTTTATTAGAGTAAAAACAAAGAAAACCAAAACCAATACTCCTATGAGTACAGCTATTATTCCTATTGTTTTTCCTTTTACGCTCGGTTGTTCTGACATGTTTACTAATAATCACAGAAAATAAGCGCTTGCCTGTATTTATTAATTATAAACTACTTAACAAATAAATAAAAAGGTTTATCAACAACAAAAAGCCCCGCCTTGGCGGGGCTAAGTTAAGACACCGGATTAAAATGTAACACCAACACCGGGTATCATGGCCGGACCGTTAAAGTACCCGGCTGAAATTGAAAGAACAAAATTTTTATGGGGATAGTAATTAACTCCCACGACAGCTTTATAGGCTGATTTTATTCTTGTGTTTATATTTACGGTATCTTTTTCATTAATAACCACCGTCACTATTGGCGATGTGTTCTTTTGATTTTTTTCACTCAGAGCACTGAAACCACTGGCCAAGTAAGCATCTATCCAACCGGGGGTAGACATGGTTTCTTCTGTAAAATTAACACCAACACCAACACCAATGAAGGGCCTAAGCTTACCTTTTTTTAAGCAATTGTAATAAACACTGCCAATAAATGAATTGATGTTAGCAATCTTTCTTTCTTCTAATTCAGAAGAAACACGATTAAAATAATGCCCGTCAACTCCTTCAATAGAAACAGTAGTACTTTTTTGAGAAAAATCCGATAAGTGACCCCATCTATTCCACCCGACACCGAACGAAAACCGCTTAGTATCTTGGAACCGAACCTCAACACCATGGTTAAAATCGTCCTTTTCCATTTGTGAAATACCAAATTTATCACCTGGAATCCTAATATTATCCATTGGCATAACGCCATTGAACAAAATGGATACATCACCTTGTGCCATAATGGCGGGGGCGAAAAGTGCACTCAAAAGCATTAAAAATAGGGCTGAAACATGTTGTCTCATTGTATTCCTCCTTTTGGATTTTTAAAGAACAAGTATTGTTATATAAACCGAAATGGGAACCTAAAAAAGTTTCCTGTCTCTTTCTTGTATATATATTTATACATTGTTTTTTATAAAGTGTCAATATCATGTATCTGAACCTAGACACATGTTCCTTCAGCGCTTTAAAAAACAGGAAAATATAATCAAATAAAAAAGGCCTACAATTTTTTTGTAGGCCTACTAAGACACCGGATTAAAATGTAACACCAACACCGGGTATCATGGCCGGACCGTTAAAGTACCCGGCTGAAATTGAAAGAACAAAATTTTTATGGGGATAGTAATTAACTCCCACGACAGCTTTATAAGCTGGCCTTGTTCTAAGAGTTGTCTCTTCTTTAGGGACAATACCCATAAGCCTGACCAGTTCAACCTGATCTTCAGGAACATCATGAATAGAGCGATTGAAAATTTCTTTTACAAAATTAGCACCGAAGCCTACACCAATAAAAGGTCGTAGCTTGCCTTTTTTAAGACAATTGTAATAAACACTGCCAACAAGGGAGTCGGTACTTGAGCTATCTTGCTCAACAATTCTTGCAAGGTATTGATGAGGAACTTTGCCACCAAGAACCATTACGTGCTTTTCTGACATGTAAGCTCTTGATTCAGCAATTTCCCAACCAAGTTCAAGTGGGGGTTTTTGATAACTATTAAATCTATTCCACCCGACACCGAACGAAAACCGCTTAGTATCTTGGAACCGAACCTCAACACCATGGTTAAAATCGTCCTTTTCCATTTGTGAAATACCAAATTTATCACCTGGAATCCTAATATTATCCATTGGCATAACGCCATTGAACAAAATGGATACATCACCTTGTGCCATAATGGCGGGGGCGAAAAGTGCACTCAAAAGCATTAAAAATAGGGCTGAAACATGTTGTCTCATTGTATTCCTCCTTTTGGATTTTTAAAGAACTCATTTAATTTAATAACTATTGTCTATAAATATAGTAGCTTATTTTTGTTTGAATGTCAATATCGCGGCTTATCGTATTGATCGTCGGCACAAATAGTACATGGATGCGAGATTGCCATTTATCTCAGTACTCGTTACACTGCGCTCAAATAAATCGGGAAACTCTCAAGTCGTTGCTGACAAAGGATTTTACCCAGAACCACATTAGGTTCTGGGTACCATGCACCCTACGTGGTGCATAGTAAGTCCTATTTCACACAAGTGGTGCCCGGGGGATTGGAGGTCAAATAAATTGCTTTATTTGACCCGGAATTTTAGTGGAGCTTCCATGTGGAACGATTCCGAGGGGGTACAACGAGGATATAAAATTCCGTCGAACCTAATCCCGCACAGCGGGATTCTCTTTGTATAAATGGTGTCTTTATTGTACCAAGCTCTTGCGAGCACCCCGCCAAGGCGGGGCGTGTTTTGTACAGGTGGTGCCGGGAGAGGGACTCGAACCCTCAAGCCGTAAGGCACACGATTTTAAGTCGTGCGTGTATACCAATTCCACCATCCCGGCACCACCTGTACAAACGTATACCGATTCCGCCACTCGCCCCCAATTTATACAAAGTGTATACCTTCTCAAATTTTTAAAAGCATTCGGTGTTTCACAAAACTTAACACAACAAATCCCTAAATTTGAGGATTAAAGTGAAGCAGTTCACTTTAATCGCCGCCACCCAAGCAATAATTTTTAATAATCTAACCGGAAAATACATCGCTCCGGCCGTTTGATTCCATAAATAATAAATAAATTTATTATTTGAGGCCACAGCGGGATTTCTACCTACAGCAGACAGGCGCACCCGCGAATAACGGTTTTGTCGTGCCTACGGCAGATCTCCCGAAGGGAGACAGACCTCTTGCCTCTTGAGGCCACGGCGGGATTCGCACCCGCGAATAACGGTTTTGCAGACCGCCGCGTTAGACTGCTTCGCCACGTGGCCTTAAATATCTCTATATTTTTCTTTCAATTTTTCCTTCTGCTGCCCTGTTTTTAAAAATCTTTCATATCTTACAGCTTCTTTTCTTGAATTAAATTGATATGACTTTATAAATTTCCAAGGTCTATATCCTTTGGTAGATTTTGCCTTACCGGAATTATGAAACAATATCCTTTTTATTAAATCTCCCGTGCTTCCAACGTAAAGATGATTATTTTTACAACTTTTTAAGACATAAGTAAAATACTTCATAACAAAAAGTTTTGTCGTGCCTACGGCAGATCTCCCGAAGGGAAACAGACCTCTGCCTTACCGAAAAACTTGTGTCCCTTCGGGACATCTACCGAAGGTAGAGCTACGCCGCCTATAAATATTAATCTGCATTATCTAATAATTCTTGAACGTGTGAGGCATACTCTTCGCTCATGTCGATTTCAAAACGAATCTTAGGTATTTTCCTCATGATCAGTTTTTTATTCAGTTTTTGTTGTATATTAAAAATTTCTTTGTTGATTTGTCTCAAAACATTTTCACTATTTTCAACAGGAAAAACTGATACTTTAATTTTAGCATGTTCTAACGTGGGGGATACATCAGCTCCTACAACAGTTACAAAAACCCCTTCATCAAAATCAACTTCCTTTTGCAAAATTCTGCTAACCTCATCTCTAATAAGAGCATTTACTTTTTTTATTCTTTCAGACATATTAAAGTGTTCTTTTTATTTTTTCCTCCGTATATACTTCCAAAATATCACCCTGCTGTACAGTTATAGCCATTTCTCCTTTGCCTCCATGTAAATCTAACCTCAGTCCGCACTCAAGCCCCTCTGTGACTTCCGTTACATCAGCTTTATTATGCTGAAGCTGGCCAAGTTTTGCAGTCAACACAGGGGAGCCACCTCTTAATACATCCACCATTGAACCTCTTACTGCCTTGCCTTTAGTTACCTTTCCTCCAACAACTTGAGAACGAGCATCCTTTTTAAATAACGCCAATATTTTTATTTTACCCAAAACAGTCCTCTTAATTTCGGGGTCCAGCAATTCTGACATTATGTTTCTAACTTCTTCTATCAATTCGTAAATAATTCTGAATGTTTTGATTGTTATATCATTTCTTTCTGCCAAATTTGCCGCTGATCCGTCAACTGAAACATTAAACCCAATAACAGCAGCGGATATTGCAATAGCATTGTTTACATCATTATCATTTATACCTCCTACACCATAATTTACCACTCGGTAATCAACTTCGTCTGAAATAATAGCTTTCATCACCTGATCAATAGCCTCAAGAGATCCCTGAGTGTCAGCTTTTATTATCAAGTTTGATATTTTTTTATTTGTTGTTTCAGGGCCTGATTCCTGTTCAAATAGTTGGCCTGATAAAAACTGTTTTATTAATGAATTTTTCTCTGCTTCTTTAACATTATTAAATGACTTAAACATCTCACCAACCCTGGGTGCTTCATTCCATCCCAAAACTACTACTGGTTGAGAAGATACAGCAATCTTTACACTTTCCCCCTTAAAATCCTCCATAAACCTTACTTTGCCTGTGGCAGAACCCGCAGAAACCCAATCACCAACTTGTAGTTCTCCTTCCTGAACAAGCAATGTTGCAACTATTCCTCTTCGGCTTTCTAGATGTGTCTCAATAACAAAACCACTGGCCTGACCTTCCATAGGAGCCTCAAGATCTTCAAGTTCAGCTAAAAGCAATATCATTTCAATAAGCTCATCAATACCTTCACCTGTTTTGGCCGACATTTCAACAACAGGAACCTGTCCTCCATAACCCTCAACCAAAACTTCGTTTTCTGCTAAACCCTGCTTAACTGCCTGAATATTGGCGCCCTGGCTATCAATCTTATTTATTGCAACAACAAAAGGGACTTCACTTTCTTTTAATATATTGATTGATTCCTTGGTTTGAGGTTTAACGCCTTCATCCGCTGCCACAACAAGAACTGCAACATCAGCAACCTTAGCTCCTCGTGAACGAATAGCACTAAATGCTTCATGCCCCGGAGTATCAAGAAAAGTTATTTTTTTGGCTTGCCCTGAAGAATCCGAAGGGTGTTCAATTTGGTATGCTCCAACATGCTGTGTTATGCCACCAGCCTCGCCTTCGGCAACTTTTGCCTTTCTTATTTTATCCAAAATACTTGTCTTACCATGATCAACGTGCCCTAAAATAACCACCACAGGTGGCCGAGTCGCTGTTTTTTTATTGTTTGAATCACTTGACATGCTACAAATATTACCATTTTTATTAGCTTTTTACAACCGAAAGGGCTGGCCATTGTTTATAGGGCCAGCCCTTAAAAATATTCTGATATTTATTTTAATTATTAAGCAACAATTCTAACAATATTATTCACCAAGCTCGCTGGCTGACAATTTAAACTCTTTGCCTTTTTCAATTTCACCATCTAGTATTTTCTTAGCTATAACATTTTCTACTTTATCCTGTATTGCTCTTTGCATAGGTCTTGCGCCAAACTGCGGATCAAATCCAATCTTAGAAACATACTCAACGACATCCTGTGTCGGCAGATATTCATATCCTTGATCCTTAAGTCGTTTCGCAAGCTTGTTCAAAAGCAAAGCTGAAATCTGTTTGACCTGCTCTCTTGTTAAAGGATGGAATACAACAACCTCATCAAACCTATTCACAAACTCAGGCCTAAAGTGACCTTCCTTTAATAAAACGTCTATAAGCTCGGCTTTCTTCTCAGATGGATCAATATTTTTACCCACCATGTCTCTAATAAATTCAGCGCCTGCGTTAGATGTAGCAATAATAATATTATTTTCAAAATTAACTTTCTGCCCAAAAGCATCTGTTAAGCGACCCTCGTCAAAAACCTGTAGGAAAATATTCAAAATATCCGGATGCGCCTTCTCAAGCTCATCAAGAAGTATAAGAGAGAAGGGATTTTCACGAACCTGCGTAACAAACTGCCCTGGTTCACTCAATCTCAATGAACCTAAAAATCTATCTAATGATTCAATGTCTTGGTACTCTGACATATCAAATCGAATCATTTTATCTTCTGAACCAAAGTAAACCTTGGATAATATTTTTGAAGTTAATGTTTTACCAACTCCTGTTGGACCTACAAACAAGAATACTCCCGCTGGTTTTCCGCCTCCTGCCATTCCGGTTCTCAAACGTCTCATTGCTGAAGCAACTGTTTCAACAGCACGATCCTGACCTATGATTTCTTTATGCATTATCTTTTCTAAATTAATCAGTTTTTCTTTCTCATCTTTGTTTACAGGACCAACTTTTATATTAGTTTTTCTTGTCACAACCTCATTAATATCATCAATTGTCACAATTTTTCTTCTGTCAGCAAGGGCATAGGAAACGGCTTCTGATAATAAATTCAGCGCCTTATCGGGGAAAGGAGATGTTTGAATATATTTATCCGAGCTTTCAACCGCACTCTTTAGTGCACCATAAGTAACAAAAGATTTTGTTACTTTTTCAATAAAAGGCAAAGATTCTTCTACTATTCTTGTTGTCTGATCTTTGTCTGGTTCTGTAATATCTACTTTTTCAAACACCTTCATTAGCCCGCTGCGACTAGCTATAGATTTCCTGAAACTAACAGGATCCGTAGTGGCTATTATTTGTATTTTTGATGATTCTAAGTAAGGCATAAGAACTTGAGTTACATCTATCCTGCCAAGACCTCCTTTTTCACCAATGTAATTATGGAAATCTTCAATCACTAAAATAATGTTGCCTGCCTTAACTGCCTCGTCTAACATTTGGGTTAAGTTAGTCTGTATATCCGCTTCGTCCTTAAGAGACGCCAGCGTTGATATATTAAGCTCAAAAACTTTTTTGTAATTCAAAGCCGGCAAAGCTTTGCCTTTGTTTATTAGTCGCACAAAATCCAAAATAGTGGTTCTTTTACCGACGCCTTCTTGGCCTACAAGCAAAACATTGTTTTCACCAGACCTAACCAGTATCTGCTCTATTTGTTCTATTTCCCTTTTTCTAAAAAACAAAATCAATGAATGGGGTTCCAGTTTAAGCTGATCGCTAAGGTTTGAAGCAAAATGGCTTAATCGCCATGAATAACCGTAAGTCCAACTCCTGCCAATAGGCGGTTTGCGTAAAAGATTTTCAAGCCGCCAAAAAGATTTCTTATTTTCTCTGAAAGACCAGATTTGCTCATACCAATGAACAAGTTCAACAAGATCATCTCCATCAATGCCTATATCTAACATAAATTTTTTAAATATAGGATTGTAATCAAAAAGAGAAGCTACTAAATCAACCACGGTTATTTTTTTACCTCCATGATCACCGCGCAGTTTGTTTGCATGAAGAAGTAGTTCGCTTAAGTCTTGTGATAGGTTTGCTGCGCCACCAAAAAAGGAAGGCGCGCCTTTTCCAATCTTTAAACTCATTATTTTTTTCACACCTTCGCTTGCTGTTGCTGCATCAAGACCAAGTCTAGTAAAGACTTCCTTTGCAAAAGGATCATCTAATACAGCTGCCAACAAACTGTCTGTGGAAATTTTTTCTTCGTTTAATGATTGGGACAAAGCAAGGGTATCGGCAAAAACGCTGGCAGCGTTAAAATCGAGAAAGTCTGCAATGTTTTCAATATTAGACGATTCTAGAGGGTTTTTGAGATATTTATCTATAAATATCTCAAAAAAGATAATAGAAAATGCCAGTGGCAAAAAAATCATAGCTAGACCATAAAAGATATCTGAATTTAAGCTTGAAATTAAACCAATCTCAATATCCACTGCAGCAAACTCTGCCAACCGCTGAACAATCAAAACAGATAAAAATATCACCAAGGAAACAACCCCCAAAACCAACAAAGTAATTCTAAAGAATTTTAAAACACCTGCAGGAACAGTTTTATAAAACTCAACCGGCTTATATATTTTTGAGCTTTTTAAATTAAAATACAAAACAAAAAATAAAGAATTTAGAACTATGAATTATGGGCAACTAGAATTCATGGTTCACTATTCATTTTTTTAAAAAACCAAAATTAATCCTCGAATTACAAAATAGATGGCAACAATGGGCCACAATACCCACAAAACAAAAAATAATATAAAACCAATAAAAATAATTGCTTGAAACAAAAATCCAAAAAACACAATCAAAAGCCTCGCGCCTGCCGCAAGAATGCGTATATAAAAATCAGCCATTAAGTCTAATACTTTTGCTGTGGCATCTCCCTTCTTGGCCAAATCAGAAGGTTGGCGTTTATGCCAAGGAGCAAACAGGGTCTGCAAATGGCGAGTAATTAAAAACCTGTGCCAAGCACCTTTAATGTAGTTGCCCATTATTTCCCAAATAGCAGATGGGGCAACAGTGTAGTGCCAAATTATATAATCAATAAAAATCATATAAACAATGCTTTATATGTTTAATATTAACATTTATCAAATGTTTAAAACAGGTTCGCATTCTGGATTAATAATCAAATTTTATACTTGCGAAAAAAATTAAAATCCCTTAATGTTTTAACCAGTTGCTTTTAACATATAAATATGGAGAAAAACCATGCAATTTCCTGATACACCCGACATACCAGAAGAAGTTATGCAAGCAGTTGAAGAAATAATCAACATGTTCGATGAAGTTGTTTTGAGTCAGGAAGAAACAATCCGAAGAGCAGTAAATGAAAGGCTGGTTCCCTTAGGATGGTCTATGTCTTTGCAAGTTGGCTTAGAAATTTGGATAAACAAACTGGGCTCAGAAAAAGGACCAAAACTGATAGCACCACCTGGAGAACCCGGAGATACTATTGAGGCTGACCCCGATTTTGATAAAAAATTTATGAAAGAAATGCACATATCCATTGATGAAGGAGACGAGGAAGACACCAATGAACCTTTGGACCTCCTAGAAAAAGTACGACGAGAAGTTATAAATCTTGCTTCTAATTTGAAAGTTGAAACAAGGCCATCTTTTGTCGGATACATCAACAGAGGACACGTATTTAAAAGAACAGGAATCTCATTTAAACTGCCCTTAAGACACGAGAACAACACGGAGTGGCACAATGCCGTAAACAACACATTTGGCAACACTGATGATGTAGATATTCTTAAAGATATCATTTCTCTTCTCAAGTCTATTTCTAAGGTCTAGAAAATAAATATGCCTAGGTGGCATATTTAATCATTATTGTAGTTTCTCCACTTAAAAGCTGTTTAAAATTTATAGGTTAAAAAATACAAGCCCCCTAAATAAGCGGGGCTTTTTGTGTTTTTTAACCCTTCGGGTTTGCTCAATCTCTTCGTTATCCGCTTCGGTACTCCCTCAGCGTATTATTTATACGCCTCGATTCGTTCCTCGCGTACGCCTTGAGCTTGAACAAACTTATAAAATTTTAAAATGAATAGTGGTGGCTTTTTTCTTTTTAAAATGATATTTTGTTAATCTGGGCCCATAGTCTAGTGGCACGACGCGACATTCGCATTGTCGAGGCGCGAGTTCGATTCTCGCTGGGTCCACCAGACTCAGCTATTGATTCAGATATTCATGGAAAACATTTTCAAAGACCTAAACGACAAACAAATTGAAGCAGTCAGGGCAACCAAAGGCCCTGTTTTGATATTGGCAGGAGCAGGGAGTGGCAAAACAAAAGCATTAACACATAGAATAGCATATATGATATCCGAAGGAATAAGTCCTGCTAATGTTCTAGCTGTTACATTCACCAACAAAGCATCAAACGAAATGGCTCAGCGTGTAAGAAATTTACTAAAAACACCTTCGAATTCAATGCCTCTCATGGGTACGTTCCATTCTGTTTGTGCCCGCATTCTTCGAAAAGAAGCACCACACGTAAACTATGGCCACGGCTTCACAATTTATGATGCTGGAGATCAGCTTTCATTAATCAAAACCGTGATGAATGATTTAAAAATTAACATTAAAAAGTTTAATCCGAAGACGATTCTTGCAAAAATATCCAGCGCAAAAAATCTACTCCTTGATCCTGAAAGTTTTTCAAATCAAGCTCACGAATTTTTTGATAAAACTGTAGCTACAGCTTATACGGAATACCAGAAACGCCTAGCAAAAAACAATGCGATGGATTTTGATGACTTAATAATGGTTTGTGTAAGATTGTTCCGAGAAAATCCTGCAATACTAGAAAAATACCAAAATATTTTCCGTTATATTCTAATAGATGAATACCAGGACACAAATCATGCCCAATATATTTGGACTAATCTTCTAGCCAAAAAACACCGCAACCTTTTTGTTATAGGGGATGATGCCCAATCAATTTATTTGTGGCGCGGTGCTGATATTAAAAACATTTTAAACTTTGAAGAAGATTACCCCGAAGCAAAAGTAATAAAGCTTGAGCAAAATTACCGATCAACTCAAAATATTCTCAACGCAGCAAACTCTGTTATAAAAAACAACAAATCACAAAAAAAGAAAGACCTGTGGACAAAAAATGAGGAGGGTGAAAAGTTATTCCTTAAAGAACTTCCAGAAGATAGCGTGGAGGGGGAGTATATCATAAGCAAGATCAAAGAATCATTAAAAATGGGCCAAAAATTAAATGATTCGACAATTCTTTACCGCACTCATGCTCAGTCTAGAAGCATTGAAGAATCAATGCTTAAGCATGGTATTCCATATAGGATACTTGGCGGATTAAAATTCTATGAAAGAAGAGAGGTAAAAGATATTCTGGCTTACTTACGTCTTGCCTTAAACCCGAATGATAATTTTTCTTTTGAAAGAATTTTTAACGTCCCACAAAGAGGTCTTGGAAATCTATTTTTAGCAAAACTAAAGCAAGTAGCAGGAAGGGGCGATTTGTCTTTCTTTGAAACAGGGCTAAAGGGCTACATGGCAGGCAGTATATCTCCTGGACAAAATGAATCATTTAACCAATTAATTCTTTCGATAGACAGCTTTAGAGAACAAGCTCAAACCCAAAACCCCAGCGAGCTTGTAAAAAACATACTCAAAAAAACAGGCTATGAGTTTTACCTTCTTGATAAAACAATTGATGGGGAAGAGAGATGGGAAAACGTAAAAGAAATATTAACTGCAACCAAAAAATTTGATGAGCTAGAAAAACCGGAAGGTCTTCACCAGTTTTTACAGGAAGTTGCCTTAATACAAGAAACTGACAAACTTGAAACAAACAAAGACGCGGTTAATCTTATGACTTTGCACTCTGTAAAAGGCCTTGAGTTTCCTTTGGTATTTTTGGCAGGAATGGAAGAAGGAGTGTTCCCTCACTCACGGTCCATTATCGAACCTGCGGAGCTTGAAGAAGAAAGACGCCTTTGTTATGTGGGCATCACTCGTGCTAAAAAACAACTACATATGACTTACTGCAGACAAAGAATGCTTTATGGATCAGCCCAATTCAACCCACCCTCCAGATTTTTATTTGAAATACCAGAGAAACTTCTTGATTTTTCTCCTTTAAGCGATGGGGTAACAACAGAAGAAGAAAGTATATTCTACTAAGTAAGTGTTATAATAAAACAAAACCCCAAGGCAAAATGCTTAGGGTACATAAAAAATTTTAAACAGAGGACTGAGATCTTTCCGCCTCTTCCTGACATGAAACACATCGCCGTGCCCAAGGCACAGCGTCCAATCGTTTGGCAGGAATAGGTTCCTCGCATTCCTGACAATAACCAAAAGTCCCATCATTAACCCGTTCTAACGCAGCATTAATTTCTTTACACACAGCAGAACCTCGGTTATGCCTTTCTACTTCTACTCCTATCTCCAAAAGCTCATTGGCAAGATCTACCGAGTCGCCAGTATCATGATTGCCATTCATACTTAACCCACGACTATCACAAAGTTCTTTCCTTTTTGCCAAAAGAAGTTCCCTGAAACTCATTGATACATCTTGCGCACCATCTCTCATTCCAACTCTCCTTTCTGTTTTTTATTTTTAATAACCAAACATGTTTTACAATAACCGTTTATAACAATATCAAAAATAATTTAAAAGTCAATCCATGAAAAATTTAACTGCTGAAATAAAAAGGGAATTAAGACTTCTTAATATTAGACCCAAAAAATCAATGGGGCAGAATTTTTTAGTTAATGAAGGAACCTACAAAAAGATTACTGAGACATTAGAATTAAAACCAAATGAAACTGTAATTGAAGTTGGGCCCGGACTGGGTATACTAACTGATTTTTTAGCAACAACAGGCGCAAATGTTATAGCTGTAGAAAAAGATGACAACCTATCAGAATATTTAAAAAACAAGTTTCAATATTATAAAAATGTTAAAATAATAAATGAGGATATACTATTGTTTAAGCCAAATGATTATAAGAAACAAATTGTTGACTGCAGTGTAGTTGGCAATATCCCATATTATCTAACATCGAGGTTAATAAGAAATATTTTTGAATCTAATAACTGGAAAGAAACAAAGCCCAAACAAGTTGTATTAATGATTCAAAAGGAAGTAGCCCGAAGAATCACAGCAAGGCCGCCAAAAATGAGTTTGCTGGCAGTTTCTGTCCAATATTATTCCAAACCAAAAGTAATATCAAAAGTGCCTAGAACTAATTTTTATCCTCAACCTGAAGTTGATTCAGCAATCATAAAAATGCTACCCCACAAATCTTCTGTCTCTGGTGTTGATGATGAAAAATTTTTCAAAGTAGTCAAAGCGGGATTCTCAGAAAAAAGAAAAAAAATATCCAATAATTTAAGCAAGCAACTCAAGATAGACAAGCAGAAGATAATTAAAATTCTAGAGGAGATAAACATTGATCCAGGGAGACGAGCTGAGACTCTAACCATTGAAGAATGGAATAAGGTAGCGAAACAGTTGGTAATGTAAATCACTTAGGTTTTTTATTAAAATTTTTAAATCCAAAACTCCAACTTCAAAATCCAAACCAATATTTAAATCCCCAACAGTTCAGAGTTTTTTATTTTTAAAATTTGGATTTTGGATTTAGTTTTAGTTTTAAATTTTAAACTTTGGATTTCAAACATAAAATAAAACTGATATCACCAAAAGATTCTGGTAAAAAATATTTACTAGCCAGTATTAGTGGTTTATTGTTGTCACTTTCTTATCCCGGCTGGGAAGTTGATTTGGGGTTTTTAGTTTGGATAGGATTCGTGCCCTTGTTTTTTGCTTTATTTTCACAAGACAATGAAGGCTTATTGCACGATATACTGCACAACAAGACCAAAAAACATTTACGCAAATTATTCTCGATCGGCTTTGTCGCCGGTTTTATTTATTTTCTAATAATTTTTAGATGGTTTTTCTCTATCCACCCAATTACTGATCTTGGAATTGAAAACGAATTGCTTTCATTGGTTCTGGTTTACTTGGTTTATATTGTTAGCTCATTTGGAATGGCTTTACTGTGGGGTGTATTTGCAGCTTCTTCTGTATGGTTGAGGAATTTTTTACCAAACAACAAGAAATACCTTTTTAACTTTTTGTTAATTCCTTCAATTTTAGTATTAACAGAATATATTCGTGCATGGTGGTTTGGAATCTTGTGGTATGGACCAGGAACATTATTGGGTCCTCATTGGACAATTGGCAATCTGGCATATGCTTTATCCGATAATTCTCTTGCCCTTTGGTTGTCTTCATATCTGGGCATATACGGGGTTTTGTTTTTAATAATTTCAGTAAACATCCTGATCTATCTTGTATTAATAAAAGAAATAACCCCCAGTTTTATATTTCGTATTAAAAAAATCTTAACACCCGGCGCAAAAGAGAAGGGGATAAACTTAAGAATTTTTTCTATAGCTTTATCTATAATCGTGTTAACTTTTGTTCCAAAATTAATTGAAAAAATTAATTTCAATTTTGAAAAATCGACACCCCACCACATCAACTATGCAATAATCCAGACCCAACACCAATCAGAAGACTTAACAGCTGAAGAAAACTTAAAGAAATTCAAAAAACAACTTGAACTTCTTAAAAAAATATCACAAGAACATCCTGAAACTGATATTATTTTAATGCCTGAAGGAAGTAATTTTTCAAAAAACTTACAAAAATTTCAGACTCCTGAACAAGTATTTGATTTCTATTCTCGTCTTTTTAAAAAACCTGCCCTTGTAATTGACAACTCCCGTGTGGTTGATCAATTTGGACGACAGTTGTCGAGAGTAATTGTCACAAACACCAACAAGGGCGCCTTAGGACATTATGATAAAAGATTTTTAACACCAGGAGGAGAGTTTTTGCCTTATCATGTTCAATTATTAATAAGAATTTTTAATCCTAACTCTCTAATAAATTTCATTTCGGATCGAGGTTTTTCAATAGGTGAGAATCCTTCTTCATCAATTGGTTCTGATAATGGTTACAATATAAAACCTATTGTTTGTTCAGATCTTTTATCACCAAATATTGTCAAGAATGCTTCTAAAAATTCCGATATTTTAACTGTTCTTACTAGTACCTCAATTTTTAACGGTAATCCAACAATAATAAATCAAAATTTGGCAATAGCAAAATTCAGGGCGTCAGAATTAAAAAAACCTCTCATTTTATCTGCCAATGAAGGATTTTCTTATGCTATAAGCTCAAACGGCAAAATACAAAATATTACAAAAAACCAAGATCAGGAGTTATTAACAGGCGGTGTAGCTCTCAAGACAAAGAACTCGTGGTATAATAAGTATGGTGATAAACCAATATTGCTATTTACAGTACTCCTTCTAAGCACCACCGTGCTAGTATTTAAATTTAAAATGTTGGCTGACTAATTTTGTAATTTTAAATTTTGTAATTTTCAATAAATTTTAAATTTTATAACTCATTATTACTGCCATTAAATGTCTACTCGCTTAAAATTAGTCCTCGGTATACTCTTACTCATTTCCGGTTTTTTTATAGCCCGGCTGGGTTTGTATATAAAAAATGACGTTTTAAACATCTCTTACAAAGGCCAGTCTGCTGTTTTATCAGCTAAAATAGAAAACCCTTTAGCAAAAGACACGGATCAAGATGGAATACCCGATTTCAGTGAACCCAACTACAACACTGATCCATTTGATCCTGATAGTGATAGGGATGGTTACTTAGACGGTGAGGAAATACTGTCAGGTTTTAATCCTATGGTTAACGAAAGCGTAGGACCTGCATTTTCTGAATCTAAGACAAAACCTGGCAATGTCACCGAAAATTTCATACATACTGTTGTTGCTGGTATTTATGCAGGCGATTTAAAACCGACGAGTATTAAGTTTAATGAAAGTATAGATATGGTCTCCTTGGCTATTCTTGATGATTCATACCAGATATTAGCAGATCCCATACCTGAGGAGGGATTTCACCTAACAAACAATTCAAAAGAATCACAGGAAGAATATTTGAAAACAATTGCCTCTATCCTTGAAGGTCCATTTTTAGACCAATTTTTAGCTCAGGGAGCAATAATGCAAAAAGCAATTCAAGAACTTGCAGTAAATCAAACAGGAGAGGCCTCTAGTATTTTAAAAAATTACTCTGTAACCGTAACAGGAACTTATACACGACTACTTTCTGTGCCTGTACCTCCCAAATGGAAAACCTTTCACTTAAAGCTTTTGGGTGTTTTCCGCAGAATGGCCTTAAGTCATAATGCTTTAGCTAACATAGAAAAGGATCCATTGTTGGCATTCACGGCACTAAATGATATGCCCAATACCTTAATATATATTGAATCAACAATAATCCAAGACTTAAAGCGATTGGTTAAAGAAGATGGATTAACCGTACCACCGAGCGCATTGTTTGAAGTGTTAACCCTGCTGAATAATTAATCTTTAGGAATATTTAAATGTTTAGATAAAATTTCATTATAAATAAAATGTTTCATCCATCTCTAAAAATAGCAATTGCAATAGTCGTTATATTATCAACAGTATTTTATCCTCTTAATGTAGCCAACGGAGTCCAAGCAATTCTTTATCATCTTAAAGAATTTGTTCTTGATACACTAGCTCGTATCATAGCAAGGAATGTTATGACGCTGGTCCAAAACACTATTTTCAAAGGGATTTTCACGGTTGGGCGAAATGAGAATGGAGGTATTACATTTGTTGCAGATTGGCGAAGATTCGTTCAGACAGCAGAACACAGGGGGGAAAGAATTTTTAAAGGGATGTTAAATGATGCCAAAATTTGCGATTTCTTAAGAGAACCCATCAGAACGACTTTCAACACAGCGGGAATAGGTATAAACATAAGTGCAGGAAGAGAAAGAATAGGTTCTCTTCAAACATTCGGCAATCGCATAGGATGTACGAGTAATTTAACAGCATTTCAAATTTCAGCATTTAGAGAAGACTTCACACAAGGAGGCTGGGAAGCTTGGCGTCAGCTTATCAGGCCGGAAAACAACTACTACGGCACTATGGCAAAAGCGATAGAAGAATTGAGAAAACAAAGAGCTCATCAAGAAGATGTTGAAAAAACAGAAGCCAAAACAGGAAGTGGCACCCTATCGGCTAGAACATCACCGGGTGTACTTCCATCCCCAGGTGTACTTCCACCCGGCTGTATAGAGACAGTTCTCCCATTTGATGGACTTATGAGTATAGCAGAATGCAATGCTCAGGTAAATAATAAATGCTCACTATGTCCCGGTCTTGCCCCTAGTTGTACTCTACTGGGAGGAATTGTTGGTTCTGCAGAATGTTCTATTTTAGGTGGAGTATCAACACCTGGCAAGACACTCCAAGAAAGCATCAGCGGCTCTATAGATTCGGAGCTTAAATGGATAACAACAACTGATGAACTATCGGAATTTTTAGCTGGAATTCTGCAAATAATTATAGATAGTCTATCCTCAAAATTAGCAGATTTAGCTACGTTTAGTTCTAAACCAGGTCCCTCTGTATGCAAGGACACAAATGGAAATGGAGTATGCGATCCTGGCGAATCTTCATATGCCCCGGGTGATGATTCAGCATCTGTAAACACTGGCCTTGATAATGCCCGAGATGCTTGTCTTGTTGAGTGTAAGGACAGGAGAGTCACAGCAAACTGTACAAGAACAACAGAAGAAGTCCCAGGGCCTCCATGCACTATTGACCCTATAACCAATGAAGAAACCTGCACTGGACCTCTAGTAATACAACCTGTACCAGGATGCAGGACATTCAACCCAGATGGAACCTGCGCTGAAGTAGGAGACTTACAGTTCCTACAATGTGAAAACGAACAAACAGAAATCTGTAAACAGGAGTGTCAGATTGCAGAATAGAAAGCTTTATAAGATCCGGAGGCAATGGCTAAACAAAATAATTAAAAAATAGATATGCCAAAAACAGTAAGGAACAAATTTATACTTATAGCACTAGCCATAATTGTCGTTGCGGGTGTTTTGTTACCTCAATTTAAAGCATTGGCTACAAAAGACACACTAGGAGGTGGACTTGGGTTGCCCAGCGTTGAACAAGCTCAAGGTTCTGAAGATCTGGCAAGGGTAATGGCAGAAAACAACGCCCTCAATTTGGGTGTTTGGGGTGAGGCCATAGTCTGGGTAGCTGATAGATTTTCAACCATATTCTTAAAAGAAACTCAGGACTGGGCTTTCCAATTTGGATTTATTACAAATGGCTGGACATTGGTTAGAAACATGGTAAACACATTCTTTGTAATTTTTCTGATAATTATTGCTTTTGGCACAATATTTGATATACCACGCTACACATACCGCGATTTATTGCCAAGATTTTTAATTGCCGCTTTGTTGGTTAACTTCAGTATCACAATTGCCGGCTATGTCATAAATATAAGCAACGGACTGGCGCAAATAATGTTAAACCAAATAGAAGGGGGGGCAACCACCTTAAGTCAACTCTTGGCAGAAGGTGCAAAAATACAGTCAACTATTCCTAATAATGAATTTTCTATCTGGAACTTTAAGGCTTTAGCTCAATTTTTAACAGGTAATGCGATGCAATTAGCTCTAGACGGCATATCAACTTTTGTGTTTTTGATAGGTTTCCTCTTTGCCTTAATTGTCGTTATGATTTTTATCATAATGAGAATACCTGTTTTATGGATTTTGATAATATTTTCACCCGTTGCTTTTGCAAGTTATATTCTGCCAAACACGAGAAGGATTTGGTCAAGTTGGTGGCAACACCTTATAAATTGGTCATTTTTCCTCCCTGTCTATATGTTTATTTTAGTTTTAACTGCAGGTTTTATAGTTAATAAATCTGCTTTAAGTCTCCCTCAAAATTCAAGCACTACGGGTTTTTTGCTTGGAGCAGGCTCTACCCTTGATACTCTTCTTTACTTCCTTTTAACAAATTTCATGATAGTGGGAGGACTTTGGGCGTCATTTAAAGTAAGCAGTTCATTTGGAAAAGGGGTCAACAGTGCATTTAGCAGAGCACAAAGTATTGCTGTAGGAGCCGGGCGCAGAATACCAATAATTGGCACGGGCACAAATGTCGGTGCTGTAATTGATGCCACAAGAGAAACGGGAAGAAGAATCGGCCAAGAAGGATTTCGTATTGGTGGAAGACAGATTTATGGAGGAGCAGCAGGCCAAAAAGAAAAGCAGGAAAGGGCCGCTGGCTATTTCCAAAGAAGTCTTGGCTTGCAACAACCAATCGATGTTCAAAAGAAATTCGTTACAGACTCCAATAAAACATACGATGGCATTAAAGCAAACTATGATGCTGGCAATATAGATATTGATAAAATTAGGGAAGAAGCAAACAAGTATGCTGCCTCGAGTGAGTCTGGATTTGCTTATAGAAAATTTATGGCTGAAACGGGTCACCTAGACGATACAACATTTACCAACACCTTAGATGCCCTAAAAGACAAGCCTTACGCAGCAGGAGAGTTTATAAAAGCAGGGGTAAAATCCGATTTTACTGGCGTAAGAGAAGATGTTCTATTCAATAAAGCTGGTGATTTAAACACTCCATTACCCGCAAGAAGAGAGATTTATAAATTTGTACAAGATAAAGATAGTCTAATATCAAAAATAGATTCAACAAACTATAATAAAGCAATTGACATTTTGGGTTCTGGAACTTATGAAGGCAAACAATTCACCAAGAAGGTGGGTAGAATAAAACCTCATATGGTTGCTGAACAAGAAGGTCTTACAGGGACAGCAAAAGTTAATAAAATTAAAGAACTGCTTCAAAAAGAGGGGGCTGATCATTTAGGATCATTACCAGTCGATGTGTGGAACGATCACGAATTCCAACAATTTATTATGGACAAATACTTTGGTCTAAGTAGTTCAAAAGCCAAAGGAAGCTTCAGAGACAAAATGGAGGAATCAATTATTTCAAGTAAAGATTCTGGAAGAAAGCAATTTATATTGAATTCTATAATATGACAGTAATAAATCTAAAAAACGAACCACAAGAAAAAAAACAAGTTGATGAAGAGGGCTATTTTACACCCTACAATGTTGGCATGAAAGAAACGAGTGAAAAAGAGGTTGAAAGGCTAGTTTATGCAACTTCTTCTTTGCCTCAAAACCTACGCTCTATTTTGGTAGGATTTGACTCCGCTGTATACATAGAAGAAAATTTAGGCCCGGCTTTTGGCCTAACACTAAACCAAAAAAAGGAGATTGCGAAGGTAATACGAGATGTAGTTCTAGCAGATCTTTTTATAGGAGATATGGTCTCTCGTTTGTCTGTAGAGGGTGGAATGGAACAAAACAAAGCACGCGAGGTAGCAAATCACGTAGTTAACAATTTATTCAAACCTGTCCTTGAAGATTTAAAAAACATCCAAAGAGAAAGATTTGGCAATGCAGCTTCAGAATTCAAGGGTGAAATCAATGAAAGCAAACCTGAACAAAACACAGCACCATCTTCTGTTTATGAGCCAAAAGGTATTCCTTCGCCAAAACCTCTCCCAAACACACCTCCTGAAACAAACCGGCCAAGCCTATCACCAAATATTTCTAACAATAAACCTGCTCCAACAGAAAAACATGGCGCAATACCAAACACGCCAAAACATGTTTACTCGCCGATAAACCAAGATCCGTCCTCACCAACTATTGGGTTAAAAGAAATTCAAGAATCAGCTAAAAAAGTTCAGAACCAACCAACGCCTGGAATAAATCAAAACATGCCAGGAGGATTCCAAAACAAAGAAGACCTTCCGAAAATTTCAGATAAAAAATTAGGAGGACAAGAGCCAAAAAAATATAATGTTGTAGACTTAAAATCGTTGTAATCTATTAGCACTTAAATACTTTAACAAAATAAAAGTATACGCACTGAGAATGTTAAGGTGATTAAGTGTTAAAGTATTAAGGTGAGATTCAAAGTTCCACAATTTATTGAAACAGAAGAAAAGGTTGTAGGACCTTTTACTTTAAAACAGTTTGTTTGGGTAGGAGGAGGTGGCGCTTTAATTTTTGTTGTATTCCAATTCGGCTTAGGACTTTTTTGGTCATTCTTTGCAATTATACCAATCATGACAGCGTCGCTTGCTATGGCTTTTTATAGGGTTGATGGAATGCCCCTACCTACTTACATAATGCAGGCCCTGGGATTTCTTTTGGGAACTAAGAGATATTATTTTAAAAAAGAAGGAACCTATGAGGTTTTTGAGGGTGATATCGAAGAGAAAGACAACTTACCAAACATTGTAGAAATGCGAAAGAAAACAATGCAACAATTTAGAAAGAGGACTTAATAATTATTATTTATTAAAAGTTATATCATGGCTGAACAAAACAAAACAACACAAACTACCAGCACACAGGATTTTGTTGATGTAGCTGATATCAGAGAGTCCGTGGTGGTATTAAAAAATGGCGGATTGCGGTCAGTAGTTGAGGTTGGATCCATGAACTTCGAGCTGAAGTCGCCCTCAGAACAGGAGGCTATAATAAATGCGTTTAAAGAATTTTTAAACTCTATAGACTTTTCCATACAAATTGTAGTTAATTCAAGAAAACTAGACATAAGGCCTTATCTTGCTTACCTAGACACATTAACACAAAGCGTAGAGCACGAGCTCTTAAAAGTGCAAGCTGCTGAGTATTCTCGTTTTGTTAAGGGTCTTACTGAATTGGCAAATATTATGTCCAAAAAATTCTATATAATAGTTCCATTTAATCCAAGCATAAGAATAGAGGCATCAAAAAAGGGTATTTTTAATACAATAAAAAACATTTTAAATCCCAGCCAAGAGTCAAAAACATTAACTGAGGATGAGTTTAGAACATACCGCCTACAATTAAACCAAAGAGTGGAGCTTGTTTTATCAAACATAGGCCGCCTTGGAATAAATTCAAAAATAATAGTTAAAAAAGAGCTTCTTGAAATGTACAAGAAGTTATATAACCCAACAGAGAATGTATAGTTCATTCTTTTTATTGAATTGTCTATGGCAAACGAACAAGAAATAAAACAACAATATATTGATGACCTCTTAGCCCCATCGGCTTTTGATGTTGCCCCCGACCATGCGCAGATTGAGAGCAGATTTTTACGTACTATTTTTATTGTAACCTTTCCAAGATATCTAAACACTAACTGGTTTTCTCCAGTAGTTAACTTAGATAGGGTTTTGGATATATCAATTTTTATACACCCTCAAGATACAGCGCAAATTTTAAAAAAATTACGTGACAAATTGGGCAGGTTGCAAGCTCAAGATATTGAAGAGCAGTCCGCGGGTAAAGTCAGGAATCCCGTACTTGAAACGGCCATTAATGACATTGAGGAACTCAGAGATAAATTACAACAAGGAACTGACAGGTTTTTTGAGCTTGGAGTTTATATAACAATTTATGGATCATCTCTTGAGGATCTGAACAATCTTGAAAGCAAGGTCAGAAGCATTCTTGACTCACAACTAGTCTACACAAAACAAGCAACCTTTAGAATGCAGGAAGGTTTCTTTTCAACACTACCGCTCAACAATGACAAGCTTTCTGTGCACACATCATTAAATACAGAACCAATATCTTCTATTTTTCCTTTTGTATCCTATGACCTAACCTCAGACAAGGGGTTACTGTACGGAATAAATATACACAACAACTCTTTAGTTTTGTTTGATCGTTTCTCGTTGGAAAACGCAAATATGGTTATCTTCGGTAAATCAGGCGGAGGAAAATCATACGCTGTAAAATTAGAAATGTTAAGGAGTTTACTATTTGGAACTCAGGTCTTTGTAATTGACCCTGAAAACGAATATAAATTTTTGGCTGATACAGCAGGGGGCACTAATGTTAAAATATCAATTGCTTCAAACAGTCACATTAATCCATTTGATCTGCCAAAACCAATGAAGGGAGAAAGTTATTCTGATGTCTTGCGTTCCCATATTTTAAACATTACGGGCCTTTTAAGATTAATGTTGGGAGACATAACAACAGAAGAAGAGGCTATACTAGATGAAGCAATTACACAAACCTATGCAATAAAAGATATTACATATAATTCCGACTTTACCAACGCCGAACCTCCTTTATTAAGCGACCTTCAAAGTGTTCTGGAAGGTATGACAGGCACCGAATCTCTGGTTGTGCGTCTGAAAAAATATACCGAAGGAACTTTTAGTGGATTTTTAAATAATACAACAAATGTTATTTTAGATAACCAGCTTGTTGTATTTAGTATTAGGGATATGGAAGAAGAATTGCGCCCTGTAGCAATGTATCTGGTATTAAACCATATATGGACGCAGATTAGATCAGAATTAAGACGCAGGTTGATGGTAGTGGATGAGGCTTGGTGGGTAATGAAATTTCAGGCTGGTGGAGAATTCTTGCTCAACATCGCAAAAAGGGCAAGAAAATACTTTTTAGGATTAACCACAATATCACAAGATATACCCGACTTCTTAAATTCTCCTTATGGAAAACCTATTATAACCAACTCATCACTTCAGCTTTTATTGAAGCAATCACCAGCATCTATAGATTTGGTTCAAAAAACATTTAACCTAACTGATTCTGAAAAGTTCTTTCTTTTAGAATCCCAGGTAGGCCACGGACTGTTCTTTGCCGGAACAAATCATGTAGGATTAAGGGTAGTAGCTTCATATCAAGAGGACCAAGTTATAACTTCCGATCCTAAACAAATATTAGAAATAGAGGAGGCCAAAAAAGAACTCTCGTCATCTTAGCATTTTAACATGCTGGCATTCTAGCAAGACATACGCTCAAAATTTTACCGTACTAGAATGTTAAAATGTTAGTATGTTAATATGTTTGTATGACAGATAATTATTATTACCAAATAACTGCTCAAAGAGGTCTAGAAAAAGAGTATAACCAAATCACAAACGCAGCAAATCAAGTTATTCAACCGCCTTCAAGCGGAAGATATGCAGCCTTATATTTTTTAGCCATAGTAGGGGATATTGTAGATTTTTTTCCCGGAGTTTCTTTTTTTGTTGATTTGATACTATTTATACCTTTTGCGATGCTTGGCCATAGCGCAAGTAAAAAAACAGATGCAATGCACGAGTTCACAGGAAACTTAGTATCCAAAGTAGAACAAATAGAAAATACTATTTTAGCATTAAGAAGAAACTATGCTCTTGTTTTAAAAACTGCAAGAAAGTTTAGACCTCTAAGAAAAGTCGCGGCTAAGATTTCAAAATCTCTTAAATTTGGGAAAAGAAGCAAGGTTTTTATGAAAATATTTGGTTCCGCCATAATTGACTTGGTTCCATATCTAGGAATCATACCATTTAGAACATTAAGTGTTTATTCTTCAAAAAAAGAAGAAAAGGAAGCTTATGAATTAGCTGTAAATGAGATATTGCCGGCTTATGCTGTCGCAGCTCAAGAAAGAGCGGTGGAGATACAAGAACTAAATGAAATAATGGCAACAGAAGCTATCGCAGAATAATGAATTAATAGTTAATAAAAGTAAATCTTGAAAAAATACTATTATAACGTTATTCTTTACTTATATTAAAAAATGATTTCTCTAAATTTTAACAAAAATCAAAATAAAGATTACGACAAACTCCTAAAGTTTCTAACACTTGTTTTGGTGGTTTTGGCGACTTTTTTGGGGGGATACATTTGGAATAAAAGGATTGCCGACACGCAACAGGCTTCAATTTTAGAAAATTCTCTTACCACAAGATTCAACGGTGATATTACAGAAAAAACTGCTTCACAGCTTCGTTTAATCAAATTAACCAGTGAAGATTCTTTGTTCCCCATTTTGTCCGAAAACGGAAAAAACGTACTATATTATGTGCCTTCAAGCGGGGAGTTACGTTCTGTATCTGTTGACGGCTCTAATTCTCCTCAAGTGATATCCAACACACCCACATCAGCCAACCATGTAAGCTGGTCAGGGGATAGAAAAAAATTGTTTATAACAGTTGGTAAAAACAGTACTTTTTTGAATCTAGAAACAGGTGCCTCAAAAAAATTCAGCACAGGTCTTATATCACCAGCATTATCGCCTTTTGAAGACAAACTGGCTTACTTGAGTTTTGATGAAGATGAGAATAAAGGAAATATTAGAGTGTCTGATTCGCAAATTAGTTCATATAAAAACCTTATGCAAACAAGGGTGTCTGACTGGACAATTAACTGGTTAGGTTCAACAGAACTTTATTTAACAAAAAGAAGCGGTCAAGACAGGCGAACACATGATGTCTTTATTTTAAATACTGAAACAGCCGGACTACAGAATGTTTTAGGTATTAAAAAAGACCTAGAATTTAAGTGGTCTAAAGGTGGCAACAAAGTTTTATACTCCTATTATAATATTTATGATGAAGTAAATAATCTGTATTATCAAAATATGAATCAAAGAATAGAAACAAAGATAGACTTTGAAACAACGGCCTCCAAGTGTGCTTGGGGTATAGATGATAAAACTATTTATTGTGCTAAAACAGGCCAATTCGGTGGAGACACTTTTTATAAAATAAACATTGAGACAGGAGAATCAGAAAATATATATACACCTAGTGTAGATATTGATGTAGAAGGATTAATGTTAACACCCACAGAAGACTACCTTATATTTAAAAACTTAAATAACAACAGGCTGTATTCATTAGAAATATAAACTATTAGAGACTCGAATAAAAAACCCGCCTAGGCGGGTTTTTTATTCAAATTAACCAACCAAAGATACAAAATCTTCTTTTTTAATTCCTCCAAATAGATATATCGCTGGTAAGTAAATTAGGGAAATTAACCCCACAAAAAAGATATTGCTTGGATTTAATATATATATAAGACTTCCTATTATTAAACTTGCGAATAAAGATTTAAGGAGTATATCGAAATCAGGAACAAGTTTTATGTGTTTTTTTATAATATAAAACATAGTAATAGTAACTATAATTTCAGTAATTACTGTCGTCCAAGCAGCTGCAACAAAAGAATACTTAGGAATATAAATAATATTTCCCATAAGATTAATAACCATGCCCAACATATATATCCACATACCCTTCTTTTGTAAGTTTAGAGCAACAAGTGCGTGCCCTCCGAGGTTTCCAAAAAATATAAGCAAAACTGCAATGCTTAATATTTGTAAAACAGATCCAGATTCTAAAAACTGACTTCCCCCAAGAACTACCGCAATCTGGTCCGGAGCAGTAAAAATAATTGCCGCCAAAGGCAATCCAAAAACAGAAAGGTTATTAAAAATTTTTTTGAATAGTTCTTTAAATTTATCTTTATTCGATATTGCATATTTTGATAAAACCGGCATAACAAGACCTAGATAAATTGCCGGGAAAAATATCACAAACTCAAGTATTTTATAAGCAACAGAATAGACACCTACATCATATGGTTGTTTCATTATGGACAACAAAAATGTATCTATCTTAAAATAGATTAAAACAAAAACCAAAGATGCAGCTATCGGTAATGCGATTTTAAAAACCTCCTTCCAATAATCAAGATCAAAAAGAACTCTGATTTTAACCAGCTTTAAAGCAAACATAAATATAGAGACAAAATGTATAACTTCAGAAATTACCACAACTCCTATAAAAAACAAAAATGGTGCTTTTAGAAAGATAAGTAAAAATATTAAAAACAATTGAACTATTCTTGCTATCAAGTCGGCTGCTGAAACTAAGTAAACCCTAAGTCTTTTTTGAAAAATCCCCATCAAAACCTGACCCAATGATGACAAAACCATGAATATGGTCCCAATAAAAATTCCTAACTTAACTAAACCAGAATAAGGCAAAAAAACAGCTATTATGTTTGCCACAACAGCCCCTAATAATATTGCCCCTAATCGAATGGTAAATATATTACCTATTATTTTTTCTTCGTCTGCACCAGGTCTTGATATTTCTCTAGTTAATACAGTGTACAGACCAAGATCAGCTCCTGTTACAAATAAAAAAATATAAGCAAATATAGTGTTGTAATCACCATAACCATCAGGACCAAGATGTCTTGTTAACATAGCCACTATAATCAAACTAATCCCGCCAATCAAAAGGCGGGATATAGTTGCAATACTGAAGTTTGAAAATATTGTTCTAAAAAACAAGAGCTTACAATTTAAAATTAAAAATATCGGTTGTTTTTTATATTTCAACAGTAGGTTTTATCACAACCCTTCGTCTAGGTTCTTCTCCGACACTTTCAGTTTCAATGTCATTATATGAAGCAAGTTCGGAATGTATAAGCCTTCTTTCATAAGAATTCATAGGATACATTGCTTCTGACCTTCTGTTTTGCGAAACCCTATTAGCAACATCTCGGGCAGTATTTATAACTTGTTGAGATCTTATTTTTTTATAATCATTTATATCTAGTGAAAATCTTATTGGGGTAAACTTGTCTAATTGCTCACTAGACTGTTTTTTGTTAATTAGTGTCCTTATAAGATGTTCTATAGCATTTATGTTTTGTCCGTTTTTGCCAATCAATAATCCCATTTTATCATTTGAGGTTATGGAAACTAAAACACCATCGTCATTATTATGAGCTTCAACCTCACTATTTTTATCAAAACCCAAAAAACCTAAGAGTTTTTTGGTTAAATCAACAACTAAATTGTCTGATTCATTATTCATTTTAATTACTAAAGTGTTTTTTATTTATAATCTTTTGTTCAACAATTGAAAGTCCGGTAGTTACAACCCAATAAAGAACTAGGCCTGTAGGGAAATTCCAAGCTATAATTATAATCATAATCGGGAAAAAATACAACATTTGCTTTGTCATTTGATTTAAAGACTTTTGAGTAGGGTCTTGTACGGCATCGCCTTGTTTAGGCCTGTTTGTATTTGATACTTTAATTTGGAAATATTGCAAAACACCAGCTGTAATAGCAAGGGTAGGGTTGTTAACCGATAGGTTTAAAAAGTAAAAAGAAGTTTCTTTTATAGCTCCCGGATTTGAAATAAAACCATATACAAAATCCAGGCTTTCAGGCTCAAAAACAATATTTAAAGCCTTAAACAAGGCAAATAAAACCGGCAATTGAATCAAAATAGGGAAGCAACCACTAAGAGGGTTTATTTGATGCTGTTTATATAACGCCATCGTTTCTGCTCCTAATTTTTGACGATCGTTTTTATATTTTTCCTGTAGTTCTTTTACTTTAGGTTGAAGTTCGGATAATTTTCTCTGTGCAACCAACGACTTTGCTGTGAGAGGGAAAAATATGAGCTTAATTAATATTGTTAATATTATTATTGCTACACCAAAATCATTGCCCGGTATGACGTCGTATAGAAAAACTAAAATATTAAATATTGGTCTAAAAAGAAGTTCGTTAAATAAAAAAGACACTGTGTCTAAATCCCGACAATCTTTTGAGTTCCTTGATTTATTTATCTAAGAGTCTCAATTTAAAACATCGGAAATTCTTAATTAAAATAATTATGTTATTTTAATACTCTACTACAAATTATCACGCTTGGTCTATCCCGCCTTGGGAAAGAGGGTTACATCTTAAAATTCTCCATACGGACTTTCCTACGCCTTTTATAACTCCGTGCTTTTCAATAACATCATGCGAATACTCTGAGCAAGTTGGATAAAATTTACAACCATTCAAGGGATAAAGCGTGTGAATAAAAGGAGAAAACATTGCTTTATAAAAATCTATGAATTTAAATAATATTTTTTTCATTTATTTTTTTTAAAAATAATTGTTTTATTTTTTGTATTGACTAAAAACTTTGTTTAGTATTTCATCCAATTTACTCTTGATTTCTTTTTGGGTTTTTTCTAAGATACGCGGAATAGAAATAACAACAATATCAAGATTTGTTTTTTGTTTTTTGTAAATAGGTGAAATTGATTCAGAGATTCTCCTTTTAATTTTATTTCTTGCAGTTGCTTTGCTTGATACTTTTGATGAAACAACTATGCCGAATCTTGAATGGTCTAATTCATTTTTAACAAATTTAATAAATAAAAACTCCCCGTTAACGGATTTTCCATTTTTTATAACTTTCTGAAAGTCTGAATTCTTTTTTAATCTAAGATTTATCGGTAAAGACATGAGGGTGTAAAATCCAAACTGTTATATAAAAAGTTTGGATTTTACACCCTCTACTACACCGTTAATCTCTTCCTGCCCTTTCTCATTCTCCTGCTTAATACTTTTTTACCGTTATTTGATTTCTTTCTAGCCAGGAAACCGTGTTTCTTTTTCCTTTTTTCTTTTTTGGGACGATAAGTCGTCGCTTTTGATCTTGTCATAATACACCTATATTATATTAAAAAACCATTTTAGTCAAAATGAACTACCTTAAATTTTATTACACAAAACCGCAGGTTTAAATCATGTTTTTTACTGCGGTTTTTGTTTAATTTACAAAATAAATACTTTAATCTTTAAAAAACTGTTTCCATTATAATATTTTAAACGTTTTATATATTATTTTATTACTTATACCCAATATATTAACAGGTTATCAACTAATTTGTATCGGGAGTTTAAAAAACTGACTATAATAAGAACAAAGCTGAATACTAAACTCGGTCCATAATAATACAATCTGTTTTAAAAATAATTAATATAACGTTAAAATATCACTTGAAACAGAGATAGAGTTTAGATATTATCTTAAACTTATGACAAATCAAGAATTGTGGAAAATTGTTTTAGATGAGATGGAATTGTCTTTATCTAAGGCAAATTTTACTACCTGGTTTAAAAACACATCAATTGTTTCAAGTAGTGATACTGCTATTTTAATTAATGTCCCCAATGGTTTTGCTAAAGAGTGGCTGGAAAAGAAGTTTAATAAAACAATTTTTAAAATAATTGGAGATGTTAAGCCCGAAGTAAGAGAAATAAAATACACTATCGGAGGTGGCAATTTAGCTGAAAGAATTCAAAAAGGCGACTTTGCTCAATTTATAAAAAATGAATCTGTTAAAAAGGAGTCTGCAGATTTAGAGGTTAACAAGACTAACAACCTAAACAAAAGATATACTTTCGATTTCTTCATAGTTGGTTCAAACAATGAATTGGCTCACGCAGCAAGTTTAGCAGTTGTAAAAAATCTAGGTAAAACTTATAACCCTTTATTTCTTTATGGCGGAGTTGGTTTAGGAAAAACTCATCTTTTACACTCAATTGGTAACAAAATATTCTCAAAAGATCCCAGTTGTAAAATACTTTACACACCAGCAGAGAAAATCACCGCTGAAATTTTAGATTCATTAAAAAACAAAACAATAGAGGATTTAAAACAAAAATATTGTCTTTTAGATTTACTAATAATAGATGATATTCAGTTTGTAGCTGGAAAAGAAAAAACTCAAGAAATAATATTCTCAACATTTAATGAGCTTTATAGTAAAAATAAACAAATAATATTATCTTCAGACAGGCCTCCTAGTGCCATACCAACATTAGAAGAAAGACTTAGGTCAAGATTTGAAGGTGGAATGATAGCAGATATTGGTATACCTGATTTTGAAACACGTCTTGCTATATTAAAGTTAAAAGCAACACAAAAAGATTTTGATATAGACGATCAATCGTTGTCCTATATTGCAACAAACATACAAAGAAATGTTAGAGAGTTAGAGGGAGCACTAAATAGAATTTATGCTTTTAGTCAAATCTACAACAAAATACCAAACTTTAAGGAAGTTAAAAAACTTCTTGCTGCTTACTTAAGTACTCCATTTAAGAAAACCACCCACCAGACAATACTTAAAGCGGTATCTGATTTTTATGATGTTTCAATAAATGATATTGTAAAAAGGAGCCGTAAAAAAGAAGTTGTGAGACCAAGACAGGTTTGCATGTTTTTATTAAGAGAGGAGACAAAATATTCTTTCCCTGAGATAGGATCAAAGCTTGGAAACAGAGATCACTCTACAATTATTCATGGATATGAAAAAATAAAAGCAGAAGAAGACGCTGATCAAAGAACAAAGCAAGAATTAACATTAATAAAGGAAAAAATATACCAAACTTTTGATGCCTAATTAAGGTAAATTAAGTTGAGATTATGTGTATAACACGTCTGATAACTATGTTGATATTGAGTTTCTATGTTTGGTGATAACCGACCATGTACCAATTATCCATTTTTTATAAATATATTTTCCACAGGTTATTAGTAATCATCACACATCATTTAGTATTGTATTTAAACACTAAAAAGAGTTATACAGATATAAACAGGTATAATAATAATAATATATTTAATTAAATATATAATAATATAATTATGCAGATTACCGTTAATAGGGAAAAATTAAATAATGCACTCAGGATTTTAGAAAGGATAATTTCTAAAAATGTTTCTTTGCCAATTTTAAGCACGGTAAAATTAAAGACAGAGAAAAACAATGTTAAAATTTCAGCTACAAATCTTGAACTAGGTATAAATTGTTGGTTGGGAGCTAAAATTGCTAAAGATGGTGAAGTTGCTGTTCCAGCGAGGTTATTCTCAGGACTGGTTTCTAATATAAAAGATGAAAAAATATCTTTAGTAACAGACGGCAATACATTAAAAATTGATTCAGAAGATTATAAAACAAAATTACTAGGTTATAGTACTGAAGATTTTCCGATTATTCCTAAAATTAAAAAAGAAAATGAAGTATCTTTTAATCCTCAAGAATTAAAACAATCACTCGCCAGTGTTATAGATTCAGTTTTGCCTTCAGATACAAGACCTGAATTAGCCGGTGTTTTTATAAATGTCGGTGATAAAAAAATAGAGTTTGCTTCAACTGATAGTTTTAGGTTGTCTGAAAAAATTGTTGATAATATTGAAGGCGGAAGTTATAAGGGGAGTTTAATATTGCCCAGGCAAACTGCTGTAGAGTTAATGAGAATAGCTGAAACTTATAATGGTAAGATAAATATTGTAATAGCCGAGAATCAAATCATGGCATATGGTAACGATTTTGAACTTGTATCCCGATTGGTTGACGGTAGATATCCAGATTATAAAAAAATAATTCCAGATAAAATTGTTTCTTTGCTTAGGTTAAAAAAAGGTGATTTTGAAAGAAGTATAAGAACTGCTGGTTTTTTTTCATCAAGCATATATGACATTAAATTAAAGGTTACAAATAATAAAACTGAAATAATAGCTCAAAACAATGATAAAGGTAATATGGTTGCATCTCTAAGTTCTGAACTAAAAAACAATCCATTTGAAGTTACTGTTAATTATAACTACCTTCTTGATGGTTTAAAAAATATAAGCACTGAAAATGTGATAATAAAACACACAGGAGACGGGAGCCCATTGTTAATGGTCCCAGACAAAGAAGATGGTTTTCTTTATCTTATAATGCCATTGCGTTCCTAGTAAGATGTCTAAATATAAATTTTAAACCAGATGAAAAAAATAAATTTTGATTTAAGTAAAACCAAGGAGATAATCAAAAAACAGGAAGATAAAGATAAAAAACTTAGGCAAGAATTTAAAAAAATAATAAATGAATTATTCCCTGATATTAAAAAACCTTTACAATATGTAAAGGATTTTTATTCTAAAAATGAAAAATTGTATATACTCACTACGAATAAATCTTTCTCAAATGAATTGCTTTTAGTTAAGGAAACAATAATTGATCAAATCAAGGGAGTTAAAGATCTAGTCATTAAATAGTTTCTCTATTGTGTAGGACTGGGACTAGGAATTAATGATGGGGTGTTAAAAACATTACTTGCCCATCTTGCAACAGATGATTCCCAGTTTTCATATTGGGGGTCTGTATATGGATTTGATGGTATTGGTCCTTGAGGATCGTTTTTGTCAACATAGTATAATATGTTATGAACCCCGTTTTCACCTACATAACGACCATTTAACATTGTTTTAGAGCTTGTAGATGGGTCAGGATCAGGAAATTGTTCAATTGGGGTTCCTTCTAATGCTTTCCTCATAAAATCATTCCATATTAGTCCTGCAACAGAAGCGCCTGCTGCTGTTCCTGACATTTTGGAATTATCATTGTTTCCTGACCAGACACCAGCGACAAGTGACGGAGTGTATCCTATTAGCCAAGCATCACGGTTTTCTTGTGTTGTTCCTGTTTTTGCTGCAACAGGCCTTTCTCCAAGATTTAAATAGTTATTGAATCCAAAAACCGGTGCTCTGGATAAATTATCAGACATAATGTCATTCATTAAGCGTGTTACTTTTTTATCTATTACACGGTCTTCATTTTTTCTGTATTCTTCAAGAATTACACCATCACTAGTTGTCACTTTTTGGATAAAAGTGGTGGGATTTTTAATCCCATCATTTGCTAGAACTCCATAAGCTGAAACTATATCAACCAACCTAACCTCAGCACCTCCTAAAACTAATGATAGACCATATCTTTCAGGTTCTGTTAGGGATGTTATTCCCATTTTTTTTGCATTTTCTATTGTCTTATTAATACCTGCAAGGTGTAGTATTTTTACTGAGGGTATGTTTAGTGATTGGGCTAAACTTTGTCGGAGTGTTACAGGTCCCTTGAAAACACCCGAATAGTTTTTGGGGTGGTAACAATCTATACCATATCTATCTTTTTCTTGAAAAGCTCCGGGCTCACACTCGGGGTTGAATTCAGTGAGAAGGTCGAAAACAATAGTTGAATCAGTAAATCCTTTTTCAACAGCTGTCATATAAGCAAAGGGCTTAAAAGCAGAACCCGGTTGTCTTAATGCTGTAGCAACATTAAAGTTTCCTTCGTTTATAACATCAAAGTAATCTTTTGATCCTACCATGGCTAAAATTTTGCCTGTTCTAGGGTCTACAGCGGTCAATGCGGCGTTTCCTGCATTAAAACGTGTCTTGATGTCATCTGCGTGTTTTGATATGACATCCTCAGCCAGGGACTGTAATTTGTGATCTAGGGTTGTTACAACTTGAAGACCTCCATTTTGGACAATATCCTCTCCGTATTTTCTGGTTAAGTATTCTCTAACCATTATTACAAAATGAGGTGCTACTATAATATCTCTAGGAGGTTGGAAAGATGGCTGTTCTTCCACTGCCTCTCTAAACTCATCTTGATTAATATAATTATTTCTAAGCATTGATTCCAATATAAAATCTCTTCTTGCTATGAGTTCTGGGTAGTGGTTACCATAAGGCGAATAATAAGAAGGAGCATTTGGTAGTGCTGCGAGCAGAGCTGCTTCAGATAGGGTTAATTCATTAGCTGTTTTATCAAAAAAAGTTTGACTAGCCGCCTCTATTCCATAAGCATTTGATCCATAAGGAATTTGGTTTAAATACATCCAAAATATTTCGTCTTTAGAAAACCTTCGTTCAATCTCAACAGATAGCACAGCCTCTTTTATTTTTCTTGAAAGAACCCTCTCGTTACTAAGAAGAGAATTTTTTATTAGTTGCTGAGTAATTGTTGAACCTCCTTGGGATACTTCTAAACCGACAATGTTTTTGTAAAAAGCTCTTAAAATACCTCTAATATCCAAACCTTTGTGTGTGTAAAAGTCAGCATCTTCTGCTACTAGTGTGGCATTTTTAACATCGTCAGAGATTTCTTCCCAGGGAATAATAGTTCTCTTTTCTTCGCCATGAATGTTGTAAAGAAGTGTTTCGCCGTCTTGGGCGTATATTTTTGTGGACTCACTGATTCTTCTAGAAGAAATAACGTTTGGATCAGGTATTTGCCTTGAATAATATAAAAAAACGCTGACAGAAAGCGCTAAACCTAATACAAACAAACTAAAAAGGACTATAAAAGTTCTTTTTAGCCAGATTGTTTTCATGTTTTCTTTTTTGTGCATTTCTAAATATTGCCATATTTTATGGTTTTTTTCAATGTTTTTAAATTATGTTTTTGATTGAATTTAAAACGATTTTTAAGTATATTTAGATTATGACTAATAAAGACAACAATAAAATAAGTGAATTATTTAGTAGATATATAAATGTTGCTTATCCGTTAAAAGAGGAGGTTTTTGAAAGATTGGGTAAAGAGAAGCTTAAGTTTTATTACGGTATAGATCCAACAGGACCTAGTTTGCATATTGGACACACGGTTCAGCTTTTTTTGTTGAAAAAATTAGCCGAAATAGGTCATAAAGTAATAATACTGATAGGTGATTTTACGGCTATGATTGGAGATCCTACCGACAAAGAAGCAACAAGGAAAAAACTTGAAGAGAAAGAAGTTAAAGAAAACATGAAAAACTACATTAATCAGATAGAAAAAATCATACCGAAAAAATTATTTAAAATCGAATACAATAGTAAGTGGCTTAAAAAAATGACATTTGAAAAAATTATTGATTTAGCTAGCAATATTACTGTTCAGCAAATTGAAGCAAGAGATATGTTTCAGAAACGAATTGAGAAAGAAAAACCCATATATATGCATGAATTTTTGTATCCCTTAATGCAGGGCTATGATTCTGTGGCTATGGAAGTTGACGGAGAAGTAGGGGGTAATGATCAGGTATTTAATATGTTAATTGGAAGAGATTTAGAAAAGATTTATTTGGATAAAAACAAAATAGTTTTAGCCACAAAATTGCTAGTAGATGCAGATAGTGGTAAAAAATTAAGTAAGACTGAAAAAAGTTTCATTGCTCTAAGTGATTCACCAGAAGATGTGTATGGAAAAATTATGGCAGGAGTTCCTGATGAAATGATAAAAACTTTTTTTGAATTAGCTACAGATAAAGATAGTGAGTATATTGAAAACAAACAAAAAGCTATTGATAACAAAAAAGAAAATCCTGTTAATGTAAAAAAAGAGCTAGCTTTTGAGGTTGTTAAAATTTATTATGATGAAAGTAGGGCCAAAGAAGCCAAAGAAGTGTTTGAAAAAATAGTTAACAAAGAAACCCCCGAAGAAATACAAAAATTTAAACTTTCAATAGAGGGGGATTTGTTATCTGTAATGGTTGCTTCGAGGTTAACATCTTCTTCGAGTGAAGCTAAACGTTTGGTTCAACAAGGGGGCGTTAGGGTTAACAATGAGGCAGTTAAGAAATGGGACATTAAGGTTAGACCCGGAGATATAATAAAAGTTGGTCCAAGAAAGTTTTTAAAAATAACGTCTTTTGATTCTGACAAATAAACAAAATTAAACTTAGTAATCAAAAACACCCAATTGGGTGTTTTTGATTACTAACTGAAGAGAAGTGTTTATTCAGAATCTTCTTCGTCACCAGAGTCATCTGAATCATCAGAATCTTCATCCACCTCTTCTTCGTCTGAACCATCTGAATCATCAGTGGTTTCTTCGTCGTCTAACAAATATTTAATGTCTTCCATTTAGACGCCGTGCCCTGTTAAATAGCAAAACTTCCCTGAGGGCAGTTTTTACTATCGTGTAACAGAACAAATTAAAAAGGGGATAACCCCTTCCTGAATAAAAAATTTTTTATTCAGGAAGAAGTTATATACCATCTTCGTATTTTAGTGTATTAGCACAACAAATAGCAAGAGCTAAAGCATCTGCAATATCGTCAGGTTTGGGTTCTGTTTCTAGATTCAATATTAATTTAACCATTCTTTGTACTTGGTCTTTCCCGGCTCTGCCATATGTTGATACAGCTTGTTTTACTTGTAATGGTGTAAATTCATTTATTTCAACACCATTTTTTGCAGCAGCTAACATTAAAATTCCTCTTATTTCACTTACTTTTATGACCGTTTTGCTGTTTTTAAAAAAAAATAAGCTTTCTATAGCTATTCTGTTAGGTTTATAACCTTTAATAATTTTATCAAAATAATTAAAAATTTCAAGTACCTTGTCCTTATTCTTTATATTTTTTAATGTCTCAAATTTACCATAATCTAAAGTCGTGTAACCTTCTTTGTTTGTTTTTATAACCCCGTAACCTATTAAGGATGTTCCAGGGTCAATACCTAAAATAACCAATTAAATAAATAAGCAAATAAACACCTGTTTTTTTATTTTTTATTATTTAAAAACAAAGTGATTAAGTGTTAACTAACATTACCCATTGTTTGAGTAGATATTCTCTACATCATCGTGGTCGTTTAATTCCTCAAACAGTTTTTCTAATTTATTTTTTTCAGAATTGTCCTGCATTAATATTGGATTTTTTGGTATATATTCAATTTCAGCATAATCAGGTTTTATCCCCATTTCTATAAGTAGATTTTTTATGGTGTATAAATCTTCTGTTTGGCACAATGTACTAATTTCTTCATTGTTTTTTTGAATATCTTGAACCCCTGCTTCTATTAAGATTAGTTCTTGTTCTTCGTTGAGATCTTTGTTTTCTTTGGTGAACTTAACAACTCCGAGTTTATCAAACATCCAATCTAAAGATCCAACTTCTGCCATCTTTGCATTATTTTTGCTGAGTATATTCTTTACTTCATTTATTGTTCTGTTTGAATTGTCTGTTATTGCTTCAATTATTATAGCTATGGACTCTGGACCCACAGCCTGTATAACCACCTCTTTTAATTCAGCCGAGTCCTTTTCAGAAGAACTTTTTATTGCTCGTTCTATATTGTCTTTTGGTACATTGGCAGACTTGGCTTCGTCAATTGCAGCCTGCAGTTTGTAATTTGTAGATGGATCAGGATTGTCTTTTGCTGCGATAGATATTTTTTTTGCTAACTTACTAAAAAGTTGACCGCGTTTTTGGTCGGTTGCTCCTTTTTTGTGTTTTATTTGTGACCACTTAGAATGTCCGCTCAAAACAAAGTTTAGTTGTTAATTTTTAAACGTCTGGCTATTTTTAATCAATACCAACAAGTTTAAAATTTACAACAATGATGCTTGTGATTCTTTTGGCTGTTCAAGTCCGATGTGTTTATATCCTGCGTCTGTAACAATCCTACCCCTAGGGGTTCTTGCTAAAAAGCCAATTCTCATAAGATATGGTTCATAAACATCTTCTATTGTTGATTCTTCTTCTGCTACTGCTGCTGCAATTGATTTAAGGCCTGCTGGCCCTCCTTTGAAATTTTTAGCAACAACCTCTAGGATTCTTCTGTCTGTATTCTCAAGACCTATCTCATCTACACCTAAAAGATCAAGTGATTTTTTTGCTACTTCTGCATCTAAAAAACCCGACTCGTTAAATTGAGCATAATCTCTAGCACGACGCAAAAGTCTGTTAGCTATCCTTGGTGTGTATCTTGAAGCACGAGCTATAATATATATTGCTTCTGGTGAAGTCTTTATACCCAAAAGATCTGAGGAACGTCTAATTATTTTTTCCATTTCTTCTTGATTATAAAAATCAAGCTTGTATGAAGCGCCAAATCTGGAACGAAAAGGGTTTGAAAGCAATGAAATTTTTGTTGTTGCAGCAATTAAAGTAAAGCGGGGGAGTTTAATTTGTAATGTTTTAGCTGATGTGCCTTTGCCTATTATAATATCCAAACTATGGTTTTCCATTGCTGGATACAGAGTTTCCTCAACTGTTTTATTTAAACGGTGCACTTCATCTATAAACAAAAAATCACCGTCTGAGAGTCCGGTTAGTATAGATCCAATATCTCCAGCTTTTTCAAGAGCTGCTCCTGACGTTATTCTTATGCCAGAGCCATATTCTTTGGCTACTATTAAAGCAAGAGTTGTTTTCCCAAGCCCTGCAGGACCATGTACAAGAATGTGATCTAACGAATCTCCTCTTTTTTTTGCTGCACCAACAAGTATGGCAAGGTTTTTCTTTATGTTTTCTTGGCCTACATACTCATTAAAACCCAATGGTCTTAAAGCAAGGTCAAATTCCTGGTCTTCGGGGTTGTTTTTTACAGAGGGTTCTTTGGTCTTTTTTTTCTGAATAGTATTTGACATATTGTGAAATTTTATATAGAATATAAGTAAAAGTTCCCTAAACAAAGGGTGTTTTGATTACAAAAAAACAATAAATAAAGCCCCTATAACCCGCAGGTATCTTGAGAGGTTTGTTGATGCACTCGTCTCAATCGGAGCATTTTTCAGATGGGTAACCTGGTTCCGACTGGATTATACCTCTGTTTTGCTCTGCCCCGGTATTTCCCAAGATCCGGGTTTATTTTGCCTGCGGGTTACAGGGGCTTTGTATTGAATTTTAAATTCGTTTTTACTTTATTTCTAGCGGTATTTGAGTATCTCCTGTTACTCTCATTACTTCTTCCATTGACGTCAGCCCTTTGAGGGCTTTTATCATACCGTCTTGAACCATGGTTACCATACCTTTTTTAATAGCCAAATCTCTAATATCAGATATTGCAGGAGATGTTTGTATTAATTTTTCTAATTCAGTATCAATTTCAAATATTTCAAAAATACCCATTCTTCCTCTATAACCAGTATCGTGACACTCTTTGCATTTTGCTGGATAGTAAATTTCTATTGATTGATTCAGCTCAGGCAGTTGATCTCTGGACACCTCTGAAACCTTACTAAATTCGAACTCGATTTTTTTGTAATCATTAATAGATAACTTTTGTTTAACTTTACAGTTATCACAGAGGCGTCTAACTAATCTTTGTGCCATCGATGCATTTAGGGCGGGAGCAATTGTTATTGGTTTAACACCTAAGTCAATAAGTCTTGGTATTGCTCCAGAAGCATCATTTGTGTGAAGAGTTGTAAATACCTGGTGACCGGTAAGGGAAGCTTGCATGGCAATCTCTGCTGTTTCAACATCTCTTATCTCTCCTACCAATATCACATCAGGGTCCTGACGCACAATTGACCGAAGGCCGTTAGAGAATGTATAACCTGAAGCCGGGTCAACTTGGGTTTGAGTGACGCTTTCTATATGATACTCTATTGGGTCTTCGATTGTAATTATTTTTATTTCAGGAGCATTAACGTGTCTAAGAAAAGCATAAAGAGTAGTGGTTTTTCCAGAACCAGTAGGCCCGGTTGTTGCAATGGCTCCCGTTATTTTTTTAAGGAGACGTTTCACCGTTGTTAATGTCTCATCTCTCATGCCAAGTTCTTCAAGATGCTGCTTGATGACTCTGGGGTCAAGAACTCTCATTACAATGCTTTCTCCATACTCACTTGGTATTACTGAGACTCTAATTTCAATGTCTAATTTTCCTTGTCTTATTGTGAACCTGCCGTCTTGGGGTTTAGAATTTATATTTATTTTTAATCCAGACATCAACTTTATTCTACTCAAAAGTTTTTCATAGCCTTCTTTTTTCGTTTCAACTACGTTTATTAACAATCCATCAACCCTATATCTTAACCTGATTCCTTTTTCTTCGGTTTCAAAGTGAATGTCTGAGGCTTGGGTTTTTAAAGCACCAGCAAGTAAAATATTGAGAACCTTGCTTATACTCATGGATCCTAATTTTTCTTTTAGGTCCGAGATGCTTTGAATTTCTTTTTGAAGTTCAGAAACCTCTTCTTCGGGTATTCCGACAACACCAAGCTGTACTCTTTTTTTCTGTTTAACCTCTTTATATCTTTTGAGAACCTTATTAAAGTCATTTATAGATACTACTGCAAGTGCATAAGAGTATCCTTTGCTTTCTAGAGATTCTAAAATCTTTTTAGTTTCTGGATTGTCTGGGTTTTCGGTCACAACTTTTAGATTGTTGCCATCTTTTGATACTATTGCGATGCGACCCCTCTGTGCTTCTTCTTCCGGTATTATACTAAGAGCGCTAACATCGATAGGGAATCCTGTTAAATTAACAAAAGGTAGCCCCACTTTTTGAGCTAGGGCTTGCGCTTCTTCTTTTTCACGATCTACTTCAATCTCTGACATTTTTTTATCAAGTTCTTTTTCAAGCTCTGTGTTCCTTGTATCTTTTTGGGGTATCGATGGCATTATTAAGTATTTTATGCATTATATGTAATATTTTTGATATTAAATATAACGCATAACATATAACTGAATTATAGCATTCAAATTGTTATTTGTTTTCAACAGGGGCAAACTGTTACTTACCATTTTGACATAATTGGGTAAATACCTCTACCGGGGGATAACTTGTGGGCAAATAATTTTGTAACTATTGACACTCCTTTAAAAAAATAATATACTTATATTTAAGGTTGAATGATATCAAGGTCGCTAAAAAAGCGACCCGTTTTATTAAAAAAATATTAACGTTTTAAACTAAAAATACTTAAAAATTTTTAATCTTAAAATTTGCGTGTGTTTTTGTTAAGGCGTTAATGTTGTAAACTAAAGTTATGTTAAACACAAAAGAATTTATTACATCAATAAGGCAAATAGCTGAAGAAAAAGGTATTTCTGAAGATAGAATTGTTGAAACAATAGAAGCCGCAATTGCTGCTGCTTACAAAAAAGATTATGGAGAAAAGGGGCAGATCATAAAAGCAAAACTTAACCAGGAGACTGGTGGTATTAAGGTTTGGCAGGTAAAAATAGTTATTGAAGGAGTTGATGAAGAAGGGTATGTTGTTGGGGAATTGCCTAAGTTTGATGAAAACATAGAGCCACAAAGCAAAAATGAAAAAGTAAAAAAAGAAGAAGATAGTGATTCAAACAAAAAAGAAGATAAGGATGGTAAAAATGAAGAAGAAGAGGAAGAAGATTTAAGAATTAAATTTAATCCTGAAAAATATATAACTCTTGAAGATGCAAAGAAAACAGACAAAAAATTAAAAATAGGCGATGAAGTAGTAACAGAGCTTGAAACAAAGACTGAGTTCGGCAGGATAGCAGCTCAAACAGCAAAACAGGTTATTATACAAAGATTGCGTGAAGCAGAAAGAGAGGTTGTGTTTAAGGAATTCAAAAATCTTGAAGGTGAAGTTGTTTCCGGAGTTGTTCAAAGAACTGAGGGTAGAACGGTGTTTGTTGATCTTGGAAAAACAAACGGTATTTTACCTGCTATTGAACAGGTGTTTTCTGATAATTACAGAATTGGCCAAAGACTTAAGTTTTTAGTTTTAAGAGTTGAAGAAACAAATAGAGGACCTTCAATATTTCTTTCAAGATCACACCCCAGATTGGTATTAAAGTTATTTGAATTTGAGGTTCCTGAAATTGAAGCAGGAAATGTTGAAATAAAATCTGTAGCTAGAGAAGCCGGTTCAAGATCTAAAGTTGCTGTTTTATCAAATGAAGAGAATGTTGATCCAATCGGTTCATTGGTTGGTCAAAAAGGAGTAAGGGTCCAAACTGTTATAAACGAACTTAATGGTGAGAAAATAGACATTATAGAATGGAGAGAAGACCCTGTTAAATATATTGCCAATAGTTTGGCCCCAGCCAAGGTTGTGGGTGTAAAAATACTAGATGACGAGAGTAAGCATGCTTTAGTTGAGGTATCTGATGATCAGTTTTCTCTTGCTATAGGTAAAAAAGGTCAGAATGTAAGATTGGCCGCTAAATTAACTGGTTGGAAAATTGATGTAAGATCGCCTAAAGAAGAAATAACAGCTGAAGAAGCTGAAAAAATCGTTGAGGAAGGAAAAAACAGTCCGGAAAAAAAAGCAGAAAACAAAGAGGAGGAAAAATCTTCGGCGGATTTGGAGCCCTCATTAAAAGAAGGCTTGTATCAAGAAGTTGAAGAAAGTGTAAAAAATAAAAACAATGACAAATAAGAAGTTGAAGGAAATAAACTGACTATAAAATAGAAATTAACTCGTAGTTTTGCACCAGCAACTTAATTATTGATCTGGTATCTCAGCTACCTCACATTGATGGATTCAAAAATTGAACAATTAAAAAAATCACAAGTTAAATTAATAGTTGAACTTAATAAAGACGACCTTGGTTTTTATATGCGTGAAGCTGAGAAGAGACTCGCTAACCAAATTGAAGTAAAAGGATTTAGAAAAGGCAAGGTGCCGACAGAAGTTGCCCGAAAACAACTAGGGGAAGAACCCATAAGAAAAGAAGCTCTTGATCTTGCTTTAAAACAAAGCTCCGTTGATTTGATAAGGGAAAACAAACTTGATGTTATCGAGTATTCTGATCTTCAAATTAAAGAAAACTCAGAAGACAAATTAGTTTACGAAGTTGTGTTTTCTGTTTTTCCAAAAATTGAATTAGGTTCCTATGGTGGCGTAAAAGTTAAAAAGACAAGCACTGACGTACATCCAGAAGATTTAGAAAATACACTTAAAGAAATTCAAAAAACAAGAACAAATCTTGAGGAAAGCAATGAATCAGCCAAGAAGGGGGATAGAGTTGAGGTTGATTTTGATATAAAACTAGACGGGACAACAATAGAGGGTGGTAAAAGTGAGAACCACCCTGTTGTAATAGGTAGTGGTGCTTTTTTGCCTGGCTTTGAGGATAACCTAATAAGCATGAAAAAAGATGATGAGAAAACCTTTAAATTAAAAGTTCCGGTAGATTATGGACATAAACCAATTGCAGGCAAGGAGTTAGAATGTAATGTAAAAGTAAAGAAGGTTGACCATGTGATTGTGCCGGAAATTAATGATGAGTTTGCTAAAGATCTAGGAGGGTTTGCTTCCCTTGCTGATTTAAAGAAAAACATTGAGCAGGGTATTAAAATGGAAAAAGAAATGAAAGCAAAAGACAGCACTAGGCTTCAGATGCTTGAACAAATAACCGAAAAGAGCAAAGTTGAACCGCCCGAAGTATTAGTAGAAAAACAGCTTGATTCAATGATGAAAGGTTTTGATTACGAACTTCATCAGAAAGGAATGGAATTAAGTTTGTATCTTGCTCATATTAAAAAAACACAAGATGAGCTTAGAAATGATTGGCGCAAAAATGCTTTAAAACAAGTTAAAATGGCTTTAGTTTCAAGAGAGATTGCAAAACAAGAATCTATCGATGTTAAACCAGAAGAAGTTGAGGAGGAATTCAATTTGGCCATTCAGCAATTTGTGGGCCAAGGAGGAAGTGTTAAAAATGAAGATGAGCTAAACAAACTTAAAGATAGAATTCATGACACACTTCTTAACGAAAAAGTTTTTCAGTTTTTAGAGAAAAAAGCAGAGTTTGTTTAAATTTAAACAAAAGATAAAAAACATTAAAATCCCCATTAGGGGATTTTAATGTTTTAAATATATTTTTATGGTACCAAGCAAGCGATTATGGGTTAAACCCTCCTTGAAGACAAAGTAAGATCATGATAAAATAATAATAATCTTACCGCCCAGGCCTTCGCAAAGCGGGGCCTGGGGTGAGCTGCCCTAAGTCACGCATGCCCAGCACCAGATAACTATATTATAGCATATGATATTATCAATGTCAAGTAGAGATTATAGGTATTCTTTTTGGATTCTACGGCTTGGATTGGCCGCAGTTTTTTTATGGTTTGGTATTCATAAATTTTTTCACCCAACATATTGGATCAATGCCTGGGTTCCAATAAATGTTTTGTCTTTTATAAGCAATTTAAACATCTCTGATATTCAATTTATATATCTAAATGGTATATTTGAAGTTGTTGTTGGTCTTGGATTGATAACGGGTGTATTTATGAGGATTTTATCAGTTATTGCAATTTTGTTTTTAGTTACTGTGGCTATATTTTTTGGATTTAACGAAGTTATTATAAGAGACATTGGCTTGATGGCTGGTTTACTGGCTATTGTTTTTTGGCCCCAAAGATAAATTTAGATCTATCCAAAAATAAAAAATTGTGTTATTATAAAGTTCGCTGAAGAGCGAACTGTTTTTATGAAAAGAATTTATTTAGACAATGCAGCAGCCACCCCGCTTGATCCTAGGGTTAAACGGGAAATGGATAAATACGAAAAAGCATTTGGAAATGCTTCGTCTTTATATGCTTCAGGAAAAGGGGCAAAAAAAATAATTAATAATTCAAGGGAAAAAATAGCCAAGATTTTAAATGCTGGGGCAGATGAAATTATTTTTACAGGTTCAGGAACAGAATCGTGCAATTTAGCTGTCCTAGGCGCAGCTAGGGCAAATAAAAAAAAGGGTAAGCATATAATAACTACAAAAATTGAGCATCATGCAGTTTTAAACGCCTGTAAACAGCTTGAACAAGAAGGTTTTAAAATAACCTGTGTAAATGTTAATGAGGGCGGATTGATTAACCCTGAAGATGTAAAAAAAGCTCTTAATCCTAATACCGTCTTGGTTTCTATAATGTATGCCAATAATGAAATAGGCACCATTCAACCTATACAGCAAATTGCTAAAATTATTAAAAATTTCAATAAACAAATAATTTTTCATACTGATGCTACACAGGCTGTTGGATATTTAGATTTAAATGTTCAAAAATTAGGAATCGACTCGATGTCTTTTAATGGTTCTAAAATATATGGGCCAAAAGGAGCAGGGTGCTTATATATAAGACGAGGAACAACTATTCAACCAATAATGTTTGGGGGTTCACAAGAAAGAGGATTAAGACCTGGTACGGAGAATACTGCTTTAATTGCAGGTTTTGCCAAGGCACTTGAAATTACTGATAGTATAAAAGAAAAAGAAAATAATAGATTAAAGAAGTTGAGAGATTACACAATAGATAAGATTATTAATGAAATACCTAGTAGCAAATTAAATGGTAGTCAAAAGGAAAGATTGCCTAATAATATAAATATGTCTTTTGCTGGTAAAGATGGGGAGATGTTAGTTTTGATTTTAGATCAAAAAGGAGTTGAGGTATCAACTGGTTCAGCATGTACTTCAACTGAAATCCGTTCGGAAAACTCAGGACAAGCAGACCCCTCTCATGTGTTAAAAGCTATTCGATGGATTCGAGCTTCTCATCACAATCAAGCCAAGGGCGAGTCAGTAGGCACAGGAGATAATCTAAGAATTACCCTTGGTCGATTTACTAAAAAAGAAGATATTGATTATTTTATTAAGCAGTTAAAAAACGTATTAAAATCTTGAAAAACAATAAATTTTAAGGCATAATAATACGGTAATATCCGCCCTTAGCTCAGCTGGTAGAGCAACGGACTCTTAATCCGCGGGTCGTAGGTTCGAATCCTACAGGGCGGACACATAAACTAAACGGCTCACCTAGGTGAGCCGTTTAGTTTATGAAGCTTTCTTCGTAAGCATCGAACCTGCTCCGCCTCCGGCGGAGATGTTCTACCTGATTTTTTAACGCTCGCTCTGTCTGGAGACAGATATTCTCACTAAAATCAGGGGTTGAAATGAAGCAGTTCATTTCAACCGCCTACCAGGGCGGACCATAAATAAAACAAACCCCGCCTGGGCGGGGTTTGTTTTATTTCAAATAGTTTTTAAATAAGGTCGGCTTTAATAGCAATTCTTTTATAATTAGTTCCAACAGGCCAGCAAGATAATAGCACAAGAGATGATCCGTCTGTGCTTTCAAATTCTGCTAATTTTAAATTGTCTTCAGAGAAAGGTGAGAAAACCAACGAACCTGCAACCTTGTAATTTAAAATCTCGTTACCATTCTGAATTTGTATAACGTCTCCTGCATTAAGCTGGTTGAGTAAGGCAAACACAGATCCGTATTGACCGCGATACCAAGGATAAGCTGAGCTATGACCTAGAATTATAGATGTTCCGGCTTCTCCCGGCATAGGTGTTGAAGCATAGTGAACTACTCCATTCTCAAGTCTTTTGTAGATAGTATCTGTGTTCGTGCTCGGCTCTATTATTATTGGCGCACTTACTCTTAATCTAGGAATTTCAAGTAAAATATCGCTTTTAATTGTGTTAGATGATTTCACTGCTATAGAGACAGCTCTTTCTGGTCCTTCAACAACAGGTAATAAATAAGCGCCGTATTTTACTGTATGAGCAGCAGTATTTATAGCTTCATCATTGGGCTTATTGAATTGATAATTTAAATATGAGAATACAAACCTAAAATTTAGTGCTGTTAAAACCACTAAAAATATTAAAAGAGAATAAATAATTGTTTTGGTATTTTTTTTCATTTTTATATTCTGTCATCTTTAGAATATTGCTCCCTTGCTTATTATTTCTAATACAGGCATTGTTGTAGCTATTATAAACAGAATTATATTAAACGTAGCTCCAGCAACATGTTTTTTACTATTTTCAACAAATGTTACGAATAGGATAGATATAGCGGCTATTATTAGGGCATAAATAATATAAGCATTATTAACAGTCTTTGATACGGAGTTTATATTTAAATTATTTTCGTTTGTTGTTATTTCAATCGGCTCCTCTGACCCACCTAAGTTTTTATCTGTAGATACGTATTGAAGCATTACCACTTCGTCATCTGTTATTGGGGTAATTGCTGAAGTATTGGGATTTGTTGCCGGCTGACTGCCTGCAACAAACGAATTAGGTGTAATTTCTGGTACAGTAGTCCCTTCTGTGTTTGGGGTCTTATTAGATGTTTCAAAGGCATTGGCTTCGTTAATTGCAAATATTGGTCTTTTGCCAAACATTTGAACAACCAAGATGCCTGAGTATCCATCCAAGTTTTCAACCTTTCCTACAGCAACTCCAATCTCATCGTAGTTGCTGTTTAAAAGGTTTTCTCTGTGGGAAGGGGATTCAAACCATGCTTCAACAGTAGCTTCAGCCTCAGTGAACCCAATAGCAAGATTTTCGCCTGCGTATACGTATTTGTAACCGCTATTTTTTATCCAGAACCAAGGTGTCGTACCCTCAGGACTTATGTGAGCAAAATATCCATTTGAAATCATATCCTGAAGTTTTTTTGATGCGGCTAAGTCTAATTCAACATTAGCATTTAAAGGCGGCAAATTATTATTTGCTCTGACTATATTTGTTTTAGTTATGATTTCTCTTGAGTCAAAAAGCTCTATGTGTTCTAGAACTGTAGCCAGTTGGAGTCCTGAGTAAGAAAGTACAAATTTTACAAGAGCAAAAAGGACCAAGTTCCACACAATTAACTTGCGTGTAAATAGTTTTTCAACACGTATTAACATATCTTTGTTTATTACCATATGCCTTCATTTTATCACATATTAAGAAGGCAAGGTTTTTTAGTTGTGGAGAGCGAAATTAAATTTATTTTTGTCCTTTTTTTGAATTTTTATAATTTTAAGGATTTCTTTTAAGTTTGATTGCTCTGTTGTTTTATATATAGCAAATAACGTTGAGAACACTAATGCTATAATCCACGAAACAATAATTGTATCGGTTCCTGTGCTTACGCCAGCAACTTGTGCCAAATTTGATGTTGCTGTGCTAGATGTTGCTGTTTTAGGTTTTTCAGTTGTACTTGAACCAAGAACAACGGGAGTAGGTGTAGGAGTTACAGTAGGTGTCGGTGTAGGAGTAGGCTGAGGGAAGAAACCCCCACCACCCCCACCTCCACCACTAGGTGTAGAAGTAGGAGTAGGTGTAACAGTTGGTGTAGGTGTAGAAGTAGGAGTAGGTGTAACAGTTGGTGTAGGTGTAGAAGTAGGGGTTACAGTAGGAGTAGGTGTAACAGTTGGTGTAGGTGTAGAAGTAGGGGTTACAGTAGGAGTAGGTGTAACAGTTGGTGTAGGTGTAGAAGTAGGGGTTACAGTAGGAGTAGGAGTTGGTGTAGAAGTAGGGCAGTTGTTGTTGATATTTATCTCTACGTTATTACTTAGTACCCACTGCCAAGACAATTCAAATGCAGTAATCTTGCCTTTGTTATTAATTGTATAATTGCCACAGCTTTGAGGTGTGTTAACTTGAGCGTCAAACTGAACCCATCCTTTTTCACCGGGGGTTAGAGTGCCAGCATTCCATTGAAGGGTTTGTTCATTTTGACCTACCCAAGTTACATTTTCAGAATGAGATTGGTCAACAAAAGTTAACTCATTCACTAATGTGTCTTCTATTTCTACTCCACCACCTGTGCAGTTGGTTGTTCCTGTATTTTCAAAATTTAATTTATATTCCAATATTTGACCAGGAACCGATGTTTCCTGATCAACTGTTTTGGTGATTTCTAAAAAGCAGCTAGTAGGTGTAGGTGTAGGGATTACAGTAGGAGTAGGTGTAGGTGTAGGGATTACAGTAGGAGTAGGTTCTGGTGTTGGTGTAGGGGTAGGATTTTCACCACAAGTTATCTTTATAGATTTAGGATTATGAAGTTGTACGGTTTGTCCGTCAATAACAACATAGCCATCGGTTACAGAATATGTATCAGAAACTTCTAGTAAGTAATCATTGTAGTGTGCAGTATTGCCGGAAAGCTTAGTAAATTCAGCAGTACGGCCTTCACTATTAACTATATAGGTTACTTGTCCAAAATCACTGACATCATCCGGTAAATTTATTGCCACAAAGTGAACATTGATACCATCAGTATTATTATAATTACACTCAATGTGGCTGAGATTTAATTGAATTGGTTTTGTTTCCGATGCTACATAAGTAAGGGAAGCAGAGAAAGCAATAGCAAAGAATGCCAAAAAGGTAGCGACTTTAGTCGCGGTATTGTTTGGTTTTGATCCTTTATTTTTTGGTGATAAAAAATTTAAATCCTTCACAGTGCTTATATATTAACATAATTAAATTATTTTGTCAATTAAATCATGTATTATTTTTAAAAAATAAATTATTAATCCATTAAAAAAACGAAGGTTTAGCCCCTTCATTTTACTTGACAATGTTAGCAAATATATTGATTTTTGGCAAGTTTTTTAGTATTGTTTAGTTAGCTTTTAAAGCCCCCGTAGCTTAACGGATAAAGCACTGGTCTTCGGAACCAGGGATGAGAGTTCAATTCTTTCCGGGGGTACAATTTAAGTAATTATATAAAAATAGCCCCACCAAGGGGGCGTGTTTATATTGACAGATTAAACAACATGTGATATATTGTTTAGTTGTAGTACTTTGTAAATAATCATTAGGAGGATCCAAATGAAAGGACTATTGTTTTATTGCAAAGATCCTGGTTCAGGAGGTTGTGGTGGTATTGTCGCTCGCTATAGATCGTGGTGTATTGTTGTTGAAGGTAGAAAATTTCATGTTCATAGCCACGAAGAACTATCGAGTGGTCCACATGATCCGCGTTTTTCAACAAGAAAAATTACAGTAGAACCCTGCAATGGAAAATGCATAAGGGTTTCCATTCTTCCTGACCGGGTAAGGTCAGAGGTTGTTGATCAGATTAAAAATTTAAAACTTCCGGAAATTGAACAAAAATTTCCTGAGGAAATTGCTCAAATTTGCCGAAACATAATATATGAACGAAATCCCAAAAATGAGCCATCTAGTTTAAGTTTTTTCTCCCGGATTCGCCATTATTTGCTGTATAGGTTATTAATGATTGAGCTTAAAAAGTAGAGAAATATTTTCTCATATTGACCTTATGGGGTATCAAAACTCCATAAGGCTTTTTTTATTATTTTTTTAAAAATTTGTTATAATATAATTAATGATCCCAAATTCATTAAAAGTACTGAGAGGTTATTTAGCCATATTTATTATTGTGGCTATAATATTATTTATTATTTATATTGAAACTTATCAGCCACCAGGTGGAAGTACTTTCACAATGTTTGCTAGTCCTCCTTTTTCATTTTTGTTAGTAATATCATGGATCAAAGTATTTCCTTATATTATATTTTTAAGATTCCTTAGCTCTTTTATTTCAGATTTTAAGAAGGAAACATTAGGAGTGATATATAAAAAAGCATTAAAACAAGCATTGTTTGTTTTTGGCGGCGCCAATGTTATCATATTTTTATTTAGAGCCATGCCGGTGCCGTATCCTTACGCTTATTTAGTGGCCCTACCTAATTTTATGGTTCCTAATATCCTGGTGCCTTCTTTATTGATGTATGTTTTTCTTGAAATAAAAATAAGGTTGGTAAACAGAAACAGAGTGGCAGTGTAGATAGTGGTTGTTTTTATGATTCAAGAACCTGTATTCTTACTGTTCTAAGACCGAACTGTAAAGCGGATTGTCTATCTGGAAACCAAATATCTATTTTGTGCCAATATCTGCGATTCATGCGATCTTCAACTACGAATATCTTATCTCCATAAACATCTGGTATTTTAATTTTTGTACCAAATGGAAGAAAATTTGCTGCTATTATTCCATCTCTAACAGTTGTTCCCATAGCTGTAATAAATGGCGAATCATCTGTTTGGTCTGGTGTTGAAGAATAAGCACTCGCAGGAATTGTAAGTTCTCTTATTACTACTGTATTGCTTGCAGAGATATAGGCAGTGTTTTGCAATATATCAGCTCCAAAAGGATTGCTGAATTGAATAAGTGAATTTCCTTGTATCATATCCAGCTTATTGTTTTCTTTTTCTGTGGTTTTCCTTAAGGCAAATAATATGCCGGGATCCATGTAAACGTCTTCATGGCTTGCTGTGTTTTTTGACTCCTCGGGTCCCTTAATTGCATCTTTAAACCAACTAAGTAATCCGGCATCAGCTTGTTTAGGCACAATAGTTACAAATAGTAAAATAATTGTAACAATTCCTGAAAAAATTCTTAATTTTATGTTCATTTTTATGTGGTTTTATTATGGATATAAGGGCTAAATAGTCCTTAAAAACCTTATAAAACCAATAAAAAATAGCTATATTTAAAGCTATTTCTCGATATGACCCTTGTTGGGCCATTACTTTATTGTATCTTAATTATAGCAAACTGACATAAAAAGTCAATCCCGCCCTTGAAAAATATTCTCTTGTATTATTTTGGTATTTTTATTTTTAACTATGGTTTTCAAGGGCGGGGTTAAATAAAAATAGATGTACAAAATAATATATGCACGAAATTGTTGTGTTTACTCAGAAATTTTTGGGTCTTTTGGTATTGGATTTTCTGCCAATATTGTAATTGCTTTCTTGTTCCATGTTTTTGGCCAGAGATTTTTTAATAATAGTATTCCCGGTCTTACTGTGAATACAAACAGAAAAATGCCTATTGTAACTGTGATGCCGTCATAGCTCCAGCGAACGATGTCATCTTCTTTGAGGTGTAGCCACATGGCAAATTCGTCCATTGCTAGCCCCATACCGATACCGTGCAACATGGCAACCCAAAATTTACCTCGCGGAGTTCTCATAGCTAATGCCAAGTATCCTGCAAGCGCCATGATGATAATTCCATATGTGTAGTGGTGTACATGTAAATCAGGTCCAAGCTCAAGATAAATATAAGGCCAGAAGTAGCTTATTACGCGAGATACCGCAAAAGTTGCAATAAAGGTAAATAAAATTGGGAAAGCTAAAGCCAAATAGAGTGAATCTCCATGGTCAAATTTTCTCTTAATATTGAGGCGCATTTTTTTGAGCAGTGCAGTAAAAAACATTTAAATCAATATTAATCCTTTTTTCTAACTTGTCTCCAGTGGTAGGTATAAAGAGGAATACCTACTATGAGCATTGCAACTGCTTGGGCAGCATCTCGCTGTCTTTGAGCAGAACGCTGTTCTTTGGCAGTCTCTTCTTGCTCTTTAATCTCCTCTTCAGTGAGCTCCTTTTCTACTGCTTTTTCTACGCCGTCTTCAATTATGATTTTCTGTGCAACAGGAATTCTGTAGTAATAGTCTTGATCTGCTTTTGTAAAAATGTAAGTTTTGAGACCTAGGTTGATTAAACTAACTCCGCCTATTATGATCAAAATCAATCCGACTGATGAAAAAATGTAGAGATATATGAGTTTTAATTTAGACATTTTTTAACACAAATCATGATTTCAACACCAAATCATGAAATGCAAATTTAAATTTCTATGAGCGGGTAAGGGGAATTGAACCCCTCTCTCGACCTTGGCAAGGTCGCGTAATACCACTATACCATACCCGCAATAAGGTTGATTATAATTTATTTAATAAGTGTTGTCTACTTAACTCAATCCATTTTAGCATTTTTTCAATGAGTTTTCGGTTATAAACTTCAACACTGCAAACACCATAAGATTTTCTGTTTTTTGGCTGTTTGCCCTTTATATAAATAGATTTTCTAAAATTTTCTAAGGGCATGTCAATAATCCTACTCCAGAATCTTTTTTGTGGTTCGTCAGTTGAGTCAGGGTATAAAAGCAATCTTGTAGCTATTTTATGTTTGGGTAGCTTTAATATTTTTTTTAAAAAAAGACAATATAATCTTACCATGTCAGGATCACTGTTGGTAAAACGCAATACACTGTTTTTTGTTGATTTACCTCCTTCACTCCAATAGAGCATTATGCCTGCCATAAAAAGAGGATTTTTTTTAAGTTCTGTAAATTCAACAGAAGCTTCTTTTTTATAAAATTCATTAAGTTTAGCATGTTTGTTTTTGATTGCAGAAACTACTCTTTTTAGTTTTTCGGGGTAGGCGAGTGATTCAGTGGATGCCAGACTGTCTCTTATTTCTGTAGACCAAGGTTCATTTTTGAACCAATTTGAAAGAGTGCTTGGTGGTACTCCAAGTTCAAAGCTTATTTGTTTGTAACTTTTACCAGAACGCCTTAATTGAAAGGCTATTTCTTTGTCTTTTCGCATTTGTTGATAAGTGATTTGGTTGGTATTACAGTATATATGTTAATTATAACAAAGGGGTTCAGGTTTTGTAGATAACTCTGTTGATAACTTTGATGGGTTTACAATAAAAGCCCAAAAGTATTGAAATTTAACCCTAAAATGTTAATATGTGTTTATGCCGCGGTAGCTCAGTTGGTTAGAGCAGAGGCCTGAAGAGCCTTGTGTCGTCAGTTCGAATCTGACCCGCGGCACTGCTAAATAAATCCCCACACTCATGCAATGAGTGTGGGGACAAAAACCTCGTCAAGGCGGGGTTTTTAGCTTTAGCGTTGGTTAGACCGTGATCTCATAGGCGTTTCTGTTTGTTTGTATTTTATCGTAACAGATGTTTTAGAAACAATAGTTTCATTATTGTTAAAATTATTAGCAACTAAGGTTATAATCCTTTCTTCTCCGGATTTTAAACTGATTTCTAATTCAATACGACCCGCAGTTCCATGGAGGGGTATTTCTTTATTGCCATTTTTTAAAACTAAATTTCTAGCTTCGGCCGCAGTCCATGCAAGTGTCACTTTTTGAATGTCGTCGAGCAAGACTGTTTGTTTGTGAAGCTGTAGTTTTACAATAGGTTCAGGAGGGACTTCGCAATGCAAACTTTTGGTCTTATAAAACGAAGAGAGAGTTTTAAAAGCAGGCTTTGGGGGTGATTGATTTTGAGTACTGGGTGTATGAGGCAATAAACCCCAATAGCCATTCCATGCCAAATTGAATGTGTTTATATCAAAGTTAAAAGGGGGTTTTTGCCAGAAATTCCAAGCATCATATAGTGTCCAGTATCCCAATTTATTAATACCGACGGATTCTAAGGCACAAAGAGTATTGCTGATGCTTTGTGCGTGACCCTCAGCATCAAATGACGGCGACAGGGCATCGCCGAATCCCTCCATGTTATTTCCATAAGGCGGGTCTGCGAATGAAGAGGAACTCCCAAATTCAATAGCAAATATTTTTTCATACGGGATAGTTTTAGATTTTTCATCTAATTTAGATTCAGACAGCTCTTTAAGTGCTTTAGTTAAATCCAAAGAATTTGCATTGTAGAGTTGTAACATGTATATATCAGGATCAGGCAAATTCATCTCTGTTATTATTCCAGCCTGTTTTTGCGCATGCTTAGTATCCCAAACAAACGATCCATCTTCTGTTTGTCTGCTTGGCATTGTTAGGTTAACACCAACTAGTCCTAACCCGGGATATAACGCTGTGTCTTTGGCTAATTGATAAAAAGGCTCATAGGCGTTTTTATAAAAGACATTCCATGGATTTTCAACTCCAGCATCAGGCGAAGGCCCAAATCCATAAATAAACCCCCAAAGCAAAATGTTTCTGTGCCTGGGCGCAAGACTGTTAATAAAGACGGAAGTCCAATCATAGTAATTTTTGCCAAGCTTGGCCGCCTCTTCTGCTGTGATTCCTGAATTTAACTTATCTATTACAGGTTTGGTTACGAAACTTATCCCGACATACAAATTGTGTCTTCTGGCTTTGGTTATAAAATCATCAAGCGCTAGAAACTGATCATTGTTAGAAAGGCAGGGATTTTGGCCAATAGGATTAAACCCAATGCCGGGCCAATCATTGAGCTCTCTGAACCAAACATTATCCCAAATATACAGATGCAAAAAATTAAATCCATTTTTTCTCATTAGTGCCATGTCATTATCTACTACTTGATGAACAGGCAAGTTAGTCTTTTCATCAACGGTCCACCAATCATTTAGCATGTGATAAAAATGGTGATTCTCTGGATAATAATTGATTCCTTTCCAATCTCTTGGTAAAAGAATTCTCAGGCTATTACTGTCTTTAATTTCAGGTAGAGAACAGGTGCCATTTTGACCAAGCACACTTGAAACCCAAATAAATAAAAAACACGAAACCAAGTAGAGATTCTTTGATTTCAACATTTTTCACCTCGTTTTTCTATTGTTAAATGTCTGGGAACAGCCTAACCATAATTTCGATATCAAAAAATATTGACTATATTTATATAATTTTGTCTAATCGTAATATAAAAAATAATAAATCCTCATACTAACTCTACTTTGGCGGGATGGATATAGGGATAAAAAAAGCGCCAGAAATGGCGCTTTGAATTATAATATTGGCTTAAATTAATTATTGTTTAATCTTGCCCTAATTTGTTTATTTGCTTTTTCAAACAATCTAAGTGGTGTATCTGTATCACCATAGCGAAGATAAAAAATTCGGTTGCTTTCATCTTCGATTCCTCTGTCATCAGCATAAGCCCAAGGAAGCATTATCGAAAAATCTGATTTTAGGAATTTTCTTATAATTTTTTTTGTATATTCAATGTTTCTTTTTGATGTCCAGCTTAAATCTCTTGGTTTTACGGAAGCATCGGGTCCAATTTCCCCCACAATTCCCGGTTTACTCATTTCCTTTGTAGATTTTTCAAAAACATCAAACAAATACAAATGTTCATAGGAATGGAAACTTGTTACTTCCAAACCGCTGTGTATTTTTTTAAAATCATCAGCCCGTTGTTGGTCGGTAACTCCTACGCCTCTTACACTTGAGTGACCGCTTATAATTAAGTGATTTTTATCAATTTCTCTTACGACTGCAGACATTAAATGATTGTATTTTGCTAAATCATCATAGGTGAAATTATTACTCCGATCTCTAACCACAGGCATTATGCTTAAAGGATCATCAAAACACAGACGCAAGGGTTTATCAGGACCTTCGTGTAATATTTTGCATTCTTTTTCATTTCTGGACTGAAGAATTCCATATTTATTATCGTGATTAGCAGAAAGATCATATTCATTTCCGGGAACTTCCCAGCCTGCAATCCTGGGATCGTCCTTAAAGTTTTCAACCATAAATCTAACATATTCCATAGCTCGTCTGAATCCAATGGAATTAGGGTCGGTTAGGCCTCCACGCAAAGAGTGTCCGCCAAGATCAGCCAACAACTCAATGTTCCAAACATTCACCCAAATAACTTTGTCTATACCGCTTTTTTCGCAGTCATTCAAAAGTTCATCAACGGTTGCTTTATGCTTTGCTCTTTTTTGCTTTTGAATCTCGGGATCTTTATCAAAGAATCTTTCGTAGAATTGTTTTGTATAAAAATCAGACCCTATTAGTCTTATAATTTTAAAACCATGGTCACCCATTTCTTTAAGGGCTTTTTTGGCTTTAGATTTTTGAGGACAATTTTCGCTCGGATTGCACTCAAGGTACTGGAAAAACAGATCAAATTTATTAAGTCCGATTTGTTTGTATTCTTTTCCATTAAGGCACATTTTGTAATCAATAGAATAAAGAAAATCTTTTTTATAAGTTGCTGTGCCACAGTCGTGAGTTTTAGCTGAAGCTGAACCACAAAAACAAAAAACCAAAGATAAAATTATAAAGTAGTAACCTGCGGGTTGTTTCATTGGGCTATCTCCTTGTTAAAGAACTTGATAAATAACAAAATTCGTGGTAATTAAAGCATGAAATAATTAAAAATACAAGAATTTAAAAAACCCTGCTAAGGCGGGGCTGTTTTTATTATTTAAGTGTGGGCCTGAGCCGACTCGAACGGCTGACCTCATCGATGTCAACGATGCGCTCTAACCAGCTGAGCTACAGGCCCTAATTTTCTGTTTACTTTTGAAAGATAGCATGTTTTAAATCCAAAATCCATATAATTTTAAAAACTGTTTGATATTATAATTAATTGTGCTATCTTTTGGATAGTTTTTTAATAATAAAATAAAGGAGATTCATCATGGGCGGATGTGGTTTTGGTGATATAATTAGACAACAACAAGAAAGATTTCTACTTTTAGGAGATTTGACGATGTTGGCTTCTATGACGATTCTGACTGATCTTATTCTTTTAGTTGAAGGGGAAGAGTATGATGCCAAGAAGCTAAAAAATAATGCTCAGAAAATTTTAAATATATTTAAATATTATGATGATTTTGAAAATCAGAACAAACTTAGCATGCAAATTAGTTTTGCTAAACATGCTGTCCTTGATTATTTTTTTACAAAAATCAACAGAGAATTCGCGGTTGATTTAATGGAAAAAATTGCCGGTGATGAAGATGTTGCCAAAGAAATAGCAGAGCAGGGCATAGAATTAATGATGTCATTATATAATGCTTGTAATGAAATCCCATTTAGTGAAATTGATTATAGGCAATATAGACCACCAGCTGATTTGTTTGAAAAAGCAGTTCGTACAATAAGTGATCAAAAAACTGATTAATAAAATTTAAAAACCCCTCAACGGGGTTTTTGTTTAGCATTTTTTAGTTAGTTTGAATTTATTTGGACTAAAAAAATTAACAATCTATAATTTTTATTTGGTGGCAAATAATTTGAGCTCAACAATTGGAGTTTCAAAAAAGGAATTAAAGTTCGCTCATTTAAATTATCGCGGAGCGATCAAACTCGAGACGATAGTAGTTACTTTTTTTATTAGTTTATAGTACGGAGTTTTACTATCATTGATGCAGTTAGCTTCAGAGCTGATGGTTCAATGCCGTAAGATAAAGCTTTGAGTAGTGTCTTGCATTCCCGGCTATATTTAGGCCAATGGTTCGGTATATCCTTCATGTCCGTTTCGCACTTAGTCTTAATACTGCTAGCCTCTTGAATCACTGACTTCTTCCATGGTTCAAGGGTGTCTACCAAGAGTATGCCTTCATTGACTGCTGGAACTTCTTTGACAATATAGTCGAGCAAGTCGCCGATTTGATAAATTTTTTGCAATTCCACGCTGGACGTGGCGCATATACCATCACCGCAAATGCAATACATGCATATTTCTTCGACTGGTAGGTTGTTCTTAATACGACTGACAAGGTCTTGCGCTAGCCTCTTTGCAACTGTTGTTTTTAAAATGTTGACCGAAGTTGGGGTAATGCCAAGTTTACTCAATGTGGTTGTGTGTTTTGCAGAATAATTTTCAAGCCAATCCATTTTTTCGTAGTTAAAGATGGTCCTGCAGGTCTGCACTTCCAAAGGTCCATCGTAGGGCTGTTCTCTAATTGCTTCTTCAGCCTGTTGGTTATCATCTTTGGAGAAGTTTGGCTGTTGTTGTGCTATGAGCGGAAGGAATAATAAAAGAACTAGTGTTAATTTCATTTCTAACCTCCTTGTCCGATGTTGGAACTTAAAACGATATTAGCATTTAAACGCCTTAAAAACAATAGAAAAATATTGTAAATTAAAAATCAGCATTTCTGCTGTTTGTTGGTCAAAATCTTACTCTCAAACTAAATCTTGAATTCCTTTTTGAGCCCAAAATGCAATACGTTTTGACCGCCGAGCGAAGCGAGGCGAATCTTCAAAACTTGCAATTTCCTTACTGGTGCGGACGAGAGGATTTGAACCCCGCACTTGAAAGGTTGTGGGCACGAGAGGATTTGAACCTCCACGGGATTGCTCCCACTACCACCTCAAGGTAGCGCGTATACCGGTTCCGCCACGTGCCCTAGGATATACAACTTTTCAAGTGCGGGGTGAACCTCCACGGGATTGCTCCCACTACCACCTCAAGGTAGCGCGTATACCGGTTCCGCCACGTCCGCATTACTTTTTTTCTTGTGGCTGCTCCTTTGAAGACGTGTCGGATTTATCTTCTTCCGATTTTTGAGAAGGTGTTTCTTTTGTTTCTGGTTCTTGTTGAACCTCTTCTGTTTTTATGGTTTCTTTTTCTTCGGTTTCAGGATTTTGCTCTGCGGATAAGTTGGTATTTTCAGTCTCATTTTGTTGTTCTTGTATTTCTTTTAGTTTGTCTTGAAATTGAGATGTTTTCATTTTCTTTCGTATTTCTTTTGCTGCTTTTTCACGGATATAATAAAGTTTTGCTCTGCGAGTTTTTGCAATTTTAATAACTTCAAATTTTTCAATAACTGGAGAGTGGAGAGGAAATATTCTTTCAACCCCTACGCCACTTGCTGTTTTTCTTACTGTTATGGTGCTATTTACACCCTTGCCGTGTTTTCTGGCGATAACCAATCCTTCAAAAACCTGTATTCTTGATTTCTCTCCTTCTTTTATTCTTTGATGTACTCGAACAGTAAAACCGGGCCTGATTTCAGGCAATTCTTTTAATTTTTGAGTTAAATTGTATATTTGAACAGCATCCATAATTGAATATTTTCCCTAGTATCTTATTTGGGAATAATAATACAAAACTTTATTTTTTGCAAATTTTTTTGGCTAAAATTGATAAAATAAATGCCCCGCCCAGCAATTCGCCTGGGCGGGGGCTGTCGAGGGGTTCGGTAGTTTGCCTCGTTCGGCAGTAAAGGCCGAAATACCATCGGCTTTGTTATGCTATCACAAGTAAAATTATTGTACAAGTGTTTTTAAGAAGTCATCTAATTCTTTCGGTAAATCTGTTTCGGCAGATATTGCATGGCCAGATGGCGAGGTGAACGATAATTTTTTAGCGTGAAGGAAAAGACGTCTTAGTTCCGAAGGGCATGTAAACCTTTTTTCTCCATAAAGCCAATCGCAGACTATCGGCACGCCAATTGATTTAAGATGGACGCGAAGTTGGTGTGTTCTGCCTGTTTTTGGCGTAAGTTCAAGTAGAGAATATTTATTTTCGCTATAAGTTTTAATAATTTTGTAATGTGTCTCAGCTTCTTTTTTATCTACCAATTTTTTATCGCCATCAGTTCTTGTAGTTCGTATTGTGCCCAATCGTCCAAGGGGCAGGGAAATGACGCCTGATTTTTTTGGGGGGACACCGTTTGCCAAAGCAACATATTGTTTTTCAACTTTTCGGTCATGAAATTGTTTTTGCATGTATTCAAATGCCGGATTATTTTTGGCTATAACCATAAGACCCGAAGTTTCTTTATCAAGTCGGTGAACAATGCCTGCTCTTTGGACTTCATGGCCTGAAGCCATGAAAAAATCCCCGACATCTTTTAATTCGGGATAATTTTTAACAACCCAATCAACTACACTCGGCTGGTCGTCTTCAATATTTTTTTTGTGAGTGATAAGACCTGATGGTTTATCTATGATCAGCAGATCCTTATCCTCATAAATTGTTTGTATGTCCATGTTTTAATTATTATAAAAAAAGTTTGGCCCGCCAAGAAGGCGGGCCGGGATAATTGAGGTAATGCGCCTATGTTTTAATAGGCAATAGCGTGCCCGGCAGGGGCAGGCTTAAATTTGCATCCTATTGTGATTATTGTGCCGTTGATCCTCAATTTCATAACTTGAGATTCTTGATCAACATACATTCTTCCGACAGTTTTACCTTTGGTTCTCAAAAATGAAGCCAATGGATTAAAATCTCTATCCCCGGATATAATCACATGCGAACTTGCAACATCTGCCAGCATTCTGGCGACCCTGTCCATTTCTTGATCAACAGGATCATATCCTTGTATAAATTCGGATTTCGGGCTTACGCAATTAATTATGACAAAGTCGAAAGTTTTGAACATTTTTAACAGACCTTCTGGAGCATTTTGGTTACAAAACGCACCCACGATTACTATATCACCAAGATTTTCTCTGATGGTATCAATTATTTTTCTATATGGAGGTTCGATATTACAGCTACGGCACGTTTTTGATATGTTGGGCGTGTCTATCCACACAGCTACATTTCTAACAGTTGGCTTTTCTTGTACTGGTAGAGCAGGGGGTGCACTGTTATGAGGAGTTTGTGAGGTTAATACAGAAAGTTGGCGTTTGATTTCTGAAATCTCATCTTGCACTGCTTGGGTTATCCTTTTCTCTTTACTATTCGGGATAGTAACGGAGTTAATTAACTCAGCAGAATTTAAAACACCTTTGTATTTAATTTCGACTGAATCAATCGGTCGGCCCTTGCCTCTTCTATAACAAATTTCAATTTTACCTTTTTCATCCAAAAGTTTAATAATTTTTAGGGACTTTTGGTATGCCGATTGTGGTGCTAGTCCAAATTGATTAGCAAGACAGGTTCGGGATGCTTGTACTGGGTTAGATCTTGCATTAGCGTCATTATTAAGCAATTCCCATATAGCTTCAATTTGCAATTGTAAGGTACTTTTATGATTTTGAAAGTGCGTGTGAGACATTTTTTCTGCACCTCCTTTGGAGCTGTTCCTATATTATAATGATATTTTAAAAAAGTCAAGTAAATGTTAAGTTTCTTGCAGTGTCTTTTCTTTCAGTGCTTCTATCCAAGCTAACATTTTAAGATATAAATCAACAGAGCAAATTTCAATATTAAATGTTCCATATGGTAATTTATCTTTGATGTTTTTGCTGCGCTTGTTTAAAGATTGACTGGTTTTGTAAAATTGATCTAAGGGTATTTTAGATACCTTTGACCAATATTTTTCTGCAACCTTATTATTCAAATGAGGGTGTAAATGAATATGTCCTCTGAGTCTATTTTTGGGAATTCTACATATTTTTTTTAAGAAATTTATCATGATCTTTATCATGTGGGGATCGCTGTTGGAAAATTTAAACATACGACTTTTGTCGCTTTTAGTTCCTTCTGCCCAATAAAGTACAGTTCCTATTATTAAGAGGTTATCGTTAGTTGTTTTGTAATTGGGGAATAGGGTTTTGTGATTATTGATTATGTTTCTTCTTTTATTTTTTTCATTTTTTAATCTTGTCTGAATTCTTTTTTTAATAACTTCTTTTAAATGTCCTTTGTGTTTTAAAAAATTTATTTGGTTTTGGGTTAAGTTTATATCTCTGACCCATGTACTCACACTGCTTTGAGAAACACTTAATTTTCTAGCAATCTCTTTGATAGAACCCCCGCGGCTTCTTAGTTGTCTGGCTCTTGTTTTTTCTTTATCTTTCTTGTGCATTATAAATAAGAATGAGTTATTTCTACTACAATAGTAACACATAGGTTCGAATTTTTAAAATTAAAAGACAAAAAATTGACTATTTTGTTTTAAAATAATAGAATATGTACTAAACGAGGGGCATGTAGCTCAGCTGGTTAGAGCACGGCTCTTATAAAGCCGGGGTCGGTGGTTCGAGTCCACCCATGCCCACAAGGCTTGGTTTTGTTGGTTATAAAAACGTTTAAGGGGCGCATAGCTCAGTTGGTTAGAGCGTCTGTTTTACACACAGAAGGTCCTAGGTTCGAGTCCTAGTGCGCCCACATATAAAAGTAAAACCCCGCCATGGCGGGGTTTTACTTTTAACAATATTTTTAACAATTTTGTTATGCTTTGACCAAAGCATAGAACTCATTTCGTTCAAGAGTCTCTTTTTCAATTAACACTTCGGCTATCTTATTAAGGGTTTCTATCTTGTTCTTTATTGTTTTTTTGGCAGTTTCTTTGGCGGTAGTAATAAGACGGTTTACTTCCTGGTCAATTTGGTAAGCAATTTCATTAGAATAATTTTTGTCAGCCGTAATTTCTTTGCCTAAAAATACAAGTTCATCTTTTTCGCCAAATGTAATTGGCCCTAATTTTTCGGACATTCCATATTGAGTGACCATTTTTCTGGCAATATCTGATGCAACTTTAAGATCGTTTGATGCACCAGTCGTTATTTCATTAAATACGATTTCTTCAGCTGTTTGGCCACCTAAAAGTACTGCTAATTCTGATTCAAATTCAGCTCGGGATTTAAGATGCCTATCTTCGCTTGGAAGTTTTAATGTATAACCACCAGCTCGTCCGCGTGAAATTATAGAAACTTTATGTACGGGATCAGTGTTGGGCAGGGAACTAGCAACAAGGGCATGGCCTGCTTCGTGGAAGGCAGCAATCTTTTTTTCTTTAGGACTGAAGACTTTTGATTTTCTTTCAGGACCAAGTATCACTTTTTCTATAGCTTCAACAAGATTTTCGTTAGTTATTTCTTTTTGATTTTTACGGGCGGCAAGAATAGCTGCTTCATTCAATATGTTTGCTAAGTCTGCCCCTGAGAATCCGGGAGTTCTTTCGGCTACAACCTTTAGGTCGGCATCTTCAGCTAAGGGCTTGTCTGTTGCGTGTAATTTTAGTATTTCTTCGCGGTCTTTCATTGAAGGTTCGTCAAGTATTATCCTGCGATCAAATCTGCCCGGACGAAGCAAAGCGGGGTCAAGAGTGTCGGGTCTATTGGTAGCTGCAACTACAATAACAGCATCGTCAGTATCAAAACCGTCCATTTCAACTAATATTTGGTTAAGTGTTTGCTCTCGCTCATCATGTCCTCCGCCAAGGCCTGCGCCTCTTTGTCGTCCAACTGCATCTATTTCATCTACAAAAATAATAGAAGGGGATGCTTTTTTAGCTGTTTCAAAAGTATCTTTTACACGTGAAGCGCCAACACCGACAAACATTTCTACAAATTCTGAGCCAGAAACATAAAAGAAAGGAACCTTTGCTTCATTGGCGACAGCTTTAGCAAGGAGTGTTTTTCCTGTACCGGGAGAACCGACAAGAAGAACGCCTCTTGGAATGCGGGCGCCAAGTTTTTTAAATTTGTCGGGATCTCTTAGAAATTCTACAACCTCTGTAACTTCCTCTTTGGCTTCTATTAGTCCAGCTACATCTTTAAAGGTAACTCTTTTTTTACCCCCTTCAGTTGCTAGACGAGCCTTTGATTTACCGAAAGAAAATGCTTGCATGGAACCGCGTTGAGCTTGACGGAACATGAACCAGAATATAAATACGATAAATATGAAAGGAAGTAGTATTGGCAAAATATTAATGGCGTAAAATGCGAAACCGCTTTCATTTTGGATATCAATATTAACGGCATTTAATCCCTCTTCAGTTACCCCAACATTAAGAAGCGACTCGGTGATTGAAACCCCGATTTCTTTTTTAGATTTAAGTTCAGTAGCGTCATTTAAGGTTATTTCTAAATTGTCACCCTTAACTATTATTTCTTTTACCTCTCCATTGTTAATTTTACCCGCAAGGCCGGTTAACGAGACATCTTTGTTCTCAGTAGATAATGGCGACTGCAAAATAGCCGCAAAACCGGATAGAACAAGCAAAACAATAAATACAATTGTTAGATACTTAAATATTGATTTCATCTAGCTAAAATAACACAAAAAAGTGAAGAACTCAAGAATTTATTTGGAGTTATTTTTGTTAAAAATATCAAAAAATCAGATTTGACTTTTGCGTCTAAATTTGTTAATATATTATCAGTACACCAACCCCTTTATTAAGGGATAACTTGGTGAAGGAGAAAAGAATGACCAAGGAAACAGAGGGTAAAGCGGCCTCTGAAACAAAACCCGCTTTCAAGGAAGTCGTCCGTCGTTGGACGACTCAGGGAGGAGAGGAACGAGAGTGCCGGACCATCATGACCCCTGATGGGGACGTGGTGGAAAAGCGCCATGCCGACGGATCCGTTACGGTATTCGTTGGCGAAGGAGAATCGAAGCAGGGCTTGGTGTTCGATCCGGGCGAAGTCCCGGACCTGATCACCGTGACCGCGCGATCGATTCAGTGGAGGAAGTTCAAGATGTCCGATCCGAGTTCTCGGAACGGTCATCAAAACGGATTCCACCTGACCCTCACCCCCGAGGAGTGGCTAAGTCAATTGCCTTTCCTCGAGGAACTTCCTGTGGAACGGAGAGCCATTCCGGGTCAGCCTGACTCGGAACCCGAGCTTGAACAGGAAGTCTGGCTGAAGGTCGTGTTGCCTTTCGAGGCGGCGCGGGAGTTCTACCCCGACGGACGGTGTTGTAAGTTGGTCCAGCCTCAGCCCTACTGGAGGTATGCTGAGGAGCGGGCGTGGACGTATGTCCAGTTCACCCATGCGTACTCGGTCTTCTATGAGTGGTATGACCAAGATGGATACCACAAGGAAGAAGAATTCCGGACCGACGAGTTCAATCCGGATGAGGGCACGTTCCAGCACGGCATGTGGGTCCCACCATGGCTCCTTGTGCCGATTTCCGAAGACGAGGCCACGGACATCTACAAGGCCATCGACTGGGTTTATGCGAACGGGTTGGAAGTCCCGGCTACGTTCGCAAACTACGTGATCTTAAACGGGGTTGAGAAATCTTCGACCTCAGTAGACTGGCGGCCGGCGTCGGACCAAAATCTGATCCCGACCCCGGGAGCTCCCGAAGAGGGGGATGACGAAGAATCCCCCGATGATGAGCCGGTTCTAATGGCCGGCTAACATGCGCCCGCAAGGTGGAAACACTACCTTGCGGGCCTTTAATTTATATTGACTTTTTGTTTTTTAAGTGGTAATATTATAATTTAGTAGTTTTACAATATTTTTTGAGAACAAGGAGAAAATGAAATGGCCGAAATTAAGGCTTTTGAATGTCTTGGAGGATTTGATGAAGTAGGTGCATCAGCCACTCTTGTTAGAGTAAAGGATGACCTTGGAAACAATAGAAACATTTTAATTGATTCCGGAGTTAAGACAAGAACCGGTTTAGATGATTATGGCGAGAGGTTTAGTTATTCAGAGGGCCATATTATGCCAGATTATATTGTGCATGCTGTATTAATTACTCATGCTCACTCTGACCATACTGGCAACATTCCCTATGTTTTAAAAGAAAATCCCGAAGCGTCAATTTATATGACGGTTCCAACTTCGGCTATTGCGATGCAGTTATGGCTTAACACCTCATACATCAAAGAACAAAATGAAGGTGTTAGAGAATCCCTGATTTTTTCAGATGCTGCAGCAAAGGCATGTGAGAAAATAACAAAGATTGAAAAACCGGGATGGATTAATTTGTTTCCAGGTGTGGATGCTTTTTATTGGCCAAACGGTCACATTCGCGGTTCAGCGATGATATTCCTTAAAGTTGGAGAAACAATAACCTGTTTTTCAGGAGATATGTCTTTTTATGACACCCCGACAGTTAGGGGCATGGAAATGCCTGAAGAATTTGTCGGCAGGGTTGATCACCTATTTATTGAGTCAACTTATGGAGATCGCTCCATTGTAGAGCGCTATCCTGAAGAAGACAGATTGGCACGTATTGCATCGGATGTTATGAATGGAAACGGCAAAGCCGTATTCCCAGCTTTTGGTGTCGGACGAGGCCCGGATGTTTTTCTGGCTTTGTTAAGTAGAGGATTAAAGCCTTTTATTGATGGCATGTGTGTGACCATGTTCGATGTATATGCCAGTAAGTTTGGGTATTGGTCTAATTTAGATCATTCTTCTGGGATTGATTTGAACTCGGGAGAAATTGATTTGCTTAAAATTTATAACAGAGCTCAAAGAATGGAGATTTTATCTTCAGGAAATCCTAATCCTCTTGCAGTGGTTACAACTGCAGGCATGATGGTTAGAGGAAGTTGCGCTCAAGCCCACTTAACATCCGGCCGTTTCCTTGAAAGAACTAGAAACATGCTCGGAATTACCGGATACCAGGCACCTCTAACTGAGGGTTATGAAATCTTTCATGCCAGTCAAAACGGAGGAATTGTTAATGTGTATGGTGACGAAATCAATCTCTCAGCCCGTGTTGAGAAATTTGAACTTACCAGTCACGCAGACGGTCTCCAGCTCTCTGGTTTTGTTAAAAACCTGAACCCCAAACGAGTGATATTAAATCATGGAGAAAAAAATGGCCGAGAAGGCCTTGAAAAACTTATTTTATCAAATGGTTTTTTGGGGAGCATTATAAAGCCTTCAAATGGTAATATAATTAGTTTCTAGGAATGGCTAATAACCCGCCTGTGTTATTAAATTAAGCAGGCGGGCCTTTTTATTATTTAAGGCCCACATAACGGCTATTTATAAGGGTTTTTAAGGGTCTAGCTCAAAACTCCGAATTATTTCAAGAGCGGGGTTGACAAAACATGTCAATTTGTTATAATGATTATATACTGATAAAGATAGGAAAGATACAGGACTTTTAAAATATTAAATATGTTTTAGAGGAGCTGGTATTTTGGCTACGTTTCTGATTGTTGAATCAATCATTAATCGTGTTCAAAACGCCAGTTCCTCTGTTGAGTTCAGGGGTATTTTGGCGGTTCAACCCGTTACTTTAAAGGAGGTGCCACGATGGCACAAGAAGAACGGCGGGACTTTCAGTTCCGCGCCTATACCGAGCAGGGGGATAAGATCGAAGTAAATCTCTCCTGCACAGAGGAGGCATTCAACCTTCTCAAGATGAACGTTCGGCGTAAGCCGTTCGACCCCGGCCGGATGCGTGGCCACAACGCCGATCTCCAGAAGGAGAATCGGCTGTGGACCCGGGCCGACCTCGAGGGGGTTCTGTTGGAGGGCATGAGCCTGTTCACCGGCTACGAGCCTGACGGTCCGCAACGGTCTTGCACCGTCTGCGACCAAATGTTCCAGCCGCGTGTAATCACTCGAGAGAGCGATGACGGCGAGGCCATCGTTGTCGGCGGTAACTTCTACTTATTCAAGGCGAAGACCTTGGAGAAGCTAGTCGAAGGCGTCGACGGGAAGGACGAGATCATGGACAGGGCGGAAACCCTGACCCAAGAGGCGTTCGGCAACGAAAAGCCGAGCGATCTCTTCATGTTCACGGCATGCGAGGGCTGCCGTGATCTGTTCAACATCCGCTGGGGAACCTATGCGAACAAGAAGGCGGAAGGGCCAGAGCTCGCCGGCAAGTGGAAACTTGGAGATTTGCGCAAGCAGATCTCAAGAAACTTGCCCCAGAGCCAGAGGAATCCGAACAGCAGTGATCATCGCGGTCGCCCGACCGGCTTCGGCGGAAACAACGATCGTCAGGATCGCCAGCGAAACTGGCAAGGCCGGCCCAAGCCGACCTTGGTCAATTGGAACGGCGTGTCGCTCCACGAGCGGACCGCCAATGAGCTTACCGAAGCCGGGTATGACCTGGAATCGGCACGAGAAGCGGTCCAAAACGGGTCGCTGATCGGAGACGATCGCGTGGCATCCTGCCACCCGGGTTCCATCGGTGCGATTTCCATGGCCTTTCAACGGGCCGAGGAAGACGAATCGGTGGAGGGCGACGTCACGGTGGTGTCCCAACTGAAGGGGCGCCGCCAACAAGGTGCGGGAGCCGATGCTCCCAAACCGAACAAAAAGTCCAAGACCTTAAAGGTCCAGGGATCCAGCGGCAAGGTGCTCCGCAAGACGGGTGCCGCCAGCTGATCGCTGCTGACTCAACACTGAATTTATCCCTTCGGGGACTAAAACCCCCCGCTTTGGCGGGGGGATTTTTTTTATTCCTTTACACCTTGGAGTTGTAATCCCTGAGGTGTTCTTTTTATTTTGTCAAAACTGACGATTGTTCCCGGATCTAAGGCCGGGAATTCTTGGTCTAAAATTTCAGAAGAGTGAATCATGACTGGGCCTCGGTGCCCATTGATGTTCCCAAGTCCATAACGTCGCGACTGGTTGAACCATTGAATTTGGCATTTATTTGGTTCAAGTTCTGGCGCGGTATCGTTTGGCGGAGAATAATTTTTTGCTGAGGTTAGTTTTTCAACATTTACACATTTCTTAACTAACTCATTTAAGGATTGCCAATTGTTATAATTTAGAAATTGTTCTTCAGGAACGAATATCTCTCCATTATTTTCATATAAATCGGCACAGTACACTTTTTGCAGGGATAGGTAATATTTCGACAATCCCTGTATTTGGGTTACTATAGCGATTTCCCACATTTCAAGACTTTTAGGACCAATTTTGGCTACCCAAAGCCCGTTGTTTTGGAAGGCATTATTTTTAGTTGTGTAGCACCCTGTTTTATCAGGGTGGGTACGCACCCTCTTGATAAATGTTTTCGTGGCTGAGTTTGAGGGGGACTTGTTTCCAAGCAGAGTGATGTTTCTGTTTTTCCCCGAAACTTCAAACACAATTAATTCAGAATTTTTTTCCAAGTCCACAACAACTCCAAATTTAACTTCTTCGTTGGGTTCAGCCATAATCAGAAGACCTGAATTATTTTTGGGAGACAATACTTCAGCAAAAAATAGATTTCCATCTTTTATCTCAGAAGTTAAGTTTAAAACCCTAATATCTATGCCTAATTTACTAAGGCATTTCAGTCTTTCATCAAAATTATACATAAGAAGCCTCCTTTTCAGAATTTTCTGATCTTGAATTTAAAAGCTCAACCATTTGGAGAAACGCTATTCTGTGGTTTCTTAGAATGGGCTTAGTTCTTTTGCCTTCATGAATTAAAATGCCATTTGTTTGGCATAGTCTGAGAATTGTATCATAAGACACGAGATAAATGGCTGTAATAGGCTCCTCTTTGTCGAATTTTTTTATATTTGGCTTATTGCCAATAAAGCTAACCCAATAGGCCGAAAAAATATGAGGATCTTCTTGGGTTTCTCCAACTGGAAATTCAACATAATAACTTTCAAAAACTTCGGCTGAGAGATCTACTTCTTCGCCGATCTCTCTAATCAGGGTTTTGACCGGCATCTCTCCAGGGGTAACAGAACCTCCGGGAAATCCTAAGCCAGATTTGTTTTGGTCATCAACTAATATAAATTTTTCATCAAAAAGGCCGATGGCGACCACAGTTTGGTCGGAGTGTTCTTCTAAATCCTTTAAACATCCCGATTCTTCGAACATTCTATGCTCCCGAGCTAGATCATGAGCTAGATACTCTTGTCCCGGAGGGAACATATCAGCAGTTATTGCAAAATGCTTCATGTCTTCCGGGGGAGTTTCCCATGGTCTATTGCCTGCCACATTTCGCTTTGATTTCTTTCTTCTCATTTTCGTCCTCGGTGTCAGTTGACTAAAATAAAATTTTTAAAGGGCATTTAACGCTATTTATATACTAACACAAAAATATGAATTATGTCAAACTAAAAACACCTCTTAGTTGGGGGGTGTTTTTAAATGTTTTTGTGTTGTTTGTATTTTTGGTTTCTTTAGTCTTCTTCGTTGTTTGGGTTATCACTGGTTTCAGGTTCTACGTCTTTAGATTTATCATGTTGGGAAAGTGTTAATATGAGTTTGTGTTCTTCTGGATCTACTGATACTACAGTAACATCAATCTCATTTCCCGCTTCAGCTGAATCAGCAGGTTTTTTACCCACAAATTCCGAAGAAGGTATCAAGCCGGTTATTTCTTCATCAAGCGCAGCCAGCGCTCCGTAATTGTTAACTTTTGTTATTGTTGCTTTTAATGATGTGCCAACAGGATACTTTTTGTCTATGCCTTGCCACGGGTCTTGTTTAAGAGCTTTTAGAGACAGGGATATCTTTGTTCCATCTATACTTATTATTTTTGCCTTAACTCTTTGTCCTTTTTTAAGAAAGTCACGCGGGTCGCTTATTAACTTCCAGTCAATTTCAGAAATGTGAATCAGGCCTTCAACTGAAGTGACTTCTGGCATGTTGCCATCTTCCTCTGGCTCTTCTTGTTCTGAATCTCCTGTTTTATTAATATCTTCTGGTTTGTCGCCCCCCGTTTCTTTATCGGGTGTGTTTGGGGTTAAGGATACAAATGCACCAAAATCCGTTACGCCTGTTATTATTCCTTCAACTACATCACCAATTTCAAATTTCTCTATCTCTTTTTTTGTTTCTTCATCTCCTACAGCTTTTTCAGAAACAATAAGTTTGGTTTCTTCTTCGTTAAAATCTAATATTTTTATTTTAACGTTTTTATTTTTTAATTTTTGAAGATGCTGGACTATTTTTGTGGTGTCACCTCCCTCTACTTTTGGATAATTTTCAGAACTTAATTGAGATAAAGGCAAAAATCCTTGAATTCCTCCGATTTCAACAATTGCCCCTCCTTTGTTTATGTTTATTATTGGAGTTGTTATGACAGTGCCGTCGTCCTTTAATTTTTTAATGTCGTGCCAAGCTGTGGTTTTTTGAGCTTGTTTAAGTGATAATTCTCTAAACCCGTCTTCAGTTTCTATATCAATAAGAATTGCAGATATTTTTTGACCTGGGATTAAGGTTTTTTGCATATTTAGATTATCATAAAATTCACCCGGGTAAACTATTCCGGTACCAAAAGCACCCAAGTCTATAAAAATGTTGTTTTTGCTTACACTAATAATTTCTCCCTTAACAACATCTCCTTCTTTTGGTAAATCAAAATTTGCCTGAGTTAGCAGGTCTTTCATTGAAACACTGCTGTGTTGTATTGTTGTTGTATTCATGGTGGTAAAGATATCATAAGTTGCCAAACGAGGCAAGGGTTATTTTTGCTGTTTGTTCTAGTTTTGAATTTACAAAATTTAAAAACATTATAAAAAATAAAGCAATTGAATTACTGGTTGTTGTTTGGTATAATTTGAGCATGAATATTAATTACTACGGTTATTCGTGTTTTCGTTTGGAAGGTAAAAATATGAGTATTATGATAGACCCTTTTTCCAAAGAAATTGGTCTTAGAGCGCCACGATTGGGCAAAGACAATATTCTGCTAACAACACACAATCACGATGATCACCACAATTTAGAGGGGAAGTCCGATGACGCTTTTTTGGTAAGCGGTCCGGGTGAATATGAAAAAGGCGGTGTTCAAATAGAGGGGATTGTTTCTTATCATGATGAAAATGAGGGCAAAGACAGGGGACTTAACACTATTTATGTGATTAGATTTGAGGGAATTAAGTTTTGTCATTTAGGTGATTTTGGAGAAAAAGAATTAAGCCACGAACAAATAGAGAGTATAGGCGATATTGATGTTTTGTTTATTCCTGTGGGAGGAAAATGTACGATAGACGCTCAAAAAGCTTTAAAAATAATAAACCAAATTAGCCCCAAGATGATTGTGCCTATGCATTATAAGACAAAAGATTTAAAATTAGATATAGAGGGACCTGATAAGTTTATTAAAGAAATTGGTATTAAGCCAGAAAAGGTTGGTACAAGTTGGCGTATTAATGAAAAAGGTTTGCCTATAGATGAAACTAAATTAGTTATGTTTATAACATAATCGCGATCCTAACAATATTAGGATCGTATAAAAGATGCCCAACATATTACAAGAAATTAGAAAACAACCCGAACACATAAGAGAAATTTTTATGTGGATTTCGGTTTTTGTGGTTTCGTCTCTCGTGATTTTTACATGGTTTAAGTCAGCTCAGGACGATATGTATGCAATGCTACATCCTGAAGAGGTTGAGCAACAACGAATTCTTGCGGAACAGGAAAAAGAAAACCAGCCTTCACTGTTTGCGGCAATTGGGGGTTCTGTATCAGGTTTCAAAGATACAATACTTGAATTAGTTGGTGTTAAAGAAGATTTACCACAACAGGGCGATAGTGGACAGCCAGATGTAGGGCCACAGAGATTGCCCTTGGTAGAATAATAATAAAACTATTTTGATTTTGAGTTGGCTCGATTATTTTTCGGTCGGGCTTTTTATTTTTTTTGGCGGTCTTTTAAAGCTGATATGGGGATTTAATTTTACCGGTTATTAACTTAATTTTATGATTTATGGCAACTTGGCAAAGCATGCTATATTTGCTAGAATTAAACTAATATTAAAAATTAAATATCAAAATTATTAGATATCAAAATAATAATTCTTGTCCCGCTTTGGCGGGACACCTGGTTTTTGATATTTGGTAACTGATGTTTAATATTTTCTTGTGGCCGTAGAAGACACAAGAATATCTTCTCGTACCATAACAGACGAGATGCGAGAATCTTACCTTGATTATGCCATGAGCGTAATCGTTGGTAGAGCCTTGCCTGATATACGAGACGGACTAAAACCGGTACATCGCCGGATACTTTATGCAATGCGGGATATGGGTTTAACATCCTCAGCCAAGTTTCGAAAATCAGCAACAGTTGTCGGTGAGGTTTTGGGTAAATATCATCCGCATGGAGATGCGGCAGCTTATGACTCAATGGTTCGCATGGCTCAAGATTTTTCAATGAGATATCCCCTGGTAAAAGGTCAGGGTAATTTTGGTTCGGTTGACGGAGATCCTCCCGCAGCTATGCGTTATACAGAAGCAAAGATGGCTCCAATAGCAGAAATGATGCTTTCAGATATTGAAAAAGATACTGTTAGTTTTGTAGATAATTATGACGGCACAAAGAAAGAGCCGACAGTTTTACCAACGCGAATTCCTAATCTATTAATTAATGGCTCTATGGGTATTGCTGTGGGTATGGCAACTAACATACCTCCGCATAATTTGAATGAAATAATCGACGGGTTGATTCATCTTGCAGATAATCCAGATACGGATGTTACAGAACTGTCGCAATATGTTAAAGGGCCGGATTTCCCAACAGGTGGCACTCTTTATGGTCAAAATGATATTGACTCTGCTTATGCTACAGGCAAGGGCTCTGTGGTTATAAGGGCTAAAGCAGAAATTATAGAAACTAAAAAAGGAGGTTTCCAAATAATAGTTACCGAAATACCATATCAAACCAATAAAGCTGAATTAATATCAAAAATAGCAACTTTGGTTAAAGATAAAAAAGTTGAAGGCATAAAGGATATAAGGGATGAATCTGATAAGGATGGATTGAGGATTGCTATTGATTTAAAAAATGATTCTTTCCCAAAGAAAATTTTAAACCAGCTTTATAAATATACAGAGATGCAAAAAGCATTTCATATAAACATGCTTGGTTTAATCGACGGTATCCAGCCTCAAGTTTTTGGCCTCAAATTATTTCTTGAAAAATTTCTTGAACACAGAAAAGAGGTTGTTGCGAGAAGAACAAAACATGATTTAAGAAAGGCTGAAGAACGCGCGCATATCTTAGAAGGTTTAAAAAAAGCACTTGATCATATAGATGAAATAATAAAAATAATAAAAAAATCAGCCTCTAGAGAAGACGCTTTTTTTAACTTGATTAAAAGATTTAAGTTTTCAGACCGTCAGACTAATGCAATTTTGGACATGCGTTTACAGAGCTTGGCAGGACTCGAAAGAAAAAAGATTGATGATGAATTAGAGGAGAAGAGAAAATTAATAGATTATTTGAAATCACTTTTGGCTAGTCCTAAAAAACTTTTGGGAGTCGTAAAGGAAGAATTTAACGAAATAAAAGAAAAATATGGAGACGAAAGAAAAACCAAGATTGTTAAATCAGCAGTTAGAGAAATAGGAGAAGAAGAGCTTGTGCCTGAGGAAGATTCTCTTTTTGTGATTACTCAAGGCGGATATATCAAGCGTATGACCCCGACCATTCTGAAGGCTCAAAAGAGGGGCGGTAAGGGTCTTGTCGGTATTTCTACAAAAGAAGAAGACGTGGTTAGGCATTTTTTCCTTGCCAATACTCATGATGATTTAATGTTTTTTACTAACACGGGCAAGGTTTTTCAGACCAAAGGCTACGAAGTACCGGAGTCGTCACGACAGTCAAAAGGCAAATCTTTGGCTAACTTTTTACAGATTGCTCAAGACAGTATTGTAACAGCTGTTATACCTGTGCCAAAAGACAGTAAAAAAACATATTTGTTTATGGTTACATCAAAGGGGATTGTTAAAAAAGTTGATGCAGAAGAATTTGCCAATGTAAGACGAAGCGGAATGATTGCTATACGATTAAACAAAGATGATGAGCTTGGTTGGGTTCTTGCAACCTCAGGTTCTGATGAAATTCTGGTTGCCGCTTCAAACGGAAGCTCTATAAGATTTAAAGAAAAAGACGTAAGACCTATGGGAAGAAGTGCTGCTGGTGTTTTGGGGATAAGATTAAATGAAAACAATGCAAAGGTTGTTGGTGCTAGTATTGTGTCCGATGGTTCTTCAAAAGGTCTTAAACTTTTTATTGCCATGGCTAATGGTTATGGAAAAATGACACACCTCTCTTCTTATAAGGTTCAAAAAAGAGGGGGTAGAGGTATTACAACTGCTAAGGTTACTGCAAAGACAGGTGAAATTGTATTTGCAAATGTCATAACAGAAGAAGACAATGATTTAATTGCAATTTCAGGAAAAGGCAATGTTATTAAAACTGAAATTTCAAGCATTCCTTTGTTGGGTAGGGCAACACAGGGAGTTAGAATAATGAAATTGGGACAGGGAGATAAGATTGCATCTGCCGTAATAGTTTAGGAAAATTATAATTAATAAATAATATTTAAATTAACCCCGCCCTTGCTAGCAAGGGCGGGGTTTTTGGTTGTGAACAATTGTTGGTTTATCTCAAGTATTTAAATGTTATAATTATTAATAAAGAATCTAAATTTTTAAAATTTATTTTTGGTTCAAGTTATGGTTGATATAGCTCCTAAGTTAAATAATATTTCTAATATGCCTACTCCCGGTTCTGGAGGGTTTTTAAATCCGGATATAGTCGTGGAAGAATTTGGTATCGAAGAGAGTATAAGGATTGCTGATTTTGGGTCCGGTTCAGGCTACTTTACTATCTTGGCTGCCAAAAAGGTTGGCGACACAGGCAAGGTGGTCGCTATCGATGTTTTAAGTGATGTTCTAGAACATTTAAAGGCTAAAGCTGAGGAAAAAGGTCTTTCTAATATAGAATTGGTAAGAGCCAACCTTGAAATTCCGGGAAGTTCTGGTTTAGAAGACAATTCCCAAGACATGGTTTTAATTGTTAATGTTTTGTTTCAATCAAGCAAAAAGGAAAATATAATTTCAGAAGCAAAAAGAATATTAAAACCAGGAGGCAAGTTGGTTTTTATGGATTGGGAAAAGGGCGTTAATGGATTTGGTCCTCCTGATGAAGAACGAACTAGCAAGGAAGAAATGAGCAAGCTTATTTCTGGTATTGGATTTGAAGTAGAAAGAGAAATAAATGTAGGCAGTTTTCATTATGGATTCGTTTTTCATAAGAAATAGTATTAAAATAAAAATATGAAGTTTTCTCTAGGTCAAAACAAAATGTTTTTTATAGCTATTGTTGCAGCAGTTGTTGTAATAATTTTGATTATGATATTGCTACTTGGCAATATAAAAAGCAGAGCTCCAACTCAGACGACTACGTTACAATTTTGGGGGGTTTTTGATGACCGGGAAGTCATAAATGCTGTTTTGGATAAATACAAGAGTGTAAACAGGCAGATTCGAATAGTTTATAAACAGTTTAGCTATGATGAATATGAACAAAAACTGATAGATGCTTTTGCTTCAGGAACCGGTCCTGATATTTGGATGATGCACAATACTTGGTTGCCAAAGCATGGAGACAAAATCGTAGCCTTGCCTCAAAATCTCCAAGGAGAGGACGGGGAGCCGTTGTTTACTATCACTGATTTCCAGAATCAATTTGTTGACGTTGCGGTAGATGACCTAACAATAGACGGCAGGATTGCAGCCTTGCCTGTTTATATTGATACGTTAGCCTTGTATTACAACAAGGACTTATTTAATTCCGTTGGCTTGACTAGGGCGCCTGAAACTTGGGAAGAATTTAACGATGCAGTAAATCGTCTGACAGTTGTTGATAATGATGGAAATATTGTAAGATCTGGAGCAGCAATCGGTACGGCCAGGAATGTTAACCGTTCAACAGACATTTTAATGCTCATGATGCTTCAAAGTGGAGTTCAAATGACAAACTCCACCAATACTACAGCCACTTTTACCAGTGCTGTTGATAGAGAAAAAGTGGGAGAATTAGCGCTTCAGTATTACACAGACTTTGCCAATCCGCTAAAGAGGAAGGTTTACACTTGGAATGATGGTCAGAATTATTCCATAGACGACTTTATAGAGGGTGATACAGCAATGATGTTTAACTATTCTCATCATATAGCTACCATTAGAGATAAGGCAGCAAGGTTTAACTTTGGGATTGCTTCTATGCCTCAAATAAAAGATGCCCCGATAAAAGTAAACTATGCTAACTATTGGGCGCCCACCGTATCTAAATCATCAGGTAATGCAATTGAGGCATGGAAGTTTGTTCTGTTTATGAGTTCTGCAGAGGGTGCTGCTGCTTATCTCGATGCATCTGGGCGTCCAGCTGCCCGCCGTGACTTAATAGAGCAACAGAAAAGGAAACCAGACATAGGGATATTCGCTGAGCAGTCTTTGTCGGCTCGGTCTTGGTATCAAGTAGATAACACAGATATAGAAAAGATTTTTGCTGATATGATAGATGATGTTAACTTTGGCCGACGCTCAGTAAGAGATGCTCTTGAAAATGCAGAAAGGCAGGTAAACGTGTTAATGCGCAGAGCTAGGAACTAAATTATTTAATTGTTTAAATATTTAAATAATTTAGAATTTTCAATTTTTTAATTTTATAATTTTAAAATAATTTTCAATTTTTAATAATTGAACAAACGTTAATAGAGTTTTGTTTTAAAATTTATTCATTAAAAATTTAACGAGAATTTAAAAATTGGCACTAAAACAATTTAAAACCTTCTTTTTTATAATAACCCTGATCCTCTTTGTCAGTGGTTTTATTGTAAACGATGTGTATGCCCAAGGAGGTTTTGTTCCTTGTGGAAATGAGGGACAGAGCCCGTGTACTATATGTGATATCTTTGTCATGATACAAAGAATTATCAATTTTTTGTCATATAACATAGTGCCCGTATTGGCTGCCGTATTCATAATTATTGGGGGCTTGATGATGCTTATGGGCGGAGCCAAGCCAGACATGTTCCAAAGGGGCAAGAATATTTTTAAAAATACATTAATAGCTCTGCTTATAATATATGGAGCATGGATGATTACCAATACTATTTTGCTTTCTTTAACTAACGGGGATAACGGGGTTGATTTTAGAGCATGGAATCAAATTGACTGTCAGGGTGGCGATGTTGTTGTTATACCACCACCGCTTAGTTTGCCTAGTGAGTTGCCAGGTCCTGGCCCTTGTGAATTTCCGGCAGGTTGTGTTGATGTTGATCGCAATTGCACAATGAATGAAATAGATTGCGGTGCTCCTGAAAATGATGGATGTGGTCTTTGTATTAGTGCCGAGGCTTTTGCAGATTGCGTTGAACCAAATGGGTTTGGGGCTGGCGAAGCAGTTACAGCGTTGGTGGGTCAAATTATCAATTTTGGTGCATTTACAAACGGCATCGCCCCCTTGAGTTGTAGCTGGCATGCAGAAGGCGCTTCCAATGTATCTAGTACAAGTTGTTTTGCTTTCCAAACATCATATTCTTCCCCAGGAATTTACATTATTAATTTTACAGTTACGGACGAAGGGGGTAGCGGTGAATCTGATGCAGATGCTTGTTTGGTAACAGTTTCGTCTGTACCAACTCAGCCACCTCCACCACCTCCGACAGTAACAGCTACTGCACCACCTCCACCACCACCTCAACCAACGGTTACTTCTACGCCAATTCCTAATTGTGCAACTGGTGCAGGTATAGACCCTGCTTGTGCTACATGGTCATCTTCTAATCCAGGATGGGTAGCAATTGCTTCAATTTGCGGAGAAAAATATCCTTTTGGTGATGCACCATCAACAGATGCTTTGCAATCATGTATAGGTACCAAAACAAGGGGTAAAAATGTTGGTACGATATCTACTTATGAACTATCAATATCAAATTGGCGATGTAATTATACTAGAGGATATAATTGGTGTGGTCCATGTGCTCATTCTCCAAACTCATGTCATTATGGGGGCAGAACGGGTGATCAAGGCGCTCTAGCTATTGATTATGATTATGATCAATTTAAATATCCAGGCGTTGGAGCTATTATACAGAAAGCAGCAATTGAATGTGGAGCCAAAGCTGCTAATTGCGAAACGGGTTCCGGAGGTTTTGTGGAATGTCCTAGATGTGTTGATGGTGCAGGTAATCTTCTTGAGTCTGGCCCTGGTTGTTCAAACGGGGGGGTCACTCATGTGCACGTGACCGCGGGTGATAATAATGGCGCATTTATAGGGTGTGAGGGAATATAAAAATTAATTTCGTAATTTTTAAATAATTTTCAATTTTTAATTGTTAAGTACAACAATTATGCCAACAAAATCAAAAGCTTTATTTTTTGCAATAATACCAATGCTTTTTATAAGTATTTTTGCTGTAAATAATGCATATGCACAACTTCCTGACTTTGTTGGCTACGGCAGTTTTGAAGAATTAATAAAGACAATTGGAACTTGGTTGGTAACATTATCAATTCCAATATCAATTATTGTTATCATTATTGCTGGTGTTAGGATGTTTACCGCAGGAGGTAATCCCCAAAAATTTAAACAGGGTATGGATATGTTAAAATATGCCATAATAGGCCTTGCAGTTATTTTTATAGGACAAGGATTTGTAAATTTGGTTGTTAGTGTGTTGCGTGGCGGCAATTAAATTTTAATTTTTAATTTATAATTTTATAATTTTTAATGAATTTTTAATTTCTAATTCTGAAACATGGTTTTGGAATGTATTATGTTTAAAAATTAATTCATTGAAAATTAAATGAAAATTAAGAATTAAAAATTGTAAATTGAATTTTTTAAATATGGCTAATTTAAACAACAAGGTAGCGCTACTCTTTTTATTGATCACCGTAGTTGTATTAAATGCTGGTTCTGTTTTTGCTTTAGAGTTTGAAAATCCTCTTTGTGTCTTGGGTGGTGGTTGTAATAATGTCCCCGATACATTTATAGAACTTGTTGAGCAAATAGCCGACCAGCTCATATTAATTGCAATTCCCATTGTTGTAATAATGATAATCGTGGCTGGGGTTATTATGTATACTTCAAGAGGCAATTCCCAGAAATTTCAACAAGGCACAAGAACTTTGTGGTATGCAATTATAGGGCTGGCAGTTGTGTTGATAGGCAGGGGATTTGTAGCATTAATAGAGAGCGTGCTTGCGCTAAGAGGCAACGGTTAAATATTTTAATTAATATTGAATAAAAATTATAATGTATAAAATAAACAAAACACAATTATTATCATCACTGTTAATTGTATCTATGATGGTTATGGTTGGTTTCCCATTTCCGCTTTATGCTCAAGAAGGACTTGGTATTGAGGATTTTAGCGTTAAGGATTTGGTGGCTATAGCTACAGGCCTTGCTTGTTGGACATTCTATGCCGCCATGTTTGGTTTGGTCATCTTTTTTATGGTTGAAGCAGTCAAATTAATGTCAGCTAAGGGTGATGTCCAAAAATCAGGAGAAGCAAGAAAGGGTCTTATGTATGCTTTTATTGCAGCTGTTGTTATATTTGGTGTCGGAACAATAGTGGTAACTGTGGCAAACGCAGTAGGCGTAGAAGTTACTTTTACATGTGAGATAGTAACTAGCTCAATATCTTTTTAGTAAAAAATAGATTTATAGTAAAATATGAGTTCTGTGTATAAAAATTAGATTTGTTTAGGTTTTTTAGATATAATTAAGTAAATAATTAATAATTTGGCTTTTGGGAACGGTTGGGCAATCTTTTGTCCTTATTCCCGAGCTGTATTTAAAAATGAAGATTTTTAATAAAAAAAATATAAGCAAGGTAGCGGTCCTTCTATTTTTAGCGGGGTTTGCTTTGTCGGCCAATGCTCAATTTACTAATCCGGAAGGAGCATTAGAGATACCAGGTAATCCAGTGCCAGATTCAGAAGAGCTTAATTTAACCAGTATTCTAGATGCGATAACAACAATTGCCCAATTCCTATTGTTTGCAGGTGCGCTTATTGCGGTAATATTTATTGTTTGGGGCGGTATTTTGTGGATGTCAGCAGGAGGTGATTCATCTAAGGTTGCAAGAGCAAGACAAACTATAATAAATGGTTTGATTGGTTCTATTATCGTTCTTGGTATTGGTACAATAATGTCAACGGCTGGTTACTTGTTTAATGCAATTGCTGGAGGAAGTTTATAATTCTCATTTCAAACAATTTTTTATGTTGAATTTTAAAGAAAACAAAAAGGTATTTTGGGTTCTGCTAGTCTTCGTTCAGGTGTTTTTGGCGTTTCCAGTTTTTGCCCAATTTAGCGATGCTACACCTGTCACTCTTGAGAACATTCTTGATGTAATAGAAACCATTGCCCAGTTTATGCTTTTTGCAGGAGCTTTTATTGCGGTAATTTTCATAGTTTACGGAGGTATTAAATGGATGTCGGCCAAAGGAGACACCACTAAGGTTGCAGACGCCAGAAAAACCATAATAAACGGACTAATAGGTGCAATGATTGTTCTTGGTATAGGCACTATATTTTCAACAGCAGAGCATATAGTCGGTGCACTTTCAGGAGGGTTTGGTTTATAATCGTTAATTTTATTTTCAGAATGAAGGTTTTAAATGATTGCTGATAGATAGGGTATAGATAATGCGATGATTTTTATATGATTTATTAGAAAAATATAGTTGTTGATAGCTTTATTGTGACAATAAATTAAGTACATTATAATAATAAAAGGGGGTCTGTTTGGTAGAATCAATAAATATTGATTTTCCCAGACAGGTCGGATAAAAACCTTAAAATACTAAAGACCGACGGGGCGTTGCTTTTATTAGGCAGGGTTCGGTCGTAGCGTTGGTCTAAATTAATTCATATAAGAATGGCGGAACAAGAATAATCTCTTTAGAGAAGCTTAAGCATTATTCCCGTTCCTCTATTCGCTGAAAAAATTAAACATGTCTAAAACATTAAAAATTGTGAAAGTGCTTGCGCCTACTTTGGCTCTTGTTACTTTATTAGTTGTGCCAGTTGTAGTATTTGGCCAGGTATTAAATGAGCCCAGCCCTCCTCTTACAGGTGATGCTGTGGAATTAGCTGACATAGAATCAGTTATAACAAGAATTGGTAACTTCTTGATTGCTATAGGTGTTATTATCGCTGTAATATTCATTATTATCGGTGGTATTAAATACATGGCTGCAGGAGGTGACGCTGCTAAAGCCGGTGAAGCAAGAACAACAATCATTAACGGTTTGATTGGTGCTATGGTTGTATTAGGTGTAGGTGTTCTTCTATCAACCGCAGGATACGTATTAGATGCCTTGTCACAAGGAACTCTATAAACAAATCCTAAACTTAAAAACACCCCCGCTTAGGCAGGGGTGTTTTTGTTTCAGAATGTGTTAGAAGATTTAAATTAATAATTAATAACAATCTTTTTCGCATTCTAGAACTATAGCAACATCATCTTGGTATGAGGTGCTCCAGCCATTTTCTTTTAATATTCCCACAAGAGTTTTATTCTTTGTGGTTTCTTTAGTTTTAAGCCATGTTTTTATTTTATTCTCTATTTTTTTGATTGAATATTTTGATATGTGTTCTTGTTGGTATATATTTGCAGGCATTATTACTGTGTTTATTTTGTATTTATTAAATACTTTTTTCCATTCTTCTGTTTCGGGATTGAATACAGTTTTAATATAATCGCTCATTGCGGATTCTTTGTTTTTTTGCCAGTGAGGCATTCTGCCGTCTATGAACACTTTTATTTCAGGTGTTTCCCAGATTAAATATCCACCCCATCCATAATTATTGAATAGCTTTAAATCTTTTTGGCCATATTTATTTTCTTTCAGAAAGATAACAGCATTTTCGGGAATTTTATATACTTGATAATTTAAAATTTTATAACCAAAAGAACCCAATGCTATAATAAACAATATTAAAACTCCCGAAAGTGCTTTGTTGGTTTCGGTTTGGGAAAAAGGTTTGTTGTTTCGCAAAACATATATCTTGTTTTTTATAATTTCAAATCCATTAAAAATTATTGGCATTGAAGTTATAAAGAATAAAGGTCCGTGTCTTTTTGACATTAAAAACATACAAAACATTATCAAAGACAAAGCCAAAAAAGGCAGGGGATATTTTTTGTATGATTTAAAGATTAAAATAAAAGAAATAAAAACCCCGCCAAATAGTACTAGTGATAGATCTGGCGTTGTGAATACTGGTTGCCACTCAGCAATGTATTTTAATGTAGAAGAAGATGTAGCTACTTTAAAAATTTCTTCATAAATATGCCAGCCATAAGGATTAATAAGTGTAACAATTGTACTTAATCCCAAAATTATTATTGGGCGAATTTCCTGATTTATGTTTCTGTTCTGAAATAGGTTCATCATCACCAAAAAACCAAATGTCATCAAACCCATAAAAAACCCGGCATGCAAATTAGCCCAAACTAGAAAAATTAACGGTAGAAAATAAAATGATTTGTTGTTCTTTTTGTGCCAATATTTTTGGAGTAATATTTGAAAAACAACAAAGAATAACAAAAAAGAAATCCACTGAGGTCTCACTCCCGCTATTCCCAGAAGGTATATAGATGAAAACAGTATCACAACCGGCAAGAAATAATTATTGCTTTTATAAATCCAAAAAATAAAAGGTATAGATATAATTAGGCTAAATATTATTTTTAAAATCCACCAAAAGCCGCTTGAGTACATTAAATAAAACCACACTTCAGTGAGTGCTTCGTGGTCTACCCATGCATGGTACGGCATCGTGTGGCTAAAGTGGTCAAAGTGGGGGATTCCTCCTGTTGTGTATATTTCTTGGCCAACCTTTAAATGCCAAAAAATATCAGGATCAATCATAATCCAAGTAATATAAAAAAACCCCGCAAGGATTATCGCGCTAATTATAAGTTTAAAATATCTTAAATTCATTAGAAATAGAGCTAAATTTATGCTAAGATGTTTTTCATATGGGGGTGTGGTGGAATGGCAGACACGCCAGCCTTAGGAGCTGGTGCTCTCACGAGCGTGGAGGTTCAAATCCTCTCGCCCCCACCGTGTTTGTGATATTTTAAGATAGGATTTGAACTATTTTGCCCCCGTGGTGGAAATATTAAGACCTTTGCATACAAGGGTTTTTTTAGTTTATTCCAATGGGTTTCTAAGACTCTCAAATTTAGAGGGTGATTTATAACTGGAATAAAATTGTTCAGATTCTTGTCTCCCATTAGCATAACTAATAGTTCTTGTGAAAACAGCCTTTAATCCTCCATCAGGTTGAACATCGTAATAGCTTGGTGGGCTGACAACAACCTCTCTATCTTTTTCTTGCCCGTATATTTCAAATATTAATTGTGTGCCATTAAATCCAGCATTTATAATTATGTAATTTTCTGTGTCGTTTATAAATTTTAGGTCGACAACCCCGGGGTAGATAGTGGCATCCATGCCTTGGGGGCTATAATACCTAACAGGCAATGAATGGGGTTTTCTTTGAGTAATGGGCAAGCCTGAATTGATTGCGCTCCTGAATACAGTAGTTGAAACTTGGCAAATCCCACCTCCATACTCGGGAATTATTTTATCACCTTTGATTACTAATTCAGATTTATATCCTGTTGAACCATCAACTTCCCCCAAGATTTTATTAAATGAAAATTCTTCTTTTGGTTTTATAACAACTCCATCGAAAAGAGCAGTGGAAACTTTAATGTTGTGTATTCTGGCCTCAGATGATCCTTTAAAGTCAGACTCTCCTCGTCCTATTAGTTTGTTTATACCCAGAACATTCAATGAGTTTGCTGTAATAGAGGAGTATGTTTCTGTAAAAGAAATACTTGCCCTGTTTTCTCCTTTAATCATTGCCCTGGTTATGTTTGAAAGCGTTTGGACGGTATTTAGATTCCTGCCGGGGGTTGCAGGTGCAATTTCATATACCACGCCATTGGTTACATCAAAAAGGGGACTCTTGGGTTCAATTTTGACTTTGTTTGATACAAAATTATTAAGATGTGAAGTTATTTTCTCATTGTTTGGAATTGACTGTTCTATGCCATTACTTCTAGTTATTTCTATCTGCCATTCCTTGGTAATTTCAGAGGCGATATTAATTTTAGTACTGTTGCTGGTTAAAATAAAACCATTTTCAACGGATTTGTTTATATTTTTAGAATAGTCATCAAACTCCGCTAATGCAGTATCGTGAGCCTCTATAGAGAGAGAGTCGTAATGACTGCTCGAATACCACATAAAGCCAGATAAAAAAACAGCCAAAAGTCCTGGTATTGCAAGATTTTTATAATTATATTTTATTGTCATAGATTAATATTAATATACCACAATTAGGAAATAATATTTACCCAGGGTTTATAATTTGGCCATAAGTAGCTCAATTTTAAGGAGTTTTTTTGTGCGGGGTTCCACCTTATGGATTTTATTGTGGGGCTTCACATGACAATTTTATAATTAACTTGTAATGAATTAAATATAAAACAGGCCCCGATAAGTTGGGGCCTGTTTAGTGATTTTTCCTATATTTTCTTAGTTTTATTTTTGCTGACCTTGGGTAATTTAATAGTTAAAACCCCGTTTTTTATAGATGCTTTAGAACTATCAACATCAATTTCTTCCGGCAATATTACTGTTCTTGAAAAAGGTCCCCAATAAAGTTCTCTCCAGTCATAGGAGGCAGTTTTTAAGGTTTCATCTTGCTTTCTATTGCCTTTAATTGTGACCATATCATTATTGATTGTTATATCAAGATCTTTTGCTGTTACTCCAGCAATGGCTGATTTTATATAAACATCATCACTGGTCCTAAGGACATCAACAGTAAGAGTCCCTTCCTCATTATCCGAGGTTGTTTTTTTTGTTTGAGCTGCAACAAGATCGGCTTCCTCAGAATCCTCATCAGTCGTCTCTTCTTCATTGTCTTCATTTTCTAATTTTTTTAATTCGTCTCCCATATTATTATTATAATAAAAAAAACTAACTTAGTTAATAAAATCGGTGGATAAAAAATATATTTGATGTAATAAGTTGAAAGTATATTAATATTAGTATTCTATTGTATTAACTAATCTTCTCTTTTTTAACCGGTTAAACAGTATTGATATTAATATTGCCATGAAAATTAAAAGAGGCATTAAGTAAAAAGAAATATCCTGATTTAGTGCTGATTTTAAAATTATAATATTGAATGTTGTGTGGAAAAGAGTAGCTATTAAAATACCAAATGTGACTAGTTTTTTGCTGTGATGGCTGTAAAACCATGACATTGCTAAGAAATAGCCTGCAATGGCAGATGATAGTGCATGCAAAAGTGTAGCACCTACAAATCTTAAACCCAAGACTTGAAATATGATGTATGGATTTTCTGTTGTAATATCACCTAAGGTTTTAAACAAAACAAGAATGTTTTCAATTCCAGCGAAGCCCAGCGCAGCTATGATCATATAAATCATTGCATCAACAGGCTCATCAAAGTCAGCATTGTTTAAGACTGTAAATCTAACTGCCAGATATTTAACCACTTCCTCTATGAAAGCAGCAATTAAAAAGAATAAAATTGATTCTGAAGATTGAAAATCAGGATTAAAAAATTTGCCAGTACCTAGGGTTAGCCATTGAAAAATTACTGCTAGTGGGGCTATTACTATGCCCATAAAAAACACTTTAATAATAAGTGATCTAGGTTCTGGATGGAGATCTTTTCTTAAATATAAAAACAACCAAAACAAACTGGGTGTTAAGCCTAGCAAAACCAAGAGTGGTGGAGAATAAATTATAGCCACACTTTTATTTTAACACATAAATCAATTTAAGAATTAAACAGTTGGATATTTTAATTAAAAAAAACAGTACCGCTTTGGCGGGGCTGTTTTTTGAAATTATATTTTTTGAATCTAATTAACTGGCCATTTCTCAACGATTAGTAGAATTTTATTTTTGTTAGGTAGTTTAGAGTATATTTCTTCAGTAACAAAAGGCATAAACGGGTGTAGGATTTTAAGAGAATTCATTAGTAATTCCAAAAGCATTCTTTGTGCCGACTCTTTTGTTTCTAGGTCTTTACTAGAAAGATCTGTTTTTGAGTCTTCAATTATTTCATCTGCCAAGATGTGCCAGATATAATGATAAATTTTCTCTGCAGCTATATAATATCGATATTCTTCCATGTCGTTTGTTATGTCTTTTATAAGTTCTTTTTGTTCTTCAAGTTTTGTCTGGTCTTTATCTTTAAGAGAGGCATTAAGATTTGGTTTTTCCGTTACATTTAACAACACAAACCTTGCTATGTTCCAGAGCTTGTTTGCGAAATGTTGGTATCCCCTAACTTTATTGGTATCAAAGTTAGCATCATTGCCTGGACCTATTCCGATTATTAAAGACATTCTTAATGCATCTGCTCCATAATGATCGATTATTTCTATCGGGTCTATCCCATTATCTAGTGACTTTGAAAATTTTCTTCCTTTAGAATCTCTTAATATTCCATGCAGGTAAACCTTTTTGAAGGGAACTTCTCCAAGTAAAAATCCGCTGGCTAGTATCATTCTGGCAACCCAGAAGAATATTATTTCATATCCGGGATTCATAAAACTTGTGGGGTGGAATTTTTTAAGATCAGGCGCGTTTTTATCAGGCCAGCCAAGAGTTGAGAAAGTCCAAAGTGCTGAAGAAAACCATGTATCTAGGGTGTCGGGATCTTGTTCCCAACCAGAGCCTTCTGGGTGATTTATGTCACACAAGGTTTCGTCTCCTTTATACCAAACTGGTATCCTGTGGCCATACCAAAGCTGTCTGCTTATATTCCAGTCCCGCAAATTATTTATCCAATGAAAGTATGTTTTGTTGAATCTGCCCGGCATTATTTCAATCTGTCCATTTTCTACGCTTTTTTTCATTATCTCTTTGAGTGTTGTTTCCGAATTACTTTCGATGCCCTTGATTTTAGATTCTTTTATTTTAAATTTTTTATTAACTGCAACAAACCATTGCAATTTAGGCAGAGGTTCGATTATTCCGCCTGACCTGTCGGCGATACTGATGTTAAGATCAATATTTTCTTCCCCAGATAGTAATTTATTTTCTTTGAGCCATGTTACTATAATTTCTCTTGCTTCTTTTGTTTTTTTGCCCGACACAAGCGTGCCCGCTTCCTCTGTCATTTTGGCATATTCGTTGATTACCTGTACCATGGGCAGGGAGTGCCTTTGTGCTATGTCAGCATCAACAAGACTGTGAGCTGGTGTAACACCTACTGCTCCTGTTCCGAATTCAGGATCAATATTTTCATCAGCAATTATTTTTATGTTGAGTTTTGTTCCTGCAAATTCAATATTTTTGAATTCTTTTCCTATGTATTGTTTATATCGTTTATCATCAGGGTGAATCGCTACAGCAGTGTCACCGACTTTAGTTTCTGGTCTGGTTGTGGATATTTCGATAGGAAAGTCAGAGGAATATTTAAAAGTATACAGCATTCCTTTTTCAGGCCGATGTTCTACCTCATCATCGGAAACTGAGGTTTGTCCTTTTGGATCCCAGTTAATTACTTTGTAATCTTTGTAAATAAGTCCGGCATCATACATTTTTTTGAATGCGGTTTTAACAGCTAAACTTCTTTTGTCGTCCATCGTAAAAGCTTCACGACTCCAATCTACAGATGCACCAATTTGTCTTATTTGTTTTTGCATTACACCTCGACTTTCAGCAACAAAATCTTCAACTTCTTTAACAAAAGCCTCTCTTCCTATGGCGTGTCGGTTTTTACCGGTTTCCTTAATGAGTTTTTTTTCAACCTTTGTATTTGTAGCAATTGCTGCGTGATCTGTGCCAGGCAGCCACAACGTAAGATCTCCTTTCATTCTATGATATCTAACTACGGCGTCTTGAAGGGAGTACTCAAGAGAATGTCCAAGATGAAGCGTGCCTGTTGCATTTGGAGGGGGAATGGATACCGAGAAAGAAGCTTCTCTTTTGTCTGGAAGATTTTCAGGCGTGAAAAAGCCCGACTCTTCCCAGGTTTTGTATATTTTTTCTTCTGTTTCTTTTGGGTTGTAAGTCTTCGGTAGTTCTTTGCTCATATTTTTGATTTTATCACATAATCATGATATATAAACCTTAGTTTTTTTAATTTAACGCTTAGAGGCGATAATGAATCACATATGTGATGATTGTCATTTATGTATTGATAAAGATGACATAGCATATAATTATATTAGCGATGAGGCTTTAGAACAGGCTTGTTTCAGTCAGTTTGGAAAATTTCTTGCAAAATTTAGTAACAGGTTTATTTGTTCAAAAATTGTTAAAATTGGTTTGTTTTCATTGCCCAACTGGAAGGGACATGCCCCCTTTTATGTTTTTGACTGTTTGTTTTGTGGAAATGTGAATATTGATTATGCTCATGGCTATACTTCTGAAGGCCTTTTATATCTATCATGTAATAAATGCGACAGTCGGGTTGTGTTAACAATTCACAAATTTTATAAAGAAAATGACTGTGTGCCTCCTCCTTCTTTTTTGGAGTCGATTAAAATATTATTTAAGTTAATATTTTTTTTAAGAAAGAAAACTTAGTTATACCAGCTCCCAATTAGCATTAGCTTCAACTTCTTTTTGTTTTGGTTCTTTGTCTCGGTTTATAACTTTTATATAAGCTGCTATTCCAATCATTGCAGCATTATCCATGGTGTATTCAAGTTCCGGTATAAAAACCGGGATTTTTTCTTTATTTGATTCCATGACTAACTTTTCACGTAATAATTTATTTGCTGATACACCACCTGATAACATTATGGATTTTACTTTATATTTTTTTGCTGCTCTGATTGTTTTTGATACAAGGACATCAACGATTGCATCTTGGGCCTCAGCTGCAATCTGGGCTTTTAGTAAAATAGGTATTTTTTTGTTTTTGCTGTTTTGGTTTTGGCCTTTTGCTAGATATAAAACTGCTGTCTTAAGTCCTGAAAAAGAAAAATCAAAATCCTTACTGTTTATCATTGGTCTTGGCAGTTTTATGTCTGGTTTTTTATTTTTAATTTTGGAAGATTGTTTTTCTACAATATTAGAGATAGCGGGTCCTCCTGGATATCCAAGGTCTAGTATTCTAGATATTTTATCAAAAGCTTCTCCTGCTGCATCGTCTCTTGTCTTGCCTATTAATTCGTATTTTCCATAATCTTTCATTAAAATTAATTCAGTGTGTCCGCCTGACACCACCAAACAAACCGAAGGAAAAAATTGAGCATTCTCTTTTTTGTTTATTTTTTTGTTGATTCCAACAGGTTTTAACCAATTAGATAATATATGACCCTCCATGTGATTAACTGGTATTAATGGTTTGTTATATACTTCTGAAAGTTGATTAGCAAAATTGACGCCTTTCCATAATGACACGGCAAGTCCTGGTCCTTTAGTAACAGCAATATAATCAACATCGCTAGGGGATTTAAGCCCAGCTTCTTTTAGGGCTATTTTTAAAACTTTTGGCAGGTTTTTTTCATGTTCACGCGCGGCCAAAGAAGGGTATATTCCGCCATATTGTGCATGTTTTTTTGCTTGAGAAGAAACTATACTAGACAAAACAACCGAGTTAAAATCGGTTTTATTGCTGTCTGCTTCTTCTGTTTTAATGACAGCAGCACAGGTGTCATCGCACGATGTTTCAATTGCAAGTATGAGCATAGGATGGTTTTGGTTGTGTATTTTCAGATATTATCATTTTCCTTGATTTTATTCAATTTTTGGGTTACTATTACGGTGTTATGGCGATGGCCCCATCGTCTATCGGTTAGGACATCAGGTTTTCATCCTGAAAAGAGGGGTTCGACTCCCCTTGGGGCTGC